>Ga0306926_10010291_pt1 | contig 10331 bp, 7 predicted proteins | sample flu12Cox44000178_FD_203759 | JGI IMG/M metagenome (GOLD analysis project Ga0306926, IMG submission 203759) | Lab enrichment of tropical soil microbial communities from Luquillo Experimental Forest, Puerto Rico - flux8day.12C.oxic.44.000.178 (v2)... | ecosystem: Environmental > Terrestrial > Soil... | reverse complement strand
CACCTTATAGGAGCCGCTGCGGCCGTTAACCACCGGCCTGCCTACGAGAGCGGACAGTTCCTTATCGTCCATCAAAGGGTGCGTACCCAGCGCCACCAGGAAGTCGCACGATGCAGCTCGATCGCCGAATTCGTTTCCTAACAGCTCGAACATCAAGGGCATCGGCATGGTACGGGTGCCGTCAGGGATGATGATCAGCAAGCGCTTGCCCGCGATCTTTAGATCGTCAGCCGCAACACTGACAATTTGCTGGACCTCGTACCGGCTCAGCAATCGGTTGGCGGAGCCTTTGCCTGCTACCATCCCTGCTCCTTGGAAGCGACTCGATGCATCAGTTTTTTATTGTCGCATTCTTCAAGCCGGGCGGCCGAGCCTTCTTGCATAGAAAGGCAAATCTGGAGAGCATGTTGAGATGAGTGCGTTTCTCGGCGACGATTTTCTTCTCCATTCCGCAACCGGCCGCCGTCTTTATCATGAGCACGCCAAGACCCAACCTATCATCGACTACCACACCCATCTGAGCGCGGCAGACATTGCGTCTGACCGACGGTTCGGGAATCTGTTCGAAATCTGGCTGGAGGGCGATCACTACAAGTGGCGTGCCATGCGGGCCAATGGCGTCGAGGAGCGTTTCTGTACCGGCGAGGCCACCCCGTATGAGAAGTTTTGTCAGTGGGCAAGGACGGTTCCCCGTACGCTGCGAAATCCGCTCTATCACTGGTCGCACATGGAGTTGCGGCGCTATTTCGGCATCGAGGAATTGTTGGGGCCGGAAACTGCCCTGGCGGTCTGGAATCGCGCGAATGAGACTTTGCAGGGAGGGCTCACGGTTCGCGAAATCCTGAGGAAGTTCCGAGTGGAGGTCGTCTGTACCACCGACGATCCTGTGGACGATCTGGCGGGACACCGGGACTCCGTGCAGTTGCCGACACCAGCCGCCGGGTTGAGGGTCCTGCCCACCTTCCGCCCTGACACGGCTCTGCGCATTGATGAGCCGGAACGATTTCTGCCCTGGCTGGAGAGGCTCCGGGCTGCCGCCAACATTGAAGTTCGCAACCTGCTGACATTCCTGGAGGCGCTCCGCCGCCGCCATGATTATTTTGGTCTGTACGGCTGCCGCGCCTCGGACCATGGCTTGGCTTACTGCTACGCCGCGCCGGGGGATGAAAACAGCGTGGGGAAGATCTTCGCCAAGGCGATATCCGGCCACCCCATCAGCCCCGAAGAGCACGTATCGTACGCCTCTTTCCTGATGCTTTTTTTCGGGCACCTCGACGCCGAGAAGGGATGGGTCAAACAGCTGCATCTCGGCGCGCAACGTAACCTGAGCAGCCATGCCCGCGCGCACCTTGGGCCAGACACGGGATTCGACGCCGTAGGCGAGGAGCGGCAGGGACCAGCGCTCGCGCGGTACTTGGACCTCCTCGAGGGCAAGAATGCGCTTCCGCGGATGGTCTTGTTCAACTCGAACCCCGGGGATAACTATCTATTTGCGACCACGGCATCGAGCTTTCTAAGCAGTGACGGGAGCGGCGGTGCGCTGCAATATGGTCCGGCATGGTGGTTCCTTGATCAAAAGGATGGAATCATCAATCAGCTCAATGCCCTGTCGAATACAGGATTGTTGTCCCGTTTCATCGGCATGACGACCGACTCGCGGTCATTCATGTCATTCCCCAGGCATGAATATTTTCGCCGCATCTTGTGTGATCTGATTGGCGGCGAAGTCGAACGCGGAGAACTGCCCGCTGATGACGACTTGCTGGGCGGTCTGATCGAGGATGTATGTTCGGGAAACGCCGGCTCCTACTTTGGATTTGCATCAGAGGTTGCGGCCCGGGACTAGTTACCGGTGCGCGATGCGGGTGCGGCGTATAAGCCTGGGCAACCCGTGACTCCGAATTTTTAGCGAGGCCACGATGACACGAAAGAGGCGCGACCATTCCGCTGCCCAAAGCGACCGTCGCAAATTCCTTAAGACAACCGGAGCGATCGCCGCTGGCTTGGTCGCCAAGGCTGCCCTGCCGGCATCAGCTACCTCAATTCCGTCGCTGCCCTCGAACCCCGCTACCGCCAAGGCTATGCCAATGCGCAATTTGGGAAAGACGGGTTATCGGGTGGGCGTCTTTAGCCTGGGAGGGCAGGCGGCTCTCGAGCATCCCGATAACGAAAAGTTTGCCGTTCCGATCATCGAGAAAGCGCTGGACCTGGGTGTCAATTACATTGACACCTCGTCAATTTATGGCGGGCCGCCACGATGGAGCGAGCAGTATATCGGTATGGTGATGAAGAAACGTCGCTCCGAAGCCTTCCTCGCCAGCAAGACGAAAGAGCGCAGCCGGGAAGATTCACTGCGAATGCTGGAAAAGTCCCTTACGCTGCTGAATACGGACCATCTGGACTTGTGGCAGCTACACGACATCGGCTCGGACCGTGAAGTACAGCAGATTTTCGCCAAGGGGGGAGCGATGGAAGCGCTCCTCGAGGCGCAGGACCAGAAAATGGTGCGGTACCTGGGAATCACGGGTCACTTCCGGCCGGAGCCGTTGATGGATTGCATCCATCGCTATCCGTTCGACACCATCCTGATGGCAGTGAATGCCGCCGATCCTCATCACTTCAGTTTCTCCGAGCAACTGCTGCCGCTGGCCGTGGAGAAGCAGATGGGAATCATCGGCATGAAGGTTCCCGCCCGCGGACGCATACTCTCTTCCTGGACGCCACCACCGATGGAGCAGCAAAGACATTCCTGGGAGGGGATGGTGCTGGCGCCTACGCCGGGCACGCTGGACATGCGCCAGGCCATGTACTACGCGCTCTCGCTCCCTGTCTCGACGGTAATTATCGGATGTGATTCGATGGCGCAACTGGAGCACAACGCTCAGCTGGCTAGGGAATTCACTCCCTTCAACCAAAAGCAGTTGGCGGACCTGGTCGAGAAAGCTGGGCCGGTATCGAAACAGGCATTGTTTTTCCGCTTCTACGATCACGCCTAGCGCGGCTCGCAGAAACCTCTACCGGCTAGCTCGTCGGCTTTTCGCGCGGCGGTTGCGAGGCGAAAAAATCCTGCTTGAAGCGTCGTGCGTAGTTCTGAATCAGCTGCTGAATACGCGCCGCATCCGGCGAGCGCAGAATCATGCCTACGTGATGATCCTTGTCCATTCGCCACACGATCTCCGGGTCGGTGTAGGCTGATGTGTCGGGGTGTTGCTGGCGGGCAAGTGAAATCAGCAGGCCGGCAAAGTCGTGTCGCGAGGGATGAACGGAATAGTGGCCCTGCCCACCGGCAATTTCCAACCTGGCCCATTCCGCCCACAAGTTGATGCCGGTGGCAGCCTCGACCAGGTCGGCAATGTGAGCTCCGCCGACGCGCGCGGAGGTCTCCAGGAAATAAAGCTGGCCGTCGCACCCCTGAATGAATTCACTATGCGAGACCCCGCGCACCATGCCGAAGGCCTTCAAAACCTGCTGATTGAGGGCGCGCAGGGCGACCTCAGCCGCGGCACCCTCCGCCAGGGTCATGGTGGTGAAAATATCCCCTTCGTTCGCGACCTCCATGGGCGGACGACCGTACTGGCTTGCGCACGAGAACAACAGCTCCTTCTCGTAGGTAATGGTATCCACGTGGAAGATGCTGCCGGGTATGTATTGCTCGAGCAGATAGTACGATTGCCGATCACCCAAGCGCTCGACCGCCGACCAGAATTCCTGGGCGCCGGTGATTTTCTTGACCCCGATGGAGCCGGCCAGCGATCGCGGCTTGAGCACCCAAGGCGCAGGCACGCGCTCGAGAAAGTCGTTCAGGCTTTTGTGATTTAGAACGTGAATGAACTCCGGCACCCGAAGGCCTTCGTCGCGCGCCCGGGCGCGCATGGCAAGCTTGTCACGAAAATAGCGCGCAGTCGTATCACCCATGCCCGGCGTACGCAAGTGTTCGCGCAGGGCCGCTGCCGTTTCCACGTCGAAGTCGTCCAGCGGGACAATGCGATCGATGACTTCGGTTTTGGCAAGATGGCTGATACCCAGCAGGACATCCTGCAACTTCCAGGTCTTGTCCACGTCGGGGACATAGAAGATATCGTCGAGTGACTCGCGCGGCCAATGCGCGTTTGCCAGGCTTTGGGATGTCAGAAGAAGAGTGCGGCACCCCTGCCGCTTGCACTCCACCAGGAACTCGATGCCCTTGAAGTAGCTCGCCAGACATAAGATGGTCTTGGTGCTCGCGCCGGATTGATCAGATGACGAAGGATCGGGCATCTTGGCCTCCACGACGGTGCAGAACAATAAGGTAACAGAGGCCGCGCAGGCATTTGTCGTCTCACGCCGCCATAAATCGATCGCCTCCGTTTGATCTTCTAATCCGGCGGCGATCGTGCTATGTTGCTCGGTTCTTCGGCAAAGGCCCCATGAAGCCCATCCTGCCTCTCATAGTCGCCGCCATGACATGGCTGGGTTTCACTCTCGCTTGCCTGGGGCAAGATGCCAAGCCACAGGAGCCTGCTAACCTGGCGACGGCTGAGCAACTCTTCCAATCCGGCAAGTTCGCCGAGGCGATCCAACAATACCAGCAAGCCCTGAAGACCAATCCGAGATTGGTCCCAGCCCAGGCCGGACTGATCGGCGCTTACCTGGGCGACGATCAGGTGGACGCGGCCTTCGATTTTGCCCGGACCTCACTGGCGGTGCAGCCGGACTCGGCCTTGCTGCTGGCCGCCATAGGTAACGTGCAATACCGCCGTGGCGAGTTCTCGGATGCCCAGACCTCGTTCCTCCGGGCGCAGAAAATTGATCCGAACCTGGTGCAGACCTACCTCGGGCTCGGTCGAATTTACCGGGCAGCATCCTTGTACCGCCGCGCTTACGAGGAAACAAGACGCGCCCACGAGATCGCTCCCCAGGATGCCGAGGTGCAGCGCGCCTGGCTGGCCCTGCTTCCCCGGGGCGAGCGGCTGAAAGCCCTGGAAGCTTACCTGGCCGCTCCCCATGCCGATGATGCGGAAGAAAACGCCAAACTTCATTCCTGGCTGGAATATTTGAAAGCCACAGCGGGAGAGCCCGTCCATGGCTGCAAACTGGCGAACAACATCGAGAAGACCGAGGTCCCGATGCAGATTTTTCTGCGCGATACCCGGCGCGTGGCAGGCTACGGATTGATCGTCAAAATCAATAACCGAAGTCAGAGGTTGCTTTTGGACACAGGGGCCAGCGGCCTGGTCATTAGCCGCGGGGCCGCCGAAAAAGCTGGTCTCCGACGCATTTCGGCAGTTCAGTTGGGCGGCATCGGCGACCGTGGTCGCCGCGACGCCTTCCTGGCGGTGGCAGACGAGGTGCGCATCGGCGACTTGAAATTTCAAGGACTGTGTGATTACCGTATCGGAGAAATCGATGGGCTTGGACGAAGATGGGTTGATTGGCGCCGACGTCTTCAGCTCTTACGTAGTGGATATCGACATACCCGGCGATAGGCTGCGGCTGACTCCGCTACCCCGTCGTCCCGAGGACACCGTCGTCCAGGCCACGCTTGCCAGCGAGGCCCATTTCAATCGGGATGCTGAGGAGCAGTCAAACCCGGTCCGGAACTCGCCGACAGCCGAGGCGATTCCCCATGGCCCTTCGGGGCCACTGCCCAAGGACCGCTACATTGCGCCCGAAATGGCGGATTGGGCGAAAGTCTTTCGATTTGGACACGACCTTCTGATCCCAACCAGGGTCAATGATTCAAAGACCCTGCTCTTCGTCCTTGACACAGGAGCGTCAACCAACACCATGTCAACCAAGGCGGCTCGTGAAATCACCAAGGTGCGATCCGATGACGCGACCAAAGTCAAGGGACTGAGCGGAGCGGTGAATAATGTTTACAGCGCCGATAATGCCACCCTGCAGTTCGGCAACATTCGGCAACCAAACCAGGATATGGTTACCTTCGACCTGTCCCCCATCAGCAAGAACCTCGGCGTCGAGGTCTCAGGGTTCCTGGGCTTTGCGACATTTCGCCAGTTGGAAATGAAAATTGATTATCGCGACGGGCTGGTAGGGTTTGTCTACGATCCCAGCAAGCTGCCGCCGTCGCTTAGGCCCTAGGACCTTTCCTAGCGCTCCCTTCCGGCTTCCCGAAACAGTTGCAGGTTCGAGCGGAGAATGATTCCTGGATTCAGGTACTGCGCGGCCGGCAAGTCAACGTTATGAAGCAGATGCTCGGCCAGGTTGCGAATGGCAATTTGACCCTGGCGGAAGGGTCTTTGGTGAATGGAAGCGTCGATGGTGCCCGCCCGAAACAGGGGAATCATTTCCTTGAACAGATCGGTTGCAATTAACCGCACCTTGCCGGAAAGCCTGGCGGCCGATAGCGCCCGACAGACAGGCAGGCAGTTCACAGTATTGACATAGATCCCGGCCAGGTCGGGTACACGCCCGAGCAGCTTGCGCGTCTTGCGGTAACTCTGTTTCGCGTCTTCATGCCCTTCGATGGTCGTTACCACGGAGCCGCCCCGGCAATACTGCCGAAAGCTCTTGCCAAACCCTTCGGCTTTTTCGCGGTGATCGACGGTTTTCAACATGCCGGTAATGATGGCCACCTTTGCCCTGGGGGCTACGAATTTGGCCATCAACTCGCCGGCCAGCAATCCATTGACGGTTGGCTCGACGCACACAATCGACGACCTCAGGCTCGCCGGGGCATCCGTGGATACGCAGACTACGCGGATGCCCCCTTTTTCCGCACCGTCGATGAGCGGCGTCATCGACTCGGGGTTCCCCGGAGTTACGATGACTCCTTGCACGCTTAAGTCGACCAGCTCCCGGAACGCCCGGCGCTCACCTTTGCCGAGTTCCGGAACCGGACGAAGCAAAAACTCGATTCCGCGATCGCTATACCTGCCGATTTCTTCATGGATTCCAGCCCACATCTCGGTGTAGAAGTAGCGGATCTCGCGGGGCACACAGACACCGATGCGAATTCGCTTGCCCGTGGAGAGGGAGCGCGCCGCCAGATTCGGTCGATAGCCGATCTTGTTGGCAACGGCGAGGACGCGGTCCCGGGTCTTCTCATTGATCCCCGGCCGACCATGCAGGGCGCGATCGACGGTACCGATCGAAACCCCGGCTAGCTCGGCAATGAGCGGAATACCGCTGCGCTTGTCCTTCACAGCCGCGACCTCACGGCGTCACTTCCAGCGTGATCGATTGCAACTCAGTCGAACTTGGACCCACCATCACTGAGAACTTTCCAGGCTCCACCACGCGCTTCATGGCGCGGTTGAAGAACTGGAGCTGGGATGGCCCGATGGGAAAGCGGATGGTCTTTGTCTCGCGCGGCCTCAGCGAGATTCGCTCGAACCCCCGCAGCTCGTTCACCGGCCGGGTGACGGAGCTCACTTCCTCGCGAATATACATCTGCACCACCTCGTCTCCCGGTCGGTCACCGGTGTTGGTGACGTCGACGGCCACGCTGGTCGCGCCGCTGGAAGCGATGGAGGCGTCTGCCATCCGCAGGTTCGAGTACTTGAAAGTTGTGTAACTCAAGCCGTAGCCGAAGGGAAAGAGGGGCGACTTGTCGGAAAACAGGTAACCACGCTTGGCGGTCGGCTTGGAATAGTAGTAGTCGGGGAGCTGTCCGACGGATCGAGGCACCGTGATCGGCAGCCGGCCGGCGGGGTTGTAATCGCCGAAAAGCACGTCCGCGAGCGCCGTGCCACCCTCCTGTCCCAGGTACCAGCCATCGAGTATCGCCGGCGCATTCTGAGCGATGAAGTTGATGGAATTTGGGCGGCCGTGGATTAACACCACCACCACGGGCTTGCCCGTCGCCAGCAGCTGCTTCACCAGTTCGTCCTGTCGTCCCAGCAGGTTGAGGTCGTCGCGGTCGCCAAGATGATCTTCACTCCACTCCTCGCGTACCGTCTGCTCGTTCTCCCCGACGACAGCCACGCCAATGTCTGCCTTTTGCAGGACGGCGACGGCTTCGGCAATGCGCTGCCGGTCGAGCTCGGGGTCGGCAGGAATAACTTGGTCTGCATTCCAGTCCGGCTTGCTCTCGGTGATGGCGCAGCCCTGGGCGTACAACACTTCGCCCTGGCTTCCGACCTTGTCCTTGATCCCTTGAAGGATGCTGACTCCCCGTCCCGGCCGGCCGCTGTATCCCCCCAGGTGAGTATCGGCGGCATCCGGGCCGATCACCGCGATGCGCCTGGTCTTAGCCAGGGCCAGGGGCAGCAGATGGTCTTGGTTCTTCAAAAGCGTGATTGCGTCGTGCGCCGCCTGTAAAGCCAGCTGCTGATTCGCCGGGGTATTGCTGACTTTGGCGGCACGCTCGCCCTCGACATAAGGATGATCAAAGAGCCCCAGTTCGAATTTGGTCCGCAGCACTCGGGCCGTCGCCTCGTCCACGAGTCGCTCCGGAACCTGGCCACTGCGCACCAACTCGGGCAGCTTCGCATAACAATTTCCGAACGGCAATTCGATGTCGACCCCGGCGTCGATCGCGTAGCGGGCGGCGCCGACGCAGTCGCTGGCAATATGATGGCGACTTACCATTTCGTAGATGGCAAAGTAGTCGGAAACCACCAGCCCCTCGAAACCCCACTCCTTGCGCAACACATCGCGCAGCAACCAAACATTGCTGTGGTTGGGGATTCCGTCCAGTTCGTTATAGGACGGCATGATGGTTTCGGCATGCGCCTGCTTGATCGCGGTCTCGAAGGGGACCAGGAACGATTCGCGAATGGCACGCTCGGAGTACAATGCCGGGCCGACATTGGTACCGCCCTCTGGCTGGCTATGCACCGCAAAGTGCTTCAGGGTCGCCAGTACGTGATCGGCGGCAGTGAGTGTGCCTGTGCCCTGTAACCCCTGCACAGCGGCGATGCCCATGCGGCTTACGAGGTAGGGATCCTCGCCGTAGGTTTCCTCCGTGCGTCCCCACCGCGGATCGCGCGCCAGATCGACAACCGGCATCAGACACTGCTGAACTCCTCGAGTGCGCGCTTCGAGGGCCGTCGCGGTAAAGACACGCTCCAGCAGGGCCGGGTCCCAGGTGCTCGCCAGCGCTATCGCCTGGGGATAGGACGTTGCCTGGTCCGCCACCAGGCCGTGCAGGCATTCCTCGTGAAAGATCAGAGGGATGCCCAGCCGGGTGTTCTCGAGCATGAGCTTTTGCAACCGGTTGGTGAATGCAGCCATAGCCATCGGGCCGGAACTTTGGGCATGGTCGGCTCCCGCCACCGCCTCGCTGGGACGGCTGAACTCTCCCAGTCCATTCCTGAGCAAACTTTCCGCCTTCGCGAGGTCCAGCTTTCCGTTGGCGTCAACAAAGAGCTCCGACTCCGGTACCGGATCGCCGCGATGCTGCCAGGTGGACTGTAACTGCGCTACCTTCTCCTCGAGTGTCATGCGACCCAGCAGGTCGCGGACGCGCTCCTCGACCGGCAAGGAGGGGTTCTTATAAAGTTCATTGGCACGCTGCGAGTGGGCCGTGACTCTACAGACAACCACCAGAATCGCCAGCAGGGTTATCCGGGCTTTTCTCATGACGAGACCTCGAAGCTACAATCGATGTCCGGGTGTGCGCGCTTCCGTTATACCACCGTTAACGTACACGATTTGCCTTTTCTTTCATCTCGTTCCGCGTAATAATCCGTGTGTGAGCCTGCGGGCAACAACTTCAAACCCACGCCAGTCAGCCTTGCATGTCGGTTAAACTTCTCGGAATCGATGTAGGTACTGGCGGGACCCGGGCCGTGCTGATCGACGGCGAGGGAACGATTGTGGCTTCCCGGACAGCTGACCATGTCCCCTTCGCCTCCCCGGAAACAGGCTGGGCGGAACAGGATCCTCATGATTGGTGGCGGGCTACCTGCCGGGCCGTGAAGCAGGTGCTGGCAGCCTCGGCGACCGATGCCGCCGATATTGCGGCCGTCGGATTCTCAGGCCAGATGCATGGGGCGGTGTTGCTGGATGCCGGCGGCGAGGTTTTGCGCCCCGCCCTGATCTGGTGTGATCAGCGCAGCGCCGATGCCGCCCGCGAATTGACCGCCCAGATCGGCGCCGGCCGAATTATCGAGTGGACGTCGAATCCGGCGCTGCCTAACTTCACGCTGACCAAGCTACTGTGGGTACGCAAGCATGAGCCGGCGCTGTTCGGACGCTTTCGCACCCTGTTGTTGCCCAAGGACTACGTTCGCTACCGGCTCACCGGCGAGAAAGGCATGGACATGGCTGACGCCTCGGGCACGCTGCTGCTCGACGTTGCTCATCGGCGGTGGTCACGGGAGATGGCCAACGCGGCTGGTCTTGATCCCGCCTGCCTCCCTCCACTGTTTGAATCGCCCGACGTC
>Ga0306926_10010290_pt1 | contig 10331 bp, 15 predicted proteins | sample flu12Cox44000178_FD_203759 | JGI IMG/M metagenome (GOLD analysis project Ga0306926, IMG submission 203759) | Lab enrichment of tropical soil microbial communities from Luquillo Experimental Forest, Puerto Rico - flux8day.12C.oxic.44.000.178 (v2)... | ecosystem: Environmental > Terrestrial >... | reverse complement strand
TCGGCTGATACCAGGACTGCGTGCCGCCATATAGGGTGACCGAGCCGCCTGGAGCCAGCGTCCCGGTCTTCGTCTGGATGTCGATGATTCCGGCGGTCCGCAGACCGTATTGCGCCGGCAAAGCACCGGTAATGAGCGACACGGAGTTGGCCAACCGCGTTTGCAGCGCCTGGCCAAAGACATTGATGCCCTCGGGGAGCTGAACCCCGTTAATGCGGTATTGTAAATTGGCGTGATCGCCGCGGACGTGGATCTGCCCGAACGAGTCTTGCGCAACACCCGGGGCCTGGAGCAGTAGCTGGTTCAGCTGTTGATTGTCGCCCTGCGGCTGCGTCTCGATCGCCTGCCGGCCGAAATCGTACACTGTGGCGCCGAGGTTCGGCTGGATCTGCTGGCGAGCCACGTCGAGCTGTTTGGCGACGACCTCCAGATCGAGTGACAAGCCGCCCTCGGGTGGTGGCGAGGCCTGCTGAGGCATGGCCGATCCCCCGGTGCATAGTGTGGCAAGGGCAAACGAAAGGGGTGGGAGCACACGCCGCGCCCCCACGCAAGCCGGGTTGGCCATCGGTTCCTCTTGGTATTTTGGGTGCGCAGCAGGACGGCTGCGGTCAGTCGGGTGGAGAGGAGAGGCCTTAGGCCACGGGTGGCGCGCGGGATCGGAAGAGGAGATAGGGCGCGAGAGGAGTGTCGACCGCCGCCGTGCAGGTCTGATGCAGCAGCGTTTGCTCGGGCGGGTCTGCCGCGAAAAAATCGACCGGAACGGCGCCGTGATGGCCGAGCGTGAAGCAAATCTGGCAATCATGGTCGTCGCATCCCGGCAGGACCGGGAACACCGGGGTGGCCACGCTGGCGGCAGCCGAACCGGTATTAGCATAGAAGGGAGGCGCGTGGTGATGCCACGCAAACAACATGGCGTGCAGCAGGATCGCAAGAATGCCGATCTGCGCGGCAGCCCTGCGCTGCCAACCGATCCGAACCTTCGCGGAGAGGCCCACCCCCATCTCGATCCTGTTTGCGAACCCGGAGATAAGAACGGGTGCCACGGCGGATACATTATAACACTAGGCGGCGCCTGCGAACCCCTTTCCCGATTGCGGTGTCTCGTCTTATCTTGAACTTCGCTGGATCGGAGAAATCCCGATGAGACCTGTCCTGGTCGCAATCACGCTTTTGGTCTTCTGCTCCTTCACCGGAGGAGTGCGGAGCGCCGGCGTCGACCTCGAACTGATCCTCGCAGCCGATGTTTCCCGCAGCATCGATGACGCCGAATTCGACCTGCAGCGCAAGGGCTACGCCGCGGCGCTGACTGACGAGCGCGTCCTGACGGCGATCCGCGGCCGGTCGGGCGCCGCGATCGGGGTGAGTTTCATCGAATGGTCGGGCGACGAGGACCAGCAGGTCGTTGTCGACTGGACCGAAATCCGCGACGAGGAGGATGCCGGCAGCATCGCCGCGGCAATCCTCGCCGCGCCTCGGTCATTCATGGGCCGCACCTCAATAAGCGCGGCTATCGATTTTGCTATGGCGCGCTTCGCCATGTCGAAATGGCCGGAGGGCCGGCACATCATCGACATCTCCGGCGACGGCACCAACAATTCGGGTCGCCCGGTCACCGAGGCCCGCGACCAGGCGATATCTCAGGGGGTCACCATTAACGGGTTAGCAATCATCAACGACAAGCCGAATCTGGGCTATTCCGCCCACACGCAGCCGCCCGGCGGGCTGCCGCTGTATTACCGGCAGAACGTAATCGGCGGACCCAACGCCTTTTTATTGGTCGTCCAAGACTTCAATTCGTTCGCCGACGCGATGGCCCAGAAACTTGCCAAGGAAATCGACGTCGCGCGCGCCGCTGCATTGAAGCAGATATCCCTGCTTCCTTGACGATGGGATAACCCCCGCCGTCTCCCAACGGCGCGCGTCCCGGCGGCGGAAGTCGAGGTTTAGGTTTCCCGGCAAGCTGAGATCTGGTAACAACACCGGCGTCATTGGGGAGTAGCCGCCGCGTTCAGCGCGGGATCTGCGTCAACATGCTTGGCTTCGGCCATGGCGCAGACGGCCCGAAGGGTTTGGCGAGACCTTTGGCAACGGTTCCCTGCACCCGGGTTGGGCGGAGGGGTCCGTGCCAAGGTCCACCTCCCGCCCGACCCCTGGCGGGTCCTGTTGGAAGCCTTCCTTGTCTCGACCGTGGTGGTCGGTCTCGCCGAGATCGGCGACAAGACGCAAATCCTTGCTCTGATGCTCGCCGCGCGCTTCCGGCGACCGCTGCCGCTGATCTTGGGGATTCTGTGCGCCACGGTTCTGAATCATGCCGCCGCCGGGCTGGCCGGCACCCTCCTAGGCGCCGCGTTGCATGGCCCATGGATGAGGCGGGTTTTGGGGGTTTCGTTTATCGGCGTTGCGATCTGGGCGCTCTTTCCGGACAAATACGAAGGCGTACACGAGGAGGCCAGCCGGTTTGGGGCGTTCTTATCGACCCTCCTGGCGTTCTTCTTGGCCGAGATCGGCGACAAGACCCAGATCGCAACAATCGGCCTCGCGGCACGGTTCGAGGTCTTCTTTCCGGTTGTCGTCGGCACCACCCTGGGCATGATGGCGGCAAATATACCGGCCGTGGTGATCGGAAACCGAATGGCGGACAAGCTGCCGGTCCGGGTCATCCGCATCGCGTCCGGGATCGTATTCGCCGCGCTCGGCGCCGCCACGCTTTTGGGCTACGGAAGGTAAAAGCGAGCCTAGGTAAATAACGCAGGCCCTCTTACACTGCCCTGCGATGATCAACCGCCGCGATCTGTTTCCGCCGATCGAGCCCTACCGCACGGGCACACTTCGTCTCGATACCCGCCATACGATGTACTGGGAGCAGTCGGGCAATCCACGCGGCGTGCCGGTGCTGTTTTTGCACGGTGGTCCCGGTGCCGGCGCGACCCCGGTCCACCGCCGGTTTTTTGACCCCGAATATTGGCGGGTCGTGATCTTCGACCAGCGCGGCGCGGGTCGCTCGACCCCGGTCGGCGAGCTCGCCGACAACACGCCGGATCATCTCGTGGCCGATATCGAACAGCTGCGTTCCGCGCTCGGCATCGACAAATGGCTGGTCTTTGGCGGGTCCTGGGGTTCGACATTGGCCTTGCATTATGCCGAGACCCACCCGCTGCATTGCATTGGACTGGTGCTGCGCGGGATCTTTCTGTGTCGGCGCGAGGAGATCGACTGGTTTCTTTACGGCATTCGCAGGGTGTTTCCCGAGGCATGGCGCGCCTTTGCGGGCTTTCTCCCCGAGGCCGAGCGCAGCGACATTCTGGCCGCCTATTATCGGCGCTTACGGGACCCGGATCCGCGCATTCACATGCCGGCGGCCCGCGCCTGGAGCATCTACGAAGGCGCCTGCTCGACCCTGCTTCCCAACCCGGAGACCGTGGCTGCCTTCAGTGAAGATCGGCTGGCTCTCGGTCTGGCGCGAATCGAAGCGCATTTCTTCAGCCGTCATTTATTCGGCGGCGAAAGTGATCTGGTCACCCGTGTCCCCCCGATCCGGCATTTACCTGCCGTTATCGTGCAGGGCCGCTACGATATGGTCTGCCCGGTCGGCAGCGCCGACGAACTGGTGCAAGCCTGGCCGGAAGCGCGTTATGTGATCGTTCCCGATGCCGGACATTCGGCGATGGAGCCGGGAATCCGCGAGCAGCTGATCCTGGCTACGGAACAAATGAAGCAGATCTGATTCCGGTTGGGTTCGGTTTTGCCTTGCGCACGTGCACACGCCACCTAGGATGCGGGTTTCGCGCAATTGGAAGTTGCGCAGCAGACGGGGGAATAGCAGTGAAAAGAATGGTGACCCAGGCAGCGAGCGGGCTGCTGGCGGCGCTCGGCATTGCGTTGGCCAATCCCGCTTTGGCGCAAATCAGCTTCGGTTCGCCCAGTGACCCTCCGCGCATTGCCCTCGGCGGCGGTGCGTTCGATGTTCTTCCTGACAGCAAGAAGCCGGGTTCGGGGGCAACGGGCCTCGTGCTGAGTGAATACCGCTTTGGCGATGTGCTGTGGATCGTGGCGCCGTTTGTCGGCGTAATGGGAACAGGCAAAGGGGCCTTTTATGGTTATGGCGGCTTCGGCTTCGATATCAACTTCGCCCAAAAATGGGTCGTCACGCCCACTGCAGCGGTGGGGTACTTTACCCACGGTAGCGGCATCGATCTCGGAGCGCATTGCGAGTTCCGCACCGGCGCCGAGTTCGATTACCGCTTCGATAACCTGACCCGGATCGGGGTTGGCTTTTATCACATATCGAACGCCGGCATCGGCAAGGAAAACCCAGGTGTGGAATTGGCCACCCTTGTCTTGACCGTGCCACTCCACTGATCCGGGCGCGAGGCCGCCCGCAGAGGTCCATTCGTGCTGTCCGTGACCGTACCGCGACTGGCGCCGACCACTCGCGCCGCGCTGTGGATTGTGCTCAGTGGAATCTGCGCGGTGATGATGAACGTGCTGATACGCGTCGCCGCTCAGTCGCTGCATCCGTTCGAAGTCGCATTCTTTCGCTGCCTGTTTGGACTGGTGCTCGTCCTGCCATTGATCGTCAGGGGCGGTCCGGGTCTTTTGCGCAGCCGCAACGCCGGATTTTACCTGCTGCGTGCGGGGGTGGGGCTCGTTTCGATGGCCACGTGGTTCTATGGAATCACTGTAGTGCCGTTGGCGACGGCCACCGCCGTCAATTTTACTGCGCCCTTTTTGCCACGATTGCGGCGGTCCTGGTCCTTCACGAGGACGTCAGACTGCGGCGCTGGAGCGCGGTCGTCATCGGTTTTATCGGCGTGCTCGTAATCATGCGGCCGGGCCGCGAGCGGCTCGACGCGAACCTTTTTGATCCTCCTGGTATCGGCGGCGAGCGCGGCGATGAACAACATTACCGTCAAGTTTCTCGCGCGCACCGAGAAGCCGGGCAGTATCGTCGCTATGTTCATGCTTTATCTGACGCCGCTATCGCTGATCCCCGCGCTTTTTTTCTGGCGATGGCCCGACCTGGCGACCCTCGCCGCTCTCTTCGGGCTCGGCTGCCTCGGCACGATCGCGCATTTCTCGGTCGCGCGCGCCCTCGCCGCGGCCGACGCCAGCGCCTGCGCGCCGTTCGAGTTTGTCCGGCTGCCGTTTGCGGCGTTGGTTGGTTTCCTGTGGTTCGGCGAGGTGACCGATCTTTGGACCTGGTTAGGAGCCGCCATCATCGCCGGATCGTCGATCTATGTGGCGCATCGCGAGACCCGGCTCGCGCGGCTCGCCCGCCAGGGAGAAAGACGCGCGCCGCGGCAGTCTCGGCGCTAAAGTCCCGAGCGGCGGATTCGGGGAGGAGCCCATGGAGATCGAAGGACAGGCAGCGATCGTCAGCGGCGGAGCCTCCGGGCTCGGCCGGGCGACTGCGGCGGCGTTGGCTGCGGCGCGGGTCAAGGTCACGATCCTTGACCTCAACGAGGGGGCGGCGAGCACCGCAGCCTCTGAGTTCGCCGGGTTCGCGATTGGCTGCAATGTGACCGACGCCGCGGCGGTCGAAGCGGCTGTTGCGGCGGCACGCCAACGGCACGGCCCGGCGCGCATTGCGGTCAATTGCGCCGGCGTCGGCACGCCGGGGAGGATCCTCGGGCGTGACGGCCCATTGCCGCTCGACGCGTTTCGGCGCGTCATCGAGGTCAATCTGATTGGGAGCTTCAACCTGTTGCGGGTCGCCGCGGCGGGGATGAGCGCGCTGGAACCGCTGGCGGAAGGCGAGCGGGGAATCATCGTCTCAACCGCCTCGGTGGCGGCCTATGAGGGTCAGATCGGCCAGTCAGCCTACAGCGCCTCGAAGGGCGGCATCGTTTCCTTGACCCTGCCGGCGGCGCGCGAGCTGGCGCGCTATGGGGTGCGGGTCGTGGCGATCGCGCCGGGAATTTTTGAGACGCCGATGCTGCAGGGCTTGCCGCAGAATGTGCAGGAAAGCCTCGCCGCCAGCGTTCCGTTCCCGAGCCGGCTCGGCCGGCCCGCGGAATATGCCGCGCTGGTCTTGCATCTGTGCCGGAACCCGATGATCAATGGCGAAGTGATCCGGCTCGACGGCGCCTTGCGCATGGCGCCGCGTTAGACCGGCGTTAGGGCAGGGGCGGGCGGCGGTCCCGTTCGGGGGCAATTTCGTCGATTGCATGCGCCAGCCGGATGTCGAGCTCGCTGAGCCCCCCGGCGTCATGCGTCGACAGGATCACTTCGACCCGGTTGTAGACGTTGAACAGCTCGGGGTGGTGGTCCATTTTTTCCGCGAGAAGCGCCATTCGCGACATGAAGCCCCAGGCTTCGGAGAAGTTCTCGAAATGGTAGGTCTTGCGGATCGCATCGCGATCGTCGACCTCGGCCCAGCCATGCAGACCGCGCAGCGCGGTGTGGCGGTGCTCCCCGACCAGCCTTTCGACCATGCCAACCTCCGTCAAGATCGGGAGTGATTACCATGCCAGACCGTCTGCCACCATCACTCGCCGAGATCGAGGCATTGGCGGAACACGCGCTTGGCACGATCCCGGAGGAGCTGAAAAGCCATCTCGGGCGCGTCATGATCCGCGTCGAGGAGTTCCCCGACGAGGAGACCGAGGCGGATATGGGTCTCGAAAGCCCGTTCGACATCCTCGGCCTCTATCGCGGCGTCGCGCTGCCGCATAAGAGCGTCGGCGATCCACGGCCGGATCTCGACATGGTCTTTCTCTATCGCCGGCCGATCCTCGATTATTGGTGCGAGAGCAGCGAAGATCTGGGCCACCTGGTCCGGCACGTGCTGATCCACGAGATCGGCCATCATTTCGGGTTCAGCGACGAGGACATGGAGCGGATCGAGGCCGCCGGCTGAGCCCTCCGGTCTGGAGCACTCGGCCGATCCGAGTGCGCAATTCCGGCAAGGCCTCGTCCTCGAACCAGGGATTGTCGCGCTGCCAGCGGATCGTGTGCCAGCTCGGATGCGGCAATACAAAATACTTGGGAAGAAATTCCCGCCAGCGGGCCACGGTTTCGGTCATCGAGCACCGGCGCGGGCGCGGCAGGTAGTATTCGATAGCGTAAGTGCCGACCAGTAACGTCAGCTCGATAGCCGGAAAGGCGGCGCGCAGCCGCTTGTGCCACAGCGGCGCACACTCGCGGCGCGGCGGCAGATCGGCGCCTTTGGCATTGCGGCCGGGATAGCACAGGCCGATCGGCATGACCGCGACGCGGCTCTCATCGTAGAACGTCTCCCGATCGAGGCCAAGCCAATCGCGCAATCGGTCGCCGCTGCGGTCATCGAACGAGACTCCGGTGTCGTGCACCTGCACCCCCGGCGCCTGGCTGACGACCAGCAGCCGCGCCGACGGTCGACCGCGCAGGACAGGTCTGGGCCCGAGCGGCAGATGCGGCGCGCAGACCGCGCAGGCGCGCACCTCGGCCAGAAGATCGCCAAAGGTCTCGCTCACCGCCCCATGAGCTCCCCTGTCACCGCCGACATTTGGTGCAGGTTAAATGCAATTAGAGATTGTATAAGATATTTCATTCAGCTGCATCTGCAGCAAATCTGCAGCAAACCCTCTCGCTTGAGTTGTAGCGTGGCCAGTGCGCCGGCCGACCCGGCTGAGATACCCCATAGGTCTTTTCGCCCAAAAGCTAGCATACGACGCCACTTGGGCGATTTTGAGGTGGTGGCGGATCGAACCGGCGCAGTATTGCGGAGCCGCGAATTGACTTGACCCCGATCCCTGTCTACAACGCCCGTGGCATACGCCGTGTCGACCCCACTCATCGGTGGAGGGGTGGCCGAGTGGCTGAAGGCGGCGGTTTGCTAAACCGTTATACGGTTAACAGCCGTATCGTGGGTTCGAATCCCATCCCCTCCGCCATTTACGCACCATAAGCTCCTGGAAAATGCTGTAGTTTGGCGCGCCGGGTTTATATCCACCCACGAATACACCCCTAATCGGAGGCGCGATTTTGCCGAGTTTACCTTGAAACCCGTGGGGACCCTAGTGTTTCGGGTGACCGCAAATCTCGATCGGCTCCCTTGAAAGTCGGGCTCGGGTCGATCATCCTTACGGCGTAGAATTGCCAGGCAAGGGGTGCCGATGGCCCGGAAGGGACTGGGCGAGTTCGAGACCGCGGTCCTGCTCGCCGTCGTCTCCTATATGGGCACGGGTACGGGGTCAGCATCGCCGACGAAATCGAGCGGCGGACCGGCAAGCCAGTCAGTTTCGGTGCCGTTTACACAACCCTCGATCGGTTGCAGCGGAAGGGGATGATATCGTCCGAACTCGGCGAACCGACGCCCGAACGGGGAGGGAAGCCGAAGCGGTTCTATCGGATCGAAGCCCCTGGCGAACGCGCCTTACGAGAGGCTCAGACCGTGGCGAAGCAGATGTGGGCGGGAGTGTCGCCGATCGGGGCAACGACATGAGCAAGCCACGCTGATGGTTCACTAGCCGCCGTCCTCACGATCATTATCGATTGCTGATAGAAGCAAAACATCAACGTGGTCCGATCGCAGCGCGGAATGCGCATGTATATTGCTTCTTCGCGATTGCGCTATCATGACATCCTGTCCGATATGCGGAGACAATGCAGGCTCCTCGTCTACAGTGTCCCGCAGTTTAGAGGTGAACTGCCCACGCTGCGGAGGCTACCGCATCACCTTCGGAACCACCAATTGGGACCACGTACCGGAATATGCCGAGCGGAGGTTCGGTCGCGCTTCCTCTGAACCCAATCTGGTCCTTCTCGGCGGTTATGCGCAACTGTTTCCCTATTTGCCCTCAAGAGTGCCCGCAATCTGCGAGTGGCTAATCTGTTTGACCGTTGAGCCCGAGTTCCAGGTAGACCGGCTTGCCGATCACCAGGAACGGTTCAACGATCTCTGGGCGCCGAAATTTGGTCGCCGCGGAGCCGCGTTCGTGTACGTCTGGCACGTCTTGCGGCAGTCGAGGCTTATTGACTGGCTCCTTCGCGCCTTCGGGCGGGGCAATCTCCTTTAACATCTGCGAGGTTTGAAAGCGCGGCAATGGACTTGACTGAAATCGCCTCTGGGATCGGGATCGTGAAAACCGGTTTCGACGCAATCCGAACCGCGCTCGGGCTCGTCAAAGACGTTCAGGGAGCCTTGCCACCAGGAGAGAAAAAGGAAGCCGCAGCCCGGGCCCTGGAAGAGGCAGAGAAGCAAATTCGTCTCGGTGAGGCCGAAATAGCGAAGGCCCTCGGGTATCCACTCTGTCGGTGTACGTTCCCGCCCACCCCTATGCTCGCCGTGGGTTACCGACTGTGCAACGATCACCGGGAATACCAGCTCCTTCTTGCCCTTGTTGCAAAGGGTCAAGCGTCGTCGCCGTCCGCCTTCACTGTTAATGAGTGCCCAACGTGCGGAGCGAATGACGCGGGTCCACACAATTACACTAGAACCGCGCCTGCACGCGGGTAGTTTCTGAGCGGTACCGGGAGTAAAGCAGGCTTCATTGTTCCGCGCCGAGACGGCCATGCTTTGTCCTTTCCCGACGCCCCCCGCTCTGCCAAACGGCAGGCAGATGAGTTCGGGGTCGAGATCGGGATACCAGAGCGTGGCCGAGTATCGCCACGGGGTCCTCTCGGCGCGTGGCTCCCTGCGCGGCCCACCCAAGTTAGCACCCGTGTGGGTTGCATTTGAGGATGGGCTCGGGCACGATTGGGCCTACTTCCGGTGACATTGGAGACGAGCAATGTTCCGCGTTGCTCAGCCAATTGGGCGGACGGTCAAAATCGTAATCATCGTGGCGTTTTTCGCTGGATGCGCTACGACCCCGAGCCGTCAGTATCAAACTGCCATCACGGACGAAGCATCGTTGGAGTGCAGGTCCTTGCAAGCGATGATCGAGGAGCGTGAACGTTACGGCATAGTGGCACCGTCTAGGTATCAAGATGAGGAGGCACTGCGAGAATGTGGGCTTCCGCACAGCAGCGGAGGTGCACCGCCGTTCCAGCCAACGTATTCAATTCCTGCGCCGGGGGGATCGGGCGAAGTCAAAATCGAAAAGCGCGGCGACACCTACCAGGTACGTGTCCGTATAAACGACACGATCACATTACCGTTTCTCTTGGACACCGGAGCTTCCGATCTGGTGATACCGGCAGACGTTGCGCTTACCCTGATCCGTGCCGGCGCGCTGCGGAGCGGTGACTTCATTGGCAAAGACCGCTATCGACTGGCCAACGGCTCAGAAGAAGTCAGTGATCTTGTCGTAATCCGCGAGGTGCAGGTGGGTGACTACGCGGTTAGGAATGTGACTGCCACAATAAGCCCTCCTCAGGGCCAACCCCTACTCGGCCAGAGCTTTCTT
>Ga0306926_10010288_pt1 | contig 10332 bp, 7 predicted proteins | sample flu12Cox44000178_FD_203759 | JGI IMG/M metagenome (GOLD analysis project Ga0306926, IMG submission 203759) | Lab enrichment of tropical soil microbial communities from Luquillo Experimental Forest, Puerto Rico - flux8day.12C.oxic.44.000.178 (v2)... | ecosystem: Environmental > Terrestrial > Soil... | reverse complement strand
CGTTGCGCCATGTCTGTCAGCCCAAAAGACCACCACCACATTCGATGACAGCTACAATTTCTCCCAGCACAAAAAATACAAGTGGCGCGAGAATCGCTTAATGACCCGTCAGCATCCCGACACCAACCAGGTGATGGATCTCAAGATCGTCAAGGCTGTTAACCAACTCCTCAGTTCCAAAGGCTTCGTCGAGGTTCAGGACCATCCTGATTTCTACATCTATTACGATGCCGGGAGTGATATACGCTTGAACGCTGGTGGTGCCACCCAGGCTGGCTCGGGTCCTTCCACCTCGGCTGACATTGTCCCGGATTATGGATTGGGCAATGGCCCTGCTCTCGCCCCTACCACTTGGTTGAAAGTGAATGGCCAGATCGAGTTCCACTTGATCAATGCGGCTTCTCAAAAATCCATATGGGAGTCCACTTACCGCAAAACCTTCCGCGATCCCGACAAAGCTCTGCAGAATATCGACAAGGAAGTGAACGCTCTCGTCTCAAAGTCCTTCAAGGATTTTCCGCCCAAGTCGAAAAACTAAATCACGCACACATCGTTTCGGGCCAGCCCGTCACTCGCCACTCTCCGCCTTCTTCTTCGCCTCCGCCTCCACCGCCACCTCCTTCACCTCATTCGCTCGCACCTCCACCACCTGCCCTTTCTCCCGGTAAGGCGCCAGCGCTCCCGCCTCCCTCCAATCCAACTCCCATCCATCCTCGATCGCCATCAACACATATCTCCCCGGCAAAATCCGCCCCAGCGTGAACGTTCCGTCGCTGTCGGTCTGGTCCATCCGCGCATCACGCTCCAGATTCTCCTCCGACGACGGCACCAGCAGTACCATCACTCCCGCTTCCACCTTCCCCCCGCCCTTTACCACGCCCTTCACCTGTCCCCATCCTCTCCCCATGCGAATCACCAGCCGCACTTCCCCCGCCTCATCAATGGTCAACTCCGTGCTGCTCACCTTGGCTCCCGTCGCCGTCATCCGCTCCACATAATCTTCATCTCCGCCGCCCAGGTTCACCGACACTTCGTACCTGCCTGCTTCTACCCCTTGAAAGGTGAACGTCCCATCTTTCTGCAAACGTCTCGCCACCGTTTGCCGCTCCTTGTTGATCAACACCACCTGCCCCTGCGGCCCCACCGCTCCGCTTTCCGCCAGTAGGACTCGCCCTTGCACGTTCGCGACGGCTCCCGTTCCCGCTGCGTCGATACTTTCTCCGTCGCTCACGTTCGTGTGAATCGTCCGGTTCTCCCACTCCTGCCCGTTGCGGTTTTCCGTCAGCGTCAACGTCACTTCTCCGGGTGGCAATCCCCCCACCTCATACACGCCCGGCGCTACCGGTCCCGCCACCAGCGAAAGGCCCATATTCATCGCTGAACCAAAAACCGGTTGCATCGCTCCAACCGCGAAACTCGTTCCGTTGTCCGCCGTGGCTACCGGTGCGTTGGTCAGTCGTATGTGTGTCGACAGCACCGCCTGCAACCGCACGTCCGCCGTTTGCGTTTCCCCGGCACTCACCTGCAATTCTCCCGCGCTATGATCGTCCGTCACTCCGGGATAAAACGTCGTCGCATACACCACGTCTAGCTTCGGATCGCTCTTTCTTGAAAAATGATTCGACCTCGATGCTGCCCCCTCTTCTTCGCTCGTCGCCGACCCCTCCGCGACGGCCGTTTGCGCGTACCACGGATGCGCCGTCACTGCCACGTAATACTTCCCCGCTTGCAAATGTGCGAATCGGTATGCTCCCAAATCATCCGTTTCTGTCTGCGATAACAATTGGACCGCATCCTTCCCTGCGCCGTGCTGGTCCGCGAACAACATCACCTGCGCTTTCCGCACCACCTCTCCCCGCTCGTCGGTCACCATTCCGGTGACCACCGCTTGCCGGTGCAGCCGGAACACCATGTGCTCCGCATCCAGTCCTGGTCCCACCGCCATCGCCGTCGAATATCCTTGGTGCTGTTCGTATCTCTCCTGTACATATCCTTGCGCCGTCGCTTCCACCGCGTACTTCCCCGGCTCTAGCCCCGCGAAGGCGAACCGTCCTTCCGCGTCTGCCGTCACTTCCACATCCGCGATCCCCTCCGCGATACTCAACTCCGCCCCTGCAATGGTCACTCCCGTCGCCGCGTCCACCACCACTCCCGCGATTCGGTACCCTCCCGCGTCCGCGCCTCGGTTGTCTCGAATTCCCCCAGGCGCTTTCGGCGTCACCTCCGCGCGCTCCTGCGCACAGGCTCCGCGAATCCCGGCAAGACAAATCAATGTCGCAAGCCACACCACTGTCGGGTGTCTCGTCTTCACGCTTTTACTCTTCCACTCTTTCACGATTCCACTCTTCTACTTCCGCGCGCAACTCCAAACTCCCAACTACTGACTGCTTTCCTCTCCCAACTGCTGCGCTTCTACCTCCACACTGGCCTTATCCGAAGCCCGCAAACTCACTTCCGGCGCCGGCGCTACGTACTTCTCTATGAACGACGCGTCCCGGAACTCCACTTCCTGCCCTCCCTGCAGCGCCACTACCTTGTACGTCCCTGGTCGCAGATTCCCGACTGTCGCTTTCCCTTCACCCTGTACGCCCAGCACCGTCGACCTCTTCGGATAATCCATCGAATACAACACCACGGTGTTTACCGACGTCTTATCGCTGCTCTTGATTTCTATGTTCAATTCCGCTCCGTCATTCTTTAGCTTTACTTCGATCGGCGGCACCGCCGCTCCTGCCGCAATGGTCAGATCATCCCGCAGCAAATCCACATCCCCGCAATGCAACGATGCCACGTATCCCTTGGGCACATTCGCCGACCACGCCTCCACCTCATAACTTCCCGGCGCTAAGCCCTCGAATCGTGTCGGCCCGCGCACCGCCCCGGCCGCCGGCGGCACAATCAGCCCCTGCGACGTCTGCAGAAATCCTTTGGACGTCATCGTCAATTGCACCTGATGAATCTCTTGCCCTTCCCCCGGAATCTCATCCTCGATGTGCACATCCACACTCGCGCCGCGTCCGAGCATCAGCACCAGTCCGTTAATGTCTCGGTTCAACTCGATCGGTACCATCGCCGCCAACGGCGGACGACCGCCCTCGGGACCCACCCCACCCGTATCCGCTGCCGTCGCCACCAGCTCGTACTTTCCTTCAGGCACTCCCTGAATCTGAAATTCCCCGCTTTTTGGGTCTGTGTGTACGTCTTTCTGCAGCGCTTCGCCCGACGGATCCATCAACATCACCTGAAATCCTCGCTCGAGGTCTCCTCCTCGCACCGCACCTGTAACCTCAAACAATCTTTGCCGCTTCAACGCCTGCGCAATCTGCACCTGCGCTCCACCCTTGATCCTCACCGCCGTCGCCGATCCCACATCCGTCACTCCCGGATAAAACTGTGGCGCCATTCCCTCTTCATCCCGTCTCTTCTTCGCAATCTCGCTGTAAACCCGTGTCCCGCCGCGCGCTTTCGGCAGAAACTTCACGTAATACGTTCCCGGCTGCAGTTCCGCAATGCGAAATTGTCCCTCGTCGTTCGTCGTCCCTTGCCCCGCCGTCTGCAGGGATTTCGCTCCGTTGATTACCCGCCACGCCTCCGCCCGCACTTCCATCCCCTCCAGCGGCTGCCCGCTCTCGTTCTCCACCGTTCCGTAGATGATTCCCTCGGGCGTCATCTTCAACACCAGCTCCTCATCCGACGGCACCCTTTCCACCCCATCCACACCCGGATGACCTAGCTGTGCCCCATTGAAATATCCTGGCTTGGCCACGGTGAAGGAATACGCACCCACCGGTACCCCCGCGAATACAAACGTCCCATCCGCCCCACTGAATTGCATCTGTCCCGTTCCGATCGATTGCACCAAGGCGTTGCCGACTCCCGCTCCCGTCGCCGCATTAACAACCTTGCCCCGCAGTTCGAACGTATTCGCTTCGTCTCCCTGCTGCGCCCGTGCCTGCGCTGACCACACGCACACGACCGCCGCCATCAGCAACACGCGTCCCGCGCTCTGCCCAGCCTTCCTCATCCCATCCTTCTCTTAGTCGCTTTGCCCCGCGCCGTCCCCGCCGCTTTACCCCGAATCTCGCACCGCTCTCAACACTCCACTAGCCATCTCGGTAGATGCTCTCGCTGCTTCCAGCGTTTGCCGGCACCGCGGATCAGGCGCCTCTTCACGGTCGACAGGCAACCGGCCCGTGCACTCTTCCTTACCCAAAAAACAAAGTACCGATTACCGATTCGAGGTTTTTTCTCGTCCCTTGCCACAGTCGCTAGCCGCTGCCGTTCTAATTCCCCGTCCCAGGATCCACCTTCGCCCGAAACGTCCGCAACGGCCGCGCTCCCGATGCCGGAAACACCATGCTCCAAAAACTCTCCCCGCCCTTCACAAACTCGAACGCCGCGTTTACCTGTCCTTCTCTTCCCCGCCGCAACGACACGATCCGCGCCGACGCCTTCCTCATGTTGTATTCGTTCCTCAATTCCATCACCTGTCCCGCCTGCAGCGCCGCCTCCAACACCAACACTCCTCCATGCGCGCTCACGCTCGTCGTACGTGTCCAAAACTTGAATTTCTCTCCCTCGCTCGTCTCTCCATAGGCCAGCACATTCATCGCTATCGCCGCTCGCGCCGTTCGTCTCCGCTCGATGCTTCGAAAATGCAGAATGGACATTCGCGCCAAGCCTCTCTTCCTTCATCGTTCCAGATTTTCTGTGGCGCGACTCGTAGCCAGTCTCCGGCACCGCGCGGTTTCGACCACAAAATGCATCCACGCCACGGCGGACACAACGAGCACGAAACGCGTCCACATTACTGCAAGCTTATTTCTGCTCTTTGCTCTTCCCAATAGCGGTCCGGTACCAATTTCTCTTCTATCCCGCTAGTACCCTCCTCCCAGCACCCCGCCTGGGCAGGATATTGGAGTCCGCCAACGCCTGGCTATTTACGAATTCTTTGCTATTTATTCCTTGTTTCTGTGGTATCCTTAATTAACTCATCGACGGGGAACCCCGCGCGTCCATTCCGCACCTGACCCGTACTGCATGGATTCGCACCATCCGCCCTCCCCGCACAAGTCCGCAGGGTGTGCCCAAGCTGTTCCCCTGCAAGCACTTCACCCTAATCTATTTCTTGCCGGAATGGCCACGCCAGACATAGTCCCGAGTGTCTCAAACCGCCTGCCGCTCGCGGGTCGGCTCACTACGATTCACTCTTCCTCACGGGCTGCCGGTCACCGCACGCCGGTCGCTCTCTTCTCACGCATACTTCCTCACCGCCTTCCAAAACTCCTCCCAGTTTCCTTTCCGCCCCCGGCACACAAAAATCTCCGGATCCTCCACTGTCTCTTCATTCGCTACGCCGTACTTGTTCCATACCCGTCCCCCCACCTCGCACGATGCAAAATAGTTCTCCAATAGCTCTCGCGGATAACCCACTACCACCAACGTCTCCGGCACATACGCCCCGTACCCGCGCTCCCACGACGAATCCACCCCGCTGATTGCCCGCGGCAACCCCAACCGCTCTCCATACAGATTCAACGCCCCTATTTCCCCGTAATTCCCCGCCAAAATCGCCGCCCGCACTCGCTCCGACTCTGGCAATCGCCCCCACACCTCCGCCACGCTCTGCGTGAATTCCTCCCACCCGATCTCCTCAGGAAACACCGTATCTACCTTCGCCGCCATCTTCCACCACCGCGAATTCACCGGCGCAATGGGCAACGCCACCCCCGCCGCCACCACCACATCCACCGCCAACGCCACCCAGATCCCCCGCCTCAGCCATCGTTTGGCGCCGATGTTCTTCCCGTTTTCGATTCTCCATTTTCGTTCCACCCACACCGCCCCCGCCGCATATAACAAGGGATATGCCGGCGCCAGGTAATACTCTCGCCCCTGAAACACCACCAGCAGCGCCAGCGGCACCACATACATCCACCCCAACACTCGATACGGCTTACCCTCCTCACGCCCGAAACAAAACCACAATCCCACCGCCGCCAACGGTGTCGCCAACATTGTCACTTCCAATTGCCCCACCAAAAATCCCTTCGTCACTCCCTCCCGCACGTCCCGCTCGTGCAAAAAACGCAAAAAATCTGCCGACACAAACCCATGTCGCCACTCCCACAAAAAATTCGGAAAAAAAATCGCTAACGACAACGCCACTCCCGCCCACAACCACCCGCTCCGCAGATGGCGTCGTAGCGGCGTCGCCAACACCCCCACCACCACCCCCGCCACCAACAATCCCATCGTGTACTTCGCCAACATCCCCAACCCTATCCCCGCCCCTACCACCACCCACCAGACGCCGCCTTCGGTCGTATTTCGCGTTTCGAACTTCGTATTCCGCCGTTCCGCCGCGGGTGTGTTTTCACTGGCTCCAAGCCACTCACCACGCGCTAGCCGTGAGCGAAAGCGAAGGTTCACTTCTTCCGCCGCCACCTTCACCATCCCCCACGCCACCACCACCCAACACACATAATCAAATGAGATGTACTGCATCAACGCCCCGGCCCCCAAACAAAACGGCACCCCAGCCAACGCCGCAGTCGTCTGTGCCCATTTCTCTCCGCCCAGTTCCTCTGCCATCATCCCCACCAGCAGCAACGCCAGCGCTTGCACCAGTGCCGCAAAAAATCGAAAGCCCCCCAGCGACGTCCCAAACAACTTCAAAGCCACCCACCCGAAAAACGCCGTCATCGGTGGATACTGTACGTACCCCCAGGCCAAATGCCGCGCATCTTCCAACGCCATCAACTCATCGCGATCAAATCCATAGCGCCACCCCACCGCGAGATGCACCAGCACCGTTGCCGCTGCAATCCCCAGCACTGCTGCCATCCCGCTCTTCCACCACTTGCGCTTTCCTTCCAACGTGGCCTCCGCATGCGACGTCTTCAGGACGCCACTTCGGCTACTTCCCTTGCTTCCTTGTGGTCCTTACTTCTTTACTTCCTTGCCTCATTGCCTGCTCTTTTGCCACAATCTCTCGCCATGCGTCCCTCAAAAATCGGCTTTCTCTTTTTCCTCCTTTTACCCACTCTCTCTCTTGCGCAATCGACTCCCACAACCACCCCTCCCTACCTCGATCCGTCTCTCCCTCTCGAGCAACGCGTCGACGATCTCCTTTCTCGCATGACCCCCGAAGAAAAAATCTCCCAGATGCAGGACGTCGCTCCCGCCATTCCGCATCTCAACGTCCCCGCTTACAACTGGTGGAACGAAGGCCTTCATGGCGTCGCGCGCGCTGGACACGCCACCGTCTTCCCCCAAGCCATCGGCCTCGCCGCCAGCTGGGACAGCGATCTTCTCCACCGCGTCGCCAGCGTCATCTCCACCGAAGCCCGTGCCAAATACAATGACGCCATCTCCTTCAACAACACCGGCCGCTACTTTGGTCTCACTTTCTGGTCGCCAAACATCAACATCTTTCGCGATCCTCGCTGGGGACGCGGCCAGGAAACCTACGGCGAAGATCCCTTCCTCACCGGCCGCCTCGGCGTTGCCTTTGTCACTGGCCTGCAAGGCGACGACCCACACTATCTGAAAACGGTCTCCACGCCCAAGCACTACGCCGTCCACTCCGGACCCGAACCGCTGCGCCACCGTTTCGATGTTCCGGTAACGCCCCACGATCTCTACGACACCTACACGCCGGCCTTCCGCGCTGCCGTCGTCGAGGGCCGCGCCGACTCCATCATGTGCGCGTACAACTCCGTCGACGGCGAACCCGCCTGCGCCAATCATCTTCTCTTCGATCTGCTTCGAAACCAGTGGGGCTTCAAAGGCTACGTCGTTTCCGACTGTTGGGCCATCAGCGATCTCCACCAGGCCCACGATTTCGTTGTCACTCTTCCGCAAGCTTCCGCTCTCGCCGTCAAAGCGGGCACCGACCTCTCCTGTGGCCCCGAATTCCGCGCCCTCGACTACGCCCTTATGGACCGCCTCTTGACATCCCGCGACATCGATCGCGCCGTCGGCCGTCTCTTCGAAGCACGCTTCCGCCTCGGCATGTTCGATCCGCCCGCCAACGTGCCCTGGTCCAAACTCACCCTCGCCGACGTCGACACCGCCGAAAATCGTAAGCTCTCTCTCCAGGCCGCGCACGAATCCATCGTCCTTCTCAAAAACGATCACAACACTCTCCCGCTCAAATCCAACATCAAATCGATCGCCGTCGTCGGCCCCACCGCCGATTCCCTCGACGTCCTTCTCGGCAATTACAACGGCACTCCTTCCGCCTACACCACCTTCCTCGACGGCATAAAAGCACACTTCTCCGACGCCGTCGTCTCCTTCGCCACCGGCGCGCCCATCACGGAGTCTCGCTCTCTGACGGTTCCTCCTGAATATTTCCGCACTGGCGGCCCCAACTCCAAACCCGGCGTGAACGCTGAGTTCTTCGCGAATCCCGCTCTTTCCGGCTCCCCCTCTCTCACCCGCGTCGATCCTTCCATCAACTTTTCCTCCTACAACGTCTCTCCCGGCCCCGGCATCCCTCCTGATAACTTCTCCGTCCGCTGGACCGGTGAACTTGTTCCTCCAGTCGATGGCGACTACCGCATCGGGGCAATCACCGACGGCGGCTACCGCCTCTACTTCGACAACAAGCAGATCATCGACGATTGGGTCCAATACCATCACCGCGGGGAGCGCACCTTCACCGTTCTTCTTCACCTTCAGGCCGGTCATGCGTATCCCGTACGCCTCGAATATTTCCGCAGCTTCCGCGAGTCCTTCGCTCGGCTCCTCTGGCTTCCTCCGAACCTTGTTCAGGAAGCCACTGCCCTCGCTCGCAAAGCCGACGTTGTCGTCGCCGTCGTCGGCATCACTGCCGACCTCGAAGGTGAGGAGCGTGAAAATAGCGATCCCGGCTTCTTCGGCGGCGATCGCACCGACATCAGTCTCCCCACCACGCAGCAGCAGCTCCTCCAAGCTCTTGCCACCACCGGTAAACCGCTCATCGTCGTACTCACCAGTGGCAGCGCTCTCGCCGTCAATTGGGCCAACGATCACGCTGCCGCGATTCTCGAAGCCTGGTATCCGGGCGAAGAAGGCGGCACCGCGCTCGCCGACGTCCTCTCCGGCGCCTACAATCCCTCCGGCCGCCTCCCCGTCACCTTCTATTCCTCCATCGCCCAGCTTCCACCGTTCACCGACTACTCCATGTTCAACCGCACTTACCGCTACCTCCACGAGCCCCCGCTCTTCCCTTTCGGCTTCGGCCTCTCCTATTCCTCCTTCTCCTACTCCGAACCCACGGTTACACCGGCAAATGAGACCTCGTCATCCGAAACGCACCCCGCGGAGCGTGTCTTGAGCGCCGCGGTCGCATCTCCGGAGCGGGAAATTCTTCAGGATCAGGATTCGGGCGCGTACCTGGCGGGTGCGCCCAGTGGTTTTGAGGACGGGAGTTTTGATCTTTCTCTAGGAGGTCGGAGCTTCGGCTTCGACGATTTGAATTCAGCAAAACCTGGGCGGCAGTCCCCGAAGACTCCGGGTTCTTCAAACGATTCGGCCGCAAGATCCCCGCGCGACTCCGCGGTTATCGTCTCCAGCCGCGTCGCCAACACCTCCGCGATCCCCGGCGACGAAGTCGTCGAACTCTACGTCTCTCATCCCAACGTCGAAGGCGCTCCCATCCGCGCACTCGCCGGCTTCCAACGCATCCACCTCGACGCCCATGCTTCGCAAACTGTCGCCTTCACCCTCACTCCCCGCGAACTCTCCGTAGTTGACGCCCAAGGCAATCGCCGCGTTCCCGCTGGGCCCGTCGACCTGTGGATCGGCTCCGGCCAGCCCATCGCCTTCCCCGGCCACGCCGCTCCCCCCGGCCAAGCCGCCCACTTCAACATCGCCACCTCCACCGCCGTCCCCAACTAACAACTGGACGCCCACCGACACCCAACGATTGTCAATTTCAGTTCTTCAACGTTGTTTCCGGGGTATGGTCCCCGAACGGAGGGTCTCATGATCAAAGTCAGCGTCTTCAACAGTAACCAACCGGGCAAGCATTTCGACATCAACTACTATTGCACCAAGCACATCCCCATGGTCCGCCAGTTCTGCGGCCCAACTCTGCTTGACGTCGCAGTCGACCACGGTGTCGCAGGTGGCGCGCCCGGCTCACCCGCACCCTTTCTTGCCATGGGTCATCTCTATTTCGAAACCGTGGATGCCTTTCAATCGGCGTTTGGCCCCCACACGGCACAAATTGTCGCCGACGTTCCCAATTACACGAACATCCAGCCCACCATCCAAATCAGCGAAGTCAAAATCTAACCGGCGCCCAGCGACGGACAGCGCGGCATAGGCTGCGTTACCAAC
>Ga0306926_10010287_pt1 | contig 10332 bp, 8 predicted proteins | sample flu12Cox44000178_FD_203759 | JGI IMG/M metagenome (GOLD analysis project Ga0306926, IMG submission 203759) | Lab enrichment of tropical soil microbial communities from Luquillo Experimental Forest, Puerto Rico - flux8day.12C.oxic.44.000.178 (v2)... | ecosystem: Environmental > Terrestrial > Soil... | reverse complement strand
CGATCCCGGTCCAGCCGGACAGGTCCAGCGCGGCGCCCGACGTCGCTCCCGCCGGGGTGAACGAGTGCCCGCTGCCGAGCGCCCGGACGGTCAGCCCGGCCGAGGTCGCTTCCTTGACCGCGGCCGCGATGGCCTCCACCGTCCGGGGCCAGTACCAGCGGGCCGGCTCCGCGGTCACCGTACCGGCCCAGTTCCGCCAGGTCATTGACTGTTTCCATCCCACTGGTCTGAATTATCCCGGACAGCGGTTAGTGTTCCACCATGTCCGGCATTCTCGCGAGACCCCTGAGCGGTCAGGATCTGTATGAGCGGGCGACCGCTCAGCTGGATCCGCCGTTCGCGGTGGTCGATCTCGCCACCTTCGACGCCAACGCGCGCGACCTGGTACGACGTGCTGGCGGCCTGCCCATCAGGGTGGCGAGCAAGTCGCTGCGCTGCCGGTACCTGATCGAGCGCGTCCTTGCGCGGCCAGGATACCGGGGCGTGATGTGCTACTCGCTAGCCGAGGCGCTGTGGCTGCACGCGGCAGGCACCAGCGACAACCTGCTGGTCGCCTACCCGACCGTGGATCGCGCGGGACTGCGCGCGCTCGCCGCGGACGCCGCGGCGCGGCAGCACATCACGATCACCATCGACTCGGCCGAGCACCTCGACTTCATCGACGCCACCCTCGGCGACGGCCATCCGGAGCTCAGGGTGTGCCTGGAACTCGACGTCTCCTGGCGTCCGCTGTCTCGCGGGCCGGTGCTGCAGATCGGGACCTGGCGGTCCCCACTGCGTACCCCGGAGCAGGCGGCGCTGTTCGCCGAGACAATCCTTAAGCGGCCCGGATTCGTACTAACCGGTGTGATGGGTTACGAGGGGCAGGTCGCCGGTCTCGGCGACGCCCCGCCCGGCCATCCGGTGCGCGCCGCGGTCATCCGGTTCATCCAGTCCCGCTCGGTTCCGGAACTGCGGGAGCGGCGCACCGAGACCGTCCGCCGGATCCGTGCCCTCACCGACCTCGAGTTCGTCAACGGGGGCGGCACCGGTTCGCTCGAAGCCACCTCGGCGGACACGTCGGTCACCGAGCTCGCCGCCGGATCGGGCCTGATGGGACCCACGCTGTTCGACGCGTACCGCAAGTTCCGGCCCAGGCCGGCCCTGGTGTACGCGCTGCCGGTGGTGCGGCGGCCCGCGCCGGGCATCGCCACCTTGTTCAGCGGCGGCTACGTTGCGTCTGGGACCGGGACGCCGGACCGGCTGCCGAGCCCGTTCCTCCCCGCGGGCCTGCGGCTGAACCGCAACGAAGGCGCGGGCGAGGTTCAGACGCCGGTGGTAGGGGCCGCGGCGGACCGGCTCCGCCCCGGCGACCGGGTGTGGATGCGGCACGCCAAGGCCGGCGAACTCGCCGAGCGCCTTACCGAGTACCACCTGATCGACCCGGACCGGGTCGATACGCCAGCCACTCCCACCTACCGCGGGGAAGGACAGTGCTTTGGATGAGGCCCTCGCGGCCAGCACCGAAACCGCGCTGCCGGCCGCGCTCGCGGAACCGGTAAGACCGGTCAGGCCGAACTGGATAACGCTGCTGTTCCTGGCCAACATCGGGCTGTGGCTGGCGATCTACGCGCCGATCCAGGTGCTGCTGCCCGAGCAGGTCGCTTCGCTGAACCACCACGTCATAAAGAGCGGCGGCGTCCCCAGCGGAGCGGACGCCGTGCTCCTTTCCGTGGTGATGGGCGTGGGCGCCATCGCCTCGCTGCTGGCGAACCCCGTCGTCGGCGCCCTGTCGGACCGGACGACGTCACCGCGGGGCCGCCGTCACCCGTGGACGCTCATGTGCGCGCTGACCGGGGCGTTCGGCATCGCCGTGGTCGCCGCCGCCCCCGCCATCTGGGTGATGGCGGTCGGCTGGTTCATCGCGGAACTCGGGCTCGGCGGCATGCTGGCCACGCTCACCGCGGCGCTGCCGGACCGGGTGCCGGCGAACCAGCGCGGCACCCTTGGCGCGCTCATCGGAATCAGCCAGATGCTCGGGACGGTGCTCGGCGCGTTCATCGTGACCGTGCTGATTACCCGGATGACGGCGGGCTACGCGGCCTGCGCGGTGATCCTCGTCGCGTGTGCCAGCCTGTTCGTGTTCCGCACGCCGGACGAACCGCTGCCCGCCGAGTTCAGGCCGGAACTGCCGGTCAAGACCGCACTGCGGCGGCTGTGGGTATCGCCCCGGCGGTACCCCGACTTCGGCTGGGGCTGGCTGACGCATTTCATGGTCAATCTCGGCAACGACTTGGGCACGCTTTACCTGCTGTACTTTCTCGCCGACGGAGCGCACTACCACGATCCGCAGACCGGACTGCTCATCTTGATGGCGCTGTACGCGGTCGCGCTGCTGACCGCCGCGGCGGTCTGCGGGACGCTGTCGGACCGGTCGGGACGGCGTAAGCCTTTCATCATTGGTTCGGCGGCTATCATGGCACTCGCCGCGGCCATACTGGCGGCATCGCCCACCTGGCACCTGGCCCTGGTAGCGGCGCCGCTGCTGGGCGCCGGGTATGGCACGTACTGGGCGGCGGCACCGGCGCTGCTCACCCAGGTGCTCCCCACCGCCTCCGACCGGGCTAAGGACCTCGGCTTGATCAACATCGCGTACAGCCTGCCCCTCGTGGTGGCGCCGCTCGTCGCGGGGGTAGTGCTGGGATTGATGAACAGCTATCCAGCACTGTTCGCGCTCGCCAGCCTTGTGACAATCAGCGCGGCCGTGACAGTCACCCGCGTCCGTTCAGTGCCCTGACCTATACCAAATCGATATGAAGCGGCATACTTGTCAAGAGAAGCAAAGTGTGGAGGTCACCCTTGTGACGAATTGGGCCTTCCGCTCAACAAGAGGCCTCGTCGGGGGGTTGACAGTCCTCCTCGCGGCTGCTCTCGCCATCGGGCTGAGCGCTTGCGGCGCCCCCCAGTACACCTATGTCGCGGACACTGGTGCGGGGGCTTATTACAAAGTTCCTTACAGCTGGCACGCGATATCGCAGCAGTCGCTGAACGCCGCGCTGCAGGCCGCGGGCGGCTCGGGGGCGGGCGTCTGGTCGACCGCGTTCGATGCCGGGACAGCGCCGTCGGCCACTCATTTCCTCGCGCCCGACGTCGGGCAGCCGTTCGTGTTCGCCGAGGTCGGGACGCTCTCCGCGTCGGTGAGCAATGAACTGTCGTACAACATGATGCGCGACTTCATGCTGCCGGTGACCTCGAACACCCGCCAGGCCGATGCGGCCAACGGCTTCCCGCTCACCAACTTCAAGCAGCTGCGGGATGACACGGTCACCGGCAAGCAGGGTGTCCACGGGGTACGGGAGACGTTCCAGTACACGTTCCCGACCGGGGTCGCGGATACCTTCGATGAAGACGTGCTGACCAACGCCGATCAGACCGTCGTCTACTTCCTCATGGTGCACTGCACGAACTCTTGTTACAGCCAGAACCAGGACAAAATAAACACCGTCATGTCCTCATTTACCGTCGGGAGCCCGACATGAAGAAGGCCAAGCGGCCAGCGCAGGGACTCACCTACGAAGGCGGCCGGCCCAGAGAAGAAGACAGCCTGACGCGCAAGCCACTCCAGTTGTGGGACCGGATCAAGTGGCTGCTGCTGCTGGGGATTCTCTGGCTGGTCCTGGTCTGGTCGGTCATGGCGGACGACCCCCTCGTCGGGTTCGTCGACGCGGTGCGCATCGAGGTAACCTCGGCCTCCTGGGTCTTCGTCCTGGCGGGCCTTGAGGTGATCCACCAGATCCACCTCCTGATCAGCGAGCACTGGGGTGCTTACAACCAGTTCTGGGTGAACAAGGTCTGGGGGGGCTGGGAGCGGTTTACCCACCGCAGGTTCTCGGCGTGGACGCGGTTCCGCTTCGGCCGGCTCCTCCGCTGGATGGTCGTCATCGTCGTCATCGCGATCGTTAGCGGCAAGATCATCCACACCGGGCCGCTGCTGGCTCTGCTGCGCATCCCCGCGATCGCGTGGCACTCGCTGCCGTTCGTGATCCAGATCCTGTTCGGCCTCGTGTTCGTGGTCGCCCAGTTCGCCGCGCTGTTCTGGTTCCTGTCGCGGGGCGGCGTGGACGTCTACTACCCGGACGACATCAAGACCAGGTTCTCCGATGTCTGGGGCCAGGACCACGTGCTCGAGCGGGTGAAGGAGAACATCATCTTCCTCGAGAACCCGGAGGTCGTGGAGGACCGGGGCGGCTACGTGCCGGGCGGCCTCCTGCTGTGGGGACCGCCGGGTACCGGGAAGACGCTGATGGCCGAGGCGGTCGCCGGCGAGACCGGCAAGCCGTACGTGTTCGTGGATCCGGGCGCGTTCATCAACATGTTCTTCGGCGTCGGCGTCCTGAAGGTCAAGGGCCTGTTCCGGAAGCTGCGCAAGCTCTCGCTGCGCTACGGCGGCGTGATCGTCTTCTTCGACGAGGCGGACTCGCTCGGCAACCGCGGCATGGTCACGGGGGGCCAGCCGGGCGGTGTGGCCGGCGCTTCGGTGGCATTCTCGACGGGCTGCCACGGCTTCTCGTATCTGTCGCGGGACAGCCAGTGGCGGCTGACCAGGGAAGCGATGTGCTCGTCGCTAGCCGACCCGGACGCTGAGCCCGGTGTCCGGCGGAACCCGCAGATCATGGGCGCCGGGATGAACGGCGGCGGGGGCGGCGGCATGGGAACGCTGCAGGCCCTGCTGACCGAGCTGTCCGGGCTGAAGAAGCCGCGCGGCTTCATGAACCGCGTCGTGCGGCGCATGCTTGGCATGCGGCCCAAGCCCCCGCCCAAGTACCGCATCCTGGTGATGATGGCGACCAACATGCCGTCGGCGCTGGACGAGGCGCTGCTGCGGCCCGGCCGCATCGACCGCATCTACCGGGTCGGCTACCCGTCCAAGGCGGGCCGGGTCCGCACCTACGAGGGGTACCTGGACAAGGTCCAGCACGAGCTGACACCCGAGCAGATCGACAAGCTCGCCGTGATCACCCCGTACGCGACCGGCGCCACCATCAAGGACCTGGTCAACGAGGCGCTGATCATCGCGATCAGGGACGGTCGCGACGTGATCACCTGGCCGGACGTCATCCGTGCCAAGCAGCTCAAGGAACTCGGCCCGCCCGAGGACGTCGAGTACATCGAGCGGGAGCGGCACGCCATCGCCATCCACGAGGCGTGCCACGCGGTGGTCACCTACCGGACCCGCCAGCACGTGGACATCGACCTCGCCACGATCGAGAAGCACGCGAACGCCGGCGGCATGGTGTCGTGGATCCCTCCCGAGGACCAGTTCACCACCTGGCGCAGCGAATACGAGTCGGACATCCTGTCGGCCCTTGCCTCACTGGCGGGCGAGCGCCTGTTCTTCGAGAGCGACAGCTCGTCCGGAGTGTCCGCTGACCTGGAGGCGGCCACCTCGATCGCGTCGCAGATGGAGGGCTACTACGGCATGGGCTCGACGGTCTCGTCGCTCGCGGCGGGCCAGCGCATGCAGATCGGCGCGCCGGGTGGCCACGGGAAGGGAAGCAAGGAAGACTCGACGGCGCAGGCCCGGCGGCTGCTCGCCGACCGGATCGAGGACAACCTGTCCACGCTGCTCGGCAAGGCCGAGCTGATCTTGCGCGAGAACGAACGGTACGTGCTGTCGGTCGCGCACGCGCTCGAGACCCACAAGACGTTCAGCGGCGACGACGTCACGGCCATCTTCGAGGGCCGACCGGGCCCGCTGGTGGACGGCACCCCGTACGCGGACGACGAGTTCATCGCCCTTCTCCGCGAGTACCACCTGGCTGCCCAGCGGGCACACCGCGAGCACAACAAGCCGCAGCTGCCGCTGCCGGTCGCGGTGGCTCCCGCGCTGGTGAGCGGCTCGGTCATCCCGGACGGGTACGGCGCGTCGGGCAACGGGTCGGCGAGCAGTGTCACCGATGGCGCCGCGGAGGGCACGGCCGACACGACCGGGACCGGCTCACCGAACGGGTCGGGCGACGGCACCGGGACGGGCGACGGGACCGGCTCGCCGAACGGCACCGTCGACGGGAACGCGAACGGGTCGTACGGCACGACGACCTATGAGCCGCCCCTGTACGGTCCGCCGGACGGGTCACTGGGCGGGCAAGCCTGACCGTGCGCGCGCGGCATCGCGTGCGGTTCGCGGTCAACGTGGCCAACGGCTCCACGCTGGCCGGCCTGGGTGTGGCCGTGGCGGGACGTGCCCGGCTATCGCGCACCGCGGACGGACTCCTGGCCGGCACTGGCTACCGGTTGCCAGTGCCGTCGGTCCCGGCGTTTACCCTCGGCAACGTGATCGTGACCCGCCGGGACTCGCTGCCCGCGGATTCCACGCTCTTCCGTCACGAGGCACGGCACACGACGCAGTACGCCTGGTCCGGTGGCCTGTTGATGCTGCCGCTGTACTTCGCCGCGGCGGGCGCGTCCTGGGTGCTGTGCGGCGACCCCGGCGCGTGGAACGTGTACGAGCGATGGGCCGGACTGGCCGACGGCGGCTACGCCGACCGGCCGCTGCGGCCTATCTGGGCGCGGCGGCCCATCTGGACGCGACGGCCTACCTTGACAAGCCGGCGAGCAGCCCGTCCCGGTGACCGCGATCCCGGTCCGGGACCAGCCGTACCTGGCGAATCGACCGCCATCCCTTCCCGGTGAGCAGGAACTCGCCCGGCTGGGCGAGCGCGGCGATCCCGTTCATGATGGCCTGCTGATCAGCCCAGTGACGTTCGGCCGCCGCGTGCGCGTCCACCACGTCGGTGACCTCGCCGGTGGCAAGGTCGATCCCGGCGAGATACGCGGTTCCCGCCACGTTCGCCCAGACCAGCCCGCCGGCCCAGGCGAGGTCGTTCAGTCCCCGGACCCGGCTGCCCCGGCAGCGCACGTGGACGACGCCCTCCAGCGCCAGCGTCGCGGGGTCTCGCCGGACAAGCTCGCTGGTCCCGTCGCTGGTCACGATCTCCCCGTCCGTCGCGCACATCCCCCACCCCTCGCGGTTGTAACGGACCTGCTCGCGCAGTTCGAGCGTCGCAGCGTCCCACCGCAGCGCTACCCGCTCCCGCCAGGTGAGCTGCCAGATGCTGTCGCCGACCCGGCAGATTCCTTCGCCGAAGAACTCGGCCGGCAGCTGCTTTTGCGCGGCCGGCGCCGCCGCACCGAACTCGTACCGCCGTAGCGAGGACTCGCCGTAGTTCCCGGTGGACTCCCAGACCGTCTCACCCTCGGCGATCACCCCCTGGGTAAACCCGCGCCCAGGATGCGGCACCTTCCGCACCACCCGCACCCTGTGAAACCGCACGGGACGATTATCCCGCCGCGAACTCCTCCCGGGACAAGGCCATGGACTCAACGGAGAGCGATAGTGGCCGCGGCGGACAGCGCGGCGGGACCTAGCCTGCAGCCCGGGACAGGCGCGACGTCGGCGCGGGAGGTATCAAATCCGAAATTTCGGATTTAGCACACAAATAACCCCAGTCGTATGGGCATGATTGCGAAGATTTTTGTTCTGGCGAAAGATTTTCATCACTATAGTGCGGAAATGTTTCATGATCATGAAACCTGACTGACCGGATACCCGGGGGGGTATCTGTAAGCGGGCGTGAGCGAGGATCACGAGCGGTCGCGGATCGCCTTGACCAGGGCGGGGATTATCTCGTGCAGGTCGCCGATGACCGCGTAGTCGGCGCGCGCGATCATCGGCGCACCCGGGTCGGTGTTGATGGCGATGATGTGCTTCGCGCCCGAACATCCCGCGATGTGCTGGATGGCCCCGCTGATTCCACAGGCCAGGTAGACGTCCGGGGTGATCTTGGTACCGGTCTGGCCAACCTGCTGGGTGTGCGGGCGCCAGCCCTCCGAGGTGACCACCCGGGAGACTCCGACAACGCCGCCGAGCAGCGACGCCAGTTCGTCGAGTGCGGCGAACCCGTCCGCGCTGCCGACCCCGCGGCCGCCGCCGACGACCACCCGCGCGGTGGCCAGCGACGCGCCGCCCGCTCCAGCCGGCGCCTCCGCGGCGCGGACGACCAGGTCGCCCTCGCGCAATGACGGCGTCACCGAATGGACGGCGCATACGCCAGGCACGTCGGCCATCGTGGCCGTCACCGCGTCCGTGGCGACCGTCAGCAGCGCGACCGGTGCCTCGAGCACGGCCTCCTCGAGCAGCAGCCCCGCCCACCGCTGCCGGACGATCGCGTACGATTCCGGCCCAGCCTCCGCCGAGACGGCGGCGCAGTTCGCCGCCATCGGCAGCCCGGTGATGGCACCAAGGTGAGCGAGCACCTCGTTGCCCCGGTCGGTCGCGGCGGCGATGATCACCTCCGCCTCGGTGAGCAGTCCCGCCAGCGCGCGAGCCCACGCCTGCGGCGCGTAGCCCTCGATCCCGGACACCGCGTACACGTCGCTCACCCCGTGGGCCGCGAGATCCCCCAGGGCCGGGGCAGTTCCGAAGACGACGGCGGCGACATCGCCGGAAAGCTCCCGGGCCAGGGTCAGCGCACGCAGCGAGGCGTCCGCCACCGCACCGCCCGGCTCGATCTCGGTCAGGCAGAACACCGTCATGGCAGCACCCCCAGCTCGTCGAGCACCGAGACCAGCGCTGGCACCGCGTCCGCGCCGTGGCCGAGCACCGTTGCCTGACGGCGTGCGGCCACAGGCACCCGCAGCGACGTCGTCCGCAGGCCCGCGTCGGGAACGAACGAAACGGGCGCGCGCGTGATCGCGGCCCGCTTCGCCCGCAGGCGTCCCGGCAGCGACGGGTATCGCGGCAGGTTGATCCCTTCCTTCACGGTGATCACAGCGGGCAGAGGCAGCGTGAACGTCTCGGCTACACCCTGGTACTCGCGCCGCGCTTGCACCGAAGCTGAGTCCGCGTCCGCCGTCAGCGCCTTGATCCCGGTCGCCACCGGCCAGCCGAGCAGGTGTGCCAGCCGGATGCCGACCTGGTAGTCGCCGGTATCGGCCGCCTCGTTCCCGAGCAGGACGAGGTCGAAGCCGCCAGCGGCGGCCACTGAGTGCAGCGCGCTGGCTGTCAGCCGGGCCCCGAACTCCTCACCGGCTGTCTCGAGCAGCACCGCGGACGAAGCTCCCAGGGCGAGGCACGATCGCAGCTGTTCCTCCGCCTCGGGCGGCCCGAGCGACGCCACGGTCACCGAGCCGCCGAACCGCTCGCACAGTCGCACGGCCTCTTCGACCCCGCACTCCTCGTGCGGGCTGATCGTGAACCCCGACATCCGCGTGTCCACGGAAAGCCCGTCAGCCGTGACCGCGATCGTCCCGCCGACCGTCGGCACCCGCTTGACGCAGACGAGAATCTTCACGGCGGCCTCACCGCATCCGTGAGCCGGACGGGTCGAACACCGCCCCGGAGCCCGCCACCGTCACCGGATACTGCTCGCCCATGTACTCCACGAGCAGCGGGGCTCCCGGCGCCGCGAACTGATGCGGCAGGTATGCCATCAGCAGGTGCTTGCCCACCGACGGCCCGGACCCCGCGGACGTCACATACGACGGCCGTCCCAGGGCGTCGACCAGCCGGGAGCCGTCCGGCGCCAGGACCGGCTCCCCGCCGAGCATGTACCGCGGCGTGCCGTCCGCGGACGCGGCGGAGTCTAGGGTCAGCGTGCAGAGCACCGCGGCGGGCCCCGCCTCCCGCTGCGCCAGGTAGGCCGCTTTCCCGATGAAGTCCTGCGGCTTGACCCGGGGCCGCGTCAGCCCGGCCTCGACCAGGTTGTACTCGGGAGTGAGCTCCGCGCCGTAGGCGCGGTAACCCTTCTCGAGCCGCGCCGTCGTCGCGTACACCCCGATCCCGGCCGGCACCAGCCCGTGCGGCTGACCCGCCGCCCACAGCAGGTCCCACAACTGCCCCGCCTGCTCCGCGGGCACGTACAGCTCCCAGCCGAACTCGCCCACATAGGAGATCCTCGAGGCGAGAATGACCGTCCCGCCGATTTCAATGGATTCGAATGTTCCGAACGTACGCGGCGGACTCTCATCCCCATCCCACTGCACCGAGCCGAGGACATCCCCCGCGCGCGGTCCCCACAGCCCGAGGGTGGCCCATGCGGACGTGACGTCCGACAGCCGCGCGTCGTCCGGGAGGTGATCCGCGATCCACTTCGCGTCGGTCATCCCCGTCGACGCGCCGGTCACCACGCGGAACTGCCGTTCGCCGAGCCGCATGATGGTCAGGTCCGCGCGGAACCCGCCCTCCGGGGTGAGCAGCGAGGTGTACACGACACGGCCGGCCGGGACGTCCAGCTGCGCCACCGCGAGGGACTGGAGGCCCGCCAGCGCGCCAGGCCCGGCCACGTCGAGCAC
>Ga0306926_10010285_pt1 | contig 10334 bp, 8 predicted proteins | sample flu12Cox44000178_FD_203759 | JGI IMG/M metagenome (GOLD analysis project Ga0306926, IMG submission 203759) | Lab enrichment of tropical soil microbial communities from Luquillo Experimental Forest, Puerto Rico - flux8day.12C.oxic.44.000.178 (v2)... | ecosystem: Environmental > Terrestrial > Soil... | reverse complement strand
CCTTGCGCTCCCTGATCTCCCGCTCCGGCTGGCGCTCACCGTCAGGACCGAAGAAGAGCATCAGGTCCTCGCCCCTGCACGCGGCAGCATCTTGCCAGCCCCAATTCGGGCGGGGAAGAACAGCCGACTGCCGACGTACCTGAGACATGGATCAATCACCTCAACCAAGATGCTTTAAATAGTGCGTTACAGTAGAGCGTCAGGCTCGTGAACACGCGAACCAGTCCTGTCCGGAAGCCTCCGTTGCAAGATACAACGCGTCTTCGCGGCGTGGTGTTCCCGTGCCCGGGTACGGCTACCTTGTAAGCAAGTGGTTACCATACCGAACGGCTGGCGCCAGCGCGTCGGTTCACCCGTCCTGTCTAAACCATCGCGCGGGCCGCTGCATGCCCGTCGACAATGATGCCATCCGTGGTAGCGGTCTCGCACGCGAGCTGGCGAAATTCCCTGCCTGAATTCCTGCCTCCAGCTAGCCTGCTGGAGAGTCTTCGTGACGAACTGGACGAGGGGAAGGGAGCAAGGCCACGATGAGCACCATGTCAGCGTCAGACGCGGCGCCACTGCCCCGGCTCGGCGAGGTTTTCTTCGACGTGCGCGGCAGCTCCCGCAGTATGCGCCTGAGCTGGTACGCCGACACCGGTGTCTCCGTCTTCAGCATCTGGCAGGGGGGCACCTGTACCGGGACGTTCCGGCTTCCGATGGAGGAGCTGCCGAGGCTGATCGACGCCCTGCAGCGTGGCGCGCAGGCCCCCGACCCCCGCGGCTCCGGAGCTTACGCCGCCCAGCTTCCCGGGGCGCCGACCGATCCCAGGCTGACCGCCCTCCCGGGTGGCTACGGCCCCGGCGCCGAGTTCACGGGTCCGGTGACCGGAGACTTCCGCGCGGTGCAGGCCGACGACCCGGCCGGCACGATGGTGCTGACCCCGGCGCAGCCTCAAGGTTCGCGGGCACTGCCCGCTGGCCCGCTGGCCCTGCCTCCAGGATCGGGGTCCCAGGCGCCGCCGGGCGCGCAGAGCTATCCCGAGGACTACACCGGGCAGTATTACCCGGAGCAGCGTTACCCGGAGCAGCGTTACCAGGAACAAGGCGCCGGGCGGCGGCATGCGGCCGAGAGCTACGGCGAGGCAGGCCCCGCCTACGGCCAGTACGACGACCAGGGACGCTACGCCGAGCCCGCCCAGTATGCCGACCGTGGTTACGCTCAGCAGGGGTATCAGGATCCCGGCTACGGCGACCCGCAGGGCTACGGGGACCCGCAGGGCTACGGCGACCGTGGCTACTCCGATCAGGGATACGCCGAACCGGGCTACGGCTACGCCGAACAGGAGCACGCCGGCCAGCGCTACGCCGGTCAGGGCCATGGCGAGCAGGGCTACGCCGATCAGGGGTACGACGGTCAGGGCTACGGCGGCCAGGGTTACTCCGCTCAGGACTATGGCGACCACCGCTACCAGGACCAGGCCTACGCCGGCCAGGGCTACTCCTCTTCGTCGTATTCGGGCCGGCACTACGAAGGCAGGTCTTACCAGGACCAGGGCTACGACCCGGGCCAGGGTTATGACTCCGGGTCGCGCTACGAGCACGGTTCCAACGACCGGGGCTATCCGGGGTCCGGTTACCAGGAGCACCGGGGCTACGCCCAGGACGACTACCAGGGCCAGCGCCACCAGGACCCGTCCTACCAGGACCAGGGCTACCAGGGTCAGCGCTATGAGGATGAGCGCTATCAGGAGCAGCGCTACCCGGATGAGCGTTACCAGGAGCGGGGGCACCGCCAGGAGCCCGGCTACCAGGAGTACGGCTACCAGGGCTACGCCGGCCAGAGCTACCAGGAAGCGGATACCCAGGCCTACCCGGATCAGGGATATAGCGAGTACGGCTACAGCGGGCAGGACCACCAGGCCCAGGCCGACACCGACTCCTACCCTGACCAGGGGTACAGCACCTTCGGCTACGGCGGGCAGGACAACGCCTACCGCGGCGGGAGCGGGCCCTACCCGGATCAGGATCCGGAGGCCACCGCGGGCCAGCAGGCCGTCTCATCGTTCCCGTACGAAACAGATCCGCCCACGCGCCGGGAACAGCGGCGGCGGCGCGGGCGTTACTAGATACCAGCCGGTGCGGCTGTGTCCCCCGGGCCGCACCTACTGCCTTCGCGGAATACCGTTCGGCTGGAGCCGCGTTGCGCCTTTCGCCGAGAGGCGACCTCCGCACCGGTCAGCGTGACGAAGGGCCGGCTGGCTTGCCAGCCGGCCCTTCGCTTTCGCTCCGCCCGGGCATGGGCATCCAGGGTCACGCGGGTCCGGGCGGGTGCGGATGCGGCTGTTCCGGTGCGCCCGGGGTGCCCGACCTGCCGTCCCCGACCACCACGGGATCCTCTGTCTCCGGGGGGATGGGACCGACCACGGCGTTGAGCACCTGCGAGTTCGGGATGGACATCACGGTGCCTTCGGCACTGAAACGGACGTAGGTGATCCCGATATCGGTCACGATGCCGTCGAGCGTGCCGCCAAGCGAGCCGGCCCGCAGCCGGATCTCGTCACCCACCTTGAACGGCCGGGCGAAGACCAGCACCAGCCCGGCGAACACGTTGCCGAGCGCCTGCTGTGCCGCGATGCTAATGAAGACGGTGGTGATCGCCCCGCCGAGGACGAGCTGGCTGACGTCGACGCCGAACAGCAGGAGCGTGATGATCAGCGTGGTGAACGCGCCGACGATCAAGATGGCGTACCGGACGAGGGCGGATTGCGCCTGGCCGGCCGTCGGCTCGAGCAGCTCTCTCGCTTTCCCGGCCAGGCTGTAGGTCGCGATGGACCCGAAGATGAGGAACAGCACGGCTGTGCCGTAGGCGACGAGCTGGCTGGTCAGATGGTTGGCCGTGAAGATGTCGCGGTGGGCCTGGTGCGAGATGACCGCGGCGGCGATCGCGAGCAGCAGGGCGATGATCGACTTCCACGGCCTCGTCTTGTGCCTGACGCGCTCGACCCGTGCCGGCAGATCGACCTGCCTCCCGTTCTGCACCCGGCGTTCCTCCCTTGGCTGCTATTTCGTCTGCCTAACGCTATCCGGCGGTTGATCAGGACCGCCTGATGAGCCGGAGAATCAGCGCAGGACGAGCCGGCCGGGTAAACACAGGGGACCAGGCCGCATTGGCCTGGTCCCCAGGGCTGATCTGATCGGGGTTTAGCTGCTGAGCAGCGGGCTGCCCACGGGGAACTTGAGCCTGCCCGTGACGCCGTTCGAGACGCCGGCCGCCGAGGCGTACCAGGCGACGAGCGCGGTGAGAATCCCGACGTAGCCGCCGATCTTGATCGTCGTCGTGGGGAGCACCGCCGCGCCCGCGGCGAAGTTACCGATGCACAGGATGATCTCGGTGATTTCCAGGGTGAGGAACACGGCGAACACGGCCAGGTTCACCTGGGCGCTCAGGATCAGCATGTACGTGTTGAAGATGGCGAACGCGAGTAGTATCCAGCCCAGGTCGTGGTTGAGAGCCGAGACCGTGACCGCGATCGCGGTCGGCGTCCTGGCGGCCGCGACCGCCGGGTCCACGACGAACCGGACCCATAGGAACAGGCCGATCCAGAAGCTGCCGTACGTGCCGAACGCGGTCGCGCCGAATACGTTCCTGTTACGGAACTCCCACATGCCGGCGAGCAGCTGGGCGAGTCCGCCGTAGGCGAAAGCATAGGCGAGCCATGCGTTGCCGGTAGCGTGGCTCATCCAGCCGGCATTCTTGGCCGACAGCAGGAACGTGGTAAGGGCGAAGGCGGCGAGGCCGAGCGGGGCAGGGTCGGCGACGCTCATAGCGGGGACTGCAGTAGCGGGGCTGGGCTGGACTGTGCGATCTTCGCTGACGCTCAAATTCAATCCCTCCTGGTGAGGAATGGCTCGTCCGGCTCCCGGCGTACCATGCGGCGGTCGAGGGGCGGAGCGCCGTTGCTACACGACTGGCATGAAGACCTTGTCTTACGCACCAAAATCGTCAGGCCAAAATCTTCATCCGGTCACATCCGATAACAGAGTGACCAGATGAAAGATTCGCCAATAGCGTAACGCCGTATGCCGTTGAGGTGCGAGACCTAAAGCTCGTCAGTTTCTGGTAATCCTCCAGGTGCGGCGCGCTCGATTCCCTTCTGGGTTGCTTCGCGTCCCGAAATTTTTCGAATTAACGATCTTCTACGCCGGGGGGTTACGGCCCGGCCAGGCGGCTCGTTCCGGGCGGGTGACCCGAGGGGTCCTGGGGTTATCCTGCGGCTGCCGTGGCTCCTGTTGCGTCCCCGCTGCTGACCGTCCCGCGCTGATAGGGCGTGGATGCCGCCCCCATGTCGTAAGAACAACGTGAACGAGGCATCCACGCCGTATGCCGGGCGCCGGCGGGCCGGGCCGCGGGGCTGATGCGGCCAGCGGGGCACGCGGTGAGGCCGGGGTCGCGCGGGCCGCGCGGGCCTCGCGCCAGGACTCCGATCTGACCGGTCGGCTGCCTCGGGGCAACCAGCCCGATCACCGGGCGAGCGAGCCGCCGCCGGAGCATCACGCCCGGCCCGGACCGGGCGATCGCCGGCCGAAGCAGGAGCCTCCCGTCTCCCGGGTCCGGCCCGGTGCTGGGTTACGATCTATAGGAAAACGAGGAAGGGTCCGTGCCGATGACCGACCGACCGATCCGCGCGTCCGACAAGGAGCGGGACAGCGTTGTCGACGTCCTCAGGGACGCGTACACGGATGGCCGGCTGACGCTGGAGGAGTTCGAGGAGCGGACCTCGGCCGCCTACGCCTCGAAGACCTGGACCGACCTGCGCGAGCTGACGGGGGATCTGCCTGTCGAGCCGGTACTCGGGGCTGACCTGCCGCAATGGCGACAGCGCCCGGTTCCCGCAGCCCAGCAGGTGGTTCCGTCGGTACCCCGGCCGAGAAACGGCGGGCGCGACCGGCCGCTGGGCAGGCTGCTGCCGGTCATCTTCGTCTGGATCATGATCGCGGCTGCGGCCGGGTCGCCGGACACCGCGGCCGCGCTCTCGGTCGTGTTCATCTGCCTGCTCGCGTGCCGGGTAGGGTACAGGGGACGCTGATAACCCACAGTGATGGGCGACTTGCCGGTCGCCGGTTAACCGTGAATACACATCTTTGGCCTGGGCAGGCGGCTACTATGAGTCGGCCGACGTGGTGAAGGCGCGTGGGCGTGCCTGATCATCCGGGGCCTGCGGGATCAGCGAAACGGAAGCGGTATTCCGACAGGCTCACTGAGAGTCAGGAGGCGGTCGTTGACGAATACGACCACCGGCAGCGATCGGGTCGTCCCCGATCAGCAGCCGCCTCAGGAGGCACAGGGCTCGAGGCTGACGCGGCTGACCCGCCCGACGGTGACGCACTGGCAATTCACCATCGTGCTCGCGGCCGCCATCTTGGTGCGGATCATCGTCATCATCGGCTATCCGCCGATCCTGTGGTTCAACGACTCTTACAACTACGTCTCCGACGCCGTGACGCATGTCCCGGACCCGGTCCGGCCGAATGGCTATCCCTTCCTCATCAACCTGCTGTTGCCCCTGCATAGCGCCTATCCGCTGGCCCTGCTGCAGGCGGCGATGGGTGCGGTCATGGGCGTTATCATCTACGCCCTGCTGCGCCACCGCGGACTGCCCTGGTGGGGGGCGACGCTGCCCACGCTGCCGGTCCTGTTCGACTCGTACGAACTGCACCTCGAGCACATGGTCACGGCGGACACACTGTTCATCTTCCTCTGTACCGTCGCCATCGTGATCTTGTGCTGGAGCGATCGCCCTTCGGTCCCGGTCATGGCCGTGGCCGGCCTGCTCATCGGCTATGCCACCGTGGTGAGGTCGGTCGGCCAGCCGCTGCTCGTGGTGGTGCTGGTGGTCATGCTGGTCCGGCGGGTGGGCTGGCGGCGCCTGGTCACGCTGTTCGTGGCGGGCGCCCTGCCCATCGGGGCGTACATGATCTGGTTCCACGGCAGCTACGGCAAGTACGCGCTGACCGAGTCCTCGGGTACGTTCCTGTACAGCCGGGTCAGTACGTTCGCCGAGTGCGGCAAGATCAACCCCCCGGCCGACGTCCGGGCCCTCTGTGATCCGACGCCGCCGCGCCTGCGCCCGGTATCGGGGGAGTACTTGTGGGCGAACCGCGAGAAGTGGCCGGCCAATAACGTCCCCACCCCGCTGTACAACCTGTACCACTCCGGCAACAACACGCTGCGGTTCACGCCGAAGGTCAACGGCATGGCGGAGAAGTTCGCCCAGGACGCGATCCTGGCCCAGCCGGTCGACTACCTGCGCGTGGTGGCCCACGACACGCTGCACACCTTCGGCTGGAACCGGCAGCCCGACCCGCACAATTACTACGGGAACAGCCCGGCCTTCCAGGTCGTCTCCGGCAAGACCCTGACCGCGCTGATCCCCTGGTGGACGAACCCGTACCCGGGTGACCCCGCCGCCGCGAAGATGTACCAGGCGCGGCAGGACTTCGGCGGGCCCGGGCTCGGAAACACCAGTGCGGTGCAGCCGTGGCAGCACCTGCTGCAGATGTATCAGCGGTATTTCTACCTGCGCGGGACGCTGCTCGGCCTGATCCTGCTCATCGGCGCGGCCGGCGTGCTGGCCCGATGGCGCCGCTGGGGCGGCATCGGCCTGCTGCCCTGGCTGGTGGGGGCGCTGATGATCGTGCTGCCGCCGATGACCGCCGGGTTCAGCTACCGGTACGTGCTCGCGGCGGTCCCGCCTGCCTGCCTGGCCGCGGGCCTGGCGTTCGCCCGCAGGCCGGGGGACAAGTCAGTGGGCGCCCTGTCGGCCGATCTGCGGCGGCACCTTCGCCGCCGCGTCGCTGTCGGTCAGGAATAGCGTCCGCTGCCTGCCGCGAGCCCCCGCGGCAGGCACCTGCACCGGCCCGGCGTCGGACAGCGCCATCGCTATCGCCTTCGCCTTGTCCGAGCCCGAGGCGATGATCCAGACCTCGCGCGCGGCCTGGATGGACGGCAGGGTCAGGGACAGCCGGGTGGGCGGGGGCTTAGGGGAGCCGCGTACGGCCACGACCGGCCGCTCGTCGTACAGGGCGGGCATGCCGGGGAACAGCGACGCGACGTGCCCTTCGGGGCCGATGCCGAGCATCAGCACGTCGAACGAGGGCACCGGCCCGTGGTCCTCCGGCGTGGTCGCGGTGGCCAGCCAGGACGTGTACCGGGCGGCGGCCGCCTCAGGGTCATCGCCGTCCGGCCCGTCCGGGCCGGGCATCGGGTGCACCCGGGCCGGGTCGACGTCCACGTGATCGAGCAGGGCCGAACGGGCGCCGGTCTCGTTCCGCTCCGGGTCACCAGCCGGGACGAATCGCTCGTCCCCCCACCAGATGTCCAGGTGCCGCCAGTCCACCGCGTCCCGGGCCGGAGTCGCGGCCAGCTCGGCGAGCACCGCGGTACCGATACCGCCCCCGGTCAGCACCACCGACGCGGTGCCCCGGGCGGCGACCGCGTCGACCAGCCTGGTGACCAGGCGCGCCGCGACGGCCTGTGCGAGCAGCTTGGCGTCACGGTGCACGATGACCTCGGGCACGCTCATTGAGCGGCGCCTCCCGCGCTCCCCGACAGCGCGCGCAGGGTTTCCGCGTAGACCTCATCCGGCTCGAGCCTGCGCAGTTCCTCGGCGATCAGTTCGGCCGTTTCGCGCCGGTGCAAGGCCACCCGGCGTTCCGGCCGCCCGGGCCAGGACAGGGTGGCGTTGCGGCCGTCCGGACGGGACAGGGCGACCTTCCCGTCCGTCGTCTCGAAGCTGACCTCGGTGATTCCGGGACCGCCGGACTCGCCCCGCTCGACCTCGATGCCGAGCCGCGCCGCGAGCCAGGCCGCGATCAAGTCCGCGCTCGGGTTGCCCGGCTCGGCCAGGACCTCACCGCTCAGCAGCGCGGGGTAGGGCTGGTCCAGGGTCGCGGCGAGCAGCGAGCGCCAGGATGTCGCCCGGGTCCAGCTCAGGTCGGTGTCACCCGGCTTGTAGGTCTTGGCCAGGGTCAGCAGCATGTCCCTGGGCGTATCGCTGGCCGCCGCGTCGGTCACGCGCCGCTGTGCCACCGTGCCCAGCGGATCCGCGCTCGGCGATGGCGGTGCCTCGTCGGGCCACCAGGTGACCACGGGCACGTCGGGCGCGAGCAGCGGAGCGGCCACCGAGTCGGCGTGCTGCCCGAGCGGGCCGTACATGCGCAGCAGGATCGTCTCGCCGGGACCGGTCTCTCCCACCCGGATCTCGGCGTCGAGCCGGGACTCGGCCTTGGGCCTGCGGCTGATAACGGCCAGGATCCGGCTCGGGTGCTCCCGGCCCGCCTGGTTGGCCGCGCGGACCGCGTCGTACTGCTCGGCCTCGTTGGTGACGATGATCAGGGTCAGCACCGTCCCTGAGGCGGGCCCGCCCATGCGGCGCCGCGCCTGGGTGAGTGCCTCGTGGATAGCGCCGGTGGTCGTGTCGGTCAGGTCGATGGTCACCGCAGCCTCCCGCTCACCGTGCTTACCTTGCGACTCACAGACGCCGCCACGCTCGCCCGTCCCGGGCCATCATCGCGTCGGCCGACGGGGGACCCGCCGAACCGGCCGGATACTGCTCCGGCTTGGTATATGAGGCCCAGAAGTCCTCCACCGGATCGAGGATGCGCCAGCCGAGCTCGACTTCCTCCTGCCGGGGGAACAGCGGCGGGTCGCCGATGAGCACGTCGAGCAGCAGCCGCTCGTAGGCCTCCGGGCTGGACTCGGTGAAGGACTCGCCGTAGGCGAAGTCCATGTTCACGTCCCGCACCTCCATGGCCGTGCCCGGCACCTTCGAGCCGAACCTGACCGTGATGCCCTCATCGGGCTGGATCCTGATCACCAGCGCGTTCTGGCCGAGTTCCTCGGTGTCCGTGGCGGAGAACGGCAGGTGCGGCGCGCGCTGGAAGATCAGCGCGATCTCCGTCATCCGCCGCGGCAGCCGCTTGCCGGCCCGCAGATAGAACGGCACCCCGGCCCAGCGCCTGGTGTCGATGCCCAGCCTCAGCGCGGCGTAGGTCTCGGTGCGTGAATCCGCCGGGATGCCGTCCTCCTCCAAGAAGCCGTGCACCTGGCGGCCGCCTTGCCAGCCGGCCGAGTATTGCCCGCGCGCCGTGCCCGTGGCGAGGTCGGCGGGCAGCCGGACGGCGGAGAGCGTCTTGACCTTCTCCATCCGCAGCGAGTCCGCGTCGAACGCGGCCGGCTCCTCGATGGCGATCAGCGCCAGCAGTTGCAGCAGGTGGTTCTGGATCACGTCGCGGGCGGCGCCGATGCCGTCGTAGTAGCCGGCCCGGCCGCCGATCCCGATGTCCTCGGCCATCGTGATCTGCACGTGGTCGACGTAGCCGCGGTTCCAGATCGGCTCGTACATCTCGTTGGCGAAGCGCAGCGCGAGGATGTTCTGCACCGTCTCCTTGCCGAGGTAGTGGTCGATGCGGAACACCGCGTCCGGCGGGAAGACCTCTTCCAGGATGTCGTTCAGCTCGCGGGCGCTGGCCAGGTCGTGGCCGAACGGCTTCTCGATCACCACCCGCCGCCAGCCTCCGCCCGACGGGTCGGACAGACCGCTGCGCTTGAGCTGCCGCACCACGGTCGGGAACTGGCCCGGCGGGATCGACAGGTAGAACGCGTAGTTCCCGCCGGTGCCCCGCTCCGCGTCGAGCTGCATGACGGTCGCGGCCAGCTGGTCGAACGCCGCGTCGTCGCTGAAGGACCCGGATACGAACCTGACGCCCTCGCTGAGCTGCTGCCACACCGCGTCCCGGAACGGCGTCCGCGCGTACTGCTTCACCGCCTGGTAGGTGAGCTGGGCGAAGTCCTCGTCCTCCCAGTCCCGGCGGGCGAAGCCGACGAACGAGAAGCCCGGCGGCAACAGGCCGCGGTTGGCCAGGTCGTAAATGGCCGGCATCAGCTTCTTGCGGGCCAGGTCGCCGGTGACCCCGAACATGACGAGGACGCACGGCCCGGCCACGCGGGGGATGCGCCGGTCCCTCGGATCGCGAAGCGGATTGCGCGATTCGGACATCTCATGCAATCCCTGGATAACCCCCGGATTGGCCGGGGCCAGGCCCTCGTCGTCCGTCACTCAGTGCTCCAGGTTGATTCTGATCGTCTCGAGCAGCTCATTCCACGACGCCTCGAACTTCGCTACTCCCTCATCCTCGAGCACCTGCACCACGTCGTCGTAGCTGATGCCCAGCTTCTCCATGTCGGCGATGACCTGCCGTGACTGGTCGTAGGTCCCGTGCACCGTATCGCCGCGGAGCTCGCCGTGGTCCGCGGTGGCCTTGATGGTGGCCTCGGGCATGGTGTTGACCGT
>Ga0306926_10010284_pt1 | contig 10336 bp, 4 predicted proteins | sample flu12Cox44000178_FD_203759 | JGI IMG/M metagenome (GOLD analysis project Ga0306926, IMG submission 203759) | Lab enrichment of tropical soil microbial communities from Luquillo Experimental Forest, Puerto Rico - flux8day.12C.oxic.44.000.178 (v2)... | ecosystem: Environmental > Terrestrial > Soil... | reverse complement strand
TGGCTGATCACCGGAAACAAGGTGCTGTTTCGATGATGCGGCGAGCAGAAGTAGCGCATCCGGAGATGCGGTTCGCTGGCCAGCCCATCCAGCAGCGCGCGTGTCAATCGCGACTTGCCGATGCCGGCCTCACCGACCAGCAGCAGGACCCGGCCCTCGCCCTCCTCGGCTTGACGCCAGCGGCGGCGCAATAACTCAAGCTCCTCCTCGCGCCCAATCAGCGGGGTCAGCCCAATCTCGTGTTGCGCCTCGAACCGGCTTTCGACCTCGCGCTCGGACAGCACCTGCCAAGCGGTGACAGGTTCGTCAAAGCCTTTGAGCGCGATGCCGCCAAGCTCGCGGTAGTCGAAGTGGCCACCGGTCAGCCGCCGGGTGCTCGGCGCGATCACGACAGTGTCAGGCTCGGCCAGGGCCTGCAGGCGCGCGGCGAGATTGGGCGTATCGCCGGCGACGTCGTGCTCGTCAACCTCGCCGCCGACGACAACCAGCCCGGTGGCAATCCCAACCCTCGCCTGGAGCTCTTCGGCCTGATTGAGCTGCGGCACCCGATCGACTAGCGCCAACCCACATCGCGTCGCACGCTCGGCATCATCCTCGTGCGCCTGCGGATAGCCGAAGTAGACCAGTACGCCGTCGCCCATGTAACGGGCGACAAACCCGCCAAAGCCCTCGACAATCTCTGCGACGCAGCGGTGGTAGGCGCCGATGATTCCGCGCAGATCCTCGGGATCGAGCCGCGCCGACAAGGATGTCGAGCCGACCAGGTCGCAGAACATCACCGTCAGCTGGCGCCGCTCAGCCTCCACCCCCACCCTTCCCTCCCCCGCTCGCGGGGGAGGGCTAGGGAGGGGGCTACGCAGTGCCGCGATCGCTTCAAGCAGCTTGCGGCGGTGGCTACCGAGCAGCACGCCGAGATCCTTGAGATCCTCCGCCGTCAGTTTCGGCAGCGCCTCCCAATCGATTTCGTTGTCGCGGAACGCGGCTTCGTATCGTTCCAGACCCAGACTGCGTAGCCAGACAGCTAAGTCCATCACGCGCCTCCGACCTCGTCGAGTAGCGCCTTCGCGTCCTCGAGATCGGGTGTCCCGAAGCCTTCGGAGAACCAGCCGTAGATCGGCCCCAACAGGTCGCGCGCTTCGGCCTGCCGGCCCTGTTCGCGGCGGAGCCGAGCGAGGCTCACGGCGGCGCGCAATTCCCAGAGCTTCGCTCCCTGCTCCTCGGCGATGCACAGAGCTTTGCGATACAGTTCTTCGGCAGCCTCGGGTTGCCCTCGCCCCGAGAGCAACCAACCTTTGTGCCGATAGAGCTCAGCGGCCAGCCAGCGCTCTCCGGTTCTTTTCGTGATCTGCAGACCATCGTCCAGCAGATCCACGGCCTCCTCAATCTGCCCTGCGATCTCGCACGCCCTGGCCAGGAGGGCGATTTGGTAGGGCACCCACGCCTCCGCCCCGGTGGCGCGGTAGGCCGCCGCCCCGTTTCGAAGGAGCGACATCCCCTCGACCACATCGCCATCTTTTACCTTTAGCCAGCCGCGATAAATCGTTCCCATCGCGCGCCATAACGAAAAACCCTGCTCGGTCGCCACCGTCGCCAGTTGACTCGCCCATTCATCAAGCATTGCGTCGTTGCCGACAAGAGAGCCGAGCCTCGCGCCGTTGGTCAAGCTCATGGCCAGAGACGGCGAATGCGCGAGCTGTTGAGCTTCGATTATTGCTGCCGTGCTCCGCGCCACTGCTTGAGCCGGATGACCAAGACAGAACAGGGAGATCGCCATAAACGCTTGCGACGCCACCCGAGGGTGGACACCGGCCTGCCGGACGAGCGAGGCATCGGAGCCGACATCGCAAAGTACGAGGGTCTGTTCTAAATGCGAACGGGACGAGGCAAACCGGCCGGCAAACATTAGATTGCGCCCGAGCGATTGGTGCGCCAGGACGAGCCCCACAGAGTCGTCGCGTTGTCGGCTCAGACGCAGCAAATCTTTGTCCAGACGATGCGCCAAATTCAATTCGCCGCGGATCTCGTGATAGAGAGACTGCGCATAGGAAACCCGAAAGAACTCCGACGGAGAACCCAGCTGCTCCCACAGCTCTCTTGCTCGGCCAAGCGTTCGTCCTGTTTCAGGTGCAGCATAGCCTTTAACGGATTGCAGCACGATGCCCAGAGAACTCCGGAGCTCGAGCTCCTGGCGCTGACGTGCGAAATCCTCCGGTAGCAACCCCAGCTGGTCGAGCCCCTTTTGGAATTGTGCTGCCGCCTCCGCCATTGCCGAACGTGCGACGGATCTCTGAGCGGCCTTGCTCCAATAGAAGACGGATTTTTCAACTGACCCGGCTTCTGTATAATGGCGAGCAAAGAGCTCGGGCTGGTTGTCCATCAACTCCGGGAAAAGAGCCTCTAGCGCTTCGGCGATCTGCCCATGTAGTTGCCGCCGGGCATTGCGCAACAGGGTGCCGTAGGCCGTCTCCTGAACCAGTGCGTGCTTGAAGGTATAGACCGCATCTGGCGGTATGCCGCTCTGAAATACCAGTTCGGCAGCAACGAGCTGGGCGAGCGAGGCTTGCAGCTCGTCCTCGGGAAGCCCGGAGACCGCGCGCAGCGACGTGTAGCGGAACCAACGCCCGAACGCCGCACCGATCTGCGCCACATGGCGCACCGACGCCAGACGGTCGAGCCGCGCCATCAGCGAGGCGTGCAGACTCGTCGGAATCGCGAGTGGCGGCAACGGGCCGTCAAGCACGTAGTGACCTCCCTCCGCGCGTAGCAACCCGCTCTCCAAGACGCTTTTGGTCAGCTCCTCGATAAACAACGGCTCACCGTCGGTGCGCTCGACGATTTGGGCGATGACGTCATCGGGCAGTGCCTTGCCGCCGGCGATCTGCTCGACCAGATCGGCCCGGTAGCGACGATCCAGGCGATTGAGGACCAGCATCGTCACATGCGGCTCGCCGATCCAGGGCGGCTGAAACTCGGGGCGGAACGTGACGATCAACAGCACCGGCAGGTTGCGGACCCGCTCGATGGTGAGGTCGAGCAATTCGCGCGAGGTCGGATCGACCCAATGCGCGTCCTCGAAAATCACCACCACCGGCCGCCGGTTCGCCAAGCTCTTCAGCCGGCGGATCAACGCCTCCAATGTTCGTTCCTTCTTACGCTGCGGACTGAGATTCGGCAGCGGGTGGCGCTCCGAGCCCGGCAATGACAGCAGATCGGCGAGGAATGCCACATCCTCGTCCGAGATTGATCCGCGGGCGAGCAAAGCCTCGAGCTTCTCCAGCTTGACAGCGGCCGAATCATCGGGCGTCAACCCGGCCGCCCGTCCGATCTGGTCGATGAACGGGTAAAGTGCGCTGTCCTGGCGATAGGGCGAGCAGAAAAAGCGCTGGCGAAGATATGGCTCGACCCGAAGGCGCTCTTCCAATGCTGCGGTGATGCGCGACTTGCCGAGGCCGGGTTCGCCGGAGATCAGCACGACCTGACCGTCGCCGGCCTTGGCGCGCTGCCAGCGGCGCATCAGCAGGTCGATTTCCTCGTCGCGACCGACGAGCCGGGTCAAAGTCGATCCGCGCAACGCCTCGAACCGGCTCGCGACGGTGCTCCGCCGCAGCACCTGCCAGGCCGGTATCCGCGCGGCAAGCCCCTTGACCTCGACCGCGCCGAGATCGCGATACTCGAAGAGATCACCGACCAGCCGACGCGTGTTCGCGGCGATGACGACCGTGTCCGGCACGGCCAGGGCTTGCAGCCGGGCGGCGAGGTTGGGCGTTTCGCCGACGACCGATTGTTCCTGCGCCGAGCCTTCGCCGATCAGATCACCGACCACCACCAAACCGGTGGCGATCCCGACCCGCGCTTGCAGCATGAGGGATTTGACATCGAGGCGACCGACAGTCTCGATGACGCCCAACCCCGCCCGGACTGCATGCTCGGCATCATCCTCATGGGCTAGCGGATAGCCGAAATAGACCAGGACACCGTCGCCCATATACTTGGCGACAAAGCCATCGAACTCGGCCACGATTTCGGCGACGGCGCGATGATAAGCGGTGATGACCTCGCGCAGATCCTCGGGGTCGAGCCGCGCCGACAGCTCGGTCGAGCCGACCAAATCGCAGAACATCACCGTCAGCTGCCGGCGTTCGGCTTCGGATGCTGCCGTCACGGCGGCGCCGAGCGCGGCGATGCCGGCCAGAAGCTTGCGGCGGTGGCCGATCGGCACCACGCCGATCTCCCTGAGATCCGCCGACGTCAGCAGCGGCAATACCCCCCAATCGATCTCGTTATCGCGGAAAGCGGCCTCGTATCGCTCGAGACCCAGGCCCCGCAGCCAGGCCGCCACGTCCATCAGTCGCTCCCGAGCTCGTCGAGCAGCGCCTTTGCCTCTCTGAGGTCGGATGTATCGAAACCCTCGGTGAACCAGCCATAGACCGGAGAGAGCAGGTCGCGGGCCGCGGCGCGCCGGCCTTGGTCGCACCACAGTCGGGCGAGGCTCACTGCGGCGCGCAATTCCCAGAGCTTGGCCTCCTGCTCCCGGGCGATGGTCAAGGCTTTGCAATACAGTTCCTCGGCGGCCTCGGATTGCCCCTGCCGCAACAACAGCCCGCCTTTGCGCCGGTGCAGCTCCGCTGCGAACCAACGCTCCCCGGTCCTGTCGACAATCTGCAAGGCATCGTCCAATTGGGTCGCGGCCTCGTCAATTTGCCCTGCTATCTCATATGCCGCGGCCAGGAGTGCGAGATTATGGGGCATCCATGCCTCCGCCCCGGTGGCGCGGTAAGCGGCCAAACCGCTCCGCAGAAGAGACATTCCCTTGGTCACATAGCCGTTCTTGACCTTGACCGAGCCGCTATAGATCGTTCCCAGCGCACGCCAGAAGGGGAAACTCTGCTCGTTCGTCGCCGCTACTAGCTGGTCTGCGCGCTCATCTAGAGCCGCATGGTCCTCGAAAAGCGAAAGCAGCCTTGTGCCTATTCCTAAGCCCGAAGCCAATAACGTTAATTGAGCCAGCCTCCGAGCCTCGGCGATTGCTGCATTGCTTTGTGCCAATGCCTGGTCGGGAAAGCCGAGGCAGAACAGGACAATCGCCAAGAATCCCTGTGAGGTGGTCTGGAGTCCGGAAAGCAGCTGATGGGAGATGGGATCATAAAGCGCCAGTACCTCTTCGAGGTGCGTTCGGGACGACGCAAACCTTCCGACGCACAATAGGTTTCGACCAAACGAGAGGTGACCTCGAACAAGCCCGGCGGAATCCTCGCGCTGGTGGCTCAGGCGGAGCATTTCCTCGTCCAGGCGCAGCGCTACATGCGTTTCGCCGCGGTACATGTGAAAGCGGGATTGCCGAAAAAGGACGGAAAGGAACTCCGAAGGAGAACCCAGCTGCTCCCATAGCTCGCGCGCGCGGGCAACGGCTTGTCCGGTTTCCGGAGCCGCCTGGCCCATGACGGCGTGCAACACTTCACCCAAGGCGCTGCGAAGTTCAAGCTCGTGCCGCTGTCGTTCGCGCGTATCGGGCAACAGCGCCAACTGGTACAGTCCCTTCCGGAGTTGCGCGGCCGCTTCCGCCATCGCCGAACTGCGGCGCGAGCGGTTGCCAGCCTTGACCCAGTAAGCGACAGATTGGTCAACGAGCCCGGCTTCCGCATAATGCTGCGCGAGCAACTCAGGCTGGCTGTCCATCAGCTGTGGGGATTGGGCTTCGAGCGCTTCCGCGATGTGCGCGTGCAGTTGCTGCCGGGCGTTGCGCAGCAGGCTGCCGTGCGCAGCGTCCTGCACCAATGCGTGCTTGAAGCTATAGATCGCTTCGGGCGGCGTACCGCGCTGGAACACCAGCTCGGAGGCGACGAGGCGAGCGAGTGCAGCGTGCAGCTCATCCTCGGGAAAGCGCGAAACGGCGCGCAGCAATGCGTAGGAAAACTCACGCCCGATCGCGGCACCAATCTGCGCTACCCGTCTGACCGACGCCGAGCGGTCGAGCCGGGCCATCAACGAATCGTGCAAGGTGGTCGGGATCCCCACCAGGGACACACCGCTTTCCAAGACGCTCTTGGTTAATTCCTCGACAAATAGCGGCACGCCGTCGGTGCGCTCGGCGATCTGGTCGATGACCTCGGCCGGCAATGCCTTGCCGCCGGCGATCTGTTCGACCAGAGCGGTCCGATCGCGCCGGTCAAGACGATTGAGCGCTAGCATCGTAACCTGCGGCTGGCCGGCCCACGGCATCTGGAACTCGGGACGGAACGTCACGATCAGCAGCACCGGCAGGCTGCGCACGCGCTCTACAGTCAGATCGAGTAGTTCGCGCGAGGTCGGGTCGATCCAATGCGCGTCTTCGAAAACCATCAGCACCGGCTGCCGGCGCGCCAGACCTTCGAGCTGGCGGATCAGCGCCTCCAATGTCCGCTCCTTCTTGCGCTGGGGAGAGAGTCCCGGCAGCGGGTAGCGCTCGGAAGCTGGCAAGGACAGTAGATCGGCGAGCAATCCCACATCTTCGTCCGATGGCCGGGCACGGGCGAGCAAGGCTTCGAGCTTCTCCAGCCTGGCGGCGGGCATGTCGTCGCGTCCAAACCCCGCGGCGCGGCCGAGCTGGTCGATGAACGGGAATAGTGCGCTGTCCTGGTGATAGGGGGAGCAGAAATAGCGCAGGCGGAGATGCGGCTCGGCATGGAGGCGCTCCTCCAATGACGCGGCGACGCGCGACTTGCCGATGCCGGCTTCGCCGGAGATCAGGACGACCTGGCCGTCGCCTGCCTTGGCGCGCGCCCAGCGCCGCAATAGCAAATCGAGCTCCTCGTCGCGACCGACCAGCGGGGTCAGCGTCGCTCCGCGCAATGCCTCGAACCGGCTCGCGACGGCGCTCGGACGCAATACCTGCCAAGCCGGCACCGGTGCGGCGATGCCCTTGACCTCGACGGCACCGAGATTGCGGACCTCGAAGAGATCGCCGACCAGGCGACGCGTGTTCGCGGCAATGACGACTGTATCCGGCTCGGCCAGGGCTTGCAGCCGGGCGGCGAGGTTCGGCGTTTCACCGACGACCGATTGTTCCTGCGCCGAGCCCTCGCCGATCAGATCGCCGACAACAACGAGCCCGGTGGCGATGCCGACGCGCGCTTCGAGCTTGGTGGATTTGACATCAATGCGACCGACGGCGTCGACCAGGCCGAGCCCGGCCCGGACCCCCCGCTCGGCGTCGTCCTCATGCGCTCGCGGGTAGCCGAAATAGATCAGCACGCCGTCGCCCATGTATTTGGCGACAAAACCATCAAACCTGGCGACCACCGCGGTGACCGTGCGATGGTAGGCGGCGATGACCTCGCGCAAATCTTCGGGATCGAGCTGCGATGAAAGCGCTGTCGAGCCGACCAGGTCGCAGAACATCACCGTCAGTTGCCGCCGCTCGGCTTCGGCTCGCGCCGGTGGCGCTGCGGCGGCGGTGGGTGGTTCGTTACCCACCGCGGCGATCGCGGCCAGGAGCTTGCGGCGGTGGCCGACCGAGGTCACACCGATGCTGATCAGGTCCTCAGCCGTCAGCTCCGGCAGAACCTCGGCATCGACATCGTTGTCGCGAAATGCGGCCTCGTATTGCTCCAGACCCAGGCCGCGCAGCCAAGTGCCGATGTCCAAGGGCTTCCCCGGTCTCGTCAAACGGGCTTCGGTGCGATAATACCGTGATTCGGTAGGATGGTGCCCGATGAAATGGGGCACGATGAAGCGAAAGAAGTCAGGCCAGCGAGCGCTTGTGGCTTATCTCTGCCATTTCCGGCCGGAACCCGAAGGCGGGTTCACGGTCACCTGCCCCAAGCTGCCCCCGATCGTTACCTATGGCGAAACCCTGGAAGAAGCGCAGGCGAACGCGCGCGAGGCGGTCGAGCTGTGCCTGGAGGTGATACGGGAGGATGGCCAGTCCATTCCACCTCCCGATCGAGATCTCGCTTCGCCGATCGATCAGCTTGTGCCGGTCGCCGCGGACTTATGAGAGCGCTGCCGGCGCTGTCCGGGCGCGCAGTAATTGGCGGCGCTGGAGCGGGCCGGCTTCGAGGTGATCAGAACCAAGGGGTCGCACCATTTCCTGCGGCATCGCAATGATCCCAGCCGGCAAACTGTCGTGCCGGTGCATCGGAACGATCTGCCACCAGGCACACGCGATACTTCGGCAAGCGCGCCTCAGCCGGGGCCCAGTTCCTCGACCTTCTCTGAGAGAGCGGTGGGAGCGGTTCAGCCGAGTTCCTCGAGCAGCGCCCTCGCGTCGTTGAGGTCCTGTGTGTCGAAGCCCTCGGTGAACCACCCATAGACCGGTGCGAGCAGGTCGCGGGCTTCAGCGTGCCGTCCTTGGTCGCGGCGGAGCTTGGCAAGGCTCGTGGCGGCGCGCAATTCCCACATCTTGGCCTCCTGCTCGTGGGCGATGGTCAGGGCTTCGCGATACAGTTCCTCGGCGGCGTCGGTATGTCCCTGCTGCAGCAGCAACTGGCCTTTGTGCCGGTTCAGCTCCGCTTCTAGCCAGCGTTCCCCCGTCCTCTGAACGATTTGTAAGGCATCGTCGAACAGGTTAGAGGCTTCTTCAATTTGTCCTGCGATCTGACATGCTCTCGCGAGGAGGTCGGTATAATGGGGCATCAGCAGCTCCGCTCCGGTCGCGCGGAAAGCATCCCGGCCGCTGCGCAGCAGTGATATCCCCTCGGCTAAATCTCCGTTCTTATTTACCTTGGCCCACCCGAGATAGATCGTTCCCTGCGCACGCCAGTAGGGGAAACCTTGCTCAGTTGCCAGCGTAACCAATTGGTGCGCCCAGTCGCCGAGGACCGCGCTCTCCCCGACGAGAGACAGCAGAATACCGCGAACCGCCAAGCTCCCAGCCAGCGATTGTGCATGAGCGAGCCTTCGAGCTTCGGCGATAGAGGCGGTGATCTGTGCAAACGCCTGGTCCGAAAAGCCCAAAAGGAACAGGGCGATCCCCAAGGAGAAGAGTGAGTTCACGTTAGGGTGAAATCCGACCTGACGGCCAAGCGAGCGGTGAGAAGTAGGGTCATAAACCGCGAGCGCTTGTTCCAGATGCGACCGGGACGGGACCAGCCTGCCGACCATTAAAAGGTTTCGGCCGGAAGCCAGGTGACCCAAGAGAAGCCCGCCCCGATCGTCGCGCTCGCGACTTACACGCAGCAAATCCTCGTCCAGGCGCAGCGCCAAGTCGTATTCGCCGCGGCCCGCATGATAGGCCTGCAGGCCATAGGGAACCCGGAGGAACTCAGAGGGAGAACCCAATTGCTCCCACAGCTTTTTGGCACGGGCGTAAGCCTGGCCCGTTTCCGGCGCAGCGTTGCCTTTAGCAGCCATCAAAGCCGGACCCAGGGCGCTGCAAAAGTCGAGCTCCTGCCGCTGTCGTTCGGGATCGTCCGGCAGCAGCGTAAGCTGATCCAGACCCCTTTGATATTGCCCTGCCGCTTCCGCCATCGCCGAGCGGGCCGCCGATCTCCGACCGGCTTTGCCCCAGTAAGCGACCGATTTTTCAATGAGCCCGCCCTCGGCATAATGCTGCGCAAAGAGCTCGGGTTGGCTATCCATTAGCTCCGGAGAATATGTTTCGAGCGCATCGGCAATCAGCGCGTGCAACTGCTGTCGGGTACTGCGCAGCAGACTGCCGTGCGCCGCGTCCTGCACCAGCGCGTGCTTGAAGCTATAGACCGCATCGGGCGGCGTGCCGCGTTGGAAGACCAGCTCGGAGGCGACGAGCCGAGCGAGATCGGCTTGCAGCTCCTCCTCGGGAGTATGGGAGACGGTGCGCAGGAGAACTCGCGTCCGATCGCGGCGCCGATCTGCGCTATTCGTCTGACTGATTCCAGCCGGTCGAGCCGCGCCATCAGCGAATCGTGCAAGGTGGTCGGGATCCCCACCGCCGGCACGCCGCTTTCCAGAACGCTCTTGGTCAATTCCTCGATGAACAGAGGTACGCCATCGGTGCGCTCGGCGATTTGGGTGACGACCTCGTCGGGCAATGCCTCGACGCCGGCAATCTGCGCTACCAAAGCCGCTCGGTCGCGCCGGTCCAGGCGATTGAGCGCCAACATTGTTACCTGCGGTTGGCCCGTCCAGGGCGGTTGGAACTCGAGACGGAAGGTCATGATCAGCAGCACGGGCAGAGTGCGCACGCGTTCGACGGTAAGATCGAGCAGCTCGCGCGATGTCGGGTCGATCCAGTGCGCGTCCTCGAAGACCTTGACCACCGGCTGCTGGCGTGCCAAGCTTTCGAGCTGCCGGATCAGCGCCTCCAGTGTCCGCTCCTTCTTGCGCTGCGTGCTGAGGTTCGGCAGAGGGTGGCGTTCGGAAGCCGGCAATGACAGCA
>Ga0306926_10010281_pt1 | contig 10337 bp, 8 predicted proteins | sample flu12Cox44000178_FD_203759 | JGI IMG/M metagenome (GOLD analysis project Ga0306926, IMG submission 203759) | Lab enrichment of tropical soil microbial communities from Luquillo Experimental Forest, Puerto Rico - flux8day.12C.oxic.44.000.178 (v2)... | ecosystem: Environmental > Terrestrial > Soil... | reverse complement strand
GACTTCGGCAGCCGCTCGTACAGCCGGATGCCGAAGGCGATGTTCTCGTAGATCGACATCGGGAATGGCGTCGGCTTCTGGAACACCATGCCGATGCGGGCGCGAAGCAGGTTGAGGTCCTGCTTCGGCGAGAGAATATTGGTGCCGTCGAACATCACCTCGCCGGTGGCGCGCTGGTTCGGATAGAGGTCGTACATGCGGTTGAGCACGCGCAGCAGCGTCGACTTTCCGCAACCGGACGGTCCGATGAAGGCGGTGACCTTGTTCTGGTACAGCGAGAGCGAGATCGATTTCAGCGCCCGCGCATCGCCATAGAAGAAGTTGAGGTCGCGGATCGAAACCTTGTCGGTGAGGCCGGTCCGGTCGGTGACGGCATGGGCCACCGTGGGAACTGCTACTGAAGCGTCGTTCATGACTGTTTTCCCGATGGCACGAGGGCGCGCGCGGTAATGCTCAAGGCCAGCACCGCCATGGTGATGATGAGGGCGCCGGTCCAGGCCAGCGCCTGCCAGTCCTTGTACGGGCTGAGCGCGAACTGGAAGATGACGACCGGCAGGCTCGCGATCGGCGCGTTGAAGTTGGTGCTCCAGAACTGGTTGTTCAGCGAGGTGAAGAGCAACGGCGCGGTCTCGCCGCTGATGCGGGCGACCGCGAGCAGTACGCCGGTCAGCATGCCAGCGCGGGCGGCGCGATAGCAGATGCGTGTGATCGACAGCGACCGCGGCAGCCCGATCGAGGTCGCCGCCTCGCGCAGCGAGTTCGGCACCAGGGTCAGCATGTCCTCGGTGGTGCGCACCACCACCGGAATGACCAGCATCGACAGCGCGACGCCGCCGGCCCAGCCGGAGAAGTGGCCCATCGGCGCCACCATGATCTCATAGACGAACAGGCCGACGACGATCGATGGGGCACTGAGCAGAATGTCGTTGATGAAGCGCACCACGCTGGTCAGGCGCTCGTAACGGCCGTACTCGGCCATATAGGTGCCGGCGAGGATGCCGACCGGTGTGCCAATCAGGATTGCGAGCACGGTCAGCATCAGGCTGCCGAAGATGGGGTTGAGCAGGCCGCCGGCGGAGCCGGGCGGCGGCGTCATTTCGGTGAACACGGCGATGGAGAGGCCGCTGAAGCCCTGCCACAGGAGCGCCCCGAGGATCAGCACCAGCCAGCCTAGGCCAATGGTAGTTGCCGCAAGGGCGAAGCCGGTCGCGACCGCGTTGCGGCGGCGGCGGGCCGAGTAGCGAGCGGCAACCACAGCATCCAACATGGCGTCACCCGATCCGGCGCTCGATGCGCAGCAGCAGGTAGCGCGCTGCCGCCAGCACGATGAAGGTGATGATGAACAGGATCAGTCCCAGGGCGATCAGGGCCGAGGTGTAGAGGTCGCCGACCGCTTCGGTAAACTCGTTGGCGATGGTCGCGGAGATGGTGGTGCCGGGCGCCAGGATCGACGCTGAAATACGGTGCGCGTTGCCAATGACGAAGGTGATCGCCATGGTCTCGCCGAGCGCGCGGCCGAGCCCAAGCATCACGCCGCCGATGACGCCGACTCGGGCATAGGGCAGCACCACGTAGCGCACCACTTCCCAGGTGGTGCAGCCGAGGCCATACGCGGCTTCCTTGAGCACTGGAGGAACTGCTTCAAACACGTCCCGCGAGATCGAGGTGATGAACGGCAGCACCATGATAGTGAGCACCAGGCCCGCCGTAAGCATGCCGATGCCGTAGGGCGGGCCGGAGAACAGCGGCGCGATGATGGGCACGTTGCCGAGCGTATCGATCAGGAATGGCTGCAAGGTCGCCTGCAAGAACGGCGCGAACACGAACAGGCCCCAGATGCCATAGATGATGCTGGGAATGCCGGCGAGGAGCTCGATGGCGATACCGATCGGCCGGCGCAGCCATTGCGGGCACAGCTCGGTGAGAAAGTAGGCGATCAGCAGGCCGATCGGAACGGCGAACAGCATGGCGATGAACGAGGTCAGGAGCGTGCCGTAGATCGCCGGGAGCGCGCCGAATTTCTCGGTCACTGGGTTCCAGCGGTCGCTGACGAAAAACTCGAAGCCGAACGTCCGCAGCGCCGGCGTGGCGCCGCTGATCAAGGAGACGATGACGGCGCTGAGTAGCAGCAGCACGCCGGCGGCGGCGGCGCGGGTGACGTGCCGGAACGCGGTGTCGCTCAGCCGCAGCCGGTCGAGGACCCTGGCGCGTTGTACCGCCTCGGCCGACACCAGCGCCCCGCCTTGCAACGCAACGTCAACCACGGATCGCCTCCCCGCAAAACCCATCGACGCGCTCCCTGCCGAAGGAGCGATTACTCAACCGGCTTAGCGGGCGGCGCACAAGGCACCTGCGCGGGCCGGTGAAAAAAAGGCAAGGCACCGTCATCGGGTGCCTTGCCGTGGCTCATATGCGGTCGCCTCGAGCAAGCGTTAGTTCGAGGTCACGTGAAGCGGCTTGCCGCTGGAGTCTTTGATCTCCTTGGCCCACATGGCCTCGATGGAGTCGACAACCTTCTTGGGCATCGGCACGTAGTCGAGCTCTTCGGCCATCTTGGTGCCGTTGGCGTAGGCCCAGGCGAAGAACTTCAGCGCCTCGGTGGCGGCCGCGGCATCCTGCGGCTGCTTCGGCACGAGGATGAAGGTCGCCGCCGTCATCGGCCAGGACACCGCACCCGGCTGATTGGCGAGGATCACGCCATAGCCCGGGACCGAGTTCCAATCGGCGCTGGCGGCCGCAGCCTGGAACGCTTCGCTGGTCGGCGAGACGATCTTGCCGTCCTTGTTCGACATCTTAGTGAAGACCAGCTTGTTCTGCAGCGCATAGGCATATTCGACGTAGCCGATCGAGCCTTTGGTCTGGCTGACGTTGTTGGAGACGCCTTCGTTGCCCTTGGCGCCAATGCCGACCGGCCATTCAACCGAGGTGTTGAAGCCGACCTTGTCTTTCCACCCGGGGCTGACCTGCGCCAGGTAATAGGCGAAGTTGAACGTGGTGCCGGAACCGTCCGAGCGATGCACGACGGCGATCGCCTGCGACGGCAGCTTGACGTTCGGGTTGAGCTTTTTGATCGCAGGATCGTCCCAGGTCTTCACGGTGCCGAGGAAGATGTTGGCGAGCGTCGGGCCGTCGATGACGAGGTCGCCCGGCTTGACGCCGTCGAGATTCACGACCGGCACAATGCCGCCCATGACCATCGGGAACTGCACGAGGCCGTTCTTGTCGAGTTCGTCGCCCTTGAGCGGCGCGTCGGTCGCGCCGAAGGTCACGGTCCGGGCTTCGATCTGCTTGATGCCGCCGCCCGAGCCGATCGACTGATAGTTCAAGCCGACGCCGGTGCTCTTCTTATAGGCGTCCGCCCATTTGGCGTAGATCGGGTAGGGGAACGTGGCGCCGGCGCCGGATATGTCCATCGCCAAGGCGGGACCAATCGTCGCGGCGAGAATGCCAGCAATGGCTATCGTTCGCAGGTGTTTCACGGATTTCTCTCCTGTCTAGTGGAATTTCGACCGCGCGCGTCGTCAACCCGCGGTGTTCATCGACCCTCGATGGGCGATTTCTTCTGTTCGACTTCTGATGCAACGGTGCGGTCAGGGGGCTTTTTGTCGGGACCGATCCGAAGCCCGGGCATCGTTAGTTTCACGCCGTCACTGTTCTATGATCGTTAGATGACAGTGACATGACAGTTCAAGTATTTGAAGTTGCTGTATTTTGTTTATTGGACGCGGAAATAACGGTGGGCAGGTGCACGGTAAAGGTGGCGCCGGCTCCGGGCGCACTTTCGATGGTCAGACGGCCGCGGTGGCGATTCAAAATGTGCTTGACCAAGGCGAGGCCCAAGCCGGTGCCGCCTTGCGCCCGGCTCTCGGCGACATCGACGCGGTAGAAGCGTTCGGTCAGACGCGGCAGGTGCTCGGGCGCGATGCCGGGGCCGTAGTCGCGCACGCTCGCCTGCGCTTCCGGCTCGCTGTCGATCGAAGTGCCGGGCGAGAGCCTGATGTCGACCCGCTTGCCGACGGCACCGTATTTGAGCGCGTTCTCGACCAAATTCTCGAAGATGCGCAAGAGCTCGTCGTGGTCGCCGAGCACGACGAGGGCGTTCACGGCTTCGACATTGATGGCGACGCCGCGATCGCGCGCCAGCGTCTCGAGGCCATCGACAACCTGGCGGACGATCGGCACCAGGTCGACCGCGGTGTCGGGCCGGCGATGGGCGTTGAGCTCGATGCGCGACAGCGACAGCAAGTCGTCGATCAGCCGCGCCATGCGCTTGGCCTGCTCCTGCATGATGGCGAGAAAGCGCTGCCGCGCCTTGGCGTCGTCGCGCGCCGAGCCTTGCAGCGTCTCGATAAAGCCCGACAGTGCGGCGAGCGGCGTGCGCAATTCGTGGCTGGCATTGGCGACGAAGTCGGCGCGCATCTCCTCGACGCGGCGCAGCGGCGTGAGATCGTGGAACGTCATCAGCACCAGATCGGGGGCGGTCAGCGACGCCTCGCGCTTGACCGGCACGACGATGGTCTCGAACCAGCGGTCGCGCGGGCCGCGCTCGGAATATTCGACGCGCTGCTCCTCGCCGCGCGCCACGGCGCGGCCGATCGCCTCGATCAATTCCGGCATGCGCAGTGCCAACGATACCGGCTCGCCTTGCCGCAGCGCCGGCGCCAGTGTGCGGGCACGCTCGTTGAGCGCCAGCACCCGGCCGTCGCGGTCGAGCGCGATGACCGGGTCGGGGAGGCCGGCGACCACGGCGCGTAACGGATCGTTGCCGCGTTCGGCGACCGTGGCCGGCCGCGTCAGTGAGTTGCTCTCGCCGTCGCCGCGCAGCGCGATGAGCGCCACCGCCGCCACGACGGCGAAGCTTGCGAGCGCATAGACGAAGGCGAGCGTGTTGGCGATCGCCAAAACGGCAAAGACGATGGCGGCGGTGACGATGACGATACCGACGCCACGCGGTCGCGATCCCACCAGCGCCGCTCGAGTCTCATTCAGGCTCATCGGACGCACTCATAGGGCGCTCTCCGCGCGGCGGCGAGCGGGCACGCCGCTTTCCGCCCACCATTTTTCATTGCTGCGGCGGCGGCCTTTGCTCCCCCCGGCGTGAACTGCGGCCGAGCCAGAGCTCGCGGACACCGAGAATCGCGAGCGAGATCACGAACGGTATAATGTAATAGAGCAGGCGGAACAGCAGCAGTCCGGCGAGCAGGTCTTCCTTGTCGAATTGCCATAGCGCCACCATCATGGCGGCGTCGAACACGCCGAGCCCGCCTGGCGCGTGGCTGGCGAAGCCGAGCAATGTCGCGGCAACGAAGATCACCGCCACGGTCACGAAGCCGAGATTGGGCTCGTCCGGCACTAGCATGTACATCGCGGCGGCGCAGCAGGCGAGATCGACGATGCCGATAGCGATCTGCAGCAGCGTCAGCGGCCCGCCCGGCAGCGTGACCTGCCAGCCGTCGCGGCCGATGACCCGCGGCTTGACCCAGACCCAGGCCACATAGGCGGCGAGCAGGACAAGGAGGATGACCGCGAGTACGCGGTTGGCCCACGGCGGCAGCTGGTCAATGGCGCGCGCTGCCTGCGGCGCATGGAGGATTCCTAAGCCGAGCACCGTGGCATTGCCGAGCCAGAAGGTGAGCCCGGCGACGAAGCAGATCTTCGTCACTTCGATGACGCTGAGCCCCCAGGCCGAATAGATGCGGTAGCGCACCGCGCCGCCGGAAAAGACGCTTGCGCCGACATTGTGGCCGACCGCGTAGCTGGTGAAGCCTGCCAGCGCCGCGACGCGATACGGGATTTCGGTTCGCCCGATGGTGCGCAGCGCGAACAGGTCGTAGAAGGTCAGCGTGATATAGCCGGCGGCGACGAAGGCGCCGGCGGCGATCAGCGTGCGCCAATCGGTCGCCTCGAGCGCGTCGATCAATTCCTCGATGTCGATGTCGCGCAGGATGCGATAGAGCACCACGACGGCGATGACTATGATGGTGAGGCTCACCGCGAAGCCGAGCCGGCTCCAGCCGATCCTGCGGTCGAACGCGTGCGCACCCTCGCGCAGTCGGGTCAGCATACCGCGCTCCGGAGGCGCTGGTGGCGCATTCGATCGACCGTCATTGCCTGCCGCCTAGTGCGGCCAAGGTGAAGTTCCTACAATGAGCGCGGCAGACTCGCATAGCACACCCAAAACCGCCAGTCGGGACGGTCTTAACATAGGGAGAGCCTCATGACGGATCATCCGGTGCCGCGGCGCACGGTCATCAAGAGCGCAGGCCTCGGCATCGGCGCCGGGCTGGCCGGCGGGCTTGCCGCGCCAGCGGACGCCGCGCCGGCCGAGATCTGGAGCAGCGACTATTGGGCGATGAAGGGCGAGGTGAGGCTCTACCTCTTCCGCAAGCGCCTAGGCGCGCCGGTTGCCGGCGAGGCGGCGCTGCCGGTGCTGTTCCTGGTGCACGGCTCGTCCAATGCGTCGCGCAGCAGCTACGACCTCGGCGTGCCCGGCAAGGGCGAATACTCGATGATGAACGTATTCGCACGGCTGGGTTACGACGTCTGGACCATGGACCACGACGGCTACGGCAATTCGGGTAGCTCCGGCGGCAATTCCGATATCGCGAGCGGCGTCGCGGATTTGAAGGCGGTGCTGCCCGTCGTGCTGCGCGAGACCGCCAAGGAGAAGATCCACTTCTACGGCACGTCGTCGGGCGCCATTCGCGCCGCGGCCTATGCGCAGGCCGAGCCGACGCGGATCGATCGCCTAGTGCTGTGCGCCTTCACCTACAAGGGCGAGGGCGCCGCCGAGATCGGGCGGCGCCAGCAGCGCATCGCCGAATACCGCGCCAATCCGCGACGCAAACGCGACGCCGCCATGATCCGCTCGATCTTCACCCGCGACGGCCATCCCGGCTTCTACGATCCGGCGGTGGCGGAGGCGATCATCGCTGCCGAGATGAAGTTCGGCGACACCATCCCGAGCGGCACCTATCTCGACATGGCGGCGAACCTACCGGTGGTCGATCCGGCCAAAGTGACGTGCCCGGTGCTGATGGTGCGCGGCGAGTTCGACGGCAACTCGACCAACGACGATCTGCTCGAGTTCTTCCGGGCGTTGCCGAACGGCGATCGGGCGTTCGTCATCCTGCCGCAGGTCGCCCATAGCGCTGGCTTTAGCAAGAACCGCGAGCTTCTCTGGTACGCGATGAAAAATTTTCTCGCCGCGCCGGCGCCGGTCGCGAGCTGAACAGCCATGAAGCTCGTCCGCATCGACAAGCCCGGTCCGCCCGGCGTTATGCAAATTCTCGACGTGCCGGTGCCGGAGCCGAAGCCGGGTGAGGTCTTGATCAAAGCGCATGCGATCGGCGTCGGCATGCCGGACTGCCTCATTCGCGCTGGCACCTATAGCTGGATGCCGCCGCTGCCGGCGACGCCGGGAACGGAGCTTGCCGGCATCGTCGACAAGGTCGGCGCCGGCGTCACCACGCGCAGGGCCGGCGATCGCGTCTACACCACGGCGCGCGAGCGGCCGCATCGCGGCGGCCACTACGCCCAATATGTCGCGACACCCGCCGAGGCGACGTTCGTGCTTCCCTCCGCTGTGAGCTTCGACCCCGCGGCGACGCTCGCCAATTATCAGGTCGCCTATCACATCTTCCACGATGCGCTGTCGCCGTCCCGCGGTCAGAGCGTGCTGATCTACGCCGCGGCCGGCGGCATGGGCAACGCACTGATCGATCTCGCCAAGGTGTTCAGTCTCGCCGTCATCGGCGTCGTGTCGAGCGACGACAAGGCGCGCTTTGCCCGCGAGATGGGCGCCGACCACGTCGTCAACCGCAAGACGGAAGAGATGGCCGTGCGCATTGACGCGATTACGCAGGGGCGCGGCGTCGACATCATCATCGACCCGGTCGGCGGTCCGAGCATTCCCGGCAATCTCGCGCTGCTCGGACCGTGCGGCACTCTCGTCGTTTATGGCGGGCTCGGCGGCAAGGCGCCGCTCGACCTGCAGGCGACGTTCAGTGGCAGCAAGAACTCGCCGGCGATCCGGCAGTTTTCCATCCATACCTGGGATCATCTGGTCGAGGAACGCCGCGCCGGCATGCGGGCGTTGATCGACATGCTTGCCGCAGGAAAGCTTCATCCGCGCATTCACGCGCGGCTGCCGCTCGCCGATGCCGTGCGCGCCCACGAAATGCTCGAAGGCGGCGAGGTGTTGGGCAAGCTGCTGCTGATGCCGTGACGGTGGCACGGTTCGTTGGTTAGATCGGCTGCGCCTCGAGCTCCTCGCCGACCGCGATCGGATGCGCCATGGTCTCATGGAGCGCCTTGGCGTCGAGCTCGCCTTCCCAGCGGCTGATCACGACGGTAGCGACGCCGTTGCCGATCAGATTGGTCAGGGCGCGGCACTCGCTCATGAACTTGTCGATGCCGAGGATGATGGCGATCGATTGAATGGGAATGTCCGGCACGATGGCGAGCGTGGCGGCCAGCGTGACGAAGCCAGCGCCGGTGACGCCCGACGCGCCCTTCGAGGTGATCATGGCGATCAAGAGGATGCTCAGCTCCTGACCCAAGGTCAGCGGCGTGTTGGTCGCTTGCGCAAGAAACAGGGTCGCCAAGGTCATGTAGATGTTGGTGCCGTCGAGATTGAAGCTGTAGCCGGTCGGGATGACGAGCCCGACCACGGACTTCGAGGCACCGAGCCGCTCCATCTTCTGGATCATGTGCGGCAACACCGTTTCGGAAGAGCTTGTGCCGAGCACGATGAGAAGTTCGTCTTTGATGTAGCCGATGAAGCGCAGGATCGAGAAGCCGGCGAGATAGGCGATGGTGCCGAGCACGACCAGCACGAACAGCGCGCTGGTCAAGTAGAAGGTGCCGATCAGCTGCAGCAAATTGATGAGCGAGCCGACGCCATAGGCGCCGACGGTGAACGCCATGGCGCCGAACGCGCCGATCGGCGCGGCGCGCACGATGATGCGGATGATGCCAAAGAACATCCGCGACGCAGCCTCGACCGCGGTGTTGATCTTGCGGCCGGTCTCGCCGAGCCGGGCGATGACGATGCCGGACAGGATCGACACCAGCAGCACCTGCAGTAGGTCGCCGCGCGCCAGCGCGCCGAAGAAGCTGTCAGGGATGATCCCCATCAGGTGCGGAATGATGCCTTCCTGCTTGGCGGCGGTGACGTAGTTCGCCACCGCCTTGGGATCGAGGGTCGCCGGATCGATGTTAAAACCGGCGCCGGGCTGCACGGTCCTGCCGACCAGAAGCCCGATGGCGAGCGCGATCGTCGAGACGGACTCGAAATAGAGCAGGGTCTTGACGCCGACGCGGCCGACCTTGGTGAGATCGCTCATCGAGCCGATGCCGTGCACCACGGTGCAGAAGATCACCGGCGCGATCATCATGCGGATCAGCGCGATGAAGGCGTCGCCGAGCGGCTTCATCGCCACGCCGGTCTTGGGAAAGTAGTGGCCGAGCACAATGGCGATGCCGATCGCGATCAACACCTGGATGTAGAGCACGGTGTACCAGGGACGATGCTTGCGCGCGACTGCGGCAGCGGCTGGACTTGCTGAGCTCGACATGGCGTTGGCCTCTTGCGCGTTTCTACTCCAAGCTTAGCGTAGCGTCGCTATTGCACCCGGAAAAATTCCCGTAGCTCCTTGTAAGTCTCCTCCGGCGCTTCCTCGGACAGATAATGTCCGCACGGCAGCGCCTTGGCGCCGCGGATGTCGCTGGCATAGCGCTGCCAGACCTCGCCGGGGCTCGGCCGGGTGTTGCGGCCGACGCCGCCGGTCGCGCCCCACAGCAGGAGCACCGGGCAGTCGATCTTGCGCCCGGCCTCGAAGTCCTTGCTGTCCATGTCGAAGTCGATGCCGGCGCAGGCGCGATAATCCTCGCACATGGCGTGCACCGTCGCCGGATCGCGGAAGTAGCGCTTGTACTCGGCGATCGCCGCCGGGTCGAAGAAGCTCAATCCTTGCTTCGTCTTCGACAATTTCTTCTCGATGAAGAAATCCGGGTCGGCGCTCATCAGATGCTCGGGGAACGGCTCAGGCTGGATCATGAAGAACCAGTGCCATGAGAACGTCGCCCAGGCCTTGTTGGGATGGTTGAACACGTGGTGCTGCGGCACGATGTCGAGGATCGCCGCGCGCAACACCTTGTCGGGGTGATCGAGGCACATGCGGTGCAGCACGCGGGCGCCGCGGTCATGACCGGCAGCAAAGAAGCGCTCGTAACCGAGCGCCGCCATCACCTCGACCTGGTCTTGCGCCATGGCGCGGAACGAGTAGTTCTGGTGGTTCGTGCCGCCCGCAGGCTTTTCCGAATCGCCGTAGCCG
>Ga0306926_10010280_pt1 | contig 10338 bp, 10 predicted proteins | sample flu12Cox44000178_FD_203759 | JGI IMG/M metagenome (GOLD analysis project Ga0306926, IMG submission 203759) | Lab enrichment of tropical soil microbial communities from Luquillo Experimental Forest, Puerto Rico - flux8day.12C.oxic.44.000.178 (v2)... | ecosystem: Environmental > Terrestrial >... | reverse complement strand
CGGATCGAGCGAGATGTAAATCATCTCCACCAGCAACTCGCCCTCTTTCGGCTCTCGGACTGCCTCCTCCACATAATTGAAATCGCTTCGCTTCACCATCCCCACGGGTCGTGCTGCCAGCCGGAACTGATGATTCACCATCGCTCTCGCCGCGGCATTCGTCGCCATCGCTTCCTCCCTTCGCCCCCTAACTCGCTCGCGATTCTACCCCTCCGCCGCCGTTTTTGTGTTCGGCCTCTTCTTGCGTCCGACCAACGCCGATGAGTCCGACGACCACGAAGACGACGGGACTAGTAAGGGCTCAAGGGCCTGTGAAGTCGGCTTACCGTCCAGTTGGAGTCTAGTACGGCACTTCGGCGGTAAGGCCGTAGGAACGAAGCCGCCCGGCGGCGGACGCTTGCGCGTGAGGCAAACGGAGCAGTGTTGCTTGATGGTTGAGATAAGTTTTGGGTCACAAGGAGGTCCCTGTGACCCATTTGCGAAAAATGATGCTGGATGAGCTCCAGCGTCGCAATTATTCCGAACATACCACACGCTACTACATCCGCACAGTCGAAGATTTTGCTCGACGGTTTAACCGACCACCGGACCGCGTGGGTCCGCGGCACGTTCGCCCAACGTCACCTGAACGCGACTCCCGCGGTGCGGATCAGGTCGGCCACCTCCAGAGGTGGCCGGCTCATTTATCTGCCGTCTAGCGGCAGTGAGTCCAGAGGACTGGGAGTGCAGCGGTACGACAGCGCGCAATGGCCAGCAACATTTTGTGGTGCTTCCAGCCGAGCCACCGACGGTTTCGTTCGAGAAAAGCGCTTCCCGCACGAAGCTCGTTACGTCGAGGCGGAGAAGTTGGACCGGGAGACCCTCGACGTCACCCGCCGTCTCCTTGGACCTAAGCATAAAATGACCTTAACGTTGATGGACTGCTTGGCACTTGTCCTGACCTCGAAGACACCACCTTAGCCGAGTGTAGGGACAGACATGAAGCCCGCCCCTACGTGACCTGGCGAACTCGGCTTCTCCGTTATTTGCCCGCTGGCGTGAGCACGACACCATGGATTCCCGTTCGATTCTGGTAGTCACCGACGATCGTGCCTTTATCGTTGATGTCGTAGAAATCGGTGTACCACGCAGTGGGCGCATTCAGTTTTTGCCAGGTCTTTGTCTGTCCGTACCACACAAAGCCCTGTGGGAAATAATCGATAGGATCTCCTTCCTCATAATAGATGCCGACGACATCATGCTGATTATTCACCCCAAAGGGGATGGTCTGGCTGTCGGAGCCGGGCAGGAACGTAGGGTAGACTGGGTTCGCGGGGATCGCACCGGGCAGCGTAAAAGGCGCAAAGCTCCCAGGTAGTCCGAAGATCGCGTAGTTTTGCGACTAATCCCCATTGTCATACCCGCCAACGATCGCGCCCGAATTGTTGATGCCGTAGGGTATGCTTTCGTAGGCAAACGGCGGAGCATCAATCGTGGTGAAAATTCCGTTCGAAAGCTCGAAGCCGTGGATGAGGTTGTAGCCATAAGGCGTGAAGTTGGCTGCATCCCAGTAGGCGCCAACAACTACGCCGCTGTCGTTGATGCCAAAGAGGTTGGTGAACAGCCCTCCTGGAAAGTCAATCACCTTGAAAACGTCCGCGCTGTAGGAAAAGCCGTGCGCGTTACCGTTCGCATCGAGCATGTTTCCAACGATTTGTCCCTGATCGTTGATTCCCTGCGGATAGGTACCTATTGAACCCGGAGGGTCGAAGCTGGTGTATTGGCCATTGCGGTAGAGGAAACCGTGCACCACCCCCGCGAGCGCATACCGTCCGACCACAGTGCCTTGATTGTTCACCCCGACCGCTCTTGTTCGCGTGGACCCCGGGAAATCAAGGGTGGTGTAGTTGTAGTCCCCAGGGGTAATGCAAGGTTCGGGTGGCGTCGCAGTTGAATTGCCAAACGTGTACCAGCCATTCACAGCAGTAGAAGGCGATGCTTGTTCGAACCACGGAAGAAAAACAATGTCCTGGGGATGCCATGTGATGCCGCCAACCACATCGCTGAGTACCCGCTTCGACAGAATCGCATTTTCAAGCGGATCGCCGACCTCCAAAGTACCCCCGTTGGAGCAGGAAAAACTGGGCTGATCAATCACACCCCATGCCGGCACAATGTTGTCGACAAAGGGGTCATTGATCCATTCAGAGACTTCGTGGGAGAGCGGGTTTATGTCGGGGTAGCCCGCAAAAAAGAGCGTCGAGCCCACGTAGGGGAAATAAGCGAAAAGGGCTTGGTCATTGTAGCTGGCGTATGCGTAGGTCTGTTCCGAGCCGCCGCCAAGCGGAAGGACATCGTGGTAACCGAGACAGCCTCCATCGCAATCTACGATGTTATGAGAGACAAACATCAGCAACGCTGAGGGATCTTTAACCTGCGCGACGAAGTTGGAAATGAAGGTCTGGATTGGACTTTGGTATGAGTTGTTAGGATCTTGATTGACAACTCCGTACGGAATCCCGCTTGGGTAATCGGTGTAGACCGCTCCCAAAGCCGCAGGAACAACGATGGTCTGCGTGGGGTACACTTCCGGTTTTAATAGCACGTGATAATTCGGCTTGCCCGAGACTTTATTCCAAAGGCTGCCGCGTTGCATGGCATCGGCGTACTGCGTGTTGCCAAGGTTCACGGTGCCCGCATAGACGGGAGAAGGCGTAAACATCGGCGAAGCCAACACGTTGTTGACTACGGAGGTGTTCAGAGGAGCCACGATATCCGTGGACGTCGAATACGGTCCCATCGGCGAATTGCAGTCGCAACGGTACCAGAATCGTTCGAACAGTCGTTGTGGCCGAACTTCCCCCGGCGGAGGGATCTGTCCCCACCATCGTGTAATTGTAGGTTTGTGTGGTTGCCGTGCGATTTGCGCCAGTCGTGACTTTGAACGGTCCGTTCCAGTGCGCTAAGCTTGTGGCTCGGAGTGAGCGCTAGTGCCTACAGCCTGACGCATCGGCCTCACCTTTCCTGAGCCAAGGTGCAACATTTTATGGACCGACGCCTGGTCCTGCGAATCCGACGCTGGCTCCTGCTCGATTCCCTTCAGTTTCTGCGCGTTGCATGGCGCCAATGCGGAAAGCAGCACCACTAAAACTGCGAAAAAATGGAAAAACGTTTTGGACCGAAAGCAGTTCACGATGGAACCTCCAAGTTTGGACCGCTCCTGTCAAGCAGGAGGAGCAACATTACCTCGGTCAGTCACGCGACATGAGGCAGCGACATTCCCGAGCCTGTCCATACTGTCAAGGAGGCGCATGCCGGCTACATTCCTGATTCTACGCAGAAGCTGAAGATGCCTTGGGGCGGTCGTCTTTCTTTTTCTGTCTAAAGTTCCAATGCTTTGCAGTGACTGCAACGGATTCCACTTCTTCCGCCGCAAAAGGGGCACCCCTGTAGCCCTTAACCTGGATGATAAAACCCTCGCAAGCAACTGCCGGTTCAAAATTTCGACCGTCCCTTAAACGGATCGCGACGAAGTGGTAGCCCGGCCCTGCCTCCTGTTCCGCTTTCAGTCGTTTGGCACTTTCGAGGGGTATGGGAACCAATTGTTTCATCGCTCACCTCGGTGCAGCAATCGAGCGAACATTTTCCGCACCTACTAGTGCATATCACATTGGGCGAAACGTGGAAACATCGTGAGCACCCGCTCTCAGACCAGGGCGGTCGCGCTTTGCGAGTTCAAGTCCCGATTCGTCGGGAAACCGGCCACTTGGGGGCCAGTACTCCAAGTCGGCGGCAATGCCGTTTTCCGGGACTTGAAGCTTGATTTGTAAGCTCGAGGGTTGTTTCCGAGTTGACGACGACTCGTCCAACGGCTCATCAAGACGGACGAGTTGTTCCGGGAAGCAAGAAGACGCTCAATAGCTCTTCGAGCTAATGAGGTTCGGACATATAATCCTCCGATGGCTGGTTCACCTCTATGGTCTATCAGACCTCCTCTTCGCTTGGGCCAACCAGATCCTTACCTTCGTCTTCAGCACGTAACGGTGTTTGTTCGGGATCAAGACCGAAGTTTGCAGTTCTTTGTAGGCCTTCTTGGATTTAGCTTGGTCGCCGACTACCGTGTACCAGGCGGAGGCCGATGGGTAGCGGTTGCACCTCCCGACGGGACGGCGATCCTGGCGCTCGTCGCTCCCAAGCCCGACGAGGCGGAATACAGAAACATCGGTCAGGCGAAACAGATCGTTTTTCTCACTGAGGATGTTGGCACAAAGTATCACGAGTGGCAGGAGCGCGGTGTTGTTTTTCTTCATCCGCCGAAAGAACCAGCTTGGGGTGGCATATTCACAGTTTTCCAAGACCCGGATGAGAACTCTTTCGTGCTCGTGGAGTTCGACGAGGCTAGTCGAGCAGTGGAAGAACAACGTCGTCAAACCACAGAGAAACTAGCAACCGAGCGCCGAGCCACTCGGGACCTCGAAATTGCAAGACAAGTGCAGGCGAGACTGTTCCCTCAAAGAATGCCGCGGGTTCGCACTCTGGAATACGCGGGAGCTTGTATCCAGGCCCGCCAGGTTGGCGGAGACTACTACGATTTCTTGGACCTTGGTCGTGGGCGGCTTGGGCTGGTCATTGCCGATATCGCCGGAAAAGGAATCGCGGCCGCGCTCTTGATGGCGAATCTTCAGGCAAACCTCCGAAGCCAGTGCGCGATTGCCTCTGATCAGCCGCTACAATTCCTGCGATCGATCAATCAGCTCTTTTATGAGAATACTGCCGATGACGACTACGCGACGTTTTTCTTCGCGGAGTATGATGATGAGACCCGTCGGTTGCGCTACGCGAATTGTGGCCATCTGTCCGCTCTTATTCTACGGCGCAATAACACTTTCCAGCCTCTGGAGTCTAACTCCACGGTGCTTGGACTCTTCGAGAAATGGAATTGCTCAATCGAGGAACAACAACTTTTCCCGGGAGAGACTCTCGCACTCTACACGGACGGCATAACAGAATCGTCAACCGATGCGGGCGAAGAGTTTGGCGAGGAGCGCCTACGCGAAGCCCTGCGCCTGCATCGCGGGCTCCCTTCACAACCGCTATTGGAGTCAGTTTTTGATGAGGTTCGACGTTTCAATCCTAACGAACAGCAAGACGACATAACGCTAATTGTTGCGAACTCCTTAGAAGCCTAGAGCGAATCTGGTCTAACGGTTGATCGAGGAAGGATGACGGGCAGCCTGATTTACGAAAACTGGTAAGTTCCCAGCTAGTACCCAGATGGACGGTTTCGTTAACCAGGAGTTTCGCCCAAGAACAGACACTACTGCGAACTTTTGGACTGTTTGGCTCGTCGCTGTACTCAAGCCAGTGGTTCTTCTCCTGGTCTAAAGTTCCAACGCTAGACTTCACAACCTAAAGTCCCGGCGGAAATCGCGGCACGTCGGGCCTTTTCCTGCTCTCAATTACGTCCACGCTAAGAAATTTTCACGCATCTGTAACGCGTGTGTAATACATCGCGTCCAATAAGGGCGAACTTTGCGGTAGCATTCCGACCCTCGACCCAAACCGCGTGGGGGTATTCCGATGTTGGGAGAACTGCCAAAACAGGCGTTTGCCGCTCGAGAGGCACACGAAGCCTTACTTGATCTGAAAAAAATAGTCGATGAAGCGACCGAGACAGCGCACAGTGCGGAACTTGAGTCGTTCCATTTAGCTGCAACGCGCAGCGGAGATCGATACCGTCCGAAGGACCTTACAAGAGATTGTGAATCGTCTAGCGTCGCCAAGCTTTGACGACATACTGTCTCAGGTGCGCCAGAAATTGAAGTCCGCTGCTTCGATTTAGGCCGCGGCCGCAAGGGGGGCGGGCTCAGCTGGAATAGGAGTGGTCGAGTCCGCCCGGCCGCTGAAATTGTTTGTGTGCTGTCATGAAGCTCCTCACTTTCTTACTGCTCGTCATTGCGATGCTACCAATCGTTACGCTTGCGCAAGACAACCGACAAGACCATCCCACCACGACGCCAGAAGAAGGTTTTGGGCGAGTACACATGGAGATCTCTTGCTCGGCAACCGTCGCCGCACACTTTGATGGGGCACTCGCTCTGTTGCACAACTTTTGGTACGTGCGTGCCTTGGAGCGATTCAATGAGGTCTTAAAGAATGATCCTGAATGCGCAATGGGGTATTGGGGTGCGGCTATGACCTATAACCATCCCTTCTGGGATCCTCCATCACAAGCCGATGAAAAGACGGCGTGGGCACTCGTGCAGAAGGGGCTGTCTGCGTCGGAGGCTTCCGGCCGCGAGAAACTTTACCTCGCTGCAGTGGCCGGTCTCTACAGGGATGCAGGCGCTGGGAGCAAATCAACCCGCGACCAGAACTATTGCGACGCAATGGCCGTGGCATACGCCCAATATCCAGACGACGAAACCGCCTTGTTCTATGGCTTGTCCATCCTCGGTGCAATCCCGGAAGGCTCAAAGGGATTTGAGCAACAGGAACAAGCAGCGAAGCTCTTCGAGGCCGTATATACCCGTCATCCGGACCATCCGGGCGTGCTGCACTATCTGATTCACGCGTATGACGACCCGGTGCATGCGGAACAAGGACTAAGGGCGTCACGGGCCTATGCTCAAGCAGCGGCCGCCGTGCCCCATGCGCTGCATATGCCGTCGCACATATTCACAAGACTCGGCTATTGGGATGAATCCGCCGCAACAAATCTAAAGGGATGGGAAGTATCAGAGGCTGATGTAAAACGCGCCGGGGAATCCGGTGCTTACCGGGATTTTCACAATCTGGGTTATCTCGAATATGCTTACATTCAACTGGGGCGTTTCCATGACGCACAACACGCAGTAGACATCGTCACAGCGCAATACCAGGCGCTCCCGGATAAGAAGACAACGCCCGATACCCCGGAGTTGGAGTCACGGCATGTTCGCGGCCGTACCATTTATGCGGTCCCCGACCGCGTGGTTTACGGATATTTTGACATGCTGACCAGATTGGTTGTCGAAGCTGGTCGATGGAATGAAGTAACCAAAATTCCGCTCGTTGTTTCGTCGCGGGATTTTCTGGCGGTGAAACTGCAATGGGAGGCGAAAGCCGCCGCGGTCGAAGGTGACGCAAAAGGTGCCAAGGCCGCCGCTGCAAAGCTCGTCACTTTGTCGCAAGAGCCGGGACAGCATCCCTTCGCGAAGTTGATCATTACTGTGCAAGCGAAGGAAGCGGAAGCCTTTGCAGCCCAGGCCGCGGGCAACGCCAACAGTGCTATAGCAAGGCTGAAAGAAGCGGTCGCGCTTGAGGATACGATCGACGATTTGTCTCAGCCGCCATATCCAGTGATTCCGGCAGCTGAACTTTGTGGATATCTCATGCTGGAACTCAATCAGCCTATGGAAGCAATGAATTACTTTCAGAAGACCTTGCAGCGCACACCGAACCGTCCAAAAGCTATCTTTGGCTTGGCTCGCGCTGCGCGCGTCTCGGGTGACAGCGAGACCGCAAGAATGCGATATGAGGAATTCCTGTTGCTATGGAAATCTGCCGATCCAGACCTTACAGAGCTCACGGAAGCAAGGCAGTTTCTTCAGGGACATCATCAGTAGGGCGATGGGCGCTGCTGGTTAACTCATCCAACCGTGGATTCATGTGGATGTTCATCTAAAAGCCGGAAACTTAGACTAGTTACTTCAAGTTTCCCAAGTTTCCCAGGACCTACTGAATGTGCCTGGAAGACGCCGCAATATCGGGTCCTCAGGCGGACGCAGGTAGCGTGACTGCGTAATGGTGGGCGCCCCAGTCGCCAGTGCCCAGTTCTCATGGTTCTTAGTGCGAGCATTGCCTTTACGCTCGGAGTCGTCCACCTCGTCTATACGTTCTGGGGCCCAATGCTCACGCCCCTTGACCCCGCACTGCGAATCAGCATGAGCCAGATTGCACCTGTCATTAGGAAAGAAACAACAATGTGGCGTTGCTGGGTGGGCTTCAATGCCAGCCACAGCATGGGTCTTATTTTGTTCGGCTTGGTTTTCGGTTTTCTCGCATTGGCTCATGGCCAACTGCTCTTTCAGTCGCCGTTCTTGCTCGTTGTCGGGCTGGCAATGCTTGTTGGTTTTGTTGTGCTCTGCAAGGTTTAGTTTTTCAGTGCGCCTCTCACGGGTATCAGCATTTCTTTGGCCTGCTATGTCGCCAGCATTGCGGTATCGCGGACCTTAATAATGCGCCCCTGACGTAAGCAGCGATAATGCTCACGACCTGGACCGGCTGGTTTCGGATTCTGGGCGAATGACGGGCAAGCCGCAAGTAATCCAAGTGCTTGGTAAGTCGGCTTATCGCCTACTTGGAGGCTTCCTGGTTGTACGACCTATTGAAACCGCACGTCACGAAATTGGTGGTGTGCGATCCGCGAAAAAACAAGTCTATGAGGGAAGGCAACCAGAACGACAAGATCGACGCCCGCCGATTGGCCGAGCTGCTACGCCTCAATCATCTCACTCCCGTGTATCACGGCGAACATGGCCTACGAACGCTGAAGGAGTTGGTGCGCAGTTATCTGACCATCACGAAAGATCTCGCAAGGGTCATGACGCGGGTGAAAGCGATTTATCGAAGTTGGGCCATCCCTTGTACCGGCAAGCAGGTTTATGCCCGGTGTCATCGGGCCGAATGGCTAGGGAAGATCACCGAACCCGGAGTGCGCCGGCGTGCTGAATTTTATTACCTACAACTCGATGCGCTGCGAGTGCTGCGCCAGGACGCACGGCGAGATCTACTCGCCGAGAGCAAGAAACACAAAGCCTGGAAACGGCTCTGTGAGATCCCCGCGATTGGCCCGATCCGCGCGGCGGTGTTGCTGGGCATCCTGCAGACGCCGCATCGTTTTCGCAGCAAACGGCCGCTGTGGAATTACGGTGGTTTAGCCATCGAAATGCACAGCAGCGCCGATCATCGCTGCGTGGATGGCACCTGCAACGAGCCAAGAAACAAGTGTTGGTCCGGGGCCTCAACCGAAACTGCAATCACGATCTGAAGAATCTGTTTAAGGGTGCGGCCGTCGTGGCTTCGAGCAAGCCGGGTCCCTTTCAGGAGTTCTACACAGCTTTGCTTGCCAAGGGTATGCGGCCAGAGATGGCACGACTGACCTTGGCAAGAAAGATTGCCACGATCGTACTGATCGTTTGGAAGAAGGGAGTGTGCTTCGACGCCCAACATCTGAAACCACAAACAGCTTGAGTGTCTCTGATCGAGTCCGTTCCATCCTGGGGATTTTCTCTGGCGATGGCCGTCGGGTTCTCGAGACACTCTGGTTCGAGAGCGAGTCTCAGAGGTGAAGTTAGGCGAATGTGTGCCTCGGGCACTCAGTCTCACCTAGTACTCTAGGCCCTCTCGGATAACCAGAAAAAGCTATAGGCAAAAAGTCTCAGAGAGAACCATGGTTGCCACTTAACCAACGTTCTGCTTTGCTGGTTTCGGAACCGACAGGCTTCGTTGCGAAGAGCGATGAAAACCGCTAACAGGGAAAACCCAAACCGCTGGGCCGCGAAGCTCAGCAACCGAGCAAATGGTGGGGCAGGTCAGAACAGATCCTGCTCAATTCAGTGGGCTGTGAAAGAAGAAAAATTTCAGCCGCGGGAGGCGTTTTTTCTCTTGACTTTCCCTTTTAGAGAACTTCACATCGGCGATTATCCCGTAAATCAGGACTTGACTACAATTGTTTCCTCAATGGGGCAGAGAAAGCCTTTACAATCGGGCACGATTGTCATTGTGTTGCTGTCTGAAAGAATGAGACCGGGGGTCTGGAACGTAGGCCGGTCATGGACAAGCGCGCGTGACATTAGAGGATCAGCTCCAAGCCCGAAGGGCAAAGGAACAAAAGCTGAGAACACAAAAAGACCTACTAGTTGAGAGTGTTCGGACGCATCTCCTGCCCGCTTTCATTCAGCGAGGATTTGCCGTTGGTCCGTTACGACACTACAAGCCCGCCAGCAAAAAATCTGTGGGTACTTTCCCGTTTGGGCAGCTCCGACGCACTAGACCCGATGGAGGAGTAGATGTGATTGAGATTCAGTTTTCAACCTACCAACGCGCTGCCTTTCGGATTAATGCAGGCGTTGCACCAAAAGACGGAATAGTGACCCTGACTGGAAATCGATCTGTGGAGGACGTAGCTGTACATTGGCTTAACCAGTACTTCGAGACCCACGCTCGGCCGTGGCTGAGGCCAGCCCTAAGAGCATTAGGCCTAGAGCCGTTGGGAGAGTGGTTCTCTTTACCGTTCTGGCGTCTTCGGTCTCCAAAACAGGCTAACTACGACGCGCTTGCCATCTGGGTGGCAGGTCTTGTGCCGGAGATCGAGGC
>Ga0306926_10010277_pt1 | contig 10340 bp, 10 predicted proteins | sample flu12Cox44000178_FD_203759 | JGI IMG/M metagenome (GOLD analysis project Ga0306926, IMG submission 203759) | Lab enrichment of tropical soil microbial communities from Luquillo Experimental Forest, Puerto Rico - flux8day.12C.oxic.44.000.178 (v2)... | ecosystem: Environmental > Terrestrial >... | reverse complement strand
ATGGCTTTTGACCGAATGCCTTCCCGCGGCTCTCGCATTCCCGCAAAAGGCCGAACGCCCAACTCAATACTTACTGATGATCAGTGCCGCTGTTTTGAGGCGCGTCGGATTCGTCGTCAATTGGTTTCCGCAGCTCTGTTCCGGATCGTGGCGAACTGACTCATTTCTGCAACGCCTCTCGACAAAGGATCTGTTGACCGTTCGAGCGGGTGATCGTGGTTGGATCGATCCCCACGAGAACATCTGGTCGCGGCGGCGCCCGAGGAATTCTGATCTGCTTGTGGTTTTTGCCGGCTGCGGAGCAGCTGCGCGCGAGCCGCGGAGCTACCAAACAGCAGCCTTCCGCCGCCGCGGAAGGTGCTTGTGTCGAACGCCTCCACAATAGGGAGGTTTTCGGACGCGAGCATCTGCTTGATTCACACGCCGTAGAAAATCTTGATTCCCCACAGCGTGACAACGATGGCCAATACCAGCGTGGCCACCGCCAGTACACTTTCCAAGGAAGCGACTCTCATCCAACCACTCCGCCTCCCCAGCCCCGCTGCTGATCTAGTCGATTCGTTAAATGAGCTGCAATCAGGGGGTCACAATTGTTTGAATATTGTCGGGGGTTGTGGTTTGTCGAGCACATGCTTTGAGGGTTCCGGAGGCAACGTCCTTTCGGCAACTTCCGCGGGTGAAGGTGACCCGCATGCGGCCCCTGCCCGGCCCGGCGTTTTGCTGCTATTGAGTAACCCGAACGTGCCGACCAGACAAAGCAACAGTTCCAGAGGGAGTTGAGAAGATGCGTTACCTCCACACCATGCTGCGCGTGCGTAATCTCGATGTCGCGCTGAAATTCTATCACGACGCGCTTGGGCTCAAAGAGGTCCGGCGCATCGAGAACGACAAGGGTCGCTTTACGCTGGTGTTTTTATGCGCGGCCGAGGACGAGGATGCGCTGAAGAACCTGCCCAAGACCCGCGGCGCGCCGCTGGTCGAACTCACATATAATTGGGATGAAGAGAAATACGGCGAAGATCGCTATTTCGGCCACCTCGCCTACGAAGTCGACGACATCTACGCGACCTGCGATAGGTTGATGAAAAAGGGCATCACGATCAACCGTCCGCCGCGCGACGGCAACATGGCATTCATACGCTCTCCGGACCTGCACTCGATCGAGCTGTTGCAGAAGGGCGAGCCGAAGCCCCCGGCCGAGCCTTGGGCCTCGATGCCGAACACCGGCCACTGGTAGGATAAGGCGCGTGCCAAACGTCGGCGGCTTGAAGATCTGGGGCCGGCCCAACTCGGTCAATGTGCAGAAGGTGCTGTGGTGCCTGCGCGAACTGGACCTCGCATATGAGCGCATCGATGCGGGCATGCAGTTCGGCCGTAACGACGAGCCAGACTATCTGGCGATGAATCCCAACGGGCGGGTACCAACGCTGGTCGACGGCGATTACGTGCTCTGGGAATCCAATTCGATCATGCGTTATCTCTGCCTGGCCTACGGCAAGGGAACACCAATCTATCCCGAGGCGCCCAGGCAGCGCGCGGCGGTCGACCGCTGGCTCGATTGGACACTATCGACGGTTCAGCCAGTCGACCGCCCGGTGTTCTGGGCGTTGGTGCGCACACCGCCGGAGCAGCGCGACATGGCCGCGATCCAGAAAGATGCCGATGCGGAAGCCGAGGTCTGGCGGATCGCCGATCACCACCTTGCGACGCGGCGTTTCATCGAGGGGGATGAGTTCACCATCGCCGACATCGCGATCGGCGCCTATGCGCGGCGCTGGCTCGGAGTCGAAGGGATCATCCGACCCAAACAGCCGCATCTCGAGCGGTGGCTCAAGAATTTGGCAAGCCGGCCCGGATTTGCCGAGTTCATCGCAAGGCCGATGAGCTAACGTACGAATTTGAGGCCCACGGTCGTTCCGCGGCGCCAGACCACCTGGCAGGCATGTCCGGTGCGCGCGTCGCGCGCGAAGGCAAGTCGCAGCTTTGCCGACAACATGGCAGCCTCATCAAGACTGATCCTGGCACCGGAGTCCGATATATCATGCACGACGCATCGGCGCGCAGCGAATCCGCCGTCCAGCGTGATCCAGGCTGTCCGCCCAAGCGATTTACGGTCGACGCGTTTCTTCACCAACGCCACCTGCGAGTTCTTCTGCGGTTAGCCGTAGCGTCGAGAAACTTTAGAAAGCGTTGATCTCAACGCAGACAAGTCCTTCAACTCGCCTCAAATCGCCGCGAGCTTCGGCTTGCCCGCACCCGCAAACGCCACTATACGTTCCGCCGGCTTGAGGTATCGGCCCCTCCGGTCGCACCTCTGGCCAGGTCAACTCTCGGCCATAACCCATTGTTTCGCTGAGGGTTTTGCTCCCTTCGTCTATCGGTCAGGACGCCACCCTTTCACGGTGGAGAGAGCGGTTCGATTCCGCTAGGGAGCGCCATGCTCCAAAACCTCCATTGTTTTGGCTCTACTTTCTTCGGATTTTGTCTAACCGAGCAGGGTGAGATCGGACCGGATGTTCCGCAAGGCTCGTGAATTTGGCCTGGAGGGTCTGGTATCCAAGCATCGCGATCGACCATACCGCGGCGGTCGTCAGAAGCACTGGATCAAGGTGAAGAACCGCAGCCACCCCTCGATGGGACGAGTCTTGGAGTCCTTCAGATGACAACCCGCGCAGCACTGATTTGGATTATCCTCGGGATAGGAATGACCTGCGCCATGCGCCGGCAATGGCTCAGACCTACGACCCGAATTATCCGGTCTGCCTGCAGGTCTATGCGCATGACAGGTTGCATCGACTGCAGCTTTACCTCGATTGCCCAGTGCAATGCGACGGCTTCGGGCCGAGGAGCACAATGTTTCGCCAATCCATATTTCACACCACGCGAGCGGGCGGCGCCGCCGGCTCGGTGAACGTCATGCCCACTGGCACCACATGAACGGGCACGCTACCCCTCCAGCTCAGCTGGCCGAAGCATGATGACGCGGGGCTTTGGACTACCAAAATAACTCGGAGCGAAAAATGACACCCAAAATGCTGCCGTCTTTGCTAATGGCCGCGGGCTCGCTGATGCTTGCCTGGCGCGTCAAGTCTCTCCTGGATGTGCTGATATTGGCTCAGCTCGGTTCTGAAACCAACTTCAGGAGTATCACCGAATTCTTGACAGGTCGGCAGTCCGAACTGCCTGTGCTGGTTGGTTTTGATCAGCATGTATCCCGTCGCCGACAACTCGGCGTCTGGCTTCTTGTTGTCGGCTTTCTTTTGATTGGAGCGTCAGGGCTCCTGAACGTTTATCTTTTGTGGTCGGGTCTTTAGGGTACGCCTGCCCTAACTTCACGAGATCGATGGGAGGAATGGAAGATGTCGGTTCCATGTAAGTCCGAACGAAGCCTCCTCAGCCATGAAGAATATGAGATGATCCGCCTCACCCACCATCCCGCCATCTATGACGTCGAGGCGGCAGAGCTTGAGGCCATGCGACCCCGCCTGCGCAAGATGCGCGATAAGGAGAGAACGCTCGGCCGACAAAAGCGGCGAGAGGGGCGCGGAAAAGCCGAGGCTCGTGGAGCAAGCTTTCCGGGTTCCGCCGAGCACGCATCAAGACGCAAACAAGTCTTTGCCGCGGCGCTGAAGCGGGTGAACAGGGAGCTCAGTCGTCTTCATAACCTGGCAGTTCGGACCGCACATGTCGAAGCGGCTCGAAAGGCTCTCGCGTTGCATCGAGCCGCGAACTTCATTCCTTTTCCCCCTGGGAGGGCTACAGCGAACGAAGGGATGGTGCCAAAGGCGAGCACACGCCGAAAAAAGATCGTTGCAGGCGCAAAAGTTGGACGAGTATCGCAGGCGACGAAAGTCGCGCAGGCGGTGCGCGATGCGCGAGGTGCATGAGCCTGGGGTGACCGCTGAAGCCGAACGGATCGATGTGCGGCTAAGAGCCGACATTCACCGGGAGCTTGCACCAGCTATGCCAAAAGCGCCACGGCACGTTGGCCCGCCTTTTCTCGGTATCCGGTCCGCATTCCCAGGCGCCGCTGCAGTAATCGATTGAGCAGGCTCGCCGGCTTTTTCGCGGTGCGTTCGGCCACCAGAGCTCGCGCGAGATGCTCCTTCCGTGCCCGCAGTGCCGCCTCGGTGAAGGTGAGGTGGATCAGGTCGCATTGGGCAAGGCTGCCTCCGCAGCGATGGGCGATGTGGCGTACGCGTGTCAACCAGCCAACGCACTCCGCATAGGCCTTGCCGGCGAAGGCACGCAGCGCTTCGCAAAACGGGATCGCGAGTGCCTCCTCCGGGACGGACGACGAGCCGCCGGCCGTTTGATTGTGCGAGAACTCTTCAAGCAGTTGTTCGGCAGCGCTTGCGCGTCCAGCCGCCGCGAACGCCATCATGGCGTGCACGAGGTAAAAGGGCCGCGCACCCGCGAGGGCCTGCTTCTGCCAATGATCAGCCAACCTCTGCCAGCGGTCGCCGACCTCAATATCCCGAAGTTGGAGCCGCCAAAGCAAGGCCGACGCATCGGCGAGGACGGACATGGCCGAAACCTGTGCATCTATGATCTGTGCATCGTAGGTCGTGAGCGCCGAGGCAGGATCATCCGTGTCGAGCTGGAACAGGGCGCGATGCCAGGCGAGGTGGACTGACAGTCCCGTGTTTTCGCGCCATGCCGGCTCGGTCGCAGCCAGGAATGCGAGCCCGTCGTGGGCGCGGCCTTGCATTTCCATCACATGCGCCACGACGTGAATGGCGCCGGGATGCCCGGGATCGATTGCCAGCGCCCGGCGCGCAAATTTTTCGGCGCGGCGATACTGCCCGTTCTCTTCGAGAGCAAACGCGTACATCGCCAGCACGCTGGCATAACCCGGCACCTCGGCCGACCAATATGGCAGCACCCTGGCGATACGATCGCGCGTCGCGCGCCGGCGGCCAAGATGGAAATCAAGTGCGTGCGCGACCGCAAGCGCAAGCACGTCCTGCGGATTGTCGGTCAGGATGGTGTCGTAAAGTGCTGCCGCACGAGCCGGATCGCCATCGAACCAGGCGCGCGCCGCGACCGCGTGACGACGCGCGGGGTCGTCGGTGTCGGGGTATGCTGCCTCGATTGCGGCTATGCTCGCGGCAAGCGTCGGGCGCGCCGCGGCGCTGTCGGCTCGCACGATGAGTGCGGCACGCACGCGATGGGCGAACACGCATCCGGGGTCGCCGGCAAGTACCTGCTCGATCTCGGCAAAAGGGTCGCCACGCTGCGTCAGCATCATGTCCAGCGCGCTTTCGCAACCGCACCGCGGGTCCGCTTCGATCGCGGCGGTCGCCGGTGTTGTGGTGTGAAACGCCCACGCTTTCGGTAATATCGTCCTTACAGCGGTTCTCATGATCGTTGTCCATTTTTCGGGGCTTTTGCCTCCGGTCATCGCGCCCTTGCTGCGAGCGCTCGTGCGTCAGTACACATAGCGAGGTGTTCGGCGCCGCCCATGACAGAGCTGCCGGATTTCTTGCCCGAAACGCCAAACCCCATCGCTTTCGGCCTATGGATGGGCGCGATGGCGGTCCGAGATGCGGCAGGTGGAGCGGACCCGCGTGAAATCGGGTCAGATCGAGCCGGTGCGCCATTGGCTCGGCGATCGGCCGACGAATTTCTTGAATGCCCGACTGAATGCGGCTTCGGATTCGTAACCGACTTCATGTGCGAGTGCAGCGATCTTGACGGTTGGATCGGCCAGTCGCTTCGCGGCGATCTGCATGCGCCATTGGGTCAGGTACTGGATCGGCGGACAGCCTACGATTTGGACAAATCGATCGGCCAGAGCCGACCGTGAGGCCGCAGCCTCGGAAGCGAGCTCTTCCAGTGTCCACGCGTGCGCAGGCCGCGCGTGCAACAGCGTCAAAACTCGGCCGACCAGGGGATCGCGCAATCCTGCGAGCCAGCCCGTGTTGTTGTTCGACAGCTGATCCATGTGCAAGCGGATGATTTCGACGAACATCAGTTCGGACAGGCGATTGAGAATACTCTGGCTACCAGCTCGCTTGTTGCCGGTCTCGGCACTGGCGAAGCCGATGAACTGGTCGAGCAGACCGTGTGACCCGCGCGATTGATCACGGCTGAACCGCATGAAGCGCGGCAGGGAGTCGAGCAGCGGATTGAACGGACGCGCGTCACAACTGAAAAAGCCGCAGATCAGATGAGTGTCGCTCGGTCCGTCGCTTCTTCGAATGCTGAACGGCAGTGCGTTGGCATTTTCGGGCCGACGATGCGCCTCCAAATTCGGCGAAGCGCGCATGCCCGGCGAGCTGGACACGACGTGGGGATCGCCGTGCGGAATAACGGCGATGTCGCCTTCCCCGAGTCGCACCGGCTCGAATGCGAGCTCGCCTATCAGCGATATCCAACACGTACCGCGGGTGACGACGTGATACTCGATCACGTGCTGGGCACCAGGCGCGACCTCGCCGGCGATCTGTGCCGCGGGCGGCGCTTCTGCGACCCAAGGCGATCTTGCGACGACGTCAAAGAAAACGGACCCGGACAACTGCACGGCTGACAGGACGTCCGACAGCGCGTCCGTGCTCATTGCATGATCCTTCGAGACACCATCGCTGTATCCCTGTTGGAAGGCCCTTTATCCCTGAGCAAGCCTCGCCCACTGACGAGCAAGGACCATAACGAAGCTGGACGCGTGAGCATGAAGTTCGGCAGCACGATCATTAAACACAAGAGGCAACCGGCTTATCGATCACACAAAAGGTCGCACGCAACGTGCGCCTCGAAGCAACGCCGCAAGGCGTTGCAGCCCTCGACCGTTCAGGAGAACCGTCATGACTACGATCATTGAATGCCACCCGCGTGCAGCCGGAAAACCTGGTCTGGACCTGCAAGCACTCTTACAAACCATCGGGCCACGCTTTGCCCAGGATGCCGCCGAACGCGATGCCGGCGACGTATTCGTTGCCGAACATTACGACATTCTGAAACGCCACAGGTTTTTTTCGGCGCTGGTCCCCGCCGAGCTTGGCGGTGGCGGCCTTCGCCATAGCGCAATGTGCACTTTTCTACGTCAGCTTGCCCACCATTCTCCGTCAACGGCGCTGGCGCTGTCCATGCATCAGCATCTCGTGGCAGCGGCCGCATACAATCATCGCGAAGGCCGGCCGGGCAAGAAATTGTTGCAGCGCGTCGCGGCGAACGAAGCCGTGCTGATCTCCACGGGCGCCAACGACTGGATTGAGTCGAGTGGCACGGTCAAGCGGACTGACGGAGGCTTCCTTGTCAGCGCAAGAAAGCCGTTTGCCAGCGGTTCGCCAAAAGGCGACTTGCTGGTGACCTCCGCCCCTTTCGAAGATCCCAGGGAAGGGTGGCAGGTTCTCCATTTTGCCGTTCCCTTCGCCGCCAAGGGTCTATCGCTCGCGGACGACTGGCGGACACTCGGCATGCGTGCCACGGGCTCGCAAACAATCATGCTCGACGACGTCTTCGTCCCGGACGAGGCTATCACGCTAAGGCGGCAGCGCGGCCGATTTCATCCCGCATGGAACGTGATCCTGACGGTGGCAATGCCGTTGATCATGTCGGTCTACACCGGCCTGGCAGAGGCCGCCGCGAAAATTGGCCGGCAACAGGCAGGCAAGCGCCAGAGCGAGCCGGCTGTACCTTATCTGCTGGGCGAACTGACCAACCATCTCACCATGGCGCAGCTGGCCGTGGACGACATGGTCCGCCTGGCGAACGACCTCAACTTCGCCATGGACCTGGAAGTGGCGAATGCGGTCTTGATACGTAAAACCATCGTGGCTGAGCACGTGCTCGCGACGGTCGAGAAGGCGTTGGAGGCAAGTGGTGGTGCCGGCTTCTACCGCAAGACCGGACTTGAGCGGCTGTTGCGGGATGCTCATGCCGCGCAATTCCACCCGCTCCCGGCGAAGAGGCAACACCGCTTCACCGGTCGCGTGCTTCTCGGTCTCGATCCGATCGCCGACGTGGCCTGATATCGTCGGCTGGTCCAGGTAGGGCGGGCTGCTTCCGTGGAGCGCGGCCGCAGACTGCCCTACTTGCCAAGCACGTCCGTTCAAGTTGACGAACAGACATCCCGGGCACTGGCGTTTGCTTGGACAATGGCGGATCGTCGACCTATTCGATCAGTTCGTCGGCGGCAACAAGCAGGCTTGGCGGCACCGAAAGTCCCAGTGATTTCGCGGTTTTGAGGTTAATGACAAGCTCGAACTTAGTCGGCTGCTCGACTGGCAGATCGGCTGGCGACGTTCCACTGGCGATGTTGGCTACAAAGTAGGCTGCGCGGAAATGACTTCGGCTCAGGCTCTCGCCATAACTCATCAACCCCCCGTCATCGACTGCCTCGCGCAAGCCAAACATCGAGGGCAATTTGGCGGCATCCAGATTCTCGATGATCCGGCGTCGCAAATTGAACAGAAAAGAATCATCGGGCAGCACCAACACGGCATCAGCGCCTGAGCTTCGCATCTCTCCAAAGGCTCCGTCGATGTCATCGAGCTTGCCGATTGAAAACTTGCCAAGCTTCAAGTCCAACAGACCGGCTGCATTCTCAATGTCGCGGAGAAATACTTTGTGGACGGAATTGTTCGGGTTGAACAGCACCGCAATCGAGGTAGCGTTCGGCACGGTCTCATGCAGGAGCTGAAGCAGCTTGGCCGCCATATCCTCGAATTGGGTGGCGGTGCCGGTAATTGTTCCACCGGGATGTCGATAGCTGGTAATCAGCCCCTGGCCAATCGGATCCGAGACGCCCGCCATAATAATCGGCATGCCCGGCGCAACGGTCGCCATTGCGCGCGTCGTTGGCGTGCAGGTCGTCACAACGCCGTCAAGTTTCATTCCGGCAAGATCCCGCGCGAGCTGGGGAACGCGGATGCGGTCGCCGTCGGCATAGCGCCACTCGATAGTGAGATTCGCCCCCTCAACGTAGCCCTGCGCGCGCAAGCCTCGTATCAGAGCCTGGTCGAGATCAGTGCGCAGTTGAGGTTCGGCGAACGAGATTACACCAATGTGGATCGAAGCCTTTTTTGCTTCGTCCGAGCAGGCGGGAGCAATCGATAACACTCCGGCGAGAATCATCGCCGCAGGCCGGCTCAATCTGGTGAGGGCGTCATTGACAAATGTGATGAGTTCGCGCGACCTCATTGCGGGGTCTCCTGAGGCCCATCGTTCGATTGAGTTGGCCTTACCACGTCGCTGCATTGGGGCGCAGAGATTTTTCGATGGTAATCCATGAGCGCGAGAGCGCTATTTGATCGTCGCGTGCACAGTGATTACCGATGTGCCAGAAGCTGTCGGCCCCTGACCCGCTGCTTTGACCGCAAAAGTATCGCTTCCCTTATATCCAGCCTTCGTTGTGTACTGGAAAGTAGATATGCTGAGCTTTTTCAACTTGCCGTGTGCCGGCTTTTGAGAAATGTCCGAGCTAATCACCGTGCCGCCTATCCTGATTGGAAACAGGCAACTTCCCCCGGACTTGATGTCAATGTAGCTGGTCGAGTTCTCGCCCCAATCCGCCAGCGTTCCCGATATTGCACAATCAGAAGCGGACCGGGCGAAAGCCCCAGACATCCAGCTTGGCGCTCCAGCGATGAGCGCAAAAGCGACGACTTCATACAACCGCATCGTAGCACCACGCCATATGATCAGACGACCTCCGTTGGACCTTCGACAATTGCCAATTCAAAGCGGAGAAGTTTGACGGCTGGACGATGAGCCGGTCCGCAAATGATCCGATGCGAGATCAGGCCGCTGCTTGTGAGCGGCGGAGCCATTCGTCGATGCCGATGCGACCAAGGCGCGCCTCGCCCAACGGCACGAGCGAGTACTCCTCGACCCGGCCGCCCCAGTATCGGGCCTCAGGGTCGCTCACGACCTCGCGCGTGTCGCCGACCGCCTTCAGATAGCGGGCAACAATTTGGTTAAACGGCGCTTGTTCCGGGCCCGCGATCTCCACGATGCCGTTTCGCGGCGCCGCGAGTGCCACATCGGCAACGTTGGCAGCGACGTCATCCGCCGCGATGGGCCGGAACAGGACGGGCGGGAGCCTGACTCTGTTTCCATCCGCACTTGAATCGGCGATGCCGCGGAGGAATTCCAGGAACTGGGTCGAGCGAACGATGGTGTATGGGATGCCGGAGGTCTTGATCAGTTTCTCTTGGGCAACCTTGGCGCGGAAATAGCCATTGTCTGTGCGGTCGATTGCCACGATTGATAGTGCGACATGGTGCCGGACGCCCGCCGCGGCCTCCGCCGCGAGAAGGTTGCGGCCGGAGGTCTCGAAGAATTCCAGCACCGCCTTGTCTTCAAATGAGGGCGAATTGGCGAGGTCGATCACCACC
>Ga0306926_10010275_pt1 | contig 10341 bp, 7 predicted proteins | sample flu12Cox44000178_FD_203759 | JGI IMG/M metagenome (GOLD analysis project Ga0306926, IMG submission 203759) | Lab enrichment of tropical soil microbial communities from Luquillo Experimental Forest, Puerto Rico - flux8day.12C.oxic.44.000.178 (v2)... | ecosystem: Environmental > Terrestrial > Soil... | reverse complement strand
TCAGCTTACGCGCGGTGCATCATCGTCTTAATCAATGGTCCGAACGGTCGGGGGTGACTGTTATCGCTGAGCTCGCGCCCACGGTGGTCGTCGACGTGGCCAATGTGATGGGCGCCCGTGCCGACGGGTGGTGGCGGGACCGGGTCGGTGCCGCGCTGCGGCTCTGCGAGGACGTCGCGGAACTGGCCGCCCGCGGGGTTCCGGCGGAGCGGATGCCCGTCGGGATGCCGGTGCCCGCTGTCTGGGTGCTCGTTCTCGAAGGACAGGCGCGGGAGGCCGCGGCCGGGCTGACCGGTGCCCCGCCATCGGTGCGCGTGGTGACGGCGCCGGGATCGGGAGACGACTCGATCGTCGCCGAGGCCGCCGTGGCCTCCGTGGACGACGGAGCGTGCCTGGTGGTGACGGCGGACCGCGAGCTGCGGCGGCGCTGTGAGGAGGTCGGCGCTCTGGTCGTGGGCCCCGGGTGGCTCCTCGGGCTGCTGTGAGCCGGTAACATAGACGTTATCCACTCACCCCTGCATCGCATGATGTGTACACCTGTTCGCCGTCGACCGGAACCGGATGCGCATGTACGTGATCTTCGTTGTCCTTGTCCTGCTCGTCGCTGGCCTGCTCTTCCTGCTTGACCGCGCGCTCAAGGCGGTCGAGCGGGGCCGCAGACGCCGTGCCGCCGGCGCCCGGCTGGCCGCCGCCGCCGCGTACGCCGAGGCAGAGGACGAACAGCGAAGAGCGGTCGCCAACGCGAGCGCGGCGCTGACCAACGTGCTCCCGGCGATTCATGAGCCGGAACGGGGCCCGCGACGCGTCGCGTAGTCGTCCTGTCGGACACGCACGCGCCGCGGCGCTGGAAGTCCTGCCCGCCCGCGGTGGCGTCCTGGCTGCGCGGTGCCGACCTGATCCTGCACGCCGGGGACGTGTGCACGGCGGCCGTGCTCGACGAGCTCGCCCAGTACGCTCCGGTGACAGCGGTCGCGGGCAACAACGACGGTCCCGACGTCACCGCCTGGGGCGCGGCGGAGACCGCCGCGCTGCCGGTCGGCGGTCTGCGGGTCGCGATGATTCACGACAGCGGGCCGGCCGCCGGGCGGCTGGCCCGGATGCGGGCCCGGTTCCCCGGCGCGGACCTCGTCGTGTTCGGGCACTCGCACATCCCGCTGGACGCGGCCGCAAACGGGTTCCGGATCTTCAACCCGGGGTCGCCGACCGACCGCCGCCGTCAGCCGCACGGCACGCTAGGCGTGCTGGACGTGGCCGACGACGCCCTAGTGGAAGCCCGCATCGTCGAGGTCAGCTAGCCGGGTTACCAATGGTCGCGGTGGACTACCTCGTCGAAGGGGCGGCGGTCTGGGTTGCGGATCAGCGTCAGCGGCCGGTCGGCTGGGTAGCCGAGCGAGATCAGGTAGGCACAGAACCTGTCCTCGGGGAAGTCGAGCAAGCTTCGCGCCATGTCCTGGTCACCGACGGCCGAGTGGCCGCTGCCGATGCCGAGGCCCGTGGCGGCCAGCATGATGCTCATCGTGGCCTGGCCGAGGTCGTACTGGAGGCGGTCCCGTCGCCGCTGGTCCTGCGGCACGGGAGCGATGAGCGCGATCGCGGCGGCCGCGTGCGCCACATGGCCGGCGCCCCGCCACACATGGCTGAGCTTCTCCAGCTGCTCGCGCTGGCGGACGAGGATGAAGTCCCAGGGCTGCCAGTTCTGCGAGGACGGGGACCTGCGGCCGGATTCGAGGATCTCGTCAAGATGATCGTCGGCGATCGGCTGGTCGGTAAAGGATCGCACGTTGCGCCTCGACCGGATCGCCTCCCAAGTCTGCACGGCAGCAGCCTAGCGGAGCAGTTCTACAGAAGGTGAACGGCTGGGGCCCGGCGGGCGACCTTAATGTGCAACCGCCGACTTGCCGTACTCTGTGACCAGAGAAACCGGACATTTAGGACGAAAAAATGGTCATAAGGTACGAAAAGTGGACGGCAGAGGCTTGTGTGACAGGGCGGGCGCGCCCTGGGACGTGCTTAGTCGTGGGTGAGCCAGATGACGCCTAGCGGGGGGACGGCGATCGACGCGGAGGCCGGGCGGCCGTGCCAGGGCATCGGGATGGCCTCGACGGAGCCGAAGTTGCCGACGCCGCTGCCGCCATATCCGGTGGCGTCGGTGTTGAGCACCTCCCGCCAGCGTCCTGCCAGCGGCAGGCCGATCCGGTAGTCCAGGTGCGGCGTAGCGGAGAAGTTGGCGATGCAGGCGAGGACGGGGACGCCGCTCTCCTGGGAGCCGAAGCGCAGGAAGGAGATCACGTTGCCTTGCGCGTCGTTGGCGTCGATCCAGGAGAACCCGTCTGGCGAGCTGTCCTGCGACCACAGCGCGGGCGACTCCCGGTACCGGGCGTTCAGGTCGCGCACCAGGCGCTGCACGCCTGAGTGGTAGTCGAACTGAAGCACCCACCAGTCCAGCCCGTTGGTCTCCGACCACTCGCTGCCCTGGCCCCACTCCGAGCCCATGAACAGCAGCTGCTTGCCCGGATGGGCCCACATGTAGCCGAAGAGCGCCCGCAGGTTGGCGAACTTCCGCCATTCGTCACCCGGCATCTTGCCCAGCAGCGATCCCTTGCCGTGCACCACCTCGTCGTGTGACAGCGGCAGGACGAAGTTCTCCGAGAAGGCGTAGATGAGGGAGAACGTCAGCTCGTTGTGGTGGTACTGCCGGTAGATGGGATCGCGGCTCATGTAGTCGAGCGTGTCGTGCATCCAGCCCATGTTCCATTTGAAGCCGAACCCGAGGCCGCCGAGGTAAACCGGCCGGCTCACGCCCGGCCACGCGGTGGATTCTTCGGCGATCATCGTGATCCCGGGCACCCGCTTGTAGCAGGTGGCGTTGACCTCCTGGAGAAACGAGATCGCGTCCAGGTTCTCCCGGCCGCCGAACTTGTTGGGCGTCCATTCGCCGGAGCGCCGCGAGTAGTCGAGGTAGAGCATGGACGCCACGGCGTCTACCCGCAGCCCGTCGACGTGGAATTCCTCGAGCCAGTAGATCGCGTTGGCGACGAGGAAGTTCCGTACCTCGGCGCGGCCGTAGTTGAACACGAGCGTGCCCCAGTCGGGATGCGACCCGAGCTTGGGGTCGGCGTGCTCGTACAGCTTGGTGCCGTCGAAATCGGCGAGCGCCCACGAGTCGCGCGGGAAGTGCGCGGGAACCCAGTCCACGATGACCCCGATGCCCGCCTGATGCAGCGTGTCGACGAGGTAGCGGAAATCGTCCGGCGAGCCGTACCGCGAGGTCGGCGCGTAATACGAGGTGACCTGGTATCCCCACGAGCCGCCGAACGGATGCTCCGCCACCGGCAGGAACTCCACGTGCGTGAACCCGAGGTCGACCACGTAGGCGGCGAGCTCGACGGCCAGCTGCCGGTACGACAGCCCGGGGCGCCACGACCCGAGGTGCACCTCGTACACGCTCATGGCGCTGGCCACCGGCTGCCGCCGCGCACGCTCCCGTATCCAGTCCTCGTCGCGCCACTCGTAGGCCGACTGGTAGACCACCGAGGCGGTGGCCGGCGGTGTTTCGGCCAGGGTGGCCATCGGGTCGGCCTTCTCCCGCCACACGCCGTCCGGTCCGCAGATGGAGTACTTGTACCGCGTGCCGGGACCCACGTCCGGCACGTACAGGTCCCAGACCCCGGCGCCGCCCAGCGACCGCATCGGGTAGGCGCGGCCGTCCCAGAAGTTGAAGTCGCCGACCAGCCGGACGCCCCGCGCGTTCGGGGCCCAGACCGCGAACGCGGTGCCCGTGCCGCGCGGCCGCGCGCCGAGCGCGTCCCAGAGCTGCTCGTGCCTGCCTTCGCTGATCAGGTGCAGGTCGAGCTCGCCGACCGTGGGCAGGTGCCGGTACGGGTCGTCTTGCAGTTCCTCAGAGTCGCTGCCTGGATAGGTGACAGCGAGCCGGTAATCCGTAACGGACCGTTGCGCCTCTGGCAGCGTCACCTCGAACACCCCCTGGTGGCGGTGCGCCATGGGGTAGCGGCTGCCATCGGGCAAGACCACAGTGACAGAGGCGGCGAGCGGGCGCAGCGCGCGGATGGTCACACCGCCCGCGCCCGGGTGCGCGCCTAGCACCGAGTGCGGGTCGTGGTGATGACCCGCGACGATGCGCTCGATCTCGCCGAGGGAAACGTGATCCGGCGAGGTTCCTGCGGGCAACTTGTTCACTGTCATGTCACGTACTCTGCAGTCGGCGGAGCGGCTAGAACTCCGCGAGAGAATCCAGCGGAATGGGCAGCCAGGACGGGCGGTGCCTGGCTTCGTAAAGTACTTCGTAGACCGCCTTATCCAGCTGCAACGCACTAAGGAGCACGTCGTTGCCTGCCGGGTCGAGGCCGCCCGCCTCGGCGTATCCGGCGCAGAAGGCGCTGGTATTCCTGCGGACCCAGTCACGCGCCGCGCCGCTCAGCGCGGCCTGGTCGGGGCGGCCGATGAGCTGGTGGCGAGCGGCGTAGTCGAACGAGCGGAGCATCCCGGCGACGTCCCGCAGCGGTGAGGAGCGCGCGCGGCGCTGTGCAAGCGGGGTGGCCGGCTCGCCCTCGAAGTCGAGCACCACCCAGCCGGTTTCGGTCCGCAGCACCTGCCCCAGGTGATAGTCCCCGTGCACGCGCTGCACCGGAAACGGCCCCTTGAGCTTGGCGAGCTTCGAGTACGCGTCGCCGATCATCTCGGCGTACCGGCCGATTTCCGGCACCGCGGCCTTGGCTAGATCGAGCTTCCGGTACATCTGCTCGGTCAGCTCGGCGAGCGCGTCCTGGCCGAGCTCGTCGGTGCCGAAGGCGGCGGCCAGGTCGGCGTGCACCTGCGCGGTGGCGATGCCGAGCCGGTGCGCCTCGCCGGCGAAGTCGCCGCCGGCGTCGGCCGCGCGCACGACGTCGGATGAGTCGTCCTCGATCATCGCGTACAGGTCCCGCACGCTCGTCGCCGCCAGCAGCCAGCCGTCGGAAGCGAGCCGCAGGTACCTGGACAGGATGGCCAGGCTGGTGGACACTCCCTCCAGCCTGGTCTCTATCCAGCCGAACGGCTCGGCGACGTGCGGCGATCCCAGCCGGGCCAGCGCGGTGGTCACCTCGAGGTCCGGGTTCGGCCCGGGGGAGACCCGGCGGAACACCTTGAGGATCGACTCCTCGCCGAACACCAGGCTGGTGTTGCTCTGCTCGGCGCTGAGCACGAGGCTGTCCAGCCCGGTCCCGAACTCGGCGCCCGGGACCTTGCGCATCTGCAGTGAGCCGACGGAGCTTTCGGCCGCGATCGCGGCGAGCAGGCTCTTGGTCAGGTCGGAGTCGTGCAGCGCATCGTAGGCCGCCCGCCCGTCGTCCGCCGCCCCGATGCGGGCGTGCTGCAGATGGTCGGGCAGCTCGCGGCGCAGCCCCGCCAACACCTGGTAGTAGTCGACGGTCGTGCCGTGCGAGACCGCGAGGATCAAGTGCCGCAGCTCGGGATCGCCGCTGATGATCTCGGTATCCGCCACGATCGCGAGATCACGCAGCTCACGTCCCTTGCCGGCGAACCATCGCTGCCTGACTAGCCACGTCGCTAGTGCGTCCTCGAAAGCCATCGCCTCGCTCATCCCGTAGGTTGCCGCGTTCTCAGCCCCGCATGGACCCAGGGTTTTGTTTTACCGCATGTGCCGGTCTAGGCCGTCAGCCGGCTCACCGGTCATGTTCCTCCCTCGCAGCGGGCAGCTGAAACCAGTAGAAGCCATGTCCCGGCAGTGTGAGCAGGTATGGCAGCTCTCCGATCCGTGGGAACGTCACGCCACCCATGCACTCCACCGGTGTGACGCCCATGAATCTGCGCAGGTCAAGCTCGACCGGCTGCGGGAACCTCGACAGGTTATTAACGCAAAGTATCCGATCCGCTGCGTCATGTTCCCAGGGGGTGCCATGCTCGCCGGCCAGCCGCTGCGCCGCCAGGGTGCTCGCGGCGTCGTACTCCCGGACGAAGGCCAGCACGCTCGGATTGCTCGAGGTGAGCTCCTCATACGCCCCGAGGCCGAACACCGGGTGCCGCTTGCGGATCTCGATCATCCGCCGGGTCCAGTGCAGCAGCGACTGCGGGCTGCGCTGCTGGGCTTCGACGTTCAGCGATTGATAACCGTAGATCGGGTCCATGACCGGCGGCAGGTACAGCCGCTGCGGGTCGCTGCTGGAGAAACCGCCGTTGCGGTCCGGGGTCCACTGCATGGGCGTGCGCACGCCGTCCCGGTCACCGAGCCAGATGTTGTCGCCCATGCCGATCTCGTCACCGTTGTACATGACGGGCGAGCCGGGCAGCGACAGCAGCAGCGCGGTGAACAGCTCGAGCTGGTTGCGGTCGTTGTCGAGCAGCGGCGCCAGCCGCCTGCGGATCCCGATGTTCGCCTTCATCCGCGGGTCCTTGGCGTACTCCGTGTACATGTAGTCCCGCTCGTCGTCGGTGACCATCTCCAGCGTCAGCTCGTCGTGGTTGCGCAGGAAGATGCCCCACTGGCAGCCGGCCGGGATCTTCGGCGTCTGGGCCAGGATCTCCGAGATCGGGTAGCGCTGCTCCCGCCGGACGGCCATGAAGATGCGCGGCATCAGCGGGAAGTGGAACGCCATGTGGCACTCGTTGCCGCCGGTCTCCGGGTCACCGAAGTACTGGACGACGTCGGCCGGCCATTGGTTGGCCTCGGCGAGCAGGACGCGGTCCGGATACAGCTTGTCCACCTCGGCGCGGATCCGCTTGAGGTACTCGTGCGTTTCCTTGAGATTCTCGCAGTTGGTGCCCTCGCGCTCGTAGAGGTAGGGCACGGCGTCCAGCCGGAAACCGTCGATGCCGAGGTCGAGCCAGAACCGCAGCACCTCGATCATGGCGTCCTGGACTCTGGGGTTCTCGAAGTTCAGGTCCGGCTGGTGCGAGAAGAAGCGGTGCCAGAAGTACTGGCCGCGCACCGGGTCGAACGTCCAGTTGGACGTCTCGGTGTCGACGAAGATGACCCGTGCGTCGGCGTACTTGTCCGGCTCGTCGGCCCAGACGTAGAAGTCGCCGAACGGCCCATCCGGGTCGCTGCGGCTCGCCTGGAACCACGAGTGCTGATCGCTGGTGTGGTTCATGACCAGGTCGGCGATCACCCGGATGCCGCGCTTGTGCGCCTCTTCGACAAGCTCGACGAAGTCAGCGATGTTGCCGTACTCGCCCAGGATGCGCATGTAGTCCGAGATGTCGTAGCCGCCGTCCCGGAGCGGTGACTCGTAGATCGGCAGCAGCCAGATGCAGTCAATCCCGAGCCACTGCAGGTAATCCAGCCGCGAGGTCAGGCCGCGGATGTCACCGGTGCCGTCCCCGTTGGCGTCCTGGAAACCCCGGATAAGCACCTCGTAGAAGACCGCGCGCCGGTACCACTCGGGGTCACGCGGGCGGTCGAGGGCGAAATCGGGCACCGGTTCGTTCGGCGGCGACGCGAACGGCTCCTGCGGGAAAAGGGCGGGCTGCGGCTCGCCGAAACCGCCGCGTTGCGGTGCCTGGGCTGGCCGGCCGGTTGCCGGCTCGTGCTCTGTCACTGCCTGGATCTCCTGGGTATGCGACCGACGCATGCCAGGCTAGTTCGTCAAGCCAGGTCACGCGTAATGGTGAAGATGTGTGCGGGCCGCGAGGCCGGGTCGAGACGCACGTAGTTGGCTTGACCCCAGCGGAACGAGTCGCCGGTGAGTTCATCAGTGACGGTGAACCCCTCGTGCCAACCCATCCCGAGCTCGGGCATGTCAAGCCACACCGTGGCCTCCCTGGCCTGGTGCGGGTCAAGATTCACTACGACCAAGACGGTGTCAGAGAAGGCGCCGCCCTGTTCCCCCGCCTGCGGCGCTGCCATCACGGAGGGTCTCTCCGTGATGTTACCTGCACCGTAGGTGCTCCCCGCACTGGCCCCGGCGGCGGTTATCTCCCGTCCGGACACGCGCTTCGAGAAGCAGATCAGCTCCGGCCGATCCACGTGATGGAAGCGTAGATTACGCAGCCAGTGCAATGCCAGATGGGATTTCCGGATTCGATTCAGATCCGTAATGAATGGCGCGATCCCGAGTCCGTCCCGCGCGGCCGCGTCCCAGTCACGCGGCCGGTACTGGTACTTCTCCGAGTCCAGGTACTCCTCGCTGCCCGGGCGCAGCGGGGTGTTCTCGGTCAGTTCGTAGCCCGAGTAGATGCCCCAGCTCGGGCTGAGCATGGACGCGAGCACCGCGCGGATCTTGAAGGCGGGCGGCCCGCCGTGCTGCAGGTACTCGTGCAGGATGTCGGGCGTGTTGGCGAAGAAGTTCGGGCGCATGTAGGCAGCGGCGGGGCCGGACAGTTCCAGCATGTACTCGGTCAGCTCGTCCTTGTTGTTCCGCCAGGTGAAGTACGTGTAGGACTGATGGAATCCGATCTTCGCCAGCGTCGCCATCATCGCCGGGCGGGTGAACGCCTCGGCCAGGAACAGCACATCCGGGTCGGTCCGCCGGATCTCCGCCAGGAGCCGCTCCCAGAACTTCAGCGGCTTAGTGTGCGGGTTGTCCACCCGGAATATCCGCACACCGTAATCCATCCACATTCGGACAATCCGGAGTACTTCAGCGTAAATCCCCTCGGGATCGTTGTCGAAGTTCATCGGATAGATGTCCTGGTACTTCTTCGGCGGGTTCTCCGCGTACGCGATCGACCCGTCGGCCCTCGTGGTGAACCACTCCGGATGCTCCTTAACCCACGGGTGGTCGGGCGACGCCTGCAGCGCGAGGTCGAGCGCGACCTCGAGACCGACCTCCCTCGCCCGGGACACGAACGCGCTGAAGTCGGCGAACGTGCCGAGGTCGGGGTGGATCGCGTCGTGGCCGCCCTCGGCGGCGCCGATCGCCCACGGCGAGCCAGGGTCCCCCGCCTTCGCCCCCAGGGTGTTGTTGCGCCCCTTGCGGAAGGTGGTGCCGATCGGGTGCACCGGCGGCAGGTAGACCACATCGAATCCCATGTCGGCGACCGCCTCGAGCCGCCGCGCCGCGGTGCGCAACGTCCCGGACACCGGCTCCCTGCGGCCCATCGGATCGAACTGGACGCCCTCGGAGCGCGGGAAGAACTCGTACCAGGACCCGTAGAGCGCCCGCGCCCGGTCCACGAGCACCAGCAGCCACCCGGACCTGGTCAAGAGGTCGCGCAACGGGTACGTGGCGAGGACCTCCCGGATCTCCGGCCGTTCCGACGCCGCCAGCCGGTCCCACGGTGGCAGGCCGCGGTCGCGCAGCCTCCTGGCCAGAGCGGTCAGCACGGCACGTGCGGCCGCTGGGCGCGCGGCACCCGGCGGCTGCCTGATCGAGCGCGCGGCGCGCTCGAACAGCAACGCCCCCTCCGTCAGCATCAACTCGACGTCCTGACCGCGCGGTACCTTGATGGCCGCGTCATGATGCCAGTGCGCGATCGGATCGCTCCACGACTCCACGTGGAACTGCCAGCTGCCCTCGCTAGTGACTGTCACCGCGGCGCCATACCTGTCTGTCCCAGGCTCCAGCTCGCGCATGCGCACCAGCGGGCCCTGTCTGCCCGCCGGATCTCGCAGCACCACGCCAGCCCCGAGCGCGCCGTGCCCTTCCCGGATGACAGTTGCGCTGACCTGGAAAGTCTCGCCGACTACCGCCCTAGCCGGGCGGCGCCCGCACTCCACCATAGGCTCGATGTCGAGAATTGGGATGCGTCCGATCACCCGGTTACGCTACCCACTTGCGATTCACGCACACGAGGCGACCCTCGGTATGACGACCCTCCCCGACAATGGGCCGGCGGCAACTCCGACGGGACCCTATGATGGCTCCCCGTGAGAGCGATCCGACGTTTTACCGTCCGCGTGACGCTTCCGCAGCCGCTCGCGCCGCTGCATGACCTGATGCTTAACCTCCGCTGGTCCTGGCACCCGCCGACAGTCGAGCTATTCGAGTCAATAGACCCGGCCGGGTGGGCCGCGTCCGGCGGCGACCCGGTGGCGATGCTCAGCTCGATGCGGCCCGGCCAGCTCGCCGAGCTGGCAAGCGACGAGGACTTCCTGCATCGCCTGGACGCGGTCGTCGCCGACCTGCACGGCTACATCGGCGAACCGCGCTGGTACCAGTCCGGCGCGGCCGGCGCCACCGGGGCCCTGCCCAACGCGATCGCCTACTTCTCCCCCGAGTACGGCATCACCGCCGTCCTGCCGCAGTATTCAGGCGGCCTCGGCATCCTGGCCGGCGATCACCTCAAGTCGGCCAGCGACCTCGGCGTCCCCGTGATCGGCGTCGGACTGCTCTACCGGCACGGGTACTTCACCCAGTCGCTGTCGGCAGACGGCTGGCAGGCCGA
>Ga0306926_10010271_pt1 | contig 10342 bp, 10 predicted proteins | sample flu12Cox44000178_FD_203759 | JGI IMG/M metagenome (GOLD analysis project Ga0306926, IMG submission 203759) | Lab enrichment of tropical soil microbial communities from Luquillo Experimental Forest, Puerto Rico - flux8day.12C.oxic.44.000.178 (v2)... | ecosystem: Environmental > Terrestrial >... | reverse complement strand
GGACCGGCATCACTCCACCCATCCCGGCGGGGGAAGGCAGCCTGTTTTATCCGCCGATGCGATGTACGGATTCCAACGGCACGACTGTGACCATCGGCGGCGGCGCCCTCTATGTTTCCAGGAATAATGGCTCGGTCTGGACTCGGATCGCTTTTCCGAGCGCGGCCACGGCAAGCGCCACCTGCATTCCTAACGCCGACAACGTGTACGTCGGAGTCACCGATGGGCGACTGTTTCATACTAGCTGGAACGGCGCTGCTTGGACGGCGTTGTCTTCGCTTACCACGCCCCGCGCCGCGGCCAATGTCAGCGATCTGCTGGTGAGTTCCTCCAATCTCAACCGGATCTGGGCTACGTACTCGACCATCAACGGAGGCCGCGTTTACCGGTCGGACAACGCCGGAACCAATTGGACCGATTGTTCGGCCGGGCTTCCCAGTCTCCCTGTGAACGCCATCGAGATCGACTCGCGCAACCCGAGCCGCGTCTGGGTAGCGATGGACCGAGGCGTCTCTCAGAGCCTGGATGCGGGGGCTCACTGGGCAGATTTCTCGAACGGCCTGCCCAATTGCTATGTGGGCGATCTCTGCTTTCACCCGCATGCATGGGTGCTCCGTGCCGGCACCCGTAATCGGGGCATATGGGAAATCCCGGTAGATGGGTGGATGACCGCCCCGGTTTGCGGAGTCCAGTTTACGGGAAATCTAACGGCCAACCAGACTCAGCGATGGTTCACATTCAACTGGCCGGCGACTTGGCACGTGATCTGGACGGTGATGCCGACGACGCCCGGCACAGCCGCGCAAATCACTATGACGGTTCAAGTGCAGCGCGCGAGCGCCGAGTTCGTAACGTACTGGCTGAACGTGCAGAACCTTACCGCCACCGCCGTCAGCTTCGAGGGGCGCTATTGCATATTGAGCCGGTATTGATAGTAGCGGGTTCATTCGTTGACGGGAGACAGTCATGACGACTGGCGTGCAATTCACCGGAACGTTGACCGCCAATCAAACACAGCGATGGTTCACGTTCAATTGGCCGACCACGTGGCACGTCGTCTGGTACATGATGCCGACGTCGCCTCAAGGCGTGCCGGAGGTGAGTTGGTCTGTCGCCGTTCAGAGAACGGACGCCACCCACTGCACCTACTGGCTCACGGTGACGAATCTGACCAACGCGACGGTCACGTTCGAGGGCAGATACGCGATCCTTTCGTAATGGAGACAACTGTGACCAAGATCACCATTGAGATCGAGAGCGGCGACGTTGCGCCCAGCATCAGCACTTCAGGAGTACCGGGGCAGGCCGGGCAACGAGGGCAAGCCCCGGCCCCGGCTCCGGGCGGGGCGAATCCACCGCCCGAGGTGCTGGCGCAGGCAGCGGCGATCGGTGCGATCAATGCGGGACCCGCACCTTCCGAGTCTGGTGCCGCGCCGATCGCGTCGTCCGTAGGGGGCACGACCGCAGCATCGTCGCATGATGCCGCATCCGGTGGGATGGCGCCGCGCCATTGACTCCAGATCCGCGTTCAGCCCGGGCTTTAGGCAAAGGCAGCGGACGCTTCGAATTGACAGCCCCGATTCTTACTGCTCGAGCAGATTTCACCGAAAGCAGCCGGGGCCAACGTGAGAGCAGATCATGGATTTCATCGAACGACTGTTTGGCGTCTCGCCGGATCGCGGAGATGGATCGCTGGAAGTCGTCTATCTTGTGGTTCTCCTCGTCATCGTCAGCGCGATCGTATGGCGCGGTGGCCTGCGCGGATTTTTCCGTCGCCGCCAATGAACGCCCACCCCTCTCGGCATAACTATTCGCCGTACTCGTTTCCCGGTGACCTTGCCTATTCGTCCAAAGATTACTCTGCATTTGTAGTCTTTTACAAAGTACCCAACGCCATCAATCATCACTGCTTTGATTGAAGCTCGAATGAAGAAGCTTGAAGTTACGGGTGAGCTTACCCGGCGACAACTGGCGTAGTACGCGAGGGGGTCATTCTTTGCAAGCCGAATCGGGTGGCGGCGGTGATGCGGATCGTGAGCCAGGCCATCATCCAAGCGTCTGTGCTGCGTGATGGCGGAAAGGATGCTGACGAAAAGAAGGCCGCGCTGTACGCGTTCTTCACGTCGGGAAAATCAGCCAGCGACGACATCGACAAGCTGCGCGCACCCTCGACCGCGCCCATGCAAAACACACGAAGAAGCTCTTGGAAGATCGCAGCAAAGTGTACACGGCCCAGGAGCAAAAATTCGCCGACATTTTCGCCGCCCTCGACCGCATCATTAGAGGCGAGGACGACTGAGAGGCCGCCTTTTGAGCACTTCCACCATGGAGCCGAAGGGCACGCCCGGCGGCTCTGTTTCCGGCTGCCCTCGCTGCCAGAGCTCTGAGACCCGATCAACAAAACACAGCGGCTCGCGAAGCCTGTCGCGCAGACCCGGATCGTGCTTGGAAAATTCGCCGAGCAGCGGGGTCGCGTAACGGTACGAGATCGAAGTCCGGCGCCTCGGCGTTGTGCTGATAGCAAATACGGAAGAGAGCGCGCCTCGGGTGAGCTTAAATTTTGTGCCGTTCTCGCCGAGCCCGAAATTTTCCTGCGTCACGGCATAACAGTCGATCCTCTTCGGCGCGTACGCAATCTCATTCCCCTCGTGCCCGAGAGAAACAACCATCCCATTTTGATAACTGAACAGCGCATACGAAACGTCCGGTTTGCGGCTCGCAATTCGAAACACACGAGAAATTTTTCGGGCGCTGGCGGCAGCTCCGCGTCACGCCACTGCCGTCAAGACGCCCCAGCCCCATTGTGCGTCGAGGGCGGGCGAATAGATCCCGTCGATTTCCTTTCCGGCCGACATAGCTGATTGTTTGTCCGCCAGGTGCTTTTTCACGTTAGCGCCGAAATAGGTACCGTCCGGAAGTCCGAGCTTCGACCTCAGCCGGCGAACTTCCTCCCCCGTGGATCCGGCTCGAAGGCATACGAGCTCGCGCTGCACAACCGCCGCGTTGTCCGCTTGATTGGTGCCGCGCAACTTCGATGCCACCGCAAGGTCCCTGCCAGTGAGAAGTACCAGATCGCACCTGCGCTGCATGCCGATCTTGTTCAGCACTGCCTCAAACTTGGCCCACTGATCGGTCGGAGTGCGTCTGCCGCGCACGGTTATGCAGCCCTCCGACGAGAATGACGCCCGCCAATTTCCATTATAAAAAGTCGCGTAAGCACAATGTACATTGTCATACGGGTGCGCGATATCCCAAAGGTCGTCGAGGCCGTAGGTGAGATCATTGAACGTCCGCTGCACCGTGCATGTGGCGTCGCTCTTCAGGTCGTCAGGCTCGGCCATCCGCAAGGCCGGTTCAATATCCTTGTGGTGATCCACCCGGCAAACGTAGCAGCCGGTCGGCAGCATGTTGCATTTCTCGAACGGCTCATGCGCATGAGCAGCAACCTTGTCGAAATATGCCTTCATCAACATTGGGTTTGGCACTGTCGAGCCGGAGTACAATGTCAACGTTCTTGTGCCGGGATCCTGGGTTCTGATGTAGAATCCGACGACGCAGCGGAATTGACTGTGATCGGGGCGAGCATCGATCACCTCCACTGACCGTGCATTTTCGATCTCATTCCTACCCTGCCCGAGCATCAAACCGCGCATGGCGATTGCAATCACCTCGTTCTGGGTCGCATCGTCGCCTTTGAACTTGCCGTGCGGGTCAAACCGGTTTGCGCTCAGGACCAGCTCGATATCGTCGGGTGTCAGCCGGAATGTCGAATCCACCAATATCTGGCTAGTTGATAAATGCCGATAATCGGGTGCGTCTTTGTCATTTGCCGGCCATTTCACGCTGGGACCCGCATCAGCCGGTTGAGGCGGAGGCGCAGCTTCCTCCTCGAGCGTTTCATCGCTCAGAGATGACGGGTCAGGGACAGGATCATCAGCTTCGCGACCTTGCGTTGCGGCAAACTCCGCTTCTTCAGGCGTCAACTCCAATTTATGGGCGGGCATGACCCGGTCGTCCAACGAAGGGACCTCATTCGCCATCACAGACCTCCAGAAAATGTATTTAGTTATTTCCCCCACGGTTGGAAACAATCACGGCCACGTCGGCATCGTTGGATTTCGGGCTCCGGGCAACGCAGTGGGCCCGTTGGTCGAGGAGGATCGCAAGAACGACCACGTACCGGACGACTCCGCCAATCCGGACGGCCCCGCCGATTCCCACTAGCTGATGCCGGCAACTGTTCAGAAAATAATGGTGGGCGGCCACGGCGTAAAGGCTGAAAAGCTAAGCCTGTTCAACGTCTGTTATCACTCGACTCACCAAGGCAGAAATTAACCAAACTGGATAGCCGGGCTGTCCCAATTCATCAGATCGGCTATATTAAGCGAGTTTTCAGTAGCGTGACGGTGCGGCACAGCGGCCTCGAGCAGCGGGCTTTAGATTTGGCACGCAATTGAAATGGCGCTCCCGCCGGGAAGACAAACCAGATTCACCTGAGGGGAAAACAATGCCGACACGAAAGACGAGAAAGCGAACACGTGCATCCACTAATCCGCAGCATGCGGCGAGTCCAGCGCGTCCTGCCGGCCATGCCCCACAGTCGGGCAACGCGATGCGGCCGGGCAATGTGCGGGCGCGTCCGCAGCCGGGGAATTCGCAAGCCCATTCCGGTGTGAGCCCGCTGAATCCGGTCTCCCACCGCAACGTGAGCTTCCAGCCTTTGCCACGGCCGCTCGATGTGCCGCCCTATCATTATGACATCAGCCAACATTTCACGGACATTGCGCAGGAGATCACTGGCGCCGAAGCGATGGTGTTTCATGTGGTCGGAGATACCGGCGGTGTTCAGGATGGCGAGTTTCAAAACAACGTCGCCGAGCAGATGATCGCTCACTTGGAGAGCGGCCGGGACGGCAAGCCGTTATTTTGCTATCACGTCGGCGATGTTGTCTATTACACCGGAATGCACGACGACTATTACCCCCAGTTCTATGAGCCCTATTCCCACTATCAAGTGCCGATTTTTTCCATTCCCGGCAACCATGACGGTGAGGTGGACGATCCGACGGTGCAGACTTCGCTCGACGGCTGGGTCGATTACTTCATGCAGGCGAACCCGGACGTGGACCCGATTTCAAAAGATGCGCCACGGGTCCAGCTCAATCTTCCCAACGTCTACTGGACGCTGATCACGCCGATGGCGACGATCGTCGGCATGTACACGAACGTGCCGGAAGGCGGCTCCATTGACTCGGTACAGCAACAATGGGTTACGAACGAATTCGCTACCGCGCCGACCGATCGGGCATTCATCCTGGCCCTGCATCACCCGATCTATTCGTTCGACGTCTATCATAGCGGCAGCTCGAAAATGGCGGACGTATTGGAAAGTGCCATCCGCGACACCGGCCGCGTGCCCAATCTCGTTCTCGCGGGACACGTCCACAATTATCAGCGCATTGAACAAACCATCGCTAAGAACGGCCCGACGCCGTTCATTGTCACCGGCAACGGTGGCTATCACAATCTTCACGCGGTGCACACCGGCATTAACAAGAAAGCTCCCGATACCGGCGCCATGCTTAAATACTTCACTGATAAACGCTGGGGGTTCATGACACTGACCATCGACAAAGAGAAAATTTCCGGCGTCACGATCGAGGTCGACCGCAATGGGCACGTGTCTGACGGGGATTCCTTCAGCTATCCCGCGGGGCCGATCCGTTTGGAAAACCCGAGATCGGTTCCGACGCTGTAAGCGGCGGACATTTGGACCTCTGTTCAAGTATCTACCGCAGCCTATCAGAGACCTGACAGTACTCCCTGACCCTCGCTCACGAGACTGTGAGCAAGACCGATAGAATATTCTGGACCGTCTGAGTCCAAAGCCGACAATCCAACGGAAAAGTCAAACTTTTGTCCGCTCCACATTGTAGCATGCGACCAACATGCCGGAATCCGATTGCTGACATCGGGATGCTGGCTACTACGTCGAGACCGTGGACTAGGCGATATGTTACCGGCCCTTTGGCGTTGGCGTTATAACTAGCCTGGAATGGCGAGCCACCGGCTCGCGGCATGCCGGGTGTGAATTTGGCCTCAGGCGCGCTTTCTTTGGACTCGCAGAATTGAGCGGCAAGCACAGCTAGTGCTGCTACTAGACTGTGGCCCGCAATCCAAATCAGTGTACCCGCTAGTTGACTTTAATGGTCTACGAGTTTCTCAGCGAGCGACTCGAGAATGACTCCAGACCCCCTGCGAACCACGAATGGTCGCTGACAGCGAGTCACGAAATGCGCGAAATGCTGGTTGATCCATGTGGTGACCGACAAACGACAGGTGATTCGCCGCAACCGCAACAGGGGCGCGTGAGCTTCCTCGTCGAAGTCTGTGACCCATGCGAGGCCGCCGACTTTGCCTACAGTGTCAATAGTGTCCTGGTGTCAGATTTCTATACACCTAATTATTTCGATCCAGTTACGGCTTCGGGTGTCAGGTATTCATATACGGGCGCGATCACGAAGCCTGGGCAGGTTTTGCGCGGCGGCTACCTGTCATGGAAGGATGCAACCTCTGGACATTGGTGGCAGGAGACATGGTTCGATGGCGGCCAGCCGACGGTCCGCGACATCGGGCCGGCCAATGCAAGAGCTGGAAGCATACGCGCTTTCATCGATCGCATGAGCGGGCAGTACACGATAAATGCAATTGCGCGCGGAAGAGTAAATGCCGTCCGCGCCGGAATGACAGAGACGCAGGCGCAACGCTCGATGGGGGCGAATGCAACGCGGAGCATGATAAAGAGCGAGAAGAAAAATGATCCCATTATGAAGATGGCTTCGTTTCCGCGGAGAGGCGCTTGTATCAAAGCGAGCTGTGCGGCCAGATGAGCTGAAAACGACGAGGTTTTCCGCTGTCTTTGAAGCCCTGTCTGGGGTCGAATTGAGATTGGTTAGCGCTAGTTTAGTTGCTTTCGGATAACAGAAGACTGATGACGTTTTTTGTGGACTCTGAAATCATTATTTCTTTACAATCAGCTTATCGCGATCAACCTGAAGCAGTTGCATGACTGACTTAGATGCGGCGGCCTTCGCCGGCTCCAAAATTAGATTGTTACTGGGATCAAGTTGCCAGCGGCCCTCGCTCTCCACTGTCCGGTCCCCCGGCCCGATATCAAATTTCAAAAGCTTTCCGTCCGGTTCCAATTGAAAGGACTTGCGGCCACGCGAGGGGGGGAAAGTATGGGAAGCTGGCCGGAACACCATTTCATCCGCGGTGTCCTCCTCGTGAGAGTGGACCCACTTTTGCGACAGTGCCACCGGATCGATTTTGTCCGTCATTAACTGACCAGGTTTTGAGCGTTCGCAACAAGTGGCGCCCGCGGTCCAGCTAGTGTGGCATGCATCCTCACCACCTGCCCCGCCGTAAACATGAACATGGCGGCATCGTCGACATAATCCATGTAATTCATAAACATGTCGCCATTGGGTCCGTTTGTACATGAGATGTGAGGAAATGTCGGCTTACCGAAGTTCGGATGCTGCGCGTTGGGTGTATCGTCGACGAAGTCGGTGCCGCTGCAATCCTCCGTGTCACCCCAGATGTGGCGTAGGTTTAGCCAGTGCCCAATTTCATGCGTCGCAGTGCGACCAAGATTATAGGGAGCCGTTGCGGTGCCGGTGTTTCCGAATGCTGCGTTCAGGATGACGACCCCGTCGGTGGCAATGGGGCCACCGGGAAACTGGGCATAACCCAACAATCCATTTCCTAGCGCACATACCCACAGATTGAGATATTTGTCACTGGGCCACGGATCTGCACCGCCTTGAGCCGTGGACTTTACCGAATCATCATCGGGAAACGAGGTCTTAGTTGTTCTTGTTCGCGTAATGCCGTTAGTCGGATTGCCGTTAGGATCCCTCTTCGCCAGCGCAAACTGGATGCCAGTATCGGTAACGAGGCCCGCCCAAACCGCTGGTGTCTTTGACTTGTCGGGATTTTTTGCGCCGTAATCTTTGTTGAGCGATATGATTTCACTATTGATCTGAGCTTCTGAGACGTTTTCTGCCGCCGAAGAGTAAACCACGTGCACGACGGTCGGAATGGTTACAGGGAGAGGTAATTCAGACCTAAAAGCGGCAGTCATGCGCTGAAGAGTTGCATGTTCCAACAGGCCCTGAGCCACACGAAATTGCGGATGCGCCTCCAGCAGGCGGTTGTGAACTGCCATCGCGCCACACGTCCTGCGCGGTGGAACCGTCGAGATAATTTTTCTTGCGGGCTTCCTCGCCATTCGTCGCTTGGCCATAGCCGTTACTCCGTCGACTTGCAGGACAGTTGCTGGTTTGCGTTTCGGCCGCTGATAGACGTGTACACCTCTTCAGTCATGTCTTTCAATACTAACCGCTGAGATGCGATCACATCGTGAAAAGCTTCGCCGCTCCACGGTAGTGTCACGATAGCATCGTTGACATGAAGGAAGTCGACAAGCTCCTTGCTTACGGCTTGACGCGAACCTTTAGAATCTAACCCTGAAAACTAGACCGTGACGTAGGCCACAGCCGTATAGCCGATCAGGGATAGTCTACCGCGTTCGGGCGGCCATCGTGCTGATTTTCCGATCAAGAAGTTTTCGAGGCGGGTACGGACCATTCAGCTGCGAACGGTGTAGAATGTTTGCGGTAAAATTACTAAAAGGTTGGCCATTGAGAATTCCGCATCGTGGGGCTTGAAAACTTCACTGATGCGCGGTGCGTGCTGAGGGGAGATATGCGGATTCTCGGTCCGCTCGTGATCCATTATGCGGCGGCTGCCCGTCCGCAGGGTCCCACGCCAGCCGGTCGAGAGGGAGTACCGGCAGCGGCACCCACCACACGTAACCAACCAGGCTTCGGCTACCGGTTTGACCCCGCAGCCGACACGGTTTGCAGCTCGATCGAGCCGATGCGCAGGTTTGCCTCGGGTTGGAACGAGGTCGCCGCCTCTTCACGCAGCGTCGAGAGCGTCGCCGGATTGTTGGAGACGAGGCCGTTGGTCGCCTCGATCACCGTCCTCAGTCCGGTCGTGCCGGCGCCGAGTGCAAGCAGCTGATTAGTGACATCGAAGGTCATCGTCTTCTTCACTGCCGCGCCGTGGGCTTGGTGGCGATGGCCGAAATCGCTGAACCACGAAATCGTGCCGACGTATTGGCGGTCCGCTGGATCGGCCGTTTTCTCCAGGTAGACGTTGAACATCGTGCCCGGATGGCTGTCCGCGGTGATGTCGCGCAGGACGAGCTGGACCTTCGTCGCCGCGGCACGCGCATTGGCGAGAAGACTTGCAAGCGGGGTCGGCGGCACATTCAGGTTGACGCTGGTCGTCGGGCTCCTGATGGGGATGCTTTCGGTGGCGTGAATCATTGCCGTCGCTGGCGGGGGCGGAGGAGTCACGGTCTGGGGCGATGCCACGCGTTCCGACGCCGTTGCCGTCGGGCGTGCGCAGGAGCTGACGTTGTCATACACATAGCCAAGCGTGGTCGAGTCCAGAAAATCCTTCACCGGCCGCGTCACCAAGGTGCCCGTCTCGTCGACAAAGCTGAACATCTGGTCCTGCCACGCACCGGCCGGTGTCGTGTTGGTCTGCTGCCAACAGGCCCACAACCGGTCGATGTTCGCATGGTGGTGGTAGAAGACGGCATCGTTTCCCGCCACCGGTACATCTCCCATGTGCGCGACCGGACACCTGGGGCCCACCGTACAGTGCACATAGGCATGGACGCCGTTTTGGATGTCGTTTTCGTACGTGCGGTAGTCCGGCTCGTTCAGAGCGTCATTCACGTTCGTTGCATTCGGGTCGAGAGTGGCGCTGCCGTTGTTGAGAGCCGATTGGCGCTTCGCGTCGTAGAAAACCGAGGCGACGTCCTGGAATGCCACGGGCATCGCCTCCTGCGTCGAGTCGGTATAATCCCAGTAGGGCAGCCGCAGCGTATCGTCGTTTGCGGCCCAGCGCAGCACCCGCTCGAAGTAATAAAGATACATGCGGTGCCAGCCGAAGAAGTTCGAGTCATCTCCGTGCTCGCAGGTCGCCCAGACCATCTGAGCGATGGCGTCAGGGGGCGTTTGATCGGTGATCGGCGCTCCAGCGCCCGCAGTCCCATCATAATACTTCACGTCCCGGGCGAGGCCGTGGCTTTGCAGAAAATTGATTTGGTCTTCGACGGTGCCGTCGGGGCTCTGGCTCCCGTAGTAGCCGTGGATGTTCGCCCAGTAGTGCCAGCTTCTGCGGTAGTTCACCGGGTCCTGAACCGGATCGGTCGCATCGAGCGACTTCATCTTGGTTATGGCTTTCACCAGGCTGGCGAGCC
>Ga0306926_10010262_pt1 | contig 10347 bp, 9 predicted proteins | sample flu12Cox44000178_FD_203759 | JGI IMG/M metagenome (GOLD analysis project Ga0306926, IMG submission 203759) | Lab enrichment of tropical soil microbial communities from Luquillo Experimental Forest, Puerto Rico - flux8day.12C.oxic.44.000.178 (v2)... | ecosystem: Environmental > Terrestrial > Soil... | reverse complement strand
CGACCGCACGCTCGACCGCACCACCGACGGACACGGCTTCGCCGCCGACTTTGCTCTGGAGCAGATCCGCCGCCTCGATGCCGGAGCCCGCTTCAATCCGCGATTTGCCGGAACGCGCGTTCCGACCTTCGCGGAGGTCGTCGATTGGGCGCGGGCCGAGGAGATCGGGATCTTTGTGGAGATCAAGGAGGCCGAACGGCCGGCCCTCGCCGTCGATCGAGTGGTGGAAACGATCGAAGCGAGAGGCACAGTCGACAGAACCATCATCATCGGCTTCGACCACGTCGTGCTGAAGCGCGCGGTAGAGCGCCACCCGGCGATTGTGACCCAGGCCATCATCCATGCCCGACACGTGGACATTCTCGGGGTGTTGAGGGGGTGCGGCGCTGGATCGGTGTCGATCGAGCTCGACATGTTCCGCCCGGACGACGCGAAAGCGCTGCACGATGCCGGGTTTTCCATCCGGGTCAATCTGCCACGATCCCAGGCGCTGGCGGCGTATCGGCAGGGCGGGCGCGACATCGTCTCCGCGGTCGTGCAATGGATTGCCGAAGGGTTCATCGACACAATATCCGGCGATGACGTTCCGTTCCTGGCGAGGCTCGTCGAGCGAGCTGGCGTGGTAGGCCGATAGCAGCCGTCGCGGCACTCTCGTAGGCACTTCCGTGCTTGCCGAGCCCACGGATTCCCAGGGCGCCCAAGTTCTCGACATGTTGGTGGTTGGCGGCGGCATCAATGGCGTCGGGATCGCCCGCGATGCCGCCGGTCGCGGTTTGTCGGTCCATCTGGTCGAAAAGAGCGATCTCGCTGCGGCCACCTCTTCGGCTTCGAGTAAGCTGATCCATGGCGGGTTGCGCTATCTCGAGCATGGGGCGTTCCGCTTAGTCCGCGAAGCACTTGCCGAGCGTGAAGTCCTGCTCGCGAGTGCGCCGCACGTCATCCGGCCGCTGCCCTTCGTGCTGCCCTACGCCCCAGGGTTGCGGTCCCGCGCTCTGCTCCAGTTTGGCCTCTTCCTTTATGACCACTTGGGCGGCCGCCGCATCTTGCCAGGCTCAGAACGCGTGTCGTTGCGAGGTCATCCCTATGGTGAACCTCTGCAAGCGCGCCTCACTACGGGTTTCGTCTACTCGGACTGCTGTGTGGACGATACCAGGCTGGTCGTCCTCAATGCGCGTGATGCTGCGGCGCATGGGGCAAAGATCTCGACGCGTACCGAGATGCGCTCGGCGCGGCGCGTGAGCGATCACTGGCGCGTTGTTATCGAGAAAGACAACGTGACGACGGAAGTGGCAGCGCGCATTCTTATCAATGCGGCGGGACCGTGGGTTAGCAAAATCCTGCGCCGTGCAGGTATTACCGAGCACAAGGCCGATCTACGACTGATCAAAGGGAGCCATATAGTAGTTCCTCGCCTCTATGACGGTACGCAGGCTTACCTCCTGCAGAACGACGATGGTCGCATCGTCTTCGTGCTGCCCTACGAAGACAAATTCAGCCTGATCGGCACCACTGAACTTCCATTCTCCGGCGGTGAACAGCTTGTAACAATCGATCCAGCAGAAATCAATTATCTTTGCCGTGCTGTATCGCGTTGGCTCACCAAGCCTGTTGTGCCGCAAGACGTCGTCTGGAGCTACGCCGGAATCCGACCGCTCTACGATGACAAAGAAAGAAACCCCTCCGCGGTAACCCGCGACTACGTGCTCAATCTGAATACCGCCGGCGGCAAAGCGCCGCTGCTGTCCGTCTTCGGCGGGAAGATCACGACCTATCGCCGCCTTGCCGAACACGCGCTTGAAAAGCTCGCTCCGTTCCTCCGAGGGACAAGAGGGCCCTGGACTATCGGCGCAATTTTGCCGGGTGGAGCCTTGCCGAATGGCGATCCTGCGGGCTTCGCACACGATCTCGCGCGCGATTACCCCTTCCTCGGCATTGCTGCAGCGCTACGGCTTGCGCACAGCTATGGCAGCGATGCCCGGTGCATCCTCGGTTCTGCGCGCCGCCCCGAGGACCTCGGCCGCGGGTTCGGATATGGGTTCAGCGAGCGCGAACTCGACTGGCTCGTTAAAAAAGAATGGGCGCTGACCGGAGAGGATGTGCTGTGGCGGCGCTCCAAACTCGCCCTGCATCTGGGCAGCGATGAAACGAGGGCCATCGATGCACTGCTCACCGGCTGCCGCGTCACTAGATAGATGAGCTTCCAATTCACGATGCTGGCACTCGACGGCAGCTATCATGGCGCATCGATCCAGAACCGTTGCGAAGATCACCGGCTGATACGACGTCGGCGACAGGAATTGGTCCCCGGTTTACGCCCGTTGGATGCTAAGGCGGAGCTCGCCCTCAAGCGGCGAAGGGGCGAGCTCAATCCTACACGCGACGAAACGGGGCGTTCCTGCTGCCCACGGATAAAGCTGATATAAGCGAGGTATGCGGCATAGTCGTTGGCTCTTCTTCGATCTGGGGAACACGCTCATCAGCGAGGAGGCGGCGACCGAGGCCCGCATCCAACAATTGGTCAATTCCTTCAAGCGGTATGGCAGGTGCTGTTCGGTCGAGGAAGTCCGATTCGCCTTTCAGCAAGCATCCAGGGAGTTTGCTCCGCGTTTGATCACCAGAGTTATTGAAAAACTGTCGAACGATCCCAAACGCCATAAACTAATTCTGGCCGAATCCCGATATCCGAAAGAGTTGGAGGTGCCATATGAAGGTGTCGAGCAAAGCCTTCGGGCGTTGTCGTCTCGCTATCGCATCGGAGTAATCGCGAATCAGCCGCTCGGTACGGTGGAACGCCTGACGAGGTGGGGACTAATGCCGTTCGTCTCGCTCTGCCTGTCCTCCTCCGCGGAAGAGCACGTCGAAAAACCGAATCGGGTGATTTTCGAGCTGGCTCTCTCTCGGGCCGGCTGTACAGCATCGCACGCGGTAATGATCGGCGACCGGCTTGACAACGATATCCGTCCCGCCAAACTCCTCGGCTGGCGAACAATACGTGTCACGCAAGGCTTTGGGCGATTGCAGTCGCCGAGGGACGGCTGGGACGAAGCCGATCGAACCGTGGCGAACGTTAACGTTCTCGTGCCGGACCTTATGGGCGGTTGCTAATGTTGGTCGATCGCCAGCTGCGCCCTGGGACGAGCAGATTGCTCTCGGACACGGAGGCGCCAGGATGGACGCAACTCTGACCCTCATGGACCTTGCCGGTGCGATCGCCCTGCTGATTTGGGGCGTGCACATGGTCCAGAGCGGGATCATGCGAGCGTTCGGCCCACAACTTCGGCGTATTCTTGGCTATGCGCTTGGGAACCGTTTCAAAGCCTTCACGGCTGGACTGGGCGTAACCTCGATACTCCAGAGCAGCACGGCTACAGGACTGATGGTCACGGCGTTCGCCGCTGGTGGGCTTGTCGACCTGGTGCCTGCCTTGGCTGTGATGCTGGGCGCCAATGTCGGCACAACCCTGATCGTCCAGGTGTTGTCGTTCGATGTGTCAAAGGTCTCGTTCCTGCTGATCCTAATCGGCGTGTTTATGTTTCGGCGTAGCGCGGTGACCCGCACGCGCGACCTTGGCCGGGTGGGGATCGGGCTTGGTCTGATGCTGATCGCGCTTCAGCACCTGCTTTCGATGATTATCCCTTTTGAAGACGTACCGAGCTTGCGGATACTGCTCGGTGCGGTCACCACGGACCCGCTGATCGACATTCTCCTCGCGGCCGGATTGACCTGGGCGGCGCATTCGAGTGTCGCCGTCGTATTGTTGATCATGGCCTTTGCTGCACAGGGGGTGGTACCACCGCACGCAGCGTTTGCTCTCGTTCTCGGGGCCAATCTCGGTACGGCGCTAAACCCGCTGCTCGAAAGCGGTGTTGGCGGTGATCCGGCCGCCAAGCGGCTGCCGATCGGCAATCTGATCAACCGGGTTCTCGGCTGCGCGCTGGCGCTCGCTCTGCTTAATTGGATCGGCCCGGCGCTGGTTACGATCGAACCTAATGCCGGACGCGCCGTGGCGGATTTTCACACCGGCTTCAACATTGTCATGGCGCTGATGTTCTTCCCCGTGCTGAAGCCCTTCGCTCCGCTGCTGGTGCGTCTTCTGCCGGCGCGCGTCGATCCCGCCGATCCATCCCAGCCGGTCTACCTCGACTGGGCAGCGCGCGAGACGCCGAGCATCGCGCTCGCCGGCGCAGCGCGGGAGGCGTTGCGCATGGTCGATGTGTTCGAGAACATGCTGCGCGGTACGCTCGATTCATTCAATCGTGGCGATCGCAAGAGAGTCACCGAAACAGCACGCATGGACAACGTGCTCGATGGCCTCGACACCGCGATTAAGGAATATCTGACCTCGCTCGATACCGATGCGCTCGACGACACCGATCACCGGCGTTTGTCGGAGATCCTGGCATTCACGACTAATCTCGAGCATGCCGGCGATATCGTCGAGAAAAGCCTGATGCCGCTCGCCGCCAAGCGCATAAAACGCGGCGTCAGCTTCTCGGAAGCGAGCCGAGAGGAGATCCGCGAAATGTTGGACCGGTTGACGAGCAACGCACGGGCAGCTGCGGCCGTGTTCATGACCGAGGATCCGCGCGCAGCCCGCCAGCTCCTTGGTGAAAAGGAGATCTTTAGAGAGCTCGAATTGCGCGCAACAGAAGAACATTTCGGACTGCCGCGCACAGGCCGGGCGGAGAGCATCGAGATCAGCAAGCTCCTTCTAGACATCGTGCGCGATCTCAAGCGGGTGAATGCTCACCTGGCGGCTGCGGCCTACCCAATACTCGAAGGCCGTGGGGAGTTGCTGCCGAGCCGACTCAAGCAGGATATTGAGTAGCGGAGTAGATGTGGCGGCTGACAAGAAAAAAAAGACCGCAAAACCGCCAGGTCCACGATCGCATCATGGGATTGGAAGCGGCGATCGCTGAGGTTCGCACCGGCCGGAAAGCGAGCCCGCGTACAACGCGGCTGGTGGCCCGGGTCTCCCGAGAATGGCATAAAAGCTGGCTGAGGAGGCGATGGAAATCGTCGTTGAAGCCGTTCGCAAGGAGCGCTCGGCGGTCATCAATGAGAGCGTCGACCTGCTCTATAACCTCGTTGTGTGTGGAGCGAACTCGGGATCAGCGCGTCTGAGATCTGGGCCGAAATGGATCGCCGACAAGCGCTGCTTGACATAGCGGAGAAGTTGCCGAAAGAAATCGGGGTATTTCCGCCGTCGGTCAGGGATTAGCAACAAGTGGCACCCTCATTTCTGCGGAGACTCGCGACGGCGCGGCGCGGGCGCAGCAAACACTGCCGGCCGGAAGCGGCGAGGCAAAGTCCAGCCGACGAGCCGACCGTCCGGATCCTCACTCGCCCGGTCGAGTAGCCAAACGAAAACGGCGTTGCTCCTTGCAGCAGGCCGGTGCGGTGCTCTGCGGCGGTCACGCCACTCGATTCTTTTTTTTCGTCCGATGGGTCGGACCGCGGATTTCGGCGAGAGCAGCGTGGTAAAAGCCATAGCCTCGGATCGCTCGGGCGGTTGGGCCGATAATCTTCTTGCCGGTATTCGTCAGCCCCGAGATCCGCGAGAAGGCGCAGTCCGCGTTGTTCCAGATAGTCGGGAACCATATCCGGGTACATACCGAACGTCCACGGTTCGCCCGATCTTCGAACTGCTCGCAAGCCGGCTGCCGCACCCTCGAACCACATACTTCCGTCCAAAACGCCGGAATGGATGTACGTAAAAATGAACCGCCCGCCGCGAGCCAGGCCGCCCACCCATCTGGCTATCGCGTCGACCGCTTCGGGCTGCAGATAATTCGTAACGCCGTCCCAGATCACGATGGCCCGCTGGGACGGGTCGAACCCCGCCTGTACGAGACCAGGCGCTGGCATTTGTTGATCGAAGTCAACCGGTACGAAGCGCACATGTGCAAAGTCGGCAGCTAGACGGGCCAGTCGCCGCCGTTTTTCCGCCGATGTCGCCGGATGGTCCACTTCAAAGACGCGTGCATCGGCGAGAGCTGGCAATCGCCACGCCCGACTGTCAAATCCTGCGCCAAGCAGCACCACCTGCTTCACCCCCGCTCCCACGGTCTGGCACAACCACTCGTCGATCAGTCGAGTTCGAGCAATGATCGAACTGCGAGCTCCCGGCCAGCGTGTATCAATAAACCAGTTGACACCCTCTCCTACGATTGGCACCGATGACAGCCAGGCCAGAAACCGAAGGTCGCTCGGCAACAGCGGGGCCGCATAAGGGTCGTTCAGCAGCCGAACACTAGGCGGCCTCGCACTCTCTGCCGCGCGGAATGCCGCATTCTGTTCCGCCGTTCGGCTCGGTCGACCGGCACGCATCTCAGTCCTCCCCGGGGTCCGGGGTCATAGACCTCGCGCGCTCAGCCCCTGACCGTCAAGGGCGGCGCCGCGCGGGCGCAGCAGGAACAGCGATCCGAAAGCGGCCAAGGACAGTCCGGCCGATAATGCGATGGCGCCGATCCCGGCTGCATTGAGCAGCAAGCCAAAGAGAAACGGCGCGGCCGCTTGCACCGTTCGTGCCGGCGCCGAAAGCAATCCGCTGCGCAGTCCATAGCCACGCGGCCCAAAGGCCGCCAGGGGCAGAGTTCCTTTGGCGATCGTGATCATGCCGTTGCCGGCGCCGTGCAACAGTGCGAACGCGACGATGCCGGGAGCCCCGAACACAACGAGGAACACGGCGCCAAGCGGATGCAGTGCAGAAGCTAGCCGTGCCGAGAAGATCGGACGAAAGGAGCGCAACAGCCCAAAGTCGACGATGCGGGCAACCACTTGGGCCGGGCCGACTAGTGACGCAGCAGCTATTGCCGCGGCCGCCGACGCGCCCGCCGCCTGCAGCAAGCCCGGCAGATGCGCCGCCATCGCTCCCTGTACGAACCAAGTAGCGGCGAAAAAGAACCCCAGGACAGGCATGGCGGCGCGCGGTGGCGCAGCCGTTGCTATTTCTCTTTTAGCCTCCCGCGGCGGCTCCGGCATCCCTCGACTCGGGATCGTCAGCCAATTCATCGGTGCCGCCAGCAACAGGTTCAGCCCGGCCCACATCAGACAGGTAGATCGCCAGCCCAATTCATGCAGGAACAACGCGCTCAACGGCCAGCCGATCGTGCTGGCAAAGCCGGCAATAAGTGTTATCCCGGTGATAGAGCTGCGTGCCTCATGGCCGTAGAGCCAGCTCAAAGTAGCAAAGGCCGGATCGTAAAGACCCATGCCAATGCCGACGCCGAGCACGATCCAGGCGATCGCCAGACCCGTGATACTGTGCGCAGCGGCGAGGATCAGCAGTCCTGCGGCGATGACCAAGTTTGACGCGGCCAGCAGACCGCGCCCACCATGTCGGTCGATCATACGCCCGACTGATGGACCGACCGCTGCCGACAACAGCAATGCTCCGGAAAACAGGCCAAAGAACACGCTCTTCGGCAGATGGAGCGCATTCGCGATCGGCCCGCCGAGTATCGCCGGCATGTAGTAGCTCGAAGCCCAGGCGATGGTCTGAGTAGCACCGAGCGCGACGACGACAGTGACCCGGCCGGCGGTCACCAGACACCCTCAGGCAGGTCGCCGGTCGGTCGCGTCGAGTACGCGCGTCAGCTGCCATGCGAGTGGCAGCGTCAGCAGCACGACCGCAGCAACGAGCAGCATTGCCGGGGTCAGGCCGAAGGCATCGCCGAACAACCCGTATAGAGCGGGGGACACGGCGCCGGCGCCGATTGTGCCCGTATAAAACATACCAAAAGCAGTTTCCCGCTGCTGCACGGTCACGAGTTCGGGCACCGTGCCATAGAGCACGGACGATGTGCCATTGAGCGCAACGCCGATAATCGGCAAGATTGCGAGCGTTAAGCCGACCGGCAGCGGAACAAGGGCCAGGATGCCGGCCGCCGTCGCTCCTTCGGTCAGGAGCACGGTTGCCAGCACTCCGAGCCGCGCGCCGAGGTAGCCGCAGACGAGTTTGCCAGCTGCGCCGCCGGCAAAAACCAGTGTCAATGCGAGACCGATTTCCGGTACCTCAGCCCCTTTTGCCCCTCAAAAGAAAGGGCAGAAAGGTCAGAAATCCCATGCGCGTCGCGCTGTCGATGACACCAATCGCCAGGAGGAGAAGAAAGCCCCTGTGCAGCAGGCTAGAACGGTCGCGGAATTTGTCGGCCTGAGGGCGCTCTGTACGCGCGCCGGTCCCATTGGTCCCGCTCGCAGCAAGAGCAAGATGATGCCCGCCCCCAACATGCCTATCACCCCGATCGCCAACACTGCCGAACGCCAGGACGTGACCGCGGCCAATCCAGCGGTAATCGACGGCAGCGTCATCTTTCCGAGATCGCCGGCGAAGTTGTAGGTGCCGAGCGCGCCGCGAGAGCGCGGTCCCGCATATGCCGCGGCGACGAGGCTCGAAGCGATCGGGTGCTGGCTGCTCGAGCCGATGCCTTCGAGAACCAGTGCCATTGCCAGCGCAGCCACGCTGTGGCTCGTTCCGAAAAACAAATACGCAACTGCCGCTACGGCAGTCCCGGCCGCGAGAATCCTTGCCCCGCCGAAACGTCGCGCCGCGCTGGCGACCGGGACCTGGAAACACGCCATCACGCCGGTGTAGAGCGCCCGCAATATGCCGATTGCCGCGTAGCTCAAAGCGAATTGCGCCTGCCATATCAGCAGCAACACGTAGAGGTATCGGTGAAGCCATCATGCAGCGCGTGGGCGCCGCAGGCGACCCAGAGGAAGCGTGTCTTGTTTCGGGTCGGCCCCGTTGCGGTCGAGAGGGCGGCAATCGTCATAACCTGATGTCATCTGCTAGGAAGTACGACGAGTTTAAGAACCATATGGTGTGTGTGACGGTTCGATGACAAACGACTTGTTCTGACGAGGGCTGTGAGAAAAACTCACGAGCGTGGTCCGATCTCGCCTACCGCCCTTGAATGCGATCAAAGCCTTCGAAGCTGCGGCGCGGCATGGCAGCTTCACGCGCGCCGCGGCGGAGCTTAACGTTACCCACGGCGCAGTCAGCCGGCAGATTCGCCTCCTCGAAGATTGGCTTGGCACCCGTCTCTTTCTGCGCACCAGCCGCAACGCGGTTTTGACGCACGTGGGGACGGACTTGCTCGCCGAAGCTGGCCCAGCGCTCGATCGCTTAGCAGCGGTATCCCAGCGATTGCAAAAGCGCGCGCCGCCGGCTGGGGTGCTGCGCGTATCGGCGCTGCCGACTTTCGCGATGCGCTGGCTCATTCCTCGCCTGCCTGACTTCCAGCGCCACCATCCTGATATGGAATTACGGATTGTCACAGCAAGCACGTCGATCGAGCAATTCGGCATGGACGTCAACGCCGTGATCTCGGGCCCGTCGCATCAGCCGGGTTGGGTTGGAAACCGTTTTCTCGGCGAGGCACGCTTGCCGGTCCTAAGCCCGGACCTGATGAAAAAATGCCCTCTGCGGACACCGGCGGATCTCGAACAGCATACACTCCTGCATGCGGCGACATTGCGCGACGCGTGGCCACGATGGCTAGCTGCCGCTGACGTTCCTGATCTTAACCCGAAACGCGATCAGGTGTTCGAGCACTTCTATTTTGCGATCCAGGCGGCGCTAGAAGGCCTTGGGGTCCTGATCGGCCCGGTGGCGCTGATCAGCGATGAGTTGCGCGCGGGTCGGCTCCTGGCCCCAATTGCGGAACCGGCCATGAGAACGCGCGGGTATTTCTTTTATGCACCAGTGGGGAGCAGCGACGCCCCCGTGATTGCTTTCCGTAAGTGGCTGATTGACGCTGGTCGCACGGCCGAGAGCCAATTTTCGACTTATCTTTCGGCAAACTGGTCATAACCGGCGCTCCGTCCCGGATGAAAGTGCAAGGAATTCGGCGTAAAGCTCCGTCATATTGGACCTGGTCCGCCTGTACTGACGAAAGCCGTGGGAGGCCCGGCCGGCGCGAAGTGGGTCAGAGACGGCGGTGCCGGCCCGTCCGCGGCGCGACGGGTCAGCCTCAAACAGCGGAAGTGCTTAAAGACCGGCCGACATAGCTGGTCAGTGCCACAAGCCGACGTCGGCCTCAAACGGCGACGTTGACTTGGAGCTTCAGGAGGCACAGCGCACCCACAATTCGGTAGGGAAACAGTGGGTTCATTCTTCCGGCAATCCGCCTTTGGCCGACTTAGCCATCTCGGGCCGCCTATCCTGGGAGATTCCAGGGCCCAAACGACAGCGGCAACAGTTCGCCCAATGTCACTGTGCGGCGCAGGCCACCGGAATCGCAGATGTGCACCGGCGTTGTATCATCGGCGAATTCATGCAGCCGCTGGCGGCAGCCACCGCATGGCGAAACCAGGGCCGGTCCCTTGCCGATGACCAGCACC
>Ga0306926_10010261_pt1 | contig 10348 bp, 11 predicted proteins | sample flu12Cox44000178_FD_203759 | JGI IMG/M metagenome (GOLD analysis project Ga0306926, IMG submission 203759) | Lab enrichment of tropical soil microbial communities from Luquillo Experimental Forest, Puerto Rico - flux8day.12C.oxic.44.000.178 (v2)... | ecosystem: Environmental > Terrestrial >... | reverse complement strand
CGGTCCGGCTCGGGCGCGGGGCGCCCGCCGTCCGGCCCCTCCGGGTGGTGCTCGCCGGGCGGCGGCCGCTCCCCCGCGCCGCCCGCGTGCTCGGCCCCGGCGCCCCGACGCTGGTGATCGTCGGGCGGGCCCCGGTCCGGCGGGTGCTGGCGACGCTGGCCAAGCGCGACATCCAGTCGGTGCTCGTCGAAGGGGGGGCCCGGATCCACGGCGCGTTCATGGCCGCCGGCCTCGTGGACCGCGTCGTGCTGTTCGTGGCCCCGCGGCTGCTCGGCGGCGGCGTGCCGATCGCGGCCGGCGCCGACCTGCCGGTCCCGGAGGGCCTCGCCCTGGGCCCGTTCGGCGTGCGGCGCGTCGGCGGCGACCTGATGCTGACCGCCGACGTGATCCGGGGCTGATCGGACGGGGTGCTATAATCCGCGCGGTTTCGGGCAGCACCATGTTCACCGGCATCGTCGAAGGGAAGGGGACCGTCGAGTCGATCGCGCGCGCGGCCGAACGGGCCGCCGTCCGCCTGGTCATCACCACGGACCTCGACCTCGCGGCCCTGGCGATCGGCGGGAGCATCGCCGTCGACGGCGTCTGCCTCACCGCGGTCGAGCGCGGGACGGGGGCTTTCGGGGCCGACCTCGGGCCGGAGACGCTGGCCTTGACGACGCTCGGGGCGCTTCAGCCCGGGGTGGCGGTCCACCTCGAGCAGCCGCTGCGCATGGGCGATCCGCTCGGCGGTCACCTGGTGGCCGGGCACGTCGACGGCGTCGGCACGGTGGCCGATCGCCGGCAGGTGGGCGACGCGCTCGAGCTCGACATCGTCGCGCCGGCGCCGGTCGCGCGGTTCGTGGCCCCCAAGGGATCGATCGCCATGGACGGCGTCAGCCTCACGGTCAACGCCGTCGCCGGCGAGACGTTCACGGTCACGCTCATCCCGCACACGCTCGCGGTCACCAAGCTCGGCACGCTCGGCCCGGGGGCGCTCGTCAACCTGGAGGCGGATCTGATCGCCAAGCACGTCGAGCGGCTGATGGAGCCTTACCTCGGCGGCGAGGGTGGCGAGCGCGTCGGGTCGGCGCACACCCCGCGCCGTGAGATCTCGGTGGAGATGCTCCGGAGGTACGGCTTTGTCCGCTGACTCCGAGCGCCACGCGGCGGTCAGCCGGGCCATCGACGCCGTCCGCAACGGGCGGATGGTGATCCTGGTCGACGACGAGGACCGGGAGAACGAGGGCGACCTGACGATGGCCGCGGATCTCGTGACGCCGGAGGCGATCAACTTCATGGCCCGCGAGGGGCGAGGCCTCATCTGCCTGTCGCTCACCGAGGAGCGGGTCAAGCAGCTCGGGCTGCCGATGATGACCGCCGACAACCGCGCCCGCCACCACACGGCCTTCACCGTCAGCGTCGACGCCCGGCGCGGGACGACCACCGGCATCTCGGCGCGCGAGCGGGCGGAGACCATCCGCGTCGCGGTGGCGCGCGACGCCCGGCCCGACGACCTCGTGATCCCGGGGCACATCTTCCCGCTGCGGGCGCACCGCGGGGGCGTGCTGGTCCGCTCGGGGCAGACCGAGGGCTCGGTCGACCTGGCGCGGCTCGCGGGGCGCGAGCCGGCGGGGGTCATCTGCGAGATCATGCGCGACGACGGCGAGATGGCGCGCATGCCGGACCTCGAGGAGTTCGCGCGCAAGCACGACCTGCCCATCGTCAAGATCGCCGACCTCATCGAGTACCGCCTGGGCCAGGAGCTCCTCGTCCACCCGGTGGCCGAGCAGCGGGTGCGGCCGGCGCTCGGCGGCGTGTCCAGCGAGTTCCGCCTCTGTCTCTACACCACGGACGTCGAGGGGACCGAGTTCCTCGCCCTCGTGCTCGGGGAGATCAAGCCCGACGAGCCGGTGCTGGTCCGCGTCCAGACTGCGGGCGTCATGCGCGACGTGTTCGGCGTCGGCGCCGCGCCCGACGATCACCCGGCCACCGTCTCGCTCCGCCTGATCGAGGAGGCGGGCACGGGGGTGCTGCTCTACGTCCTCCCGCGGGGGCGCGTCAGCCTCGAGGCGGAGCTCGGAGGCAAGCCGGCCGCCGCCGATCCCTCCGATCCGCGACTGCGCAACTTCGGCCTCGGCGCGCAGGTGCTGGCCCACCTCGGCGTCCGCACCATCCGCCTGCTCACCAACCACCCGCGGCGCATCGTGGGGATCGGGGGCTACGGCCTCGAGGTGGTCGAGTGCGTGCCGATCAAGCCGGCAGCGCGCGTCGTCCCCCTGCGCGAGGGCGGTACGGGCAGCGTGGGCAGTGTGGGCAGTGTGGGAAAGATCCCCGCGTGAGCCAACTCGATAGCAAGGCGTCGTCGTACGCCCGCGAGCGGGATGGCGCGCACGAAGGGGCGCAGCGGGCAGCCGGCCGGCGGTTCGCGCTCGTCGCTGCGCGCTTCAACGACGACATCGTCGCCCGGCTCGTGACCGGCGCGCGCCAGGCGTTGCGCGAGGCCGGCGCCACCGACGGGAGCGTGGAGCTCTTTCGTTGCCCGGGGGCGATGGAGCTGGCGGGGCTCGCTCGGCGGGTCGCCGACACCGGTCGCTTCGACGGCGTCGTCTGCCTGGGGGCCGTGATCCGGGGCGGGACCCCGCACTTCGATTACGTCGCCGGCGAGGCGGCGCGCGGCATCGGTGCGCTGGCCGCCGAGGGGCGTCTGCCGGTCGCGTTCGGCGTGCTCACCTGCGACACGCGCGAGCAGGCCCTGGAGCGCGCCGGCGACACCAAGGAGACGAACCGGGGGCACGACGCGGCGATGGTCGCCGTCGAGATGGCCGATCTCTACGCCCGGCTGGGGTCGACCTGATGGCGGGACCCCGGCGCCGGGCGCGCGAGATCGCGCTCCAGATCCTCCACCAGATCGACGCCGGCGGCGACGGCGACGCCGGCCTGGCGGTCACCCGCTACTTCGCCCACCTGGCTGCCGACGGCGGGCCGGTGGCCGACGAGATGGAGGGGGACGAGCGCGAGCTCGGCGCCGATCGCATCGACCGCCCGCTGGTGCGGGAGCTGGTGAGCGGCGTCTGCGCGCACCGCGCCGAGATCGACGAGCTCCTGGCCGCGCTGTCGCGCAACTGGCGGCTCGAGCGCATGGCGGTCGTCGAGCGCAACGTCATCCGCATCGCGCTCTTCGAGCTCAAGCACGTCGAGACCGTCCCGATCAACGTCGTCATCAACGAGGCCGTCGAGCTCGCGAAGCGCTACGGCACCGCCGAGGGGGCGGCGTTCGTGAACGGGCTCCTCGAGCGGGCGGTCACGGAAGGCGTCCGGGGTCGCTGACCCGGTCCCGGTGAGAAAAATTTGCCTCGCGGGCGGGGGGGGTCGAGCATGCGGATGTGGGGCCGAGCCTGGACCTCGCCATCCAGCAGTTCCTCGACCACCTGCGGGTGGAGCGGGAGCTGACGCCGGCGACCGTGGAGGCCTACGGGCGCGATCTGGCCGGCTTCGCCCACTTCGCGGCCGGGCGGAACGCGCGCGCCGCCGACACCGTCCGGTCGATCGACGTGCTCGACTTCCTCGTTCACCTCACGGAGCGGAAGCTCTCGGCCCGCTCGCAGGCCCGGCGCCTGGTCGCGCTCCGCCAGCTGTTCAAGTTCCTCAAGGCCGAGCGCCTGGTGGCCACCGATCCCACCGAGGACGTCGACCTGCCGCGCTACGGCCGCAAGCTCCCCGAGTTCCTCAGCGTCGAGGAGGTCGACCACCTGCTCGCGGCCCCGGATCGCAAGACGCCGCGCGGGGCGCGCGACGCGGCCATGCTCGAGACGCTGTACGCGACGGGCCTGCGCGTCTCCGAGCTGGTCAAGCTGCGCCTGCGCGACCTGAACTTCGACGCCGGCTACCTGATGACCATGGGGAAGGGGCGCAAGGAGCGCCTGGTCCCGGTGGGCGAGGCCGCGCTCGACTGCGTGCGCGGCTACGTGGAGAGCGCGCGCGTCGGCTTCGCCGGTGCGCGCGCCGTCGACACGCTGTTCCTCACCCACCACGGCCGGGCGATGACCCGCCAGGGGTTCTGGAAGCTGCTCGGGCGCTACGCGCGCGCCGCCGGCATCCGCAAGCGGATCTCGCCGCACAAGCTTCGCCATTCGTTCGCCACGCACCTCGTCGAGCGCGGCGCCGATCTGCGCGCCGTGCAGGCCATGCTCGGCCACGCCGACATCGGCACCACCGAGATCTACACCCACCTGTCGCGCGGTCACCTGCGCGCCGTCTACGACCGGTTCCATCCGCGGGCCTAGCCGCAGGGCGGCGGTCATTTGACAGCCCGCGGGGCGCCGCCCATGCTCCCCGCGGCGGAGGAGACCATGAGTGATCGTGTGACGCGGGCCAAGCAGATTCTCGAGCTGCGCCGGCTGCCGATAAAGATTGGATTTCTCGACGCGCCGCCGGCTTCGCTCGCGCGCTGGTCGGGGGGGGCCGTCGCGGCGGGGTGCGTGTTCTGGGACCGCGCGATGGAGGGGAAGAGCTTCTACACGCTGCCGGCCGATCACTGGAACTGCGCGGTCGGCTGCCACACCCATCGGATCGCCTTGCCGGCCGAGCGGTCCGGCGAGCTCGCCGCCACCGTCGGCTTCATGGTCGAGACCCGGTACCTCGATTCGTCGGAGGTGGCGGGGATCCCGACGTTGGAGCGCGAGCCAGCGGTCGTCGGGTACGCCCCGGCGTCGAGCGACGCGTTCAGCGCCGACGTCGTGCTCGTCGCGGTCACGGCCGCGCAGTCGACGCTGGTGTACGAGGCGGCCCTCAAGGCGGGCCTGGCCCACGGGCCGGCCGGCGCCATCAGCCGCCCGAGCTGCGGCGTCCTCCCCACCTCGGCCAAGGATCAGATCATCTCCATCTCCTTTGGCTGCCGGGGGAACCGGACGTTCACCAAGCTGGGCGACGACGAGCTCTACGTCGCCATCCCGGCGCAGCACTGGGACGAGCTCGTCGACCGGCTCGCCGAGGTGCAGCGCTCCAACCTGACCATGGGGAACTACTACCAGGCCCAGGTCGCGCGGCTCGCGGCCAGCAAGTAGCGCCCATGGCGAGCGAGTAGCGCCCATGCTGTCGGCGGACGCGGTGAAGGCCGCCGCGCGCGACTGCCGGTTCACGCTCGTGGGGCTCACGCCCGCCGTGCCGCTCGATCCCGGGCCCCTCGAACGGTGGCTCGCGGCCGGGTACGCCGCGGACATGGACTGGATGGCGCGCCGGTTGCCCGAGCGGCTCGATCCAGCCGAGATCCTCCCGGGCGCCCGCACGGTGATCGCGCTGGCCATCGCCTACCACCGGCCCGCCGGCGAGGGCGGCCCGGTGGCCCGCTACGCGCGCGGCCGCGACTACCACTACGCCCATCGGGACCGGATGAAGGCGCTGCGCCGGCGGCTCTTGGCGCTCGACCCCGGCGTCGAGACCTACGCCGCGGTCGACACCGGCCCGGCCATGGAGAAGGTTTGGGCCGAGCGCGCCGGGCTCGGCTGGATCGGCAAGAACGGCTGCCTCATCCACCCGCGCCTCGGCTCGTGGCTGACGCTGTCGGTGATGTTCGTCGACCGCGAGGTCGACGCCTACGACGCCCCCGCCGAGCGGCGCTGCGGCGACTGCGCGCTGTGCCTCGGGGCCTGCCCGACGGGCGCCTTCGCTGCGCCGGGCGTGGTGGACGCCCGCCGCTGCGTGAGCTACCAGAGCATCGAGAACCGCGGCGCCGTCCCCGAGGAGCTGCGGGCCGGCTTCGCGGGCCGGATCTTCGGCTGCGACGTCTGCCAGGAGGTCTGCCCGTTCAACCGGCGCGCGGCCACGGAGGGGGACGCGCGCTTCGCGCCCCGGCCGCTGGCGGGCCTGGCGCCGGCCGAGGTGGCGGCGCTCGACGAGGACGCCTTCGGACGCCTGTCGGCGGGCATGGCCCTCGCCCGCGCCCAGTACGACGGCCTGCGCCGGAACGCCCTCTACGCCATCGGCACGGCCCGCGATCGGGGGGCGCGATCGGTCGTCGCCGCCCTCGTCGACGACCCGGCTCCGTCGGTGAGCGAGGCCGCCCGCTGGGCGCTGGGCCGGCTCGACCCGGGCTGAGGGGGCGGCCCTGGGGGTGGATCCGGGGGCCGTCACCCCACCGACACTTGAGAGACCGCGAGAACGCGCTACGATCGGCTTGGTTCATGCCCAAGCGACGGGAAGATCGGGACGGCACGGGGACGCTGACGCGCCCCGAGGTCGAGTCCGATACGGCGACCGACCGGAAGCTCGAGCGGCCGCCGCTCTACGACGTGCTCCTGCACAACGACGACTACACGACGCAGGAGTTCGTGGTGTTCGTGCTCATGAAGTACTTCCAGCACGACATCGTGACGGCCCAGAAGATCATGCTCCACGTCCACACGCGCGGAATTGGGGTGGCCGGGGTCTACCCGTACGAGATGGCCGAGACCAAGGTTCACCAGGTGATCGAGGTCGCGCGCGAGAACGAGATGCCGCTGCAGGCCTCGCTGCGGAAGAGTGAGGACCGATGAGGTTGCCATGCTGAGCCCGGAGCTAGAGGCCGCCATCCGCCGGGCGCTCGACGACGCGACCCGTCGCGGGCACGAGTTCTCCGCGCTCGAGCACCTCCTGCTCGCGCTGCTCGGCGACGAGAAGACCGCCGACGTCATCAAGCACTGCGGCGGCTCGGTGGGACGGCTCGGCGAGAAGCTCGAGGCTTTTCTCGAAAGCGAGATCAAACCTCTGCCGGAGGAGGACCGCGAGCGGGCTCAGCCGACGCTGGCGTTCGCGCGCGTGATCCAGCGGGCGGTGAACCACATCCTCGGCGCCGGCAAGAAGCAGGCGACCGGGGCCAACGTGCTGGTGGCGATGTTCTCCGAGCCGGAGTCCTACGCCGTCGCCTTCCTCAAAGAGGAAGGGATCGGCCGGCTCGACGTCGTCAGCTACATCTCGCACGGGATCTCCAAGCTCTTGCCGGCCAAGACCAACGGGACGCCGGGGCAGGGGGGCGCGCGGCCGCTCGGCGACGACGACGGCGACGAGGCGGCGGTCGATCCGCTGGCCGCTTACGCCGTGAACCTCAACGAGCGCGCGCGGGCCGGGGAGATCGATCCGCTCATCGGGCGCGGGCCGCAGATCGAGCGGGCGCTGCACGTGCTCGCCCGCCGCCGGAAGAACAACCCGCTGTTCGTGGGCGACGCGGGGGTGGGGAAGACCGCCATCGTCGAGGGGCTGGCCCGCCGCATCGAGCTCGGCGAGGCGCCGGCGACGCTGGCCGGGGCGACGATCTACGCACTCGACATGGGGGCCCTCGTGGCGGGCACCCGCTACCGTGGCGACTTCGAGGAGCGGTTCAAGGCCGTGATGAAGGCGCTCGAGGAGAAAGAGAACGCCATCGTCTTCATCGACGAGCTGCACACGATCGTGGGCGCCGGCGCGGCCTCCGGCGGCGCCATGGACGCCTCGAACCTGATCAAACCAGCGCTCGCGAGCGGCAAGCTCCGCTGCATCGGCACCACGACGCACAAGGAGTTCCGCAGCTACATCGAGAAGGACCGGGCGCTGGCCCGCCGGTTCCAGCCCATCGAGGTCGAGGAGCCCTCGGTCGATGAGACCATCGAGGTGCTCAAGGGGCTGCGCGCCCGCTACGAGGAGTTCCACGGCGTCGACTACACCGACAAGGCGCTGCGGACGGCGGCCGAGCTGTCGGCGCGCTACCTCAACGACCGGCGGCTACCCGACAAGGCCATCGACCTCATCGACGAGGCCGGGGCCGCGCTCAAGCTCAAGAAAAGCGTGAAGATCTCGCAGGCCGGCCAGCCGCCGCAGCCGGGCGAGGCGGTCGAGGCCGCACCCGACGGAGGCGACGGCGCGAAGCCGAGCGGGCGCCCGCGCGTGGGGACCAAGGAGATCGAGGCGGTGATCGCGACCATGGCCCGCATCCCGCCGCGGCGGGTGGCCGCCGACGACAAGGCCCGCCTGGCCAACCTCGAGGGGGACCTCAAGGCCAAGATCTTCGGCCAGGATCAGGCGGTCTCGCGCGTGGCGCAGGCGATCAAGATGAACCGCGCCGGCCTGGGCGCGCCGCAGCGGCCCATCGGCTGCTTCGTGTTCGCCGGCCCGACGGGCGTCGGCAAGACGGAGCTCGCCAAGCAGCTGGCGGAGATCATGGGCGTCGGCTTCATCCGCTTCGACATGTCGGAGTACATGGAGCGGCACACGGTGTCGCGCCTCATCGGCGCGCCGCCCGGCTACGTCGGCTTCGACCAGGGCGGGCTCCTCACCGACGCCATCCACCAGACGCCGCACGCCGTGCTGCTGCTCGACGAGATCGAGAAGGCGCACCCCGACCTCTTCAACCTCTTGCTGCAGATCATGGACCACGGCTCGCTGACGGATAACAACGGGCGCAAGTCCGACTTCCGCCACGTCATCCTGATCATGACCAGCAACGTCGGGGCCCGCGAGCTGTCGCGCCACGTCCCCGGCTTCGGCGTCGGCGACAGCGAGCGGCTCGGCGACACCGACGAGGCGTTCAAGCGGATGTTCGCCCCCGAGTTCCGCAACCGGCTCGACGCCAAGATCGACTTCGCGCCGCTCGACCCGCGCGTCATGGGGCAGATCGTCGACAAGTTCATCGCCGAGCTCTCCACCCAGCTCGCCGAGCGCAAGGTGAAGATCGACCTCACCGAGGCGGCGCGCGCGTACCTCGCCAAGAAGGGCTACGACCCGCTCAACGGCGCCCGCCCGCTCGGCCGCGTCATCCAGGACGAGGTCAAGCGCCCGCTCACCGACGAGCTGCTGTTCGGCAAGCTCGTCAGCGGCGGGACCGTCCGGGTGGACGCCGCCGACGACAAGGTGACGTTCACCTTCGCGTAGCGGCACCTTCGCGTAGCGAGGGCTACTGGGCCCACACGACGCCGGCCATGCCGGTGCCGTCGTCGAGGGTGCCGTGGAAGGCACAGAAGTAGGCGTAGAGGCCCGGCGTCGAGAAGACGAAGCTCGCCGACGAGCCGGCGCTGACGTTCGTGATCGGGTTGCCGGGGCGGGTCCCGCGCAGCGCCGACGGGCTGAGCGGGTGCGGGCTGAAGTCGCCCGCGAACGTGACCGTCGTTCCCGTCGGGACGGCGAGGCAGCGCGGCGCGTAGGCGTAGCCGGTCGTTCCGCCGAACGCGATCGTCGTCGTGCCGGACGTGTAGTCGCCGCTGGCGGCGCAGGGGGCCACGGCCAGAAAGCTGCCGTCGGCGGCGCTCGCCTCGAAGCCGGCGTCGCGGCCTCCGAAGGCCGGACCCGCGTAACCGCTGCTCGCGTCGGCGCAGCCACCGACGACGAGGAGGCCCGCGAGCCCGGCGGCCCGGCCGATCACTCGACCCAGATCACGCCCACCATCCCCAGCGCGCCGTCGGACGCGCCGTGGACGTCGCAGTAGTAGGCGAAGTAACCGGCGTTGGGGAAGGTGAAGCTCGTGGTCGTGCCGTTGCCCGTGGGCAATATCGGGTTGCCGGTCAGGGTCCCGCGCTTGGCCGACGGCATGAGCGGGTGGCTCACGAAGTCGCCCGTGAAGGTCACGGTGGCGCCGGCCGACACCTTGAGGCACTTCGGCATGTAGCTGATGTCGGCCGTGGCGCCGAACGTGATGGTCGTGCCGGTCGTCGTGTAGCTGCTCTCGGTCGAGCAGGGATCGACAGCGGTGAAGCCCGACGTCGAACCGCCCGCGCCGCCGCTGCCGGTGGTGCCGGCGCTGCCGGTGGTGCCGCCGGCGCCGGTGGTGCCGCCTCCGCCGGTGGTGCCGCCGCTGCCGGTGGTGCCGCCGCTGCCGGTGGTGCCGCCGCTGCCGGTGGTGCCGCCGGCCCCGGTCGTTCCGGCGGTCCCCGTGGCGTTGTTGCCGCCGCTGTTGTCCGTGCAGGCGAATGCACCGAGGGCCAGAATCAGCAGGCTGGCGGCGAGGGCGGCTCGGTTCATGGGGCGGACCTCCAGGCGCCCGACGATAGGCAGTTAGCCGGCGGCGCGCAAGCGGCGGCGCCCGGCGAGCACGACGGCGAGCGGCGCGAGCTCGCCGACGGCGGCGAGCAGGAACAGCGCCCGCGGCCCGACGGCGTCGAACACGCGCCCGGTGAGCGGGTAGCCGATCGCGCTGCCGAGGTTGATCGACACGACGAGCAACGCCTGGCCGGTGGCGCGCAGCGAGGCGGGGACGTTGCCGGCGATGAAGGCGATCGCCGCGCTCCAGAACAGCCCGAACGTCAGGCCGTGGAACACCTGCAGCCCGACGACCAGCCAGGGGACGCGCAGGGTGGCGGTAGCGAGCCAGCGCAGCGCGCTCGCCGCGAAGGCCACGGCCAGCAGCGCGTCCAGCGAGAAGCGGGTGCCG
>Ga0306926_10010260_pt1 | contig 10348 bp, 11 predicted proteins | sample flu12Cox44000178_FD_203759 | JGI IMG/M metagenome (GOLD analysis project Ga0306926, IMG submission 203759) | Lab enrichment of tropical soil microbial communities from Luquillo Experimental Forest, Puerto Rico - flux8day.12C.oxic.44.000.178 (v2)... | ecosystem: Environmental > Terrestrial >... | reverse complement strand
CCCGCAGCACTCCGAGCGGGTTGGGCGCGTGCAGCTTTGCACCCGCCGGCGTGACCTCCAGGGTGTACGATTCGTCTTCGCCCAGTTCCTGAACCGGCTTGCTTTCGTGATCCGTGGTCACCAGCAACGTCGCGCTCGTCGCCGCGGCTGGCGGACTCGAAAAAACGATTCCCGTCTGGCGGTGAAGTTGCGTCAGGAAGCGTTGCCCAGCCCGGTCCAGACGCGCTTCTCGATACCCGGCAAACGCTATCGTGAAGTTGCTGTCGATTTTGAGCGCTCCGCTGCCAAGCTGGGCCTTCGCAGGCAACGGCATCAAGTTCAAATCCACAGGGGTTGGTGCGGCCATCAACACTCCAGCGATCACTAGAGCAAACAGAACAGGAGAAAGCAGACTTCGTCTCAAGCACCGGCGGTTCATTGTTCTGCCTCCAGCAGGTAAGCGGAACCATGCTGTTAAATCGTTCTAATGCGCGACAAAGCAGGTTGTCATATTTTGTCGGCGGGGCACAATAGTTTTCCATGATGATTCCTGTCACACCCGGCGGAAAACCAAGTTCACTCTCGCTTCGCAAACCTTTTGCGATAGAATGTCCCGCAAATTGCTATGAAGACCTCCGTGGCCATCTATCCAGGTTCCTTTGACCCCGTGACCAATGGACATCTCGATTTGATCGCTCGCGGCGAAAAAATGTTTGATCGCCTCATTGTTGCGGTGCTCAAAAACGCCGACAAAGCCCCCCTTTTCAGCCTCTCCGAGCGCGTCGAAATGTTGCGCGAAGTCACCCGCCAGTGGGATTCGGTGGAAGTCGACGTGTTCGACGGCTTGCTGGTCGATTATGCCCGCAAGCGTGGCGCGGCGGTCATTCTGCGCGGCATTCGTGCGGTCTCCGATTACGAGTACGAGTTGCAAATGGCGCTCATGAATCGCAAGCTGGAACCTCGCCTCGAAACGGTCTTCATGTTGCCGGGCGAAAGCTTCAGCTACTTGAGCGCCAGGCTGGTTCGGGAAATCGCGCAACTCGGCGGCCCTCTCACAGGCCTGGTTCCTCCCATCGTCGAACAACGCCTGCGCTCTAAAGTCTCGTAATCCCGTGTTCCGGGCTCGTAACGGGACAAAATGGACTTGCCTGCATTGTCGATTGAAATTCTTCGCGATTTCCTGAAAACTATCCAAATATCGATTCGCAAGACCGCCGTAAGGAGAATGTGTGCAACTCACCAATCGCATCAACCGGATCCAGGTGTCGCCAACCTCCGTGGTCATCAGCGCCGCGGAGCAGTTGAAAGCGAAGGGCGTCGATATCGCTGATTTTGGTCCCGGTGAGCCGGACTTTCCCACGCCCGAGCACATCAAGAAAGCCGCCATCCGTGCCATCGAAGAGAACCGCACGAAGTACACGCCCACGGGCGGCATCATGCCGCTGCGCGAAGCGATCGTGAATTGGCACAAGCGTGAGCTCGGTTCCAACTACACGCCCAAGGAATGTGTCGTCAATGTGGGCGGAAAACACTCCATTTTCAATGCCGTCTGCGTCCTGATCGAGAGTGGCGACGAGGTGATCGTTCCCGCTCCCTACTGGGTGAGCTATCCCGACATCATTAAATACGCTGGGGGCACGCCGGTCATTGTGCCCACACGCGCCGAAGACGGCTTCGCGGCCAAGGCGGCGGACATCGAAAAAGCCATCACGCCGAAGACAAAAATGGTGATTATCAATTCGCCCAGCAATCCTACGGGCGCGGTGATCGATGGCGAGGAATTCCAGCGCATTCTCGCGGTCTGCAACAAGCATGCCGTCTGGCTGATGGGCGACGAATGCTATTCTCACTTCGTCTACGAACCCCACAAACCGTTCTCCATTGCCGGTGCCCCTCACTCGAAAGACCAGCTGATCATCGTCGGTTCGGTTTCGAAGACCTTCGCCATGACCGGCTGGCGCATCGGCTATACCCTCGCGCCCGAACCGCTGATCCAGGCCATGGTCAAAATCCAGAGCCAATCCACGTCGAATCCCACTTCCGTAGCGCAATACGCAGCTTTGGAAGCCATGCGCGGTTCCATGGATAGCGTCCCGGTGATGCTCGCGGAGTACGCCAAGCGCCGCAAGCGCATTGTCGAAGGCTTGCGCGAAATTGATGGCCTCAGCTGCGAATGGCCTGGCGGTGCGTTCTACGCCTTCCCGGACGTCTCCGCGCATCTGAAAGGCAGCAATCCCTTAGCCAAGAACTGCACCGAACTTGCCAAGGACCTGCTGGATAAAGCCCACGTGGCTTTGGTTCCCGGCGAAGCTTTCGGCGCGCCTGGTTTTCTCCGGATTTCGTATGCCACTTCGCTGGAGCGGATTGAGGAGGGACTGCGGCGGTTGAGCAGATTTTTTGCACGAGCCGAAGCTGCATTTTGATCGTGGTCGAACCCGTCCTAACGCGCATCGATCCAATTTTCAGTCCACGGCCCTGGGGGGCGCGATCCTTGGCGCCCTTGTTCCCCGACAAAGCAAATCTCGCCGAACCGCTGGGCGAAGCGTGGCTCACGGCGCTCGAGTCCCGTGTGGCGACGGGCCCCTTCGCCGGAAGATCCTTGCGCGACGCTTGGCGCGCCATGCCCCTCGATTGGCGTGGCACTCGCCCGGCCCGCCACCACGACTTTCCATTGCTCTTGAAATTCCTGTTTCCCCACGACAAATTGTCCATCCAGGTCCACCCCGACGATTCGTACGCCGCGCAACATGAACTGGCTGCCGGCGGCCGTGGCAAAACGGAAATGTGGCACATCGTTTCCGCGGAACCGCACGGGGCGTTGTTGCTGGGCCTCAAACCGGGCGTCACTCGGGAAATCTTGGTCGACGCCGTGGCCCGGAACAGCGTCGAAGCTCTCTTTCTGCGCCACCCCATTCACGCCGGTGAAACCTACTTTGTCGAAGCCGGCACGCAGCACGCCATTTTGCCCGGCATGGTCGTCTGCGAGGTTCAGGAGTATTCCGACCTCACCTACCGGGTCTATGATTATGGCCGGGTGGACGCGTCGGGACGTCCCCGGGAATTACATTTGGAGAAGGCCTTGCAGGTCACTCGTTTCGAAGGCACGCACAGCGGCAAAGTCCCGGCGTTATCGCTGCATTCTCCCGACGCCATCAAGCATCTCCTGGCGGCCTGCAGATTTTTCGCTACAGAGCGCTGGGATTGCGACCGCACCACTCCCATCGAAGGCGATATCTCCGAATTCCAGTTGTTGGTTATCTTGAGTGGCCACGGCACGATCCATGACTCCGAATCGGCCCAGCCTTACCGCTCGGGGCAGGCATGGTTCCTGCCGGCATCGTTGGAAATCGCCATGCTCCAACCTGCGGTGCCTACCTCTTTGTTGCGCGTCACCGTTCCCGACACGAATTTGCTGATTCATCAACTGCTGAACCAGGGATTTGACATGGAACAGATTTCCCGAGTGGTATTGGAAACCGTGTAATGCCTCAAAATCTTAATGTCCATGCGGTTATTCTCGCTGGCGGCCGCGGCACACGCTTCTGGCCGCGAAGTCGTACCCGCACTCCCAAACAACTGCTCAACATCGTCGGCAAAACCACGATGCTCCAGCAAACCGTGGAACGTCTGCGGCCCGTCATTCCCTTCGATCGCATCTGGACGGTCACAAATTCGGAACAAGTCAAGCCCTTGGCAAAACAACTCCCCGCCCCGGCCCGCAAACGGGTTTTGACCGAACCCATCGGGCGCAACACCGCCGCGGCCATCGCCCTAGCGGCCATTCACGTGCGCCATGCCGCCAAGGGTGACGCCCTGATGGCCGTCTTGCCCGCCGATCATTACATCGCGCAGGAAGACAAATATCGCCAAATCGTCCGCGCGGCCTTCGAGATCGCACGTGAGCCTCGCATGGTCGTCCTGGGCATATCGCCCACCCGCCCCGAGACCGGCTTCGGCTACATCGAACGCGGTGCCGCGAAGGAAATCGTCCGCGAATTTCCTTATTTTCCGGTTCAGCGCTTCACCGAAAAACCGGAATTGGCGGTCGCGCGCGAATACGTCTCCTCGGGAAGCTATTTTTGGAATGCGGGCATGTTTTTCTGGCGAGTTTCCACTTTTCTCGACGCGCTAGGCGAGTTTTTGCCGACAACCTACGACGCGATCGCATCGTTGTCCGCGCACATCGGGAAAAGCAGCTATTCCTCCCGCCTGAAAAAGGTCTATCCGCAGCTTGAAAACATTTCCGTGGACTACGCTATCCTCGAAAAAGCCGCGGGCCACCCCGGCGGCCAATCCAAGGGCCCCACCCGGGTCTTCGTCATACCCGCCGATATTGGCTGGTGCGATATCGGCTCCTGGGCCGCGGTATACGAACTCTCCGCCCTTCGCCCTGGAGAAAATGTTTTCGCGGGCCCCGGTCAAACGCTCGATGCCGAAGGCAACTATCTGTGGAGCGCGGACAAATTTGTCGCCGCTGTCGGCGTGAACAACCTCGTGGTGGTGGAAACACGGGATGCGCTGCTCATCTGCCCTCGGGACCGCGCGCAAGATGTCAGCAAAATTGTAAAATCGCTCGAAGAACGAAAACTAAAAAGGCTCCTGTAACCGAAGAGTCGGCCAATTTGGACTGCGTTGCTGGCCCCCCGATGCCTCCGCGGGTTCGCGTATACTCACTTCTTATGACCACCATCCGATTTGGTACCGACGGCTGGCGCGGCATCATCGGCGAAGACTTCATTCTCGAGAACGCGCGAATGGTTGCGCACGCCGTCGCGCGGTACGTCGTGCGCGCCGAAGACCCGCGCCAAGGCGTCATCATCGGCTACGACCATCGCACCAGCTCCGACGAAATTGCCGGCGCCATCGCCGAGGTGATCAGCGCAACCGGCACACCGGTCTTTCTCACCGATAAACCGTGCCCCACTCCGGCCGTGTCACTGCTCGTACGCCAACGAAAAGCGGCCGGCGGCATCGTTGTGACCGCGAGCCACAATCCCCACACGTGGAACGGCATCAAGTACAAAGCCAGCTACGGAAGCAGTGCCCTTCCGTCGATCGTCGCGCAAATTGAAACCGAACTCAGCAATGTTGTGGCCAAAGGCGTTCCGCCCTTGCCTCCTCGCAAGGATTTGATCCACTCCATCGAACCCCAGGCCCCTTATCTCGATACCATCGAAAAGCTTATCGATTGGCGGCGGTTGCGCAATGCGAACTTTCGTTTCGTCGCGGATCCCATGCATGGATCGGCGGCGGGCTTGCTTCGCGATCTGTTTCGGCGGAATCAAGTCGTTTGCGACGAAATCCGTGGCACGCGCGACCCCCGCTTCGGCGGGGTACATCCGGAACCCATCGAGCCGCATATCAATGCGCTGCGCGAAGCGGTTCTCTCGGGGAAATACGATGCCGGCCTTGCCGCCGACGGCGATGGCGACCGCATCGGAGCTATCGATCGCGACGGCGCTTTCGTCGATCCCCACCAGATTTTTGCCCTGCTCGTCTGGCACCTCATCGGTACCCGCGGTCTCCGTGGCGATATCGCCAAAACCTTTTCCGTAACCAAACTCATCGACGCCCTCGCCTCCAAGTTCAACCGCAGGCTGCACGAAGTTCCCATCGGCTTCAAATACATCTGCGAACTGATGCTAGAACAAGATATCTTGATTGGCGGCGAAGAAAGCGGCGGCATCGGTACCAGCCTGTACCTGCCCGAACGCGACGCCACCGTCTCGGCTCTTCTGCTCGCCGAACTCATGGCTTGGCACGGCAAATCCCTCGGCGAATTAATCGCGAGTCTGCACCAGGAATTCGGCGAACATCACTATGGACGCATCGATCTCGACGTGAAGCCCGCACAAAAGCAAAAGGCCATCGCCCATTTCTCCAGCGAGAAACTCCAGCAATTTGAGGGCTGGCTCGTGCGGCGCCGCGAGAACCTCGATGGCATTAAAATCTATCTCGGCGATATCGGCTGGGTGATGGTACGCGCCTCAGGGACCGAAAACCTGTTGCGCATTTACGCGGAAACCTCCCAACCGGACACGACGCAAAAAATCTTGCGCGCCACCGTCAGGGCCGTCCAGGCGCTATAGGAGGGTGGGTATGCCCGCCGTGAACCTTGCCGAAAAATTCGCCAAGTTCCAGGATTACTGGAATCCTCGCATCCTTGGCGAGCTCAACGATTGCCAGGTCAAAGCCGTGAAAATCAAAGGCGAATTTGTCTGGCATCATCATGACCACGAAGATGAACTCTTTCTGGTCGTCCAAGGCACTCTGCGCATGCGCTTTCGTGACCGCGACGAGCTGATTCGCGAGGGGGAATTCATCATCGTTCCCCGCGGCGTCGAGCATCTGCCGGTCGCCGACGAGGAAGTTCATATTATCCTGCTAGAGCCAAAAACGACGCTAAACACGGGAAATATCGAAAACGAAAGGACTGTTCGCGAACTCGAGCACATCTGATCGCGCAAATCCGCCGAGCCCCGAGCAGCAGTACACACAATGAATCACCGCTTCTACACCCTGGATGTGTTCACTACAACTCGCTTTCAAGGAAATCCTCTAGCCGTCATTACCGATGGCGACGGACTTTCCACCGACCAGATGCAAGCTATTGCCCGTGAGATGAACCTTTCGGAAACGGTTTTCGTCCAGAAACCGAGCGATGATCGCGCTCTCGCTCGCTTGCGCATCTTCACCACCAAGGAAGAGTTGAAGCTTGCCGGCCATCCGGTCATCGGCACCTGGTTTCTGCTGGCCGAACTCGGCGTGGTACCCGCCCAGGAAGGCGGCGTTCACGTTATGCAACAGACCGGCGCCGGGGTCTTACCGGTCGAGATTCGATTTAAGGATGGCCGCCCGCATCGGGTGACCATGACGCAAAAGCAAGCCTCCTTTAAACCCTCGAAAATCGATAAGCGGAAGCTGACGGCGGCCCTCGGCCTTTCCACCAAAGACCTCCATAGCAAACTCGAACCTGAGTTCGTATCCACGGGAATTTTCAACCTGATGGTGCCGCTGAAAAGCCGCTCCGCGCTCGCCAACATTCAGATGAACATGGTTGAACTCTCGCGTCTGCTCGGAAAGCAGGCGGCCCTCGCCTATTGCTTCACCGCCGGACCGAATCACACCGTGCAAGCACGCGGCATGATGCCCTGGGAGCTTTACGAAGACGCGGCGACCGGCTCGGCGGCCGGCTCGCTCGGTGCCTACCTGGTACGGCACGGGAAACTCGGTGCGGGCCACACCCTGCATGTCGCGCAAGGCGTCGAGATGGGTCGCCCCAGCGATATCGAGGTAGAAGTTACTCAGACCGGAAAGAAGTTGACGCCACGCGTCAGCGGTGCGGCGGTGAAAGTGTTCGAAGGGGTGATCAGCACCTAGGTTCACGCGGGCGATTTTTCTAATCCGTCTTTAGCGTCTTGCGGCAGGCGTCCAGAATTCCGTTCACAAAACTGCGAGCTTCTTCCGACGAGAATTTCTTGGCCAATTCCACCGCTTCGTTGATGACTACCTTGGGCGGCGTATCGCTGGCCTGCATTTCGTGCAAGGCGAGGCGCAGGATGGCCCGGTCGATAGCAGATATCCTCTCGAGACGCCAGTTCTCCGCGTGCTTCGCGATCGTTTCGTCCAATTCCGTCGCTGCATGCGCTGCGCCCTCGAACAACTGATTCGCAAACACGCGCGTCTGGTCGGCTGCTTTCGCGCCTTTCCAGAACTTCGTTTCCAGTCTCGCCAGATCCTGCTGGCTCATCTCCCACTGGAAGAGCATCTGCATCGCGAATTCGCGGGATTTGCTTCGTAGGGACACGTTATTTGCGCCGCCCGCCCGTCGTGGCCATGGCGCGGCGCCGAAGTTTCCTCACCAGATGGCCCATTTCCATCGCAGCGAGTCCGGCTTCCGCTCCCTTGTTGCCACCTTTCAAGCCGGCGCGGTCAATCGCCTGTTCGAGCGTGTCGCAGGTCAGCACACAAAACATAACGGGCACGCCAGTTTCCATTTGCGCCAATTGCAAACCTCGCGCCGTTTCGGAACACACATAGTCGTAGTGCCCTGTTTCGCCGCGCAAAATACAGCCAATGGCAATAAGCGCGTCGTAGCGTCCCGTTTCCGCCAGTTTCTTGGCCGCCAGCGGCAACTCAAAAGAGCCAGGAACATGCACGACGTCCAGGTCCTTGCCGGTCGCTCCCGCACGCGTCAAAACATCGACGGCCCCCTGCAGCAGCCGCTCGGTGATGAAACTATTAAACCGGCTCACAACTAAGCCAAACCGCAACCCCGCCGCACTCCATGCACCTTCGACTTTTCCGTGTTGCAGATTGTCCGCCATTCGAATATTCATTTTCCCTGGAATTTCGCCGCGCGCTTCTCGAGAAACGCTTTGGTCCCCTCGCGCATGTCTTCCGTCGCACAACACAGCCCAAACAATGTCGCCTCCAAAAACAATCCCTCTTCCTCTGGCATCTCGACCCCTCGCTCGATGGCTTCCATGCAGTACTTCACGGCCAGCGGCGCCTTCTCGATGATCTTTTTGGCCATGCCCTCGGCACAAGGCAACAATTCCGCCGGCTCATAAATGTGATTCACCAAACCAATCCGTTGCGCCTCTTCTGCGCTGATCATTTCACCGGTCAGGCAAAGTTCGTGCGCCATGCCCTTGCCACAAAGGCGCGCCAATCGTTGCGATCCTCCATAACCCGGAAGTATCCCCAGCTTGACTTCCGGTTGTCCGAGTTTCGCGGCTTTGCTTGCCAGTCGAATCGAGCAACTCAGCGCCAATTCGCAACCGCCGCCCAGCGCGAAGCCGTTGATCGCACAGATGGAAGGCTTTCCGATCGTCTCCAACAGATGAAACACGCTTTGCCCGTACAGCGAAAATTCCTTTCCATTCACAGGTGTCTGCTGCGCCAGTTCATTGATGTCTGCGCCTGCCACAAAGGCCTTTTCTCCGGCTCCGGTCAGAATCAGCACGCGCACCGAGCCATCGTCTCTCGCGTCCAGCAACGCGTGATGCAGTTCTTCGATCGTTTTGCGGTTGAGTGCGTTCAGCACTTTTGGCCGATTAAAGGTAATGAACGCGATGCCGTCCCTTTTCTCGTACAGCAGGTTCTCGTAGGCCATTTCTCCAATCCTCACAAGCTCATCGGCTTTGGATTCGCCGGATCCGCGTAATCGTAAAATCCCCGGCCCGTTTTCTTGCCATGCCAGCCTGCCAACACCATCCGTTTCAGCAAAGGGGGCGCGGCAAAGCGCTTTTCTTTGAATTCGTCGAACATGATCTGCGAAATGTAGTAGGTGGTGTCGAGTCCGACAAAATCGAGCAGCGTAAATGGACCCATCGGATAGCCGCACCCGAATTTCATTGAATTATCGATATCCACCACCGACCCCACGCCTTCTTGCAACGCACGGATGGCATCCAGCAAATACGGCACGAGTAGCCGGTTCACGATGAATCCTCCGCCATCATTCGCCCGCACCGGCGTTTTGCCGAGCTTGGCCCCAAACGTCACCATCTCTTCGTAGACTGCCGGGTCCGTGGCGATCGTTTTCACCACTTCCACCAGCTTCATCACCGGGACCGGATTGAAAAAGTGCAGGCCGACGAAACGCTGAGCCCTCCTCGTAGCCGCGGCTATTTCGGTGATGGTCAGAGACGAGGTATTACTTGCGAAGATCGTATGCAAAGGGCAAAGCGAATCGAGCGAAGCAAACAATTCCCGTTTCGCCGGCAATTGCTCGATGATCGCTTCCACGATTACGTCGCAGTCCTTGAGTTCATCGAGCGACGTAACGCCCTTGAGCCGCCCGCGGATTTCCCCCCTGGCCGCTTCCGTGACCGTGCCTTTCTCCACGAGCCTTGCGAGGTTCTTCTCGATTCCCTTCAATCCCTTCTCGACCAGCTCCGGAGTCACCTCGCGCACCACGGTCGGGAACCCCGCTTGCGCGCTCACTAGCGCGATTCCGGAGCCCATCAAGCCACACCCCACGACACCGACTTTTCGAATCGTCATCCTCTTTCCTCTCTGCAACTCCGGAACGGGCGGGAGGACTACCCGTCAGAGTGTACCAAAGACAGGCCACCCGCGTGGCGCGCCAACGCCCGACGAACACCCGCGGTTTCTAGGGATTTCCAGCGGCTAATTTCTTGCCGCTTCCACAATCATCGCGATACCCTGCCCGCCCCCGATGCAGGCTGTCGCCAATCCATAGCGCAGACCCTTCCGCCTCAATTCGTTCAACACGGTGATCACCAGTCGCGTGCCCGAGGCTCCCAAAGGATGGCCAAGCGCAATGGCTCCCCCGTTTACGTTGGTTTTCTCGCGCCGCAGTCCCAGTTCCTTTTCGACTGCAAGATACTGTGCGGCAAAC
>Ga0306926_10010258_pt1 | contig 10349 bp, 9 predicted proteins | sample flu12Cox44000178_FD_203759 | JGI IMG/M metagenome (GOLD analysis project Ga0306926, IMG submission 203759) | Lab enrichment of tropical soil microbial communities from Luquillo Experimental Forest, Puerto Rico - flux8day.12C.oxic.44.000.178 (v2)... | ecosystem: Environmental > Terrestrial > Soil... | reverse complement strand
ACCTGGACGGTGTGGCTGGCCACCTCGGTGCCGAAGGCGCGCAGCAGCTGTTTGGCCAGCGCCCCGGCGGCAACGCGCGCGGCAGTTTCCCGTGCCGAGGCCCGTTCGAGGACGTAACGGGCGTCGTGAAAATTGAATTTCTGGCAGCCGGCAAGATCGGCGTGCCCCGGGCGAGGGGCTAGCAATCTCCTGGCCGCCGCATCGTCCTCCGGAACTGCCTCGATGGCGAGAGTTTTTTCCCAGTTGGCCCAGTCGCGGTTTTCGATACGCAGAGCGATCGGCGCGCCGATGGTCTGGCCGTGGCGCACGCCGGCGAAGATTTCGGCGCGGTCTTTCTCGATTTTCTGGCGGCCGCCGCGGCCATAGCCGAGCTGACGGCGGTGGAGTTCGCGGTTGACGGCTTCGACGTCGATGGGCAGACCCGCCGGCAGGCCGGAAAGAAATGCAAGCAGCGCCTGGCCGTGCGATTCACCCGCAGTGTAGAAACGAAGCATCCCGGCTGTGTCCCGAAGCAAAGCGCGAAAAAGGAAGAAGCAGTGTAGCTGTCGTCGGCAGTGGCGTCCAGCTGCAGCGGCCGAGAGCCTCCGAGCCGGACGCAAGCGGCCCGTCGCGGTGCCAAAGTAAGTTACCTTGACGCCGATCGAGGGCGCGGTTAGGCTTGCCAGGAAGTAACTTTTCTGTGACCGGGTCACGGCCGGCGCGGCGGCAAAGTGTGGGCGTGCTGTGCGCCGGATATGGTCGCGAAACGGGAACACGTGGCAGACACGCCTCTTCAGGTCACCGACAACCCACCGCACCCACCACCGGGGAACGACGCTGCCTCGATCCCCAACATTCTGACCGGCAGCGCCAAGGAAGCGGTACTGCGGGTGCAGGAGTATTTTTTCCTGGCCTTGCAGTCCATCACCAATGTTTTCTCCGGGCCACATTATCTGCAGGATACCTTGGACCAGATGGACAGCATCGGAGTCGGCTCGGTGCCGATCGTTTTGCTGACCGGATTTTTCATCGGCGCGGTGATGGTGTTGCAGACCGCATCGCAGTTTGTGCGTTTCGGACAGACCTCTTTGACCGGCGATGCGGTAGCCCTGGCACTGGTGCGCGAGTTGGGGCCGACGCTCACCAGCCTGCTGGTGACCGGGCGTTGCGCATCGGGCATTGCTTCGGAGCTCGGTTCCATGCTGGTGACCGAACAGGTCGATGCCATGCGCGCCATGGGAACCGACCCGAGCCGCAAGCTGGTGACGCCACGGGTGGTGGCGGCGGTGCTGACCGTGCCGCTGCTTGCCTGCATGTCGGATTTCATCGGGCTGGTCGGCGGTTGCGTGGCGGCGGTGTTCTCGTTGCGGCTGGGGGTGGTGCAATTCTGGACGCGTGCCATCAATGCCCTGGAATTTTCCGACATCATGCAGGGAATGATGAAGGCCATCGTGTTCGGGTTCATCCTCTCGAGCGTGGGCTGCTACCAAGGGCTGACGGTGCGCGGCGGAACGCAGGGTGTGGGACGGGCGACCACGCAGGCGGTGGTGGTTTCTTCCGTGATGATTATCGTGGCGGACACGTTTCTGACCAAGCTGGCGCTGTATCTGGCGGACAAGCTCTTCTGAATATGGAAGCGGCGATCTCCTTTCGTGACGTTTGCCTGCGATTCGAAGAGGGCGACATCGTGCAGGGACTGTCGTTTGAAGTGTTCCCGCGGGAGACGCTGGTGCTGCTCGGAGAAACGGGAACCGGAAAGACGCTCAGCCTGAAGATGGCGGCGGGACTGTTGCGGCCGCAAGAGGGTGAAGTAATGGTGCTCGGACGGCGAGTTTCGGAGATGAAGGAGAAAGACTTGCTGACGTTCCGGCGCGAGATCGGATTTGTGTTTCAGGAAGGAGCGCTGTTCGATTCGATGACTGTGGAAGAAAACGTCGCGTACCGGCTGCGGGAGGAGCAGGTTCCCGAAGAAGAGATCGGGCCCAAAGTCAGAGAATCGTTGCGCTTTGTGGAGCTCGAACAGGCCATCGATCAGGTGCCCTCGGAGCTTTCCGGAGGAATGCGCCGGCGGGTGTCGATTGCGCGGGCGTTGATCACCAGGCCGCCGATCGTGCTGTACGATTCGCCTACCGCGGGTCTGGACCCGGTGACTTCGCAGACCATCATCACCCTGATCCTGCGGCTGCGCGACACCTACGGTGTAACGGCTCTGCTCGCGACGCACCGCCTGCAGGACGGCTTTGCGCTGGCCAATTTTTATTTTGACGCGGCCCGTAACCAGGTTCTGCCGAATCACAAGAGAAGCGGCGGCAAGCAAGAGGCAGAGTCCGCGACCCGGTTTGCGGTGCTGCGCGACGGAAAAGTCTTTTTCCAGGGCAACGCGGAGGAGCTGAGCGGCACGGGGGACCCTTATTTGAAGCGGTTTCTGGTGTGAAGACTGGTGAGCTGAGGTACGCTGGAGCGCACGGTGGAGGGAGTTGCGGAAAATGGCGCAGCGAAAACAACTGACTTGGACGGAGTTGCGGGTAGGGTTGTTTGTGCTGGTGTCGCTGGTCATGCTTGCGGTGGGGATTTTTTACGTCACGGGCGCGGGGTTTCTGGGACCGAAATACCATTTGCGGACTTATTTCCCAGAAGTGGCCGGGGTAAGCAACGGCGCGCCGGTGCGCCTGGACGGCGTGGAAATCGGAAACGTCGAGGCCATCCGGCTCGCTCCTGTTACTCCGGGGAAAGCTGTGGACAAAAGCCGCAACATCGAAGTGGAGCTGCGTATCGACCGCAGGTTTCAGAATAATGTTTTGACCGACTCGACGGCGACGCTGGTGACCGAAGGGCTGCTGGGAAATCGTTACGTGAATATTACGCGGGGGTTTACCGGCACGCCGCTCAAGGACAACCAGGAAGTCAGCGGAACCGCTGAGCAGGGCCTGTCCGATGTAATGGCCAGCGTGCAGGGGCTGACGGTTGACATCCATGGCCTGGTCGCCATGCTGCAGGAAGGAAAGGGAACCATCGGCAAGCTGCTGACCAACGACGATGCCTACAACCACCTCAACAACATTCTGGCCAACAGCGATCAGTTGGTTACGGGAATCCGCAAAGGGCAGGGGACAATCGGGAAGCTGGTAACCTCGGACGAGATGTACGGCAAAGTGAACGCGGCATTGGACAATGTGAATGGCGTGGTCAGCGATGTGCGTTCGCAGAAGGGGACCATCGGGAAGTTGCTCTATGATCCTTCTCTATACGATGAAGCCAAGAAAGCGCTGGAAAGCGGAAACGCCGTGTTTGCGGATGTGCGTGCGGGGAAGGGTTCGCTCGGGAAACTGGCGACCGACGATGAGCTTTACAACAAGCTGAAAGAGAGCAGCTCGAACCTGGCGTCGGCGACTGCCAAGTTGAACGACAACACGACCACCGCAGGCAAGCTGTTTTCCGATCCCCAGCTCTACGACAACCTGACCGGATTGACCGGAGACCTGCGTTTGCTGATTGGGGATTTCCGGCAGAACCCTAAGAAATTTCTGCACATCAAGGTCTCGGTTTTCTAGGCCTTTTGCAACGCAGCGGGCCTTGTGGTGTAATTCGCTTGTAACAGATGGGGCGTAGTCTCGAGCAAGCGACGAACTTCATGGAAAACCAAGAGATTGCAGTGAAGCAGCCGCGGGCGGAGGCGGTCAAGTCGACGTTGCCGCAGCCCGGCCGGCCGGTTCCGAACCGCGCCTATCCCGGAGCGCTGATCGTCGTAGAGGGCACGGACGGATCGGGAAAAAGCACGCAGCTCTACCTGCTGAAACGGTGGCTCGAGATCGGCGGCTACCGCCTGCATTTTACGGAGTGGAATTCCTCGCCGCTGGTGAAGTCGGCGACACGGCGCGGCAAACAGCGGCGGCTGCTTACGCCCTCGACTTTTTCGCTGTTGCATGCCGCGGATTTCGCGGACCGCTGCGAGCGCCAGATCATGCCTCTGCTGCAGGGAGATTATCTGGTGCTCGCAGATCGCTACATCTACACGGCATTTGCGCGCGACGGGGCCCGCGGGTGCCCGGAAAAGTGGCTGCGCAATCTGTACCGCTTTGCGCCGATTCCGGACATCACATTTTATTTCCGGGCGCCGCTGGACGTAGCTGTGCACCGCATCCTCAGCGGACGGCCGAAACTGAAATACTACGAGGCCGGGATGGACCTGGGGCTGTCTTACGACCGGCCGGAGAGTTTCCGCTTGTTTCAGGCGCGGATTATGGATGGTTACGACAAGATGGTGGAGTCGGACAATTTCGTGGTGCTCGACGGCACGCTGCCGGTGAACAAATTGCAGAAGCAGATGCGCGAAATTGTCGCGTCCAAGATTGACTTAAAGCGTTTTGCCTCGCGAGCCGCGGAGGCGGAATAGATGCCCGAGCTCGAGAAAGACAAGACCGCGGCGGCCGCCGAGCATTCGGACGCGATGCCCGGGAAGCTGCCGGCCGTTTACGATGATGAGGCGGCGAAGTATTTTTTTGGCGAGCCGCTGGTGGCGTTCGATCCGAAGGAGGTCACCGGGACGCTGATTGTGATCGAGGGGATGGACGGCTCGGGGCGTTCGACGCAGATCAGCCTGTTGCAGGAATGGCTCGAATCGGAAGGTTTTGCGGTGCAGACCAGCGGCTTACGGCGTTCCACGCTGGTTGGTCGCGACATCGACGAACTGCTGGCAAAGAATGCGGTGACCCGGCTGACCCTGGCCCTCATGTACTGCACCGACTTTTTTGACCAGCTCGAGCACCGCATCGTTCCGGCGCTGAAGTCGGGCACGATTGTGCTGGCCGACCGCTACATCTTTACGCTGATTGCGCGCAGCGTGGTGCGCGGCATTAACCGCGATTATCTGAGCGGGCTTTACGCCATGGCGCTGCGGCCACACCTGACATTCTGGCTCAACGTGCGGCCGGAGACCGCGTTCGGGCGGGAATTCCGCAAGGCACAGGCGATCAGCTACTGGGAGGCGGGACGCGATATGTCGCTGTCGCACGATCTGTACTGGTCGTTTATCCGCTACCAGACCATGATCAAGCGGGAGTTCGAAGCGTTCTCGAAACGGCACGATTTTCTTGAGCTCGACGGTGAAGCCAGCGTTTCGGTGGTGAACAAACTGCTGCGCCAGCGCATCGCCGAACAGCTGGGCATTCGCTCCACCAAATACACCCCCTCCTCGGCACTTTCCCATCTTTGGCGCTAAAGCCGCATGCCTGAACCGGTTCACATCGCCGCGATTGACGCCGGTTCGAACGCCGTGCGGCTCTCGGTGGTACGCGCTTTTTCGCCCCTGGACATCGAACCACTTCACACCGAACGGTACGCGCTGCGCCTTGGCGAGCATGTGTTTGTGCGCAACCGGTTTAGCGAAGACGTTTTTCAGAAAGCGGTGAAGGCGTTTCGGCATTTCCACGACGTGATGGACGAATTCGGCGTGACGCTCTACCGCGCGGTGGCTACCAGCGCTTCTCGGGAAGCGGGGAATCGCCAGGCGTTTGTGAAACGAATACGGCAGAGGTCCGGGATCCGGCTGGAAGTGATCAGCGGGGCGGAAGAATCGCGGTTGGGGAGGGAAGCGGTTTTTGCCTCGGTTGGTCCGGAATGTCAGACCCGCTGCATCGCCGATCTGGGCGGCGGCAGCCTCGAAATCAGTATCCTGCAAGACCACAAGGTCCTGCAGATGGCACAGCTCCCGGTGGGAACCGTGAGATTGATGACTACATTGAACCTGCACGGAGCGATTCGGCCCGCTCAGATCGAGCAGGTCAGGAAGTATCTGCGCGCGCTGCTGGAGTCCAAGCTGGCTTCGAGCCCCAATCTTGCCGACGGTTTGACCGTGGCGCTCGGAGGCAACGCCGAGACCCTGGCCAACGTTGCGCCGGGGCCGCGCCATCACGGCTTGACCACGCTCGAGCTGCCGTTGCTGCGCGAGCGGCTGTCCGAGCTGCTGCGTATGGATGTCCGCGAGCGCATGAAGACCTACGGCGTGCGGCGGGACCGCGCCGACGTGATGGGCATCGCGGGGATCATTTTCGTGACCCTGGGGCGTTATTTGAATGTACGGTCGCTGGCGGTCCCGGCGGTGGGGATCCGCGAAGGGCTAATCCAGGAGATCGCCAAGGAAGCTTTCTCGCGCAAAGAGCCGCACCGCTACACGGCTCCTGCGCGGCAGATCCTGATGGGCGCGCGGAGTTTTTCGCGGCGGCTCGAACCCGACCCGCGCCACGCGGAGCACGTGCGGGAACTGAGCCTGCAGCTTTTTGACCAGCTGCAGCCGCTGCATCACCTTCCGCCGGAGACGCGCGTCCTTGTCGACACGGGCGCGCTGTTGCACGACATCGGGCATTCCGTCAGCCATCGGGGGCACCACAAACACGGCGAATATCTGACCATGAACGGCGATATCCCCGGTCTCGAAGGGCGCGAGCGAGCCCTGGCCGCAGCCGTGGTGCGCTATCACAACCGCAAGACCGAGCCCGCCGAGCACCATTTCTCCTACGGCGCATTGAACACGGCCGACCGCCGGCTGGCGCGCCGGCTGGCCTCGCTGGTGCGCATTGCCGAGGGACTCGATCACTCGCATCGCCAGCGCATCACGGCGTTACGCGCGACGTTTCAGCGCGGGGCGGTGGGGTTGCTGGTACGGGCGCGCGGCGACGCCAGCGAAGACATTCGCGACGCCGGCCGCAGTGCTGAGCTTTTCGAAACCGAATTTCACACCAAACTCTACTTCCGGCCGATGAACGACTAAACTGAAGATGAGCCACTCCGCTGGCGCCGGGAAGGATCGAGCCAAATGGAGCTTTATATTGTCAGGCACGGAATCGCGATCGACCGCGAGGATCCGAAGTGCCCGTCCGATCCGGAACGCTTTCTGACTCCGGAGGGACTGAAGAAAACCCGCGAGGCGGCACGAGGACTTGAGTCACTCGGGGTGTCGCCGGGCGTGTTTCTGTCGAGCCCGTACACGCGCGCGATGCAGACGGCGGAAATATTTGCCGACGAGCTGAAGTTTGCGAAGTCCAAAATCAGACAGACGGAGCTTCTGCTTCCGGGCGCCGAGGCCGCGGCCTTTTTCCGTGAGCTGCTGCGAGTGGCCCGTTCGGAAGACAGCGCGATCTGTTTTGGACACGCGCCCCACCTCGATGAACTGATCGCGTTCGCGCTCGGGTCAAAAAGGGACCTGACACAGCTGAAGAAGTCCGGAGCAGCTTGTTTGGAGCTGACGCGGATCAGCCCACCATTGGCGACGCTGGCTTGGCTCGGAACGCCGAAAATTCTGCGTAAGATGGCCCAGGAAAAATAACACCAAAAGGCGGTTAATCCGGCGAAGGCGCGCGAACGATGGAGATGGCCGGAACGGTCGGCGCCGGGTCGGTTTCTGGCAAGCTGCTGGTGGTGCTGGGATCGAGATGTACCAGGATCGACCTTCCGAGGCTACGCTCGAGCAGCCTTTTTGCCGTGGCGAAAGACGCTGCCCGGTCCGGGTTCTCCTCCACTCCGCGAATGTGCAGCAGCAGACCGTGCGGCAGGTTTTCAAGCGCCAGCGCTGCGCCCGAGCGTACTCCGGTCCGCTGCACCGCCAGCGCGAGCCGCAAAATGCCGGCGTGCAGAGCGATTCCCGCCTGCTGCTCGACGGAAAGCTTGGAGAAGCGCTTTTTGTCGGTGCTGGGCTCCGCGCCTCGCTGGAAGCGCAGGGCCCAGGCCGTGCGCTCCCATTCCGCAAAGGTCCAAGAGGGCGGCACCGGCGATCGCAGCAGGAACGTCCGCGCCGACTTGATGCGCCCTTTTTTCTTGTGCGGCAGGCGAACGCCGCTAAGGCGGGCGGCAGCGTCCAGCACCATTCGCTCCCTGGGGTTCGAGAAAATCTCGCCTATCTGGCAAGCCTGCAGTTGCGACCAGAGCTTCGCAGCGATGCGCCGCACGGCCAGACTCTTGCGCAGCTTGGAGTCCATCGACCGCCGGGTGGCTACAATCCGGCCGAGGGCGTAGCGTGGCCACGCTTCCTTGGGGAAGCCGCACTGCCAGTTTTGCCAAACCCCGCCGTGGCCGAGAGCCAGCTGGCGGTATTCCTGGAGCTTCTGCTGACGCACCTGAGCGATCGGCGTCTGCCAGTCGGCTGTCGACTCCGCGGGCAGTTTTGCGCGGCTCTCCTCGACCAGCTCCAACAGAACGTCCACGTCATGAATGTCGCCGAGGACGTCCTGGACGCGTTTCAACGATTCGCTCCACTTTTCGTGGAGGGAAGGCACCAGAGATTCGAGGGTGTAGCGAAAGCGCTTGACGCCGATGCGCAGCGAATGCCAGGGGTCGGGATTCTCGGTGCGCAGGGCACGGCGGTGAAGCTCTTTGGCTTCTTCGAGGCGCTCAACCGCCAGGCACAAGGCCGCGTCACCATCGGCGGGCACGCGGCGCAGCCTCGCCGTGAGGGCGCGTTCCAGTTCATGCCAGCGCTGCACGTCGAAACGGGTCGCGTTGTGCAAGGCCTTTTTCTTGGCGGAGTCTTCCGTGGCGGTCAGCGAGCCGAGCAATATGCCCTTGAGAGGGTCCGTCCCCGGCTGGATCTTGCCGACCCACTGTTCCATAACCTGGGCATCGCGCAGGTTTCCGAGAGAGCGGAAAAGCCTGCGCGCGCATTCGCGCATCTCCGCCCAGTCCGGATGGGGGTCGATTTCTTCGATCGCGGATGCGACGGAGCGGCAGCGACGTAAGGCGACACGCAGGTCGTGCACCACATCGGGAGTCGCATCGCGGCGTAACTCACCGAGTTCGTCGAGCGTTCGCTTCATCCAGAACGCCAAACCGCGGTGCTCGAGCAGAGCACGAGAGGGGACCGAAACCGCTAAGGCCATATTGTGTGACCGTTCCCCGGCCGTAAGAGCCCAGCCCCTGTGGAACGGGACTATAGAGTATCGCTCGGGGGAAGCGGCGTCCAGCCGGTCGAGCCGCAGCCTGTGGATCGAACGTTGCGTTCGTGTTACTTTTGACAGAATCGCCGGAGTGGCGGAATGGCAGACGCGGCGGACTCAAAATCCGCTGACCGCAAGGTCGTGAAGGTTCGACTCCTTTCTCCGGCACCACATTCTAAAAGACTTACTGGATTCTTGCGCAAACCACATTTTGACGCGCTACAGTTTGTAACACTCCCAACTCGCAGATCCAGAGCGGCTAGCAGTTGCGAGGGAGCAGGGTGGGATAGCGCCTTGGTGACCGAAATCACCGCTACGGCCACTAGATATACTGTTTGACGATGGCGGACCGCACATCGTGGGAAGGGCGAAATCAGCACCGTGTTGCTGCGGCTTGCGAGCTCCTCTCCTGCGAAAAGCAATACCTTCGGCTCGTCCCTTGGACTCGCGTCCAGCATTAAATTAAATCCGACTGAGCGACCGGATGGGGCATCCCTGTAGCACTGACAGGCCTAGGGGAGCTTCTCAAGTAGGATGGCAGTACTCACCAAGAATACCCACAGGGGAAAGACGAGCGGAATCCAAACAACGATTCCGATGCTCAGCAAAAGCGCCAACCCCAAAGCATACCCAAGGAACGGTACCCAGCGTCGAACAACTCCAGTGCGCAGCAAAATCGTCGAAGTGGAAAACATAAACACTCCGGCCATTTTAATTCCGTAGATGTTCATGGTCTGGTAGATTTGGGCGCGACTCAGAGCGTAAGCCCCTGTGTGTCCGAGGATTTCGGGTGAGCTGCTCAAGACCCGGATCAATCCCCCCGCAAGTGCGGCGGAAGTGAAGGTCATGGCGATATAAAGCAATCCGCTCCCCAGGAAAACCGTGGCAAAAAAGCGGTCCTCCATCGCGCCGAGGCGGTCGCGTACAACAGCAATGAACCAGAGGAACGCGATACCTGCGAACGGTAGCAAGTTCAGAGCAAGCGAAATTTTCCTTGGTTGACTGAGCACCTCCGACGCCGCTTCTCCCACGCTCGGAGGGATTGAAATCCAGACAAGGACCTGGCTGGTGATTAACAAGACGGAGAACAGCATTCCGGCAACCGCTGCGGCTCTTGGCGTCTTGAGTCTATTCCGGATGGCGTTCTCTCGACTAACTTCGGAACCTGTCACGGACATTTCTCTACTCCGTTTTGCAGACAGCCAGGTGTCCCGCAGATTTATCCTGTTTGCCCGGCGCCTTGCCGACGAGTTCTATTCGTCTTCCGCTGGAACCGGTGCCCAGGATTTGTCTGGATTGAAGCGCTCCATCTTGATGAATTCAGAGAGACTGGCGGGGCCAAAGTCCTTCTGGTACACAATCCCGTCATGGCTGACAATGAACGTCTTCACTCCCGTCTCGCCGTATTCGGCTGGCGCAGCTACCAGGGCGAAGCCTCCGATCATC
>Ga0306926_10010256_pt1 | contig 10353 bp, 10 predicted proteins | sample flu12Cox44000178_FD_203759 | JGI IMG/M metagenome (GOLD analysis project Ga0306926, IMG submission 203759) | Lab enrichment of tropical soil microbial communities from Luquillo Experimental Forest, Puerto Rico - flux8day.12C.oxic.44.000.178 (v2)... | ecosystem: Environmental > Terrestrial >... | reverse complement strand
ACACTGATCGGCCACACGGTTGAACTACTCGTAGCCGTGGGGGAGGGTCGTAAGGACGACCGTACGTTCCGGATGAGTGGGCGTGCCCGCGACGGTCGACTGGTGCACTTCGCGCCACGGGGACCCCACGATGACGCGTTTGCGTCGAGAGCATCGATCCGTCCGGGCGACGTCGTCACCACCCTTGTCACCGATGCGGCGCCGCACTACCTGATTGCCGACGGCCCGATACTCACTCATCGGCGCACCCGGGCAGGCGACGCACATGAAGCCCACCGGCGGCCGGGGTCCGTCGGGCTGGGCTTGCCGCGCGCCGGGCTCGGCCTGCTCGGCGTCGGGCTCGGCCCACCGCGCGCCGGGCTCGGCCCGCCCGGCGTCGGGCTCGGCCCACCGCGCGCCGGGCTCGGCCTGCCCGGCGTCGGGGTGCCGCGGTGAGCACCGACGACGACTTCGAGGCGTTCAAGGAAGACATCGACGCGGCCGAGCAGCGGGTCGCCCGCGAAATCGAGCCGGGTGCAAGGGCGTTGGTCGTCGCGGTCTTGGTCTTTATTGTCCTTTTGTCGTTCGTGCTGCCGCATGCCGGCCACGCGCGAGGGTTCGATGCGCTGATCGGGGGTCCGGTCGCGGCTCAGGCCGCAATCGCGCTGCCCTCGCGCGTGTTCACTTGGCTGGCCCTGGTGTTCAGCGTCGGTTTCTCGATGCTCGCGCTGCTGACCCGGCGGTGGACGCTGGCTTGGATCGCGCTCGCAGGTTCCGCCGTGGCCAGTGTGGAAGGCATGTTCGCCGTGTGGTCGCGACAGACCGCCGGCGCCGGTCACCCCGGGCCGGGCATCGGGCTGGTTGTCGGGTGGATTGCGGTGATTTTGCTGACGTTTCACTGGGCTCGTGTGGTCTGGAGCCGCACCGCTGTGCACTTGGCCGCCGAGGAGGAGCGCCGTCGTGCGGCGGCCGAGCGGCAGTCGAAGAGCCTGCTGGAGAGCCTCGACCACGATCAGAAGGATGATCAGAAGGACGATCAGAAAGACACCCGGAAGAACGACGACAAAGACGATCGGAGCGACTACTAGCGGGGCTGGCGTTTCTTCTCCAGCGCACCCGCTGCCGCGTCCGCCCACTCCCGCCACTGCCGTGCGCTGGCGCGCGCCTCCTCCGCCTCCGCGGTGCGGCCTGCCGCCGCCGCCTTCTCGGCCTGCTGTTCGAATTGCTTCGCGCGAGAACGGAATTGTTCTGCTCGCTCCTCGGCCTGGGGGTCGGTCCAGTCCGCGCTCGCGGCGTCGCGCACCCGCTTCTCCACCGCTCGAAGCCGGCGCTCGAGCTCACCCGCACGGTCGCGCGGCACCTTGCCGATCGCGTCCCACTTCGCGGCGATGGACCGCAGCTCGGCCCGCGCCGCGTCCAGGTCGCTGATGTCGAGCTTCTCGGCCTTGGCCAGCAACTCTTCTTTCGCGGTGAAATTGGCGTGCAACTCCGCATCCCGCTCCGCGGTCACGGCGTTGCGGGCGGCGAAGAACGTGTCCTGCGCGGCCTTGAACCGCCTCCACAGGGCGTCGTCGACGTCTTTCGCGGCCCTGCCCGCCGCCTTCCATTCGGTGAGCAACTGCCGGAAAACCGCGGTCGTCGCGCCCCAGTCAGTCGAATCGGTGAGCTCTTCGGCGCGCTCGCACAATCCCTCCTTGACCTGACGCGCACCGGCGCGCTCGCGGTCGAGCTCGGCGAAATGCGATCCGCGCCTTCGATTGAACGTCTCCCGGGCCGCCGAATACCGTTTCCACAACGCGTCGTCGGTCTTGCGGTCGACGCCGGTGATCGTGCGCCACTCTTCGACGATCGCCCGCAGCCGGTCACCCGCGGCCTTCCACTGCACCGAATTCGCCGCCAGCTCTTCGGCCTCCGCCGCCAACGCCTCCTTGCGCGCGACCTGTGCCGCCCGGAGCTCCTCGCGCCGGGCCTTCTCGGTCTGCGCGGTTTCGTCGGCCTGCTCCCGAATCGTGCTGAGCCGGGAGGCGATCGCGTCGATATCACCCAGAACCGCCGCGGTCGCCAGCCCCTCTTCCAGGGCGGTCGCCGACGACCGGATCTTTCGCGCATCGCCGGTACCCGATGCAAGCCGGCGCTCGAGCAGTTCCACTTCGGTGCATAGATCCTCGTAGCGTCGGCCGAAATGCGCGTACGCCGCCTCGGGGTCGCCTGCCTGCCACGATCCGATGACCCGCTCACCGGCGGAGGTGCTGAGCCAGACGGTGCCGTCGGGGTCCACCCGCCCGAACTGATGGGGATCGCTGCCCGCGGCAACTGAGTGCCCTGGCCGACCGGCCGGGTGTGCTGGTCCCGGCTTCGGTACCGGCCTGGATTGCGGTGTCGGATGTCGGCGGCCTTCCGCCTCTGGTGTGGCTTCGCTTGACATCGTCTCGTCCACCTCCGCGGGCTGAAGCCCGCCCACCTGCCGCGCGGCGCGGCGCCCGATAGCGATCGTCGAAACGGCTATCGTCCCGACCTCGCTATTGAAGCAGGTCGTTGAGTTGCATGCTCCCGCCTTCCGCTATCCGGAGCAGACGTTCATCGCCACAGCGGACATCGCCGACGAAACGGCGGCCCATCTCGAGCTGCTCAGCAGGTCTCGCGCGTGGGCCGCGCTCTCCACCCGCGTGCCGGCGGACGCGAAAGCTGCATCGCTACCGTGAAAGCGTGCTGACGGCCATCGCGCTCATCCCGTCGGCGCCTGTACTGGTGCCGCAACTCGTCGGCGCTGCGGCCGCCGAGTTGACCTGCCTGCGTCAGGCCGTGTTCGCCGCCGCGAGCGCGCTTCCCGAGCGCTGGCTGGCGATCGGCGTCGGCCCCGCCGACGAGGTCATCGGTCCGCGAGTCGTGGGCACCTTCGCCGGCTACGGGGTCGACATCAAGGCCGGACTGTCGCCCGACGCCGATGAAGTGCGCGACCTGCAGCTGAGCGCCCTGATCACGGCGTGGGTGCGCGGCGAGGTCCGGCCGTCCGCGAGCGCCGAGGTGCGGGTGTTCGCGGCTCATCACAGCGCCGGGGATTCGATCCGGCACGGAACGGAGCTGCGCTCGGTCCTCGACGACACCGGTGATCCGGTCGGTGTGCTGATCGTCGCTGACGGCGTCAACACTCTCACCCCGCGCGCGCCCGGCGGACACGATGTTGGCTCCGTCGCGGTCCAGTCCGCCCTCGACGACGCGCTGTCCGCAGGCGATGTCGGTGCGCTGAGCCGGCTCCGGCCGTCGATCACCGGCCGAGTCGCGTGGCAGGTGCTGGCCGGGCTGGCCGGCGCTGCGCCGCGCTCGGTGGAAGAGCTGTACCGGGGAGCGCCGTACGGGGTGGGGTACTTCGTGGGCGTCTGGCAGCCATGACACGGCCGATCGCGATCGTCGGGCCCACCGGCACCGGCAAGTCCCAGCTGGCGCTCGCGGTTGCGGAGCGACTTGGCGGCGAGATCGTGAACGCAGACGCGATGCAGCTCTACCGTGGCATGGATATCGGCACCGCGAAGCTGGCCGTCGACCAGCGGCGTGGCATCGCCCACCACCAGCTGGACATCTTGGACGTCACCGAGACCGCCACCGTCGCGAACTACCAGCGCGGCGCGGCCGGCGACGTCGAGACGATCATGGGGCGCGGCGGGGTGCCCGTGATCGTCGGCGGCTCGATGCTCTACATCCAGTCGCTGCTCGACGACTGGGCGTTTCCGGCCACAGACCTTGCGGTCCGCGCGCGCTGGGAGCGACGGCTAGCGCAGGTCGGTGTCGAACAGTTGCATCGCGAGTTGGCGAAGGTGGATGCCGCTGCCGCGGAATCAATCCTGCCCTCCGATGGGCGGCGGATCGTCCGGGCCTTGGAGGTCGTGGAACTGACCGGCCGCCCGTTCGCGGCGTCTGCGCCGACCATCGGTAGGCCACGCTGGGACACCGCAATCGTCGGATTAGACTGGGAGACAGAACAACTCGATGCGCGCCTGGCCGCGCGAACCGACCAGATGTTCGACGCAGGCCTCGTCGACGAGGTCGTCGCACTGCTGGATAAAGGCCTGCGTGACGGTGTGACGGCGTCGCGGGCGCTGGGCTACGCACACGTGATCGCCGCGCTCGACGACCCCGAACCCGGCGCTCTGACCCGCGCGCGTGCGCAGACGTACGTCGCTACCAGGCGTTACGTGCGCCGCCAACGCTCGTGGTTTCGTCGCGATCACCGGATCTGCTGGCTGGACGGCGGGGACGACCGGACCTTCGAGAACACGCTGCGGGCATGGCGGCACGTATCCTGAGCAGGTGATCTTCGCCAAGGGCCACGGCACCCAGAACGACTTCGTGGTGCTGCCCGACGTTGAGGCGAAGCTGTCGCTCCCGCCGGAGGCGGTCGCCGCGCTTTGTGACCGCCGCCGCGGAGTCGGCGCGGACGGGGTGCTGCGGGTCACCACCGCCGAAGCGGTTCTCGCCGCCGGCGTGCTCGACCGGCTGCCGGAGGGATTGAGCGCCGGCGACTGGTACATGGACTACCGCAATGCGGACGGTTCGAGAGCGGAGATGTGCGGCAACGGCGCGCGGGTGTTCGCCCACTACCTGCGCGTCAGCGGGCTGGAGTCGCGCGACGGCTTCGTCGTCGGGTCGCTTTCCGGCCCGCGTCCGGTGCAGTTGCATCGCGCCGACGACACGTTCGCCGACGTGACGGTCGAGATGGGCAAAACAAACCAGCTCGGCACCGGCGAGGCGGTTGTCGGCGGCCGGATTTTCCGCGGCCTCGCCATCGATGTCGGCAATCCGCATCTGGCCTGCCTGGACCAGGACCTGACCGCCGATGCGCTCGCCGAACTCGACGTTGCCGCGCCGGTGTCATTCGACCGTGAGCAGTTTCCGCACGGCGTTAACGTCGAGGTGCTCACCGCACCGGCCGATGGTGCCGTGTGGATGCGGGTACATGAACGAGGTGTTGGTGAAACGCGCTCGTGCGGAACGGGGACCGTCGCTGCGGCGGTTGCAGGGCTGGCGCACAACGGCGCGTCGACAGGATCGTTAACGATCCGTGTTCCTGGCGGCGAGGTAGACGTCGCCGTCACCGCAGCGACCAGTTACCTGCGTGGCCCGTCGGTCTTGGTGGCCCGCGGAGAGATATCGGAGGAATGGTGGCGCGCTCAGGAGCGTTAATTCAGGTGCGCGACCGCATTTCGGCGTGCACCATCTGTAGTTGCCTATGACACATCCAGAATTTCCTGACGTTTTCGCTGAAGACATCCCCAGTTCCGGCGAGCTGGCTCTCGAAGACCGTTCCGCGCTGCGCCGCGTGTCCGGCCTGTCGACCGAGCTTGTTGACATCTCCGAGGTCGAGTATCGACAGCTGCGGCTCGAACGTGTCGTGCTGGTCGGCGTTTGGACGGAAGGCAGCGCCGCCGACGTCAAGGCCAGCATGGCCGAGTTGGCGGCGCTGGCCGAAACCGCCGGATCGCAGGTTCTTGAGGGCCTGATCCAGCGCCGGGACAAGCCCGACGCGTCGACGTACATCGGGTCGGGCAAGGCCCGCGAATTGCGCGAAGTCGTTGTCGCCACCGGCGCCGACACCGTCATCTGCGACGGCGAGCTGAGTCCCGCTCAGCTGACCGCGCTCGAGAAGGCCGTGAAGGTCAAGGTCATTGACCGTACGGCGTTGATCCTCGACATCTTCGCCCAGCACGCGCACACCCGCGAGGGCAAGGCGCAGGTCTCGCTTGCCCAGATGGAGTACATGCTGCCCCGGCTGCGTGGTTGGGGTGAGTCGATGTCGCGTCAGGCGGGCGGCCGCGCGGGCGGCAGCACAGGCGGCGTGGGTCTGCGTGGTCCCGGTGAAACCAAGATCGAGACCGACCGTCGGCGAATCCGTGAGCGAATGGCCAAATTGCGCCGCGACATCAAGGGCATGAAGCAGGCTCGCGACACCCAGCGTGACCGCCGGTTGAGCAGCGACGTGCCGTCGATCGCGATCGTCGGCTACACCAACGGGGGTAAATCGAGTCTGCTCAACGCGCTGACCGGCGCCGGCGTGCTGGTTCAGGATGCGCTGTTCGCTACCCTCGAACCGACCACCCGCCGTGGACATTTCGATGACGGACGCCCGTTCGTCCTGACCGACACGGTCGGATTCGTCCGGCATCTGCCGACGCAGCTCGTCGAGGCGTTCCGCTCGACGCTGGAGGAGGTCGTCGACGCAGACCTGCTGGTTCATGTGGTGGACGGCTCCGACGTCAACCCGGTGGCACAGATCGAAGCCGTGCGCCAAGTCATCCGCGATGTCGTTTCGGATCATGACGGCAGGCCCGCGCCCGAACTGCTCGTGGTCAACAAGGCCGATGTCACAGGCGATTTGGCGATGGCCAAGCTGCGACGGGCGCTGCCCGGCGCGCTGTTCGTGTCCGCGACGACACGTGAGGGTTTGGACATGCTGCGGCGGCGGATGGCCGAACTGGCTGCTCCCACTGAGGCGGCGATCGACGTCGTGATCCCGTATCACCGCGGTGATCTCCTGGCCCGGGTCCACGCCGATGGGCGAGTACAGGAGTCTCAGCACAATGCTGACGGCACCCGGATCCGCGCACGCGTTCCAGTAGCGCTGGCGGCACGCCTGCGCGAGTTCGCGTCGACCTAATGACGGGTGTGGCGGCCGATACGCTCCCTGCCCCATCACGCCACCCCGGCCACCGCGCGTCCGCCCCAAAGCCGATCCAGCAAACCGCACCGACACCCACAACCGGGTCCGCCGCGACCGCATCGACAAACGCATCTTCAGCTTCGCGCGATAAGCCTGGCTAACTGGCCCGGTCAACCAGCAAGCGCTCAAGTTCGAGGGAAGTCCGCGCGTATTCGACGGCCAATGCGCCATACCGTTGAGTGGCGGCCTCCGCGGCGACCGCCGCGGTGATCGTGGTGACCACCGGCGGCCAGGCCGACCATCCCGACGCCCCTGTGACCGCGGCAACAGCAGAGATCACCGCCGCGATGACGGCCAAGGCCGTTTCCACCGCGCGGAACCACTGCGCTCGGCGGCGCATCTCCAGACTCTTCGGTTGGTAGTAGCGGCTAATTTGCCCTTCGATGCGCACCGCGCTGTAGCTGTCCACATCCTGGACGGCCGGAAGCTCACTGATAACCGCCTCGATACCGATCGTTGAACCGGCCAGATCAGCACTGGTCATGGTTTGTCGGCGACGATGAGCGCATATCCGATTTGCCCGGCTTCGACGGTATCGCGGGCGAGGCGGGCGTACGCCAGTACGGCATCGGGCTGGACGCCATGGTCGGCGAGCATGGCGGGCGCGGCGATGCGCAGTGCTGTGATGCGGGCCTCGATGCGGTCAATCATGCCCAGCAGGGCATGATCATGCGATTCGATTCTGGCGACCTGGAGCCCGGCGCGGGCCAGGAGGGCGGTGTAGTCGCTGACGGTGCGGGCGTCGGCGATACAGGCGATCCGCGCCGCAAACGTGGTCAGCTCCGCCGGGAGGCCGGCATCGGTGACAGTGACGTCGGCGATGCCGGCGCACCCGCCGGGTCGCAGGATTCGGGTGAACTCGTCGGCGGCGGCTTTCTTGTCGGGGAAGGTGCAGAACGCGCACTCGCATACGAGAGCGTCAAAGGCAGTGTCGGGCAACGGGAGTTCTTCGGCGTCGCCGTGGTGAAATCGCAGACGTGGTATTCGCCGGCGAGCAGCCGCGCGGTGGCGCCGCGTCCGCAGGCGATGTCGGCCACCCGCGACAGGGCGCCGATCTGATCCAGCCCGAGCAGTCCGATTTGGTCGGCGAGCCGCCGGGTCAACGCCGCACCGCCGGGATGATAAGACTCCCCGAGCAGCAGCGCGACGACGTCGCTGCCGTACGCATCGGCGCAGCAGGCCTTCATCCACTGCGGCGACACGGTCATCGGGGCACCGCCTTTCGTCCGGTGTTGGTGGCGTCGGGCGCAACGCGGCCGGCTTGCCCGTTGCCGACAATCGCTCGCTTGGAGCCGTGCGGGGAGTCAGCTAGCACGCCGGCCAGCGGGGCGGCGTTGGGCACGACGTCGGGCACCGTCACGCCGGTCAGTTGCTCGCGGACCTGTTCGCGGTACCCGACGGAGTTGTAGGCGCAGAACGGAATTAGCCGCCCGTCGGGGGTGATCTCCTGCACGCAGCACTTCATGAGTTGTTTGACGTTGAGGGTGTAGGGGTCTTGGAAGTCTTGGATCACGATCGCGAACACCCGATCGGTCAGGTGGGCGATCGCGTCGGGCAGGTTGATCCCGCACCCGTCGGCGCAGTCGAGAGCGGTTGCTGCCGTTTGCAATTGCTCGGTGGCGGTCTGCGTGCCGAGGACCGCGGACGCCGACCACAATTTTTCCAGGGCCTCGCGGATGGTCAGGTCGGGGATGACGCGGTTGGAGATGTAGTCGAGGTAGTCCTCGACATCGAGCAGCCGGGGGATCGACACGACGTGCTCGCCGTCGGTGAGCAGGTAGGTGACTGATCGACAGGTCGGGAAACAGCACGGCACCGGGAAAAAGTCATCGGCGGTAAACCATTCGGGCAGCTGCGCGGCGATGTTGTGAATGATGTCGGAATTGGTCAACCGGGTCAGAGGATCGAACTGCACGTGCCGCCCGGAATGGGTGACCGGTTGAAACACTACCGACTGCACCGCCGGCTGCGCCATTCCGTGGCGGACGATCGCGCCGAGCTCGTGGTCGTTGAGGCCGCGTTCCACCGCCGCGACCAGGCTGACGCTGAGCCCTGTTTCGGCGCAGCGCGCCAACGCCCGCTGCTTGACCAGGCGCAGGTCGCGGCCGCGGATCTGGCGGTGGGTGTTCTCCTCGAGCCCGTCCAACTGGAGATAGATGTGCACCGGATGGCCGGGCCGGTTGCGAGCGGCAAGCGCGGCGGCGAATCCCCGGTCGGTGGCGAGGCGGATGCCGTTGGTGTTGATGATGACGGTCTTGACGGGGCGGGCCTGCGCGGCGTCGACGAACTCGAGGATCTGTTTGTGAATGGTGGGCTCTCCACCGGAGAACATCACGACTTCGGGTTCGCCTTCGGCGGCGACGAAGGTGTCGAGCATCCGCTGGCATTGGGCCATCGTGATGGCGTAGCCGTCGGGGTGGTGGCCGGAATCGGCGAAACAGATCGGGCAGTCCAGGTTGCAGTGACTATTGACCTCGATCAACCCCAAGCAGGCGTGTTGTTTGTGGTCTGGGCACAGCCCGCAGTCGCTGGGACAGCCGTCTCGGATCTCGGTTTGAAATTGGAGTGGGATGGTACCGGGCTTGTTGAACCGCGCCGAATCCATGTACATCTGGGCGTCGCCGTACACCAGGGCCTCGAACTCGCCGTGCTCGCGGCAGCGCTTGCGCAGATAGACCTTGTTGTCGCGGATGTTTACTTCGGCATCTACCACTACCTTGCACACGGGGCAGATGCTCTTGGTGTACTCGACGAACACTTCGTCGCGATCCCGCCTCGCCATCCCCACCCGCCATTCCCGGCCGCTTGCTATCCGCACCCGTCATGACTACCCCATCACACGTCACGGTCCGCGCACCGGCGAATGTCAGCAGCCGAACACTTCCGGTAAGGCGTGGCGTGTCAGCACGCTGACAATTCACCCGCGGTATGCCCCTGGAAGAGCTGCAATGAGGACGACACGAAACGACCGGAGGAGAATCGGCGACATGATGCGTGCAGTGTGGAACGGGGCCGTGCTGGCGGAGACACCGCGAACCGTGCGATTGGAGGGCAACCACTACTTCCCACCCGAATCCGTGCACCGGGAGCATCTGATCAGCAGTCCGACCACATCGCTTTGCCCATGGAAGGGTCTGGCCCACTACTACAGCGTCAGCGTTGGCGGCGACGTGAACTCGAACGCCGCCTGGTACTACCCACACCCGAGCCCGCTGGCCCGCCGGATCAAGAACCACGTCGCGTTTTGGAACGGTGTGACCGTCGAATGCCAACCAGAAGGCACCCGGCAAGGCATTGCGCGGCGAGTGGTGGCATGGTTGGGTGCCACGATGGCACGATGCGACGGTCGATTGTGAAGTCCGCAGCGCGCAACCAGGTTCGGCCGTGACTGAGAAGTTCGCACCGCAACCAAACCGTGGCCGCGGTCGGCAGGACACGGTCGATCGGCTACCGCTGTGGCGGATCGGCATCATCGGCGGGCTGGTTGGTATCATGTGTTGTGTCGGGCCAACCATCCTGGCATTGTTCGGGATCGTCAGCGCCGCAACGGCATTCGCGTGGGCGAACGATCTCTACGGCAATTATGGGTGGTGGTTTCGGCTCGGCGGGGTGGCCACCGTAACGCTGTTGGTGTGGCTCGCACTACGGCGCCGCAACCAATG
>Ga0306926_10010253_pt1 | contig 10355 bp, 12 predicted proteins | sample flu12Cox44000178_FD_203759 | JGI IMG/M metagenome (GOLD analysis project Ga0306926, IMG submission 203759) | Lab enrichment of tropical soil microbial communities from Luquillo Experimental Forest, Puerto Rico - flux8day.12C.oxic.44.000.178 (v2)... | ecosystem: Environmental > Terrestrial >... | reverse complement strand
ACTGCGTGGGTACAACGAAGGATTTGTGATCAATGCAGGCTAGCGCCTTGGCAAGATCAGGTCCCGCAATAAGGACTATCGTAATGCTAGCGTTATCAGCAGCGTGACTGGTTAGAGGTGCCAGCCCCCAAGGGCCAGGAGCATGGATTTTAGCCATCTTCTCGACAGATTTCCAGGTCGGTTTTTTGTCTGCATATCAATCTTCGATCTTTGTTGGTTTGGTCGATCGGGGAGGACGTTTTCTGCACCGCTCTAAAGTAAATAACTTTGAACACAATTTTAGATCGCTCCAATTTTTATTTGAGATTTTGTTCCGGTCAAGCTTCTTTTTAACACAATCTTTTCAGCATTGTGTTGCGTTGTCCGGATATCGTGCCTCCATAGACTGAGAAGTGGAGCGATCCAATTTACTTGACTGATGTCCAACCTTTTGCCAAAATATTCCAAGCAAGCCGCATTGCCCGTTCTAGGCTCAGCTTGTGTTTCCAGAGACTATGGCCGACAAGGGCCCTATTAAATTGACACTCGCCGATATCGCCGAGCGAGCCGGCGTATCCCGTTCCTTGGCTTCCTTGGCCTTGCGTGGTGAGCCTGGAGTTCAGCGCGAGAAGCGGGCACGGATCCTGAAGATCGCGGCGGAACTCAACTACACCCCGAATCCCGCCGCGCGAAACCTTGCCAGCAATCTCTCTCGTACCGTCGGTATCCTGATTGCAGACATCCTCAATCCCTACCTTGCTGTCCTGGCGAAAACGATCGACGGGGCTGCCCGGGCGAAGGGCTTTGATGTCGTTCTCTCGGTTGACGGCACGCCGGACGAAGCCGCCGAACGAGCAATCGGTAACCTCCTCGTTCAACGTATCGCAGGAATCATCCTCGTCGGCGCGCCCGATGATATCAAGATTGTCGAGAAGGTCGCGCGGCGCATACCGGTGGTCTACGTCGGCCGGCATCTTGAAGCCGAAGGGATCGATAGCGTCAGCAATGACGACCACCTCGGTGCGTCATTACTGGTTCGGCATCTGGTCGAATGCGGCCACAAGCTAGTTGCGCATATCGACGGGGGCCGCGGTGCCGGCGCCAGACGGCGTCGCGAAGGGTTTCAGGTGGCGATGCACGCCCACGGTCTTGAGCCGCAGGTTATCCCGGGAGGCTATACGTTGGATGGGGGCTCGAAGGGCGCCAAGGAAGCGCTGGCGAAGCACCCTCGACCGACCGCCATCTTCGCGGCAAATGATCTAGCCGCGATCGGTGTCCTTAACAGCGTGCTTGGCGCGGGTTTGAAGGTACCCGCAGACATCGCCGTCGTGGGGTACGACGACATGCCGTTTGCGGCAAGCGAGACGCTGTCCCTGACTACCATGCACCAGCCGATCGACCGCATGGCCACGCAATGTATCGACCTCCTGATCGCTCGTATTCAGGATCCTGACGGGCCAGGCACACGGGTGCTGTTGTCGCCTCACCTCGTGGCGCGGCGTTCTACCCTAGGCAGTAAATTCGATTCTGAAATGACGCAGGAACGTCAGAGCCAAGCCGCGGGGCCACGCCGCCGCCGGGCCGAACGGATAGCAAAATAGCACAGGAGTTTGTTATCGGCGGCTATCACGGAATGGCCTTCGGCTGGATTCGAAATATCCGCCCATCGTCCAGGAGCTTGAACACTTGAAATTGAAAAGTTCCTGCTAAGAGGGGAAAAATTGTCATGTGTGGGCGATACCGGAGAACAACGAGCGAAGAAGAACTGGCGCGGCTGTACCACATCCCGATTCCGCCGCAAAGGGATTTGCCGATCAGTTGGAATATCGCACCCAGCCAAGACGTGCTGGTGATCCGCTACAACCCGAAAGCCAAGCAGCGAAGCTTGGATGCGCTACGCTGGGGACTGATCCCTTACTGGGCAAGAGATCCGAAGATCGCCTACAAGACAATCAACGCCAGAGCTGAAACGGTCGAAAGCGCGCCGTCTTACCGGGAAGCATTCAAGAAACGTCGGTGCCTTATTCCGGCCGATGGTTTTTACGAATGGCGCACGATTGGCGGCACCAAGATTCCCTTCGCGATCGGGATGAAGGATGATCGACCATTCGCTTTTGCCGGCCTTTGGGAGGGGTGGAAAGATCCGGCTACCGAAGAGTGGTTACGTACCTGCACGATTATCACCGGCGATCCGAACGAGTTAGTCGCTCAAGTTCACACGCGGATGCCAGTCGTTCTGGCTGAGGAGCATCACGGAAAATGGCTAGGCGAGATCGAGGACGGCGATCTGAAGGAATTGCTCAAGCCATATCCTGCCGATGAAATGAAGATGTGGCCGATCAGCCAGCGGGTGAACAGCCCGAAAAATGACGATCCTTCCCTCCTTGAACCGATTGGAGTTTGAAGCCTCGGTTGATCAGAGAAAGGTTGGCGACGGAAGATCCTCGATGGCAGCCCGAGGAAGCGGTTTGACTCCACCAAGCGATGCGGCAGCCCACACCGTTTTTGCGTAGGCTTCAACGACTTCCAAACGTTGATAAGCCTCACGAACGGTTTTCCCAACTGCGGTCGCACCGTGATTCTGAAGCAGGAAGACGTTATGCTTGCGGCAGTAGGGCGAGAGCGCAGCAGCGAGCTTTGCCGAGGAGGGGCGTCCGTAAGGAACTAATGGTACGTGACCAATTGTTGCAATGAGTTCGGGCAGGATATTCTCCGGCAACTCCTGGTGTGCAGCCGCGAACGCGGTGCAGAAAACCGGATGTCCGTGTGCGACCCCCCCAACGCCGGGACGTTGTCGATAGAACTCTAGATGCATGAACCTTTCCGAAGTAGGCTCCGATCCGCCTTCGAGAACCGTCCCTTCGAGATTGAGCCGCACAAGCATTTCCGGCTCGATCTCTCCTTTATTTATTCCTGATGGCGTCATCAGAATCGTGCCATCCTTATCGCGAGCGCTGACGTTCCCTTCGGTGCCGGCCACTAAACCCTTTGCGGCCATCAGCCGGCAACAGCTCACGAGTTCTTCACGCAGATTAGTATATTTCATAGTAGTCGAGTTCAGAAAACTTGGCGTCTTTGACTAATTTTTGGTTAGGCGTTCATCCTTCCCCTGTTCGGGCTCTGATTATTTCTCTTTCATAGGCGTCTGATTCCGTGGCGTCACCTTTGCCACGCCTGAGGGTTAGCGCTGTGCACAAGATGTCGACGATAGCTAGCTGCGAGATACGGGTCGCGAGGGTTTCACGCGCCCCCATCCCCGGTTGCACCGCGGAGATGAGCAAGATATCAGCGAGGCGAGCCGCTGTGGCCCCGCCGTTGCTAGTCAGAACAACGGTGGTCGCCTTCTTTTCTTTGGCTGCCTTCAGTGCGTCAACCAAATCTCGCGATTGGCCAGAGTACGTGATGCCGAACAGGACCGCGCTGGGATCCAAGTTGGTCGTGATCACCGTGAGAATGTGGGGATCGGAACAAGTACTAGCTCGAATGCCGAGGCGCAGAAGCCGTTGGTACAGATCCAGGGCGATGGGCGTAGAGCTACCGAAGCCGACAAGATAGACTTCCGTACCTTTCAAAAGTGCCTCGATGGCCCGTTCCAAGGATTGCTCATTAAGTAATTGCGGCGTTTGCATCAGAACGTCTGTGTTTGTTGCCACAATCTTTTTCGCCAGCGAAAGCAGCGACCCGTCGCTCGGCTCAGGGATTTTGCGCTCCTCAGCTCCTAGTTGAAGGCCTTTAGCGATGCCGACACTTTGCGCCAGAGCCAAACGCAATTCCCGGTAGCCGCTATACCCGACCCCCTTGCAAAATCGGACGATGGTGGTCTCGGTGACGCCTGTCTCCTGGGCAAATCGGCTAATAGGAAGATCGACGATCTGCCCGCGCTGCTCCAAAAGCCAGGCGGCAAGTCGCGCTGTCGTGGGATCCCCGACTCGGGAAGCGTGCAGCAAACGTTGGACGGTATCAGGAGTTTCAATCAGATGCTGGTCCTCCATAGTAAGTTACTTGCATATTCAAAGCAAATTACTTTCAAGACCCGTCAACCGCTTTTTTAAAAAAATATTTTGCGGGTTAGACGTAATCTCCGCCCATTACCCCCGATCTCGAAAAACTTCTGTCGCCGGCCGATCACGAAAAAGGGGTTCTGGTCGCGGGCAAAATCTTTCTAGCTTGCTTGAAAGACTAGCATATCATGGGGATATTCTGGCTTTCGGCTCCCTGGCACCGGAAATCTACATTGCACTTAGGAGACCCAAGTGGCCGCGATTGTTCTTCCTACCGCAGGTCCAAAATGGACAATTTTAAGCAGCCATCGCGCTTGGCTGTTGCAGCAGGCTGACCACCTCCTTTCTTTCTTTGAAAAGCGAAGCCTCAATCGTCTCGGAGGATTTCACGAACTTGATATGGAGGGGAGGCCGCAATCTCCCGGCGTGCCGCCGGATAGTCGCCCGGGTCGATATCTCCACGCGACGACGCGAATGGTTCATTGCTTTGCGATTGCTTATCTTCTCGGGCGCCCAGGAGCCGACGTCTTCATTGATCACGCTATGGAATTTCTGTGGAAGGGCCACCGGGATTCCATGAGGGGAGGCTATTTTTGGGGCGTGGGGTATGAAGCCCCCGTCGACGCTACCAAACAAGCGTATGGGCACGCCTTTGTCCTGCTAGCGGCCGCGAGTGCGAAGGTAATAGGTCACCCAGATGCCGATCGCTTGCTGAACGACATTTCGGGTGTGCTGTCGGAACACTTCTGGGAAGAGCAAGTCGGGGCAGTAGCAGAAGAATTCACCTCTGATTGGCAGCCCCTAAGCAACTACCGTGGTCAAAACTCTAACATGCATTTGACTGAGGCGCTGATGGCGGCTTTCGAAGCGACCTCAGACGGCAACTATTTGCGAATGGCGGAGAGAATTGCCGATCTGATTATCAGGCGCCACGCACCCGAGCACAATTGGCGCGTGCCGGAACACTTCACGGGCAATTGGCAGCTCGACAGGAATTTCTCCGGGAACCCAGTGTTCCGGCCTTACGGAACTACTCCCGGCCATGCCCTCGAATGGTCGCGTCTTTTGCTGCAGCTGTGGGAACTAGGCGGGCGGCGAGTAAATTGGCTACCTGAAGCATCCAGAAATCTTTTCGATTCAGCCGTGAGGGATGGCTGGGACACACAGAACGGTGGCTTCTATTACACGCTTGAATGGGACGGAACGCCTCGTGTCCGTGATCGATACTGGTGGCCATGTTGCGAGGGAATTGGCGCGGCTTATTTCCTCGAGACGATCGAAAACGATCCGCTTTACGAGGGTTGGTACCGCAAAATTTGGAATTTCACCGCTGCCCGCTTCGTCGATAAGTTCAATGGCGGATGGTATCCGCAACTCGGCGCCGATCAAATGCCCAGCATGGGCCCTTTCTACGGAAAGATCGACCTTTACCACGCCCTGCAGGCGTGCATCATTCCCCTATTGCCTACAACTGGCAGCATCACGCGTGGGCTTATTACGGCGGGTGTAAAATTGCAGCTGTGACCAAACACGACTTGGCGTGAAGCTCAGGGTTTGGCATGTCTTGGGGATACTACACCAGCAAGACAGGCGTCGTAATTATTGAGCATTCGCCCCGATGGCGCGGCATTAACTCAAAATCCAAAAATGAAAACATGGGATATTCTAGGTCTTGGCTGCGTGGCGGTTGATGATCTCTTGTACGTGCCCAGCTTTCCGGTGGCCAACACAAAGGTCCGGGTGCTCACGCGGGAGCGCCAATGCGGCGGCCTCGCTGGTACGGCCTTGGTGACCGCCGCCCGGCTCGGCGCCCGCTGTGCCTTTGCCGGTCTGCTTGGTACTGACGAGCTTTCTCGCGTTATCGAGGAAAATTTCCAACGCGAAGGCGTGGAGGTGTCGTTTGCCCCGCGATCCAAGGACGCGCCGACACCGCATTCGGTGATCATCGTGGGGACTGAAACCGGCTCTCGGAATATCTTCTATCGAATGGAAGGGCACGCCGGTGCGGATGACCGGTTGCCGGACGAATCCATCATTCGGTCTGCCCGGGTCCTCCTTATTGATCAATATGGCATGGCTGGGAATCTCAGGGCCGCCTCGATCGCTCGGGCTGCGGGGATCCCAATTGTGGCCGATTTTGAGGAGGATTGTGACCCCGGGTTTCAAGAAGTGCTCAAGCTGGTTGATCATGTCGTTCTGCCTAATGACCTGGCGGAGAAGATAACGGGAAAAAGTTCTCCCCAAGCGGCTGCAGAAGCGCTCTGGCACAAGGAGCGCGATGCTGTCGTAATCACTTGTGGAAGCGCCGGAAGCTGGTTTCTAGGCAAGGATGGAGTAGTGCGACACCGACCTGCCTTTGAAGTGCAGGTAGTTGATACTACCGGCTGCGGCGACGTTTTCCATGGTGCTTACGCGGCGGCCTTGGCTCGAGGTGCGGCACTCAGCGAATGCGTTCGTCTGGCTAGCGCTGCAGCCGGGCTGAAAGCGACTAAGCACGGTGGCCAGCGCGGCATACCAACGAGAAATCAGGTTGAGGACTTCCTGCGTTCCCCATCCAGGCCTTTCGACGGGTGATCGAGAAAGCCTTGCTTTCAGTTTAGCTTATTCACGGCTTCATCGCTGGCACCGTTGACGTATTCCACCAGGTCGCCGATGCCGTAACCGTTCACCGAATAGCCGAATTTGGCTTTGGCCGATACTTTGTCTCCTTCGGTTACGGCCACCTCGCGCATGTTGTCGTCGAAGCGGGCAAATTTCGCCCCCGTACGTGTTTAGCGCTTTTAGCACGCACGAACACAATGGGGTGGTGATATGGTGAGCCTGGCGTAACTCGGTCACACTACCAAACTCGTGTATTAGCCGCCGCATGTGGTAGTTAACCTGTTGGGTGGGGAGATTGAGGAGCTGGGCCAGCTCTGGACAAGAACGCGGCTGAGTCAGTGGTTTGACGATATCCAAACGGACCGGCCCGAGCAGGGCAGCCGCAACAGTTGGTTGCTCGAATGAAGAGAACGTCCAGCATTGTAAGCGTTCGTGTCTACTCGTCGTACTTATCGTGATAACGCACCCAGGCTTGCGTAAAATCTAATCCCGCTTCGTCCCGGCCCTTGGGTACAAGATCAAGATAATGGTAGACGGTATTTAACATGTCGATGCCGCGCTCATAAGTTGAGTAAGTGTGAAAAACCCTACCGGTCGGGTCCTTGTAAAACACGCTGACTCCTTCGCGCTCAGAGCTGCCGACATCGTCACGGATCTTGAAATTGTAGAACACCTCTTTCCTGGCCAACTGTTCCGGCGTGAATGACGCTCCTAATCCCCAGCGGTAAGCCGCCTGTTTGGAAGCCAGCGAGCAGTAACTTTCATCGACGCTGACTGTAGAAAACCGGTTAAGCTTACCCTTTTGGGTTATAGACTCTTACCAAATTTTCGCCGATTTCATATTATTATGAAACGAATTCTATTCCTATTAGCTGCATTGTCGCTCGGGATTTTAACTGCGCCTTTAGCCCGGGCAGTCATCCCGCTCAATCTACCAGTCGGAAACTGGACAGTAAACGCCAACGGATTTCACGGCGTTCTGCACATTTCCGGGGTTGACGGCGTTGGAAATATTCAACCTGGATCAACCATTTTTGGCAATCCCATCGTTGGTTTTTACGACTCCACTTCTGCTCGTATAAACTTCATTAGGGTTTTAGGTGCCGGCGCAACCTCGGAGCAGGTTTATAATGGGTATCTATTCAAGGATACTTCGAACCCGTTCCTCTTTGAATTAGCGGGAGAGTTCACCGCGTATCAAGGGAGCGGTGGTGTGGCCCAAAGAATCGACTACGGGTGGTTTGCATCAAAATCAATAATTATTATCCTGAATTAACGGATCCAACCCGCCGGGCTCGGGAGGAGATCGGCGGGTGTTCTTTCTGTCAACAATATGAGCTGTGCTGGGCTGGAGGCGGACCTGCAAGAGCGATCCAGAAAATTTAAAGCTTTTCCTTTTGTGATTCTGGACTTTGCGTCAGATAAAGTGCCAGACCGATGAGCGCGATAGTAGCCGCAACGTAAAGCAGATCAAGCGGGCTTTGCGCTTTGACCTCGTAGGCATCTTTGAAAATCTCGACGATCAAGATAATCAATATCACTCTTCCCAGTCGTGTTTTGAGGTCTTCCAACGATTTGATCTGGAGAATTCTGCCGGAGGTCAGAGACGTCCTTGCCTCCTGAAGATCCGCGAGGAAGAGCTCGTACAATCCAAACCCAAAGATGAACATAAACGCGCCGAGTAAATAGCCATCAATGAGCGAGATCATCCGTAAGATGCTTTCACGCATAACTCCTTCCCTTTGATCGGGAGTCATCGCCGGGTCTGCGCTATGAGCCAAGCTTATGAGCACGCGGAAAGAGTCTATGCCAACGATGAAGAACAAGTCCAGTCCGGCCAGAACGCTGGTGATCACCGCAACAATCACAACAAAACGGCTCTTCCACAACAAGCTCTCGAATGACTTTTTGAACGAACTCATGCTCTCGACAGTTTTCCAGCCTCGTTTTTCCGATCTCCGGGATTGCCAGTGTCCAGTTGCCGGTGTGGCTTACCAAGCTTCTCAAGGGATTCCTTTGTCACAAAGAAGTGTTAAGGGTCGGCAAGAGCCTTGTCAGCATCCCCACGAAAGATCAAGATTAATTCGCCCGTTCTCTGTATACGACGGCTGCCTTCGGCGGTTGCGTGCCGATTTGCGCCGCCGAAATTAGGTCCGAACCACGCGTAGTCGAATGGATCTCCTTAATACACGCACACGACAATAATCTGGGCAATGACATTATCAAAAGGGGAGTGAACGCAGCTAACGTATGGGTGTGCTTCATGGTGTATTCCGGTGCGACAGCCTTCGATTTCGCGCAAGATTTTTCGGGGCAATATTTCAAAGCTGTGGATCCGGCTAATGCAATCCCCGATGCCCACACGCTTTTGATCTGGGGGAAGCACACTGATTTGGTGATAACAAGTTTGGCAGAAATTGCGGCCAAGATTGTGTCAACCCGCAAATTGTCCCGATCATCACCTCTTTGAGAGTCTGTTAGTTAACTTCGGCAACTTTGATAGGTAATCCCGCGCATTATTCTCTCCCATCAAAGCTTGACGCTAAAACGCTCGGCCTGGGCGAGATATTGGCTCATGTTTTTGAGTATAATCATCGCCCGTTGCTCAGACGCCGACGGGGTCGAATTCTGCTCCTGAGCGACCAGGACCGGTGCCATCATGATCAGCAGGCAGCAAGGCGAGTGTTTCTCGTGCGTGCGAAATCCCAAACTATCGAAGGAGTTTGTTAGGCGCTTACGCAAGCATTCATTTACAAGGCGTTCGAATTCATAACTCGAGAAGATCCAGGAGTACGTCGGCCGCTCCTGATGCTGGTGACGGCGCTCGCGCCAGTCATCGGTTATGATAGGGCGTCGAAGATCGCCCAGTACGCCATGGACAATGACTTGACGCTGAAGGATGCCGCACTGAAGCTCGGCTTAGTGACGGAAGATGAGTTCGATCGTGTCGTCGATCCCGCGAAAATGGTCAAACCCTATGTTGCGACAGCCACTTAGCGCCTTAAACCTAGATTCCGAAATTGCCCTGGAGGGCGAGGCTTCCGCCGTCGTCGCAATATGCGCGCGGCATCATTGGGATGCCGGTCTCGCTCGAGGGCTTCGCCTGCTGGACGCGGAGTCATGAGTAACGCCGATACCGAGCAATGCCGCTCGCCCCGGCCTGGAGATCGATCGGCGCCTATCGCCCAGTCGGGGAAAAGGCTAGACCCGGCGGCAGCGCTCGATCTGATAGCGGCGAGCGCCAGGCTCCTTTTCGTGAACGGCCAGACCACGGAACGACTGGTTGAGGCATCGGAGCAACTGGCCGGCGCGCTGGGCTTTCGAGCTACCATCTTTCCGCGCTGGGGTGAGCTGGTGTTGCGAATCGAGCACGAACCCGGCTCACGTTACGAAATCGTTGCCGCGGAGCCAACAGGCATGGATATGAACAAAGTCACGGCGACGATGGCCGTGATCGACAAGGTTTGCGACGGTCGCATGGATGCCGCGGTGGCGCGATCGGCCCTGGAGACGATTACCCGACTTCCAGCCGTCTCGCTGTGGCGCTTCGCCTTGTTCGCGGCGGCTGGGGCCGCCGCGCTCGCCGTGGTCTTCGGCGCGGCCCATTTTCCCAGCCTGGTCCTGATCGCCTTCAGCGCCGGCGCGGGTGCCTGCCTCCGTCGGTGGTTGGCTGGAATGAGCCGCAATCTGTTCGTTCAACCCTTCTGCGCCGCGCTACTCGCGGGTGTCGTCGGTGCGATCGCGGTTCGCTTGCAGCTCAGTTCTGTTCTCCGG
>Ga0306926_10010252_pt1 | contig 10355 bp, 6 predicted proteins | sample flu12Cox44000178_FD_203759 | JGI IMG/M metagenome (GOLD analysis project Ga0306926, IMG submission 203759) | Lab enrichment of tropical soil microbial communities from Luquillo Experimental Forest, Puerto Rico - flux8day.12C.oxic.44.000.178 (v2)... | ecosystem: Environmental > Terrestrial > Soil... | reverse complement strand
CTGCTCCAAGTCGGCGATGGCGGTGTGCATGGCTGGCGTTTCCTCAGTAGTCCTCGCGCACGCGCCTGACGGCACGAGGCGATGCGTAGTTACGGTCTGTCGTAATCGCTTGGCGCGAAAAGCATCCCCGCCCGGTGAGAATTCGGCGAGGCGGCCGTCTCAGTGTGCCATATCTTTCCCGGAGACCGGAAAGCCAGCCTCTTCGAGCACTCTCCGGTCGCGGGAGTCCAGGGTACCCGCGGGTAGCGCCGCCAGGAGGTCGGGCCGCAGGGCCGCGGTGCGGCGCAGCGCCTCATCCCGCCGCCAGCGCGCGATGGCGGTGTGATCCCCGGACAGCAGGACGGCCGGCACCTCGCGCCCGCGCCATACCCGAGGCCTGGTGAACACCGGTCCCTCCAGCAGGCCGGCCATCGGCCCATCGCCGCCGCCGAACGAATCGTCGGGCGCGGACTCGGCGTTACCGAGCACCCCCGGCAGCAACCGGCCGATCGCGTCGATCATCACCAGGACGGCCGGCTCCCCCCCGGACAGCACGTAGTCCCCCACGCTGATCTCGTCGACCGGCACGCGGGTGCGCGCCTCGTCGGTAAACCGCGCGTCGATCCCCTCGTACCGCCCACAAGCAAACACAAGATGTGCCATACGCGAGTACGCGGCCGCCGTTTCCTGCCGGAACTGGACGCCCGTGGGGGTCGGGACAATCAGCCTGGTGCCGGGTGATGGGGACCCGAGCATGGCATCGAGGGCCTCGCCCCACGGAGCCGGGCTCATGACCATCCCCGGCCCGCCGCCGAACGGGGTGTCGTCCACGCTGCGGTGCACGTCGTGTGCCCAGTTACGCAGGTCGTGCACCGTGAACTCGATCAGGCCGCGCTCGGCCGCCTTCCCCAGCAGGGAAACCCCGAGCGGGCTGAAGTAGCCAGGGAAGATCGTGATGATGTCAATCTTCACGGGTTCCGTCCAGAACCCCGCCGTCGGCACTGCCCTGCCCGAGGTCGAGCAGGCCGGGTGGCGGGTCGATGACGAGCCGCCCACTCGCCAGGTCCACCTCGACGGCGATCGCCGCCACGAAAGGCACGAGTACCTCGTCGCGCCGGGACGTCCCGTCCGCCGGGGTGACGGCGAGCAGCGCCTGGCCGTGGTGCAGCACATCGGTCACCGTGCCCACCAGTTCCCCGGACACGGTGACCACGCTCAGGCCCGTCAGCTGGTGGTCGTGGAACTCGTCGGGGTTTTCCGGCGGCGGAACGTCCGCGGCGGCGATCGTCAGCCAGGCACCCCGCAAGGACTCGGCATCCGTGCGGTCCGCGACGCCCGCGAAGCTGACCAGCAGCCGTCCGGAGTGCCACCGCGAGGCGGCCACGGTCAGCGGACCCGCCTCGGCTGGGTCGGTGCCAAGCACCGAGCCGGCAGCGAATCGCTGCTCGGGGTCGTCTGTGCGGACCTCGACCGAAAGCTCCCCGCGGAGCCCGTGCGGTCTGAGGATCCGCCCAACCACCAGGGACTCTTCCATAGCTCTCCAGCATGCCGCGCGGCCGCCTCCGGTGATACCCAAGCGTCGTCCCCGGGCCAGCATCGGGTTCCAGGGGATCGCCCCTGGGCCAATACTGCGGGCCGCGGCGCCGCCGCGTCAGCGGCGGGCAGCCGCGGCTCCAGCGCGCTCAGCTACCTGACCTCGTCCACATCCAGCAGGTCGACCCGTACGTAGCGGCCGCCCGCTAGTGACCCGATGACGGTGCGCAGGGCGCGGGCGGTGCGCCCGCCCCGGCCGATCACTTTGCCCAGGTCGTCCGGGTGCACGCGGACCTCCAGGACGCGGCCCCTGCGGAGCCCGTGGCTGTTGACACTGACATCGTCCGGGTGATCCACGATCCCCTTGACCAGGTGCTCGAGAGCCTCTTGGAGCACCTTAGGCCTCGCTGTCCGGCCCGGCGGCTACGGCGGCCTCCTCGCCAGCGGCAGTTGCCTCGCCGGTGCCGTCCGCGCTGTCGCCCTTGGCCGTGGCGCCCTTGCCCTTAGCCGCGGTGCCCTTGGCGCCGCCGCCGGCCTTGGCACCAGCATCGGCCTCGGCACCAGCATCGGTCTTGGCTGCGGGCTTGGCCGTCCTGTCCTTGGCCGCGGAGTCACCCTTCGCCGCGGCGCTCTTGGCGGCCGTGGCGGCTTTCGTGCTGTCGTCCTTGGCCACATCCGCCTTGCCCGTGTCAGCCTTGGCCGTCCGCTCCTTGGCCGGCTCGTCCTTGGCCGCGCTGGCCTTGGCCGGCTCGTCCTTGGCCGCGCTGGCCTTGGCCGGCTCGTCCTTGGCCGCGTTGGCCTTGGCCGCGCTGGCCCTGGCCGGCTCGTCCTTGGCCGCGCTGGCCTTGGCCGGCTCGTCCTTGGCCGCGCTGGCCTTGGCCGGCTCGTCCTTGGCCGCGCTGGCCCTGGCCGCGCTGGCCTTAGCCGACGCGTCCTTGGCCGGCTCGTCCTTGACCGCGCTGGCTTTGGCCGGCTCGTCCTTGGCGGCGCTGGCCTTGGCTGTGCCGGCCCTGGCCGGCGCGTCCTTGGCCGTCGCCACCTTGGCGGTGGCGTCCTTGCCCGCGCCGGCGGGCTTCTCCGGCTCGCTGGCGGCCTTCTCGGCGGAGGCGGGCGGCTTGCGCGCCCTGCCCCTGTCGGCCTTCGGCTCGGCCTTGCCGTCGGTGGCCTTGCCGTCTCCCGACCTGGCGTCGCCCGACTTGTCGCTGGCCTTGCCGGCGGCCTTGGGCTTGAGCTCCTTGACGGTCTCCGCCACAGCGGCGGCGAACGCGTCCTTCTTGTCCGGCCTCGGCGCGACCGTCTTCAGGGTGCCCTCGCTACCGGGCAGGCCCTTGAACTTCTGCCAGTCGCCGGTGATCTCGAGCAGCTTGCGGACGGGGTCCGTCGGCTGCGCCCCGACCGACAGCCAGTACTGGGCTCGCTCGGAGTTGACCTCGATGAGCGAAGGGTCAACCTTGGGGTGATATTTGCCTATCTCCTCGATCGCCCGCCCGTCCCGCTTGGTACGAGCGTCGGCGACGATGATCCGGTAAAACGGCGCACGGATCTTGCCCATGCGCTTGAGCTTGATCTTGACAGCCACGGCTGAAGCTCTTCTCCCATGAAGCTCTGCTGCGGTGACGAACGCGCCAGGTGGGGACCGGCGGGCATGCCCCGAATGGGCCCGGGCCAGCGAGCGTGAGAGGGCGTCACTGACCGACGGACGATTGGTAACCCAGCTATTGTGCCAGACGCCGCGGACCAGAACGTAATCAGCCGGGGGACGGGGCGCCAAACCGGGTCGCGGCAGCGGTGCGGGTCACTTCTTTTTGCCCCTGCGGCCCAGGAGCCGCCCCCGGCCGCCGAATCCCGCCGGCAGATCCTTGGACACGAGCCCGGGAGCGCCGTCATCGGCGGCGCCACCGCCATTGGCGCCCGCGCCAGCGGCGCCTGCACCGGCCGAACCCGCGCCAACCGAACCCGCGCCAGCCGGACCCGGCTCACCGTAGCCCGCGCCGGCCGTGCCTGTCTGACGGCCCGGCTCCACTCCGGCGTTGCCCGCGCCAGGCTGACGGCCCGCCGCCCCCCCGGCGTCACCCGCGCCAGGCTGACGGCCCGGCGCTCCCCCGGCGTCACCCGCGCCAGGCTGACGGCCCGGCGCTCTTGCAGCGTTGCCCCCGGTGCGGTCCTTGCCTGCCAGGCCTGGCGGCAACGCGCCGCCCAGCCCGCCGGGCAGCCCGCCACCGAGGCCGGGCGGCAGGCCGCCGCCCAGGGCACCGGGAAGCCCTCCGGGCCCCCCCAGGCCACCGGCACCGCCGAGCCCAGCGCCACCGAGACCACCAGCAGCCCGGCCGGGCGCGGTTCCGGCACCGCCGGCGGACCGCCCGGGCGCTCCCCCGGGACGCCCGCCCCGTTGCTTCTTCTTCGACGACCCCTTCTTGCCCTTCGCGGCCTTGGTCGCGGCGCGGCGCATGCCGGGAATCGGCGGCATCCCCGGGATGCCACCGCCGCCGAGCATCTGCCGCATCATCTTCTGGCCTTCCTGGAACCGGATGACCAGGTTGTTCACCTCTCCGACGGTGGTGCCGGAGCCCTTGGCGATGCGCGCCCGCCGGGACCCGTTGAGGATCTTCGGGTTACGGCGCTCGGCCGGGGTCATCGAATTCACGATCGCCGCGGCACGGTCCAGATCGGCGTCGCTCACCTGGCTGAGCAGTTCCTTGTTCTGCGCCGCCCCGGGCAGCATCCCGAGCAGGTTCCCGATCGGGCCGAGCTTGCGGACCATGGCAAGCTGCTCCACGAAGTCTTCCAGGGTGAAGCCTTCGCCCGAGGCAAGCTTGCCCGCCATGGCCGCGGTCTGCTCGGCGTCGAACGTGCGCTCGGCCTGCTCGATCAGGGTGAGGATGTCACCCATGTCGAGGATCCGGGACGCCATCCGGTCGGGGTGGAAGACGTCAAAGTCCTCGAGTTTCTCACCGGTCGAGGCGAACATGACGGGCCGCCCGGTGAGCTGGGCGATCGACAGCGCCGCACCACCCCGGGCGTCGCCGTCCAGCTTGGTCAGGACCACCCCGTCGTAGCCGACGCCGTCGAGGAACGCCTGGGCGGTGGTCACCGCGTCCTGGCCGATCATGGCGTCCACCACGAACAGGATCTCGTCGGGGTCGGTGGCGTCGGCGATGGCGGCCGCCTGGGCCATCATCTCCTCGTCGATACCCAGCCGGCCCGCGGTGTCGATCACGACGACGTTGTGCAGCCGGTGCCGGGCCTCGTCCAGCGACTGGCGGGCCACCGCCACCGGGTCGCCGACGCCGTTGCCCGGCTCGGGCGCGTACACCGGCACACCGGCCTGCTGACCCAGCACCTGCAACTGCTGGACCGCGTTCGGCCGCTGCAGGTCAGCGGCCACCAGCAGCGGAGTGTTGCCCTGTGCCTTCAGCCAGAGCGCCAGCTTCGCGGCGAGCGTGGTCTTGCCGGATCCCTGCAGCCCGGCCAGCATGATCACGGTGGGCGGGTTCTTGGCGAACCGCAGCCTGCGGGCTTCGCCGCCCAGGATCTCGACCAGCTCTTCGTTGACTATCTTGATGATCTGCTGGGCTGGGTTGAGCGCCGCGGAGACTTCCTCCGAGGAGGCCCGCTCCTTGACCCGGGCAATGAACTCCCTGGCTACGGGCAGCGCCACGTCCGCCTCGAGCAGGACCAGGCGGATCTCGCGCAAGGTCGCGTCGATGTCGGCGGCCGACAGCCTGCCCTTGCCCCGCAGCGAGGACAGGACCTGGGTCAGCCGTTCGGAGAGTGTTTCGAACACGGCTCCAGGCTAGGGCATGTCCGGTGACTCCCCGGCCCGCCGCGCACCCGCAGAGGTCTGGACGCGCCTATCCGATGAGCGACCAGATGTTTCACCGCCGCCCGGCGGGACCAGCCCTAACCCAGGATCGCGTCGACGAATGTCGCGGGCTCGAATGGGGCGAGGTCGTCGAGCCCCTCGCCCAAGCCGACCAGCTTGACCGGTACCCCGAGTTCCCGCTGGACCGCCACCACGATCCCGCCCTTGGCGGTGCCGTCCAGCTTGGTCAGCACGATCCCGGTGATGTCCACGGCCTCCGCGAACACCCTCGCCTGGCGCAGGCCGTTCTGCCCGGTGGTGGCGTCCAGTACGAGCAGGACCTCATCCACGGTCGCCTGGCGCTCGATGACGCGCTTGACCTTGCCCAGCTCATCCATCAGGCCGGTCTTGGTGTGCAGCCGCCCGGCCGTGTCCACGATGACGGTGTCCACGCGGTCCTCGATGCCCTCCCGCACCGCGTCGAACGCGACGCTCGCTGGATCGGCGCCCTCTCGGTCCGAGCGGACCACCGGGGCACCGACCCGCTGCCCCCAGGTCTCCAGCTGGTCGGCGGCGGCGGCACGGAAGGTGTCGGCGGCCCCGAGCAGGACCGCATGGCCTTCCCCGATGAGCGCTCGGGCCAGCTTGCCGCACGTGGACGTCTTGCCGGTGCCGTTGACCCCCACCATGAGCACGACGGCGGGCCGGTCGCCATGCCGGTCGACGCGCAGCGACCGGTCCATGTCCGCGCCGACCTGCTCGATCAGGTCCTGCCTGAGCAGGGTGCGCACCTGGTCGGAGCCGCGGGCGCCGCCCACCCTGACCTGGGTGCGCAGCTCGTTGACGATCTGCGCCGCCGGGGCGGCCCCGAGGTCGGCCCCGACCAGGGTGTCTTCGATCTCCGCCCAGCCCTGATCGTCCAGCCCGTCCCGGGAAAGCAGTCCGAGCAGCACCGAGCCGAACCCGCTCTGCGAGCGCGCCAGCCGCCCGCGCAGCCGGGTCATCCGGCCGGCCAGTGGCGGCGGCGCCTCCGCTATCTCGGTGGCGGTGGGCCCGGTCACCGTCGGGATCAGCAGATCTGGCTGGCCGCTGCCGTCGCCTTCCCCGGGCCCGGGAGGGGCCGGCGGCGAGGCGGCGGCCGGTGCCTCGGGCGTACCGCCCCCCCGAGGGCGGCGGCGGGAACGCACCAGCATGGCGCCGCCGGCGATCAGGACCAGGACGACGAGGACGATGACAATGATCAGGTACTCCATAACGGCCCCAGTCTGGCAGATGGACGCGCCAACGGAAGGGTCACGCCAACCGCGCCGTCTCGCGCGCGGGGCGGCCCGGCGGCGGTGCCGGTCAGGCCCGCTCCCGCTCCCGCAGCCGCTGGCTCACCACGGCGGACACCCCGTCGCCCTGCATGGTGGTCCCGTAAAGGGCGTCCGCGACCTCCATCGTCCGCTTCTGGTGCGTGACGATGATCAGCTGCGAGATGCCGCGCATCTCTTCGAAGATCTCGAGCAGCCGCTGCAGGTTGGTGTCGTCGAGCGCCGCCTCGACCTCGTCCAGCACGTAGAACGGCGACGGGCGGGCCTTGAAGATGGCCAGGAGGAAGGCGATCGCCGTCAGCGAGCGCTCGCCGCCGGACAGCAGCGACAGCCGCTTGACCTTCTTGCCCGGCGGCCGGGCTTCGACGTCGATGCCCGTGGCGAGCATGTCGTCGGGCTCGGTCAGCACCAGCCGGCCCTCGCCACCGGGGAACAGCCGCGCGAAGATCTGCTCGAACTCGGCCGCGGTGTCGGCGAAGGCCGACGTGAACACCTGCTGGACCCGGTCATCGACCTCTTTGACCACGGTGAGCAGGTCCCGCCGGGTCTTCTTCAGGTCCTCGAGCTGGTTGGCCAGGAACGCGTGGCGCTCCTCCAGGGCCGCGTACTCCTCCAGGGCCAGCGGGTTGACCTTGCCGAGCTGGTCAAGCTGGCGCTGCGCGGTGGCGGCCCGCTTCTCCTGCTCGGCCCGGACGTAGGGGATTGTCCGCACCGGCGTCGTGGGCTCCGCCGCGCGAGCACCCGCCGCGCGATCACCGGCCGCGCCATCCGCCGCGCGATCACCGGCCGCGCCATCCGCCGCGCGATCACCGGCCGCGAGATCCGCCGCGCCATCACCGGCCGCCCCGGTCGACGCTCCGCCGGCCTGCGCGACACCGTCACCAACGGCGCGGGCCGAGGCAGGCTGCGTGGTTCCGTGGCCGTTCGCGGCCGCCCGCAACACCCGGCCCGGGTCCGCCGCGTCATGGCCGTTCGCCCCGGCCAGGAGATCCGGAACGTCCGGTGCCCCGCTACCGCCGCGGACAGCCGATCGCGCCCGCTGGCGGTCGGGGGCGGCCGCGTCCGCCTCGTCCAGTACCGGCACCGGCACGTCGGGCCCGTACTCGGCGATGAGCGCGTCGGTGTCCACGCCGAACTCCTCGGCGGCCCGGGACACGACCTGTTCCAGCCTCATCCGCTGCTCGGCCCGGGTGACCTCCGCACCGTGCGCGGTGTCGACCACCCGGTCCAGGTCGCCGGCGAGGGCCCGGACCCGCGCTCGAACCTCCTTGAGCGCCTCGGTACGGCCCTTGCTCGCCCGCTCGGCCGCCTCGCGGTCGGCGTGGGCTGTGGCCAGCGATTCCGTGATCCTGGCCAGGGCCGTATCCGCCCCCATGGCCACGGCCCCCGCAACTTCTGCCTGCTGCGCGCGCTGCCGGCCCGCGGCTGCCGCGGCCTCGGCCGCCCCGCGCTCGCGCACCGCAGCCGCGGCCAGGGCGTCGGCCCGGCCCGCGATCGCCCGCAGCCGCTCCTCGGCGGTCCTGACCTCCAGGCGGACTTCGGTCTCGGCCTCCCTGGCGGCACCGGCCACGGCGACCAGGCTGTCCCGGTCCGGGACCTCCGGCGCGTCCGCGCCGGGCTCGCCCGGGCCGACGGCATGGGCGCCGCCGGCATCCTCGCCCTCCTCGGCCTCGGCGAGCCTGGCGGTGAGCTCGGCCAGCGCCGCGAGATCCCGCTCGCGCTGCGTGCCGACCCCGGCGATGGCCGCCTCCAGCCGGGCGGCTTCCTCGTGGGCCGCCCGGGCCGCGCCCGCGAGCCGGCCGAGGCGCCCGGACGACTCTGCCGCAGCCTTGTCCGCGGCCTCCCGGTCCCGTTCCTCGTCGGCCACGGCCGCGGCCAGCGTGGCGGCGGCCTCCCGCGCGGCTCGGTCGGCGCCGGTCAGCCCGTCCGCAGCCTCCTCGGCCGCCGCGCGCATGGCCAGCATGCTCGGCGGCTTGGCCGAGCCCCCGTGCGCCCAGTGAGCGCCGAGCAGGTCGCCGTCCCTGGTGACGACGCGCAGCTCGGGGCGGGCGCGGACCACTTCACGGGCCTGGGCGAGGTCGCCCGCCACGATCACTCCAGCGAGCAACCCGGCCACCGCCGCTGACAGCTCTCCTGGCACCTTCACCAGGTCAATAGCAGGAATAACGCCTGGCGGCAGCCCGTCTGACCCTGGCGCCGACGCCCGTGCGGGGGCGGTGAAATGCTGACCGGGCCCGGGGCCGGGCTCGGCGATGACGAGGCCTGCCGTCCCAGCGTCGGCGCCCTTGAGCCCGCGCAGGATCGCCACGGCGGCGTCCAGCCCGGCCACGGCCACCGCGTCGGCGGCGCCGCCGAGCGCGGCCGTGATGGCCTCCTGGGCGCCGTCGGCGACCGTCAGCAGGGCAGCGACGCCGCCGAGGACGTGCCCGGACCATTCCGGGTCCGCGAGCAGCGCCGCCGAGGCCGTGGTGCCGTCCTGTACCGCCGCCAGGCCCTCCTCGAGCGCCTGCCGGCGGGCCACCAGGGCAGCCTTCTGCCCGCTGGCCACCCGCTCGGCGGCGCGGCACTGGACGACCCGCGCGGAACTTTCGGCGAGCGCGGCGGCCGCCTCCTCGTGCGCGGCGGCCAGGCCTGCCCGGTCACCGGTCGCGCCGACGGCCAGCTCCTGCGCCTCTTCGTACTCCCGCTGGGCGGCCTGCGCCCGGGAGGTTGCCTGCTCGATGGCGTCCGCGAGCCGCGCCGCCTCTTCCTCGTTAGCGGCGACGCGGCTGTGGGCCGCGCCGACCCGGCCGCGCAGCCTGGCCAGCTCGTCGGCACGGACAGCCGCGGCGCGAGCATGGTCGGCGAGCAGCCGTTCGGCCGCGGCGAGGTCCGTCTCGGCGGCCGTGCGTGCCTCCGTCGCGCCGGCCAGGCGGGCCTTGGCCGCTTCCAGTGTCTCGCCCAGCCCGGCCTCCTGCTCGTGCAGGGACGCCGCCTCGGCCTCCAGCTCCCCGGGATCCCGGCCCGGCCGGGCCGGGCCGGGGTCGGCGGCCAGCAGGGCGTGCCGCTCACGGGCGAGGTTGGCCACCCCGCGCAGCCGTTCGGCCAGCGCGGAAAGCTCGAACCAGGTGTTGAGAGCCGCCTCTAGCCGGGGCGCGTGGAGTTGCTCGTCCGCGTCCAGCGCCGACTCCTGCTGGCGCGCCTGGGCCAGCAGGTTCTCCAGGTCGGCCCGGCGGGCCTGGGCGGCCGCCTCGTCGGCCTCGCCCCGCTCCAGCGCCGCCGCGGCGCCGGCGAAGTCGTCGGCTAGCAACCGCAGCTTGGCGTCCCGCAGGTCCGCCTGGATGGTCGCGGCCCGGCGCGCGATTGCCGCCTGCCGCCCGAGCGGCCCCAGGCGCCGCCGCAGTTCGCCGGTGAGGTCGACCAGCCGGGTCAGGTTGGCCTGCATCGCCTCCAGCTTGCGCAGGGCCTTCTCCTTGCGCCGCCGGTGCTTCAGTACGCCCGCCGCCTCCTCGATCAGCGCTCGGCGCGCTTCAGGCCCGGCGTGCAGCACGTCGTCGAGGTGGCCCTGGCCCACGATCACGTGCATCTCCCGGCCGAGGCCAGAATCAGAGAGCAGTTCGGTGACGTCCAGGAGCCGGCACTGGTTGCCGTTGATGGCGTATTCGCTCTGGCCGGACCTGAAGAGCAAGCGGCTGATGGTCACTTCGGTGTAGTCGATGGGCAGCGCGCCGTCGGTGTTGTCGATGGTG
>Ga0306926_10010251_pt1 | contig 10356 bp, 12 predicted proteins | sample flu12Cox44000178_FD_203759 | JGI IMG/M metagenome (GOLD analysis project Ga0306926, IMG submission 203759) | Lab enrichment of tropical soil microbial communities from Luquillo Experimental Forest, Puerto Rico - flux8day.12C.oxic.44.000.178 (v2)... | ecosystem: Environmental > Terrestrial >... | reverse complement strand
TTCGAGCCGGACCGCACAATCCTCGAGAAACGAGACCGGTTTGCTGTCGCCTTTCATCGACATCATGATGTTGAGGCCTTGCGCACGGATCTCCCACACCGCCTGCTGGAAGGCGGGGTCGATCGCCTCGACGACCGCCCCCGGGTAGCCGAGATCGCCCATCAGCTCGACCAACGCTTTGAGGCGCCGCAGATTTTCTGCCGGGTCGTCGCCGGCGAACTCGGTCAGCAGCAGCGCGGCGGGTTCGCCCTGCACGAAGCGGTCGACGACGGCACGGAACATCGGAATGTCGCGCGACAAGTCGATCATCGTGCGGTCGACCAGTTCGATCGCGCTGGGGCCGAGCTCGACGATCCGCCGGGTTGCGGCCATGGCGCTGTAAAAGCTCGGGAAGTGGCAGATGCCGAGCACCCGGTGCGCCGGGATCGGCTGCAATTCGAGCTCGATCTCGTTGAAAAAAGCGAGGGTGCCCTCGGAGCCCACGAGCAGCCGCGCTATGTTGTGCCCGGCATCGTCGATGCTGTCGATGTTGTAGCCGCCAACCCGGCGCAGCACTTTGGGGAACCGCCGCTCTATTTCAGGCGCTTCGCGCCGGTGCAATGCCCGCATCTGCGTGACGAGCTCGCGATAGCGCTCGGGCATTGGGCTGTCGTCGAAGTTGCCAGGCACTTCGCCGAACCATGCCGTGGTGCCGTCGGCGAGCATCGCGTCGATGCCCCACACATTGTGCACCATGTTGCCGTAACGCAATGACCGCGAGCCACAGCTGTTGTTGGCGGTCATGCCGCCGATCGTCGCGCGGCTCGCCGTCGACGGGTCGACCGGGAAGAACAGCTTGTCCTTGCGCAACAGCCGGTTCAGTCGGTCGAGCACGACCCCGGGCTCGACCCGCGCCCGCCGCCCCTCGACTTCGACCGAAATCACCCGGTCGAGATATTTGCTGCAATCGATGACGAGCGCGCGTGCGACGGTCTGCCCGCATTGCGACGTGCCGCCGCCGCGCGGCAATACCGGCACTCCCTCCTCGCGTGCGATCGCGATCGCCGCCGCCACATCCTCGCGACTCCTGGGCACGACCACGCCCAATGGCTCGATCTGATAGATCGACGCGTCGGTCGCATAGCGCCCGCGGCTGAACGCATCGAACATCACCTCGCCGCGGATTTCGCGCCGGAGCCGCGCTTCGAGTTCAGGGGCGGGACCATTGTCGAGAGGCATATGCTTTCCCGGCAAGTTTGCTTTCCAATCAGACGCGGGTCTGCGGGGATACGTCAATGGCTACCGACGGCAGCCGGTCGAATGGAGAACGATTATGATCTTTGGCGTCCATCCGCTGATCGCGTTAGGCGTGCTGGCCTCCACCGCGGCGACCGATGCGGCCTATGTGTTCTTCAATGCGGCAGTCAGCGGCAGACGTCGTGTCCGGGCGGCAAGCTGGAGCGCCATCTGGTACCTTTTGTCGGCTTTCGCGGTGATCAGCTACACCGAGAACGCGATCTATGTTTTGTTTGCCGCGACCGGCTCATGGCTTGGCGCCTTCGCCTCGGTCACCTGGTTGCGCCGAGAAAACACGAACGACGCGCCGGCGCGCCATGATCCGCCCTAGCCGCGGGCAGTCCGAGCCGCCGGGGGCGTTGTGAGGCTTGCATCCGGATGCACGAAGCCCGAGTACTGAAAACCGTCGTTGCCGCGGCCTGTGTGGTACCCATCACCGCCGGCGGTGCCGGCGTACTGCTCGGGCCGGCGATGGTTGGAATCGACACCCCCTCGCTCGCAGCGGACAGCCATTATCGGTATTTGTCGGGTCTGCTGCTCGGCATCGGCATTTTATTTTTGAGCACGGTTCCGCGCATCGAGAGAGCGACGGGCCGCTTTCGTCTCCTCGCACTGATTGTCGTCATCGGGGGGCTCAGCCGCTTGTCGGGCGTTCTGCTTAGCCGCGATGCGGACCTTTCGACCCTATTCGCTTTGGCGATGGAACTCGGGATGACCCCGGCGCTCGTGCTGTGGCAGGCAAGAGTGGCCGACCGGCACAAGTAACCGTGCCGTAACCGCGGCGGCCGGTGCTGGCGCAGCAGTGTTTTCCGCGCGCGCAGGCGTCGTTTCGCTCGGCGCATCCGCCTCGGTCAGCTGGCTGTGCCGGGAGTATGCCGGAGACCCGCAAACAAGCCACAACCCGCCATGAAGCAAAAGGGGGTGCAAGTCATGGACCGTTGTCAACGAATTTTTAACAATTCTCCTGGATAATCCCGTCGCCCGCACGCCGGCCGGATGCTTGACCTTGGGTCCAATCACTGCAACCTATGGGAGAGGATTTGCTGCTGATTTGCTGCAGATGCAGCGACAGATGTCTCTCGCGGACTTCAGGTTCGTTCAGCCGTGCTTTGGGTCGCCCGATGCCGGCGGGTCCCTTCCCAGCGCTTCTTCGAGACGCTTCGGGTCAACGCGGATTTCGACCCCCGCGCGCTCCTCCTGCAGCAGCATCGGCGAGCGCGAGTCGCGCTCGCCCCAGCCTCGGTTCAGGGCCTCGCTGAGTTCGGCCAACGCCAGATTGGCGAAGCGCATCGGCACGTTGAAATCACGGCCGAGCTGCGTCGCGAGCGACATGTCCTTGTGGGCAAGACGCAATGCGAAGGCCGCCGGCTCGTATTTGCCCGGCAGGAACTGATCGATCAGCCCATCGAATGTGCGTCGCCGCCCGCTCGCGCCCTCGCGTACGGCCTCCCACAGCGCCAACGGCTCGACCCCGGCCTTGACCCCAACCGTGAACATCTCTGCGAGAGCCGTCTGAATGCAATAGCCAGCACCATTGTGCACGAGCTTGGCAACGGAGCCCGCACCGATCGGCCCGACATAGCGGGCCTTGTCACCCATCGCGTCGAGGACGGGCTTGTAGCGGTTGAAGATCTGCTCATCGCCGCCGACCCACAGCGCGAGCCGTCCGGTGCGTGCGCCGCGCGGCCCGCCGCTGACTGGCGAGTCGAGCATGTAGACGTCGCGCTCGGCGAAGGCGGCATGAATCCTCCGTACCGTCGTCGGCGAGTTCGTGGACAGGTCGAAATAGGCTTTCCCGCGGCTCATGCCAGAGAGGAGACCGTTGTCGCCCAGCGCGACGGCTTCGACCTCGGGCGGTCCGGGAAGCGAGGTGAAGACGACTTCGGACGCCTCGGCAACCGCGCGCGGGCTGTCCGCCCATACCACGCCCTTTGCCAGATACGGCTCAGCCGCAGCCCGGCGCAGATCGTGCACGACAAGGTCGTGGCCGGCCTTCTGCAGGTTGGCCGCCATGCCCGAACCCATCATGCCCAAGCCGATAAAGCCGATCTTCATCACGCCCTCCCGCGATCAGTTTCCTGGTTCCCGACGGAAGCTACTTCTTCTCGAACACCTCTTTGGCGACGAGGGCGGCAGTCATTGCCGCCGGCCACCCGGCGTAAAACGCGAGATGGGTGATGACTTCACTGAGTTCGTTTTTTGAAAGGCCGTTATCGAGCGCGCGTTGCAGATGGCCCACCAGCTGCTTTTCGCGGCCGAGCGCGATCAAGGTCGCACAAGTGATCAGGCTGCGGTCGCGCTTTGAAAGGCCAGGCCTCTCCCACACCTCGCCAAACAGCACCCTCTCGCTGAGGTCGATCAATCCGGGGACGATGTTGCGGACCTGCTCGCGGGCCGCCGATGGTTGTGATTGCGCCATGGTTTCCTCCTGGTTCCAGGTGGCCGGTGAAGTGTCAGCCTATCACGGCGGTTTCACGATCGGCCATGTTTCAGCACATGCCAGAGGCAGCAATCGCGCAGACCGGCTCGCGGCCGGGGAGCCGGGGGGCGGAGGCTATCATTCGTTCCCCGCCATTGATTGGCCGAGGTGTGCCAATTGCAGAAGTCGCCTGTATTATTCGATCACCTCGTCAGCGCGGGCGAGCAGCATGGGCGGGATGACGAGGCCGAGTGCCTTAGCTGTCTTGAGGTTGATGACAAGTTCGTATCGAGTCGGCTGCTCCACCGGCAGGTCGGCTGGCCTGGCGCCGTTCAGGATTTTATCCACCAATACAGCAGCCCGGCGGTAGAGTTCGGCTTCCATGGCGTGATAGCTCATCAGCCCGCCTTCATAGACCAAGGCTGGAATTGTGGAAGCACTCGGTATTCGATGGCTGAGCGCGAGGTCGGCCCACCCGGCCTGGTCGGCAGGCTCGGCTGGACGATGATGGCGTCAGGTCTTTGTTCCTCCATTGCCCGGAAAGCGATGTCGAGTTCCTCGGCGTTGTGGATCATGACCGGATCGATCGCCGTCCCCGTCGTCTCGCCAGCGCGCTGAATTAGTCTCACAAACAATTCGAAAAAGGGATCGAGCGCATTGGCCAGCACTACGATTTGCTTCGCGGAGGGCACGATCTCTCGGATAAGTTCGACATTCTTGGCAGCCAGCTCCGCACCCAGGTTGGAATTGCCAGTCTCATTTCCACCCGGCCGGGCTAGGCTCTCGACCAGCCCATTTCCGAACAGGTCGCCGCAGAGAGCGCAAACGATTGGCATCTCGCGCGTGGCCTCTTTGGCGGCAATTGCGGCCTGAGTGAACCACGCCACAATCACATCGGCTTTGAGCCGCACGAGCTCAGCTGCCAGTTCCGGAAGGCGGCCCTGCTGCCCTTGGTCCGACCGAAACTCAAAGCGAATATTTTTTCGCTCGACGTAGCCGAGGTCATTCAGAGCTTTCGGAAATATCTTCCAGAATTGTTCCCATCCGGGAGCGTCACGCACCAGGACGCCAACGGTCGGCATCTTCGGTTGCTGCGCGCGCACGGTAATAGGCATAGCTGCGGCGGCGCCACTCACAAGGGCAACAAAATCTCTGCGCCTCATATCGACCTCCTCCTCAGGAGAAAGTCATGCAGGCATTAAACGATATCAGCAACTCATTGATCTCGAGTTGCTCAAAATGGGTGCCGTTACGGCCGCCGAAGTGCCCCCCAACTTTTTGTCTCGGGAGTGAAGATGCCGGTGCTGATGGCCCAAGTCTCGAGGAGACTCACGGGGCCAGAAATCCTGAAGACGCACAAAAGACCTTCGATCTGCTGGCCAGCAAGGACAAGGAATTGTTTTGGATCGAGGGCACGGCGAGACGGTTCAAAGATGGTTACAACCACTTCGGAAGGCATCCTCGAAAAAGTACTTGCTTTCTTCGATAAGCATATGAAGTGAGCGTTTCACCCAAGGGTCGGCTGATCAAAAGACGTCCGCAAAGCGTCGAACCGGGCCGGCGCGCGGCCGTCATTTCGGCCCCCGAGGACGATGTTCTGTGCGTCGCGGTGTTCAGCAAGGCACGTAGTCTGGGCCCTCTAGACACGAGGCTGCTGTGATAGCCAAACTCGCGTGCCACAGAGGAGCTTTCCCGATGACAATCATCGATTCCCAGGTCCATGTCTACGAGGCGAACACCCCGAAGCGACCCTGGCACAGCGTGCCGAACTGGCCCGATCACGTCACGGGCGACGAGATGGTGGCGGCGATGGACAAGGTTGGCGTCGACGGCGCGATCTTCATCTCCGCCTTTTCGATGTACCAGTACGATGCTAGCTATGCGGTGGAGGTGCAATGGGCGCATCCCGGCCGGTTCGCGCTCGTCAAGCCGGTCAATCCGGACGACCCGGCGGTGGCCGAAATCATCGCCGATTGGAAGAAGACGCCGGGCGCGGTCGGCGTCCGTATCATGCTGACGCGGGAGGCGAACCGCGCGCCGGACGACCCCGGCCTCGACCGGATCGCCCGCGCGGCCGCTCGCCATAATTTTCCGGTCAACGTCCTGTTCTGGGGCAATCTGGACGCGGGCACGGCATTGATCGATCGCCATCCCGACACGCGCTTCATTATCGACCATCTGGCCATCCTGCAACCACGGGTGCCGCCCGCGCCGCCGCAGCCCTGGGCCGACCTTCCGAAGGTGCTGGAACTCGCCAAGCGCCCGAACGCGGTGATCAAGGTCAGCGGCGCCTGCACGTTGTCTCGGGAGCCGTATCCGTTCCCGGACATCTGGGACCCGCTCGCCCGCGTATTCGATGCCTGGGGTTTTGATCGCTGCTTGTGGGGCACGGACTGGACGCGAGCGTTCGCCGTCGTCAACTACGAACAGGCCGTCGAGCCCTTCCTCAAGACTGACCGCCTGAGCGACACCGAGCGGGCCACGCTGATGGGCGGCGCCTGCGCCAAGGCCTATGGCTGGTCGCCGAAGAAAGGTTAGTATTCTACGGGGGTGAGGGAGGCCGCGTATGGCAGCGGACTACAGCATATGTCTTGGAACAGTTGGCTGGGGCGTATGGCACAGTCCGGATGCCGGCCAGTCGTGGACACGGCATCGCGCCCCGTTCCCGCTCAATAGCCGCATACAGGCGTTGGTCACCCATCCCAAAGAGGCGCATACCGTTCTTGCAGGCGGCGATACGGGCTTGTTCGTGAGCCGCGATGGCGGGGCGCGGTGGGAGCGCATCAGCACCAATGGGGCGCTGCCAACGATCTGGTCGCTGACCATCGACCCGGTTGATCCCGATATTCTCTTTGCCGGCACCCGCCCGGCTGCGGCCTATCGCTCGCAAGATGGTGGGCGGCAGTGGGAGAAATTAGCTGTCGACATCGCCCCAGAGTGCTCCATTGGCGCGCCCTTTGTGACCAGCGTCGTCGTGGATCCCGATGATCATCGTATTGTCTTTGCAGGGGTAGAAATTGATGGTGTCTTCCGCAGCCGGGATGGCGGGGACACCTGGACGCACCTCAAAACCGGTCTCAATGACCCGGATATTCACGCCGTGACGATCGCGGCGACCCAGCCGAAGCGCATCTATGCCAGCACGGCGCGCGAAATGTTTGTCAGCGACAATCTGGGCGACACCTGGCAGCCGTTGGGCATCAAAGAGAAATGGCCCCTGCCTTATGCCCGCGGCATGGTGGTCAAGGCCGATGATCCTCGTGTGCTGTTCGCCGGGTGCGGAGAGACCACGACGGGTGAAAAGGGGCACGTCCTCCGCACCACAAACTTCGGGGAGACTTGGGAGGTCCTGCCACTCCCCACCCAGCCCAATGCCACTGTGTGGGGCCTTGCTACGCACTCCGCCGACGCCAACCGCATTGTGGCGTTCAGCCTGTTCGGTGAGGTCTACGTCACTGAGGACGCAGGTACCTCCTGGCGTAAGATCGCGCGTGAATTCGGCGAGATCAGAGCCGCAGCCTGGGTGCCGAACTAGAGCACGTTCCGCTCGGATTACATCGCCGGATCGCGATTGCCTCGTCGCTGCGCTCCTCGGAGCGACAATTCCTTATGCTGTCATTGCGAGCGCAGCGAAGCAATCTCGCGCCCCAGCTCCCCAGTACCATTGAAACTGCGCAGAACCACAGTCGATCAAGGCCTGCTCTAAGCATCATCAAGGGACGGACAGCCTCGCCACGTCAAAATTGAACACGCCGGCGGTGCTGCCGTCGGCGATCCTGGCCTGTTCGTCGTCCGGGACGCCGGCCGGGATCTTGGGCGATTGGGGAGACGTTGACCCGCTGTGCGGATAGTCCGAGCCTCACATCATGTTGCCCATATCATGTTGTCGGGGCCGATGACGTCGCGCAGGCGAATGCCGATGGCGTCCTCCTAAAAGCTCAGGACGACGTTGCGGCGGAAGAAGTTGCTTGGGAGCATGCCGTCCCGCGCCTTCGTGAGGGCAGGCCCCTGAACCGGTAGATCGCTTCGCCGTGGCGTTCGCGGTATGTGTAATCCATAGAGGTGAGCACATACGGCGCCCAGGCCAGCTCGAACTCGACGATGGCCAGTCGAAGGCGGGAATGACGCTCGACGACGGCGGAGAAGATCAGCGGGCAGCGACAATGCCGGGTGGAAGGCGGCTGCTGGCGTCGCGCAATGTCTGCTCGCCGGCCCCACGGATCCTGCCCTGCCGTCGCGTCGCCGCGTGCAGGCTCATTGGCAGGCCGAGCGCCGCGGCGGCGGCCCAGAACGGCTCGTACTCGGACCCCGTCGTAGCGCCGGTGCTCGAGCGGCTACTGGTGATCATCGCGCTGGCGAGGCCCAGACGGGCAGCGCGCGGGAACCGGCGTACGGCCGCTGTCGCGACCATCAGGAGGACTTCCGCCCTACGCCGATGTAGAAGTGTTTGGTCTCGGCGTCGGCGCTATGCAGACGTAGGACGGATGCATCAAGCCAGTGGGCTTGTAAAAAACATTTTCGATGAACTCGAATCCCAGCTTCTTGAGGATCTTCTCCGAAGCGCGGTTGTCTGGGTGATGCCCGGCATACACTCTCGACAGCCGCAATTTTTCCCACGCATAGTCGAGCGCGCCTTGGGCAGCTTCCATTCCGAACCCTTTGCCCCAGCGGCGCCTCACGATATGGAACCCCACTTCGAAATCGGCCGCGCCACGTGTATAGATCCAAGGCCGCAGTCCGCCGCAGCCGACGAAATCGCCATTGCGGTGGTCGTACAGCGCCCAATACTGAACATCACTTGATCTCTCTCGCTCGATCTCGGCGTAGAGTTTCTCATGGACTTGGGCTTCGGTGAGTTTGCCGCGAGAATCAATCAGCGCCGTGACGGCGGGATCGCCCCACAATTCCATTGCCAGGGGCAGATCCTCGATGCGCCATGACCGCGCTACAAGGCGCCTTGTCCTGAATTTTTCCATCTCCGCCCTGATCGCCGCCGAGGATGGTCAAAAAGCCGCTATCACAGGTATTGTATAATCCAAACCGCAATGCGCGCCACGGAGGCGATGTTTGACGGGATTTGCCCCGAAGCGACCTCATAACGCAGTCGTGACGGCGGCCCGCGCAGGCACCACTCGGCGACGCATGTGTTAACCCTGGAATGTTCGACGAAGGCGTTGGCGTTGCCCAAGCCGGGCAGAAGCGCGATCCTCGCTCGAAACCTTCGGGATCTAGCGGATGGGTGGGCGGGAGGTTGTGCGGCATTGGGCGGCCCTTGCGATTGCGCTGGTCCTGTCCGCGGCTGCTTCAGCGGCGGCAGGCGCCGAGACGATCAACATCGTCGCTTTCGGCGACAGCGGGGTGTTCGGTTCGGGACAGGGTAGAACTCCCGGAGGGGTTCCAGTAGCGGAGGCGTATCCGGCCAAGCTGGAACGCGCTTTGCGCGCGAGAGGTTGGGACGTGTCGGTATCCAACCAGGGCGTCCGTGGCGCCACGGCGCGTAATGCCGTGTACACCATCGATCAAAGCATACCGCCGCTTACTAAGCTCACGATCATTCAGTTCGGCAGCAACGATCGGAATTTGCTCTTTGCGTCAGCCGGCGACATTGCGCAGAGTCTTCAGGAGATCATTCGCAGGGTTCGCGCCAAGGGTAGCGTGGTAATTCTCGTCAGGCAGTGGCCGCAGAGCGATGCCGCTGCCTTTGCCGGGGTCGAGCAGAGTGCGGACTCCTTGGTCACTTGGTATTCCGACGTGCACTACGACGGAAAACTCCGGCCGGAATACGATTCAGGCGACCACGCACACCTGAACGCGGCTGGTACAGACGTTATCGTGGCCCGCGCAGTGCCGGATGTCGAACGCCTGCTGATGCGCCTCGGAGCGCGACCGACTCGCTGAACCCGTCCAGATATTCTTCCGATTGGCATCGTATCCTCCGTCTGTACTTAACGCGTTACGAGCATTGACCAGATAAGACTTTACGCTGACATGACTGCTTTCGGCGCATGGAGGGCGACGCCCATTCGGCGCTTTGCATCCCATCTTGGAGGATTCGCTTCTCCTGGTGCAGAGTTCGTCCGGGAACACCGACAGGATCGGCGATCAGATCGCAGTCGCCGCACAGATGAGGACATCCGATGAAGCAACCCAACCGGGTCAAGGCCGCCATGCGGGCCGGACGCAAGGCGTATGGCTACAACCTTTCCTTCCCGTCCCCATGGGTGATCGACATTCTCGGGAAGCTCGACTTCGATTTCATCTTTATCGATGGCGAGCATGGGCCGTTCGGCCTGGACCAGCTCGAGGACCTCTGCAGGACCGCCGAACGCCATAATTTAACGCCGATCGCCAGGGTGCCGGACATCGGCTCATCAACCATTCTGCGCTATCTCGATCGGGGGATCATGGGCATATTGGGCCCACACATCGCCACCGAGGCGGATGCCCGCCAGCTCGTGCGGGCGTGCTATTTCGGTCCGCTCGGCGAGCGGTCATTCGGAGCCAACCGCGGCACCGACTACAATGCCGGGATCGCCGACAAGGCGGCGTACTATCGTGAGGCAAACGAACAGATGCTGGTCTGCGCGTTGCTGGAAGATCGCGCCGCACTCGACAACCTCGACACAATTCTCGCGGTGCCGGGCATTGACCTCTACAGCATC
>Ga0306926_10010247_pt1 | contig 10357 bp, 11 predicted proteins | sample flu12Cox44000178_FD_203759 | JGI IMG/M metagenome (GOLD analysis project Ga0306926, IMG submission 203759) | Lab enrichment of tropical soil microbial communities from Luquillo Experimental Forest, Puerto Rico - flux8day.12C.oxic.44.000.178 (v2)... | ecosystem: Environmental > Terrestrial >... | reverse complement strand
GCATAGGACGGAACGAGGGCGGATGGTTCGTCTCATAGCTGGCCACTCCTGTCTCGCGCAGTTACCGCGAACGACGGGCGCCCCCGCTGGACAAATCAATTAGTTCGTAACCTTTCCAAACAAACCTGTCAAGAGGGGACGGCGCCGGCCGGCCGGCGTTCGCCGGTAGTGAGGCGGCACGGGACTCCGCCGGCCGCGGAGGCGGCACGGGCGTTCGCCGGTAGCGGAGGCGGCACGCGCGGCCGGGCCGGTCGCGGGTTCCCCGGTTACGGTCGACTGGTGACCGGTGCGATCGCCCGCTATGACCAGATTGCCGACTTCTACGACGCGAAGGCCGGCCGGTCGGTCGCGGACCCGGCCACCGCGGCGCTGCTGGGCCTGGTCGGCCACGCGGGCGGGATGCGGCTGCTGGACGTGGCGTGCGGGCAGGGCCGGGTCGCCCGGGAACTGGCGCGCCGCGGCGCCCGGATCACCGGGGTAGACATCTCGGCGGCACTGCTGGCCAAGGCGCGGGCACAGGAGCGGGCCGAGCCGCTGGGCATCGGCTACCTGCACGCCGACGCCACCGATCCCCGGGTGCTGGCCGGCCAGGTGTTCGACGGTGCGGTGTGCAACCACGGCCTGTCCGACATCGACGACCTCGACGGCGTGCTCGCGACCATCGCCCGGGTGGTGCGGGCGGGCGGCCTGTTCGTGTTCTCCCTGCTGCATCCCTGCTTCCCCGGCTGGGATCGGGATGCGCCCAGCAGCTGGCCGCCCGATCGCGGGTACTACTGGGAGGGGTGGTGGCTGGCCGGCAATCCCGGGTTCCGCGGCAAGGTCGGCGCCAGCCACCGGCGGCTGTCCACCTATCTCAACTCCTCGCCGCGCACGGGCTGGCGCTGGAAGAGGCCGCCGAACCGGCGCCCGGCCCCGACTGGGAACGGCGGCTGCCCGGCGCCGCAGCGGTGCCGCTGTTCCTGGTCGGCCGGTGCCGGCGCCGGTAGCCGCGTCCCGCGGCCAGCACGGGGTGAACGGCGGGCGGGTCAGAACGCAATGAACGGCAGGCGGACGCCGGCGGGCTCCGCGCTGACCTGAGCGTCGGACGGTGCCTCCTGCCTGATGTGCTCGGCGAGCGCGCGGGCGTCGTCGTCGTTGTTGGCGCCGACGATGAGGAACTTCCAGCGCCGCACCACGGCATAGCCCTCGCCCTGCAGCTTGTCCGCGAGGTGCACCGCCTCCCGGTGCGACCCGAGCTCGGCCCGGGCCTGCCACGAGGCCGACCCGGAGGCCATGGCCTCCGCGGTTTCGGCGTCCTCCAGTCGCTGGTGCTCGGCCTTGCGCTCGGCCTCGGTCTGCGGCATCGCGACATCCGGGCTGCGCCACTCTTCCTCGATCGGATGCCAGCGGTCTAGCGCGAAATCCGCCTCGATGCCCAGCTGGCCCAGCACCTCGCGGGCGGTCCGTTCGGCTTCGCGGGCGGCCACTTCGGTGCCCGCATACAAGAAGATCTCCAAGTCACCGGCGCCGACCACGATGTTGCTCCCGAGTCGCTGGCGGACGTCTTGTTCCACCTCCTTCTCGGAGAAGGTTTGCCGCGCCTGCTCAACGTGTTCCTGGCCGGTCAGCGAGATCGTCACGCGCCAGTCGGTGCTGTCCGTCACGGCGCGACTCTAGCGCACGCGGCCGCCCGGCGGCCTGCCGGGCGCTCGTGCGCTCCCCGTGGTGGCCGCCCCGCGCGGCCGGCCGGGATCACAGTGTTCTTGAGTGATCGTTACGTTATCCTTGACCGTATGGCCAGACCCCGGCAATTCGACCCCGATGAGGTGGTCGACCGCACGATGCGCGAGTTCTGGGAGCGCGGCTACCGCGAGACGTCGGTGGACGACCTGGTCGAGGCGACGGGCGTGCAGCCGGGCAGCCTCTACCACGCGTTCCCGGGCGGCAAGCGCGGCTTGTTCCTGAGAGCGCTCGAACGTTACTCGAAGCTGGTGGTGCCGGAGAAGCTGGGCGCGCTGGAGGACGCCGGAGCGGGACTGGCGGAACTGCGCGCGTACTTCGACGGCCTGGTCGACGACCTGACAACCCCGGAGGGCCGGATGGGCTGTCTGATGGTCAACTCGACCGTGGAACTGGCGGCGGAGGACTCCGAGGTCGGCGCGATCGTCCGCAGCCACATGCAGCGGCTGGAGCGGAACGCCGAGCGAGCGCTGCGGAATGCCCGGCGACGGGGTGAGGTACCCGGGCGCGTGGATCCGCGCGCGAAGGCGGCCCAGCTGATGGCGACCGGGATGGGCCTGATGGTCGTCGGCAAGACCGGCCCCGGCCGGGAGGTACTGGAGACGATCGTCGAGGCGGCGTTCGCCGATCTGGCCTGAGCGCGGCAGGCCCGGTTGACAGGGTTCCCCTTCGCTGGTTAAGTTCTTGAGCGATCGTTCTTTTATGGTGCTGAGGAGGCACGCCGGCGGCCCGCGGGCCGCCTCTCTTCGGCGCGAGTTTTTGAGCGATCACTAAACAACATCGGCAAGGCGGCCGGTGGAAAGGAAGGCCAGGATGCGCGCGATCGTCATCACCGAGCCTGGCGGGCCAGAGGTCCTCCAGATCCAGGAGGTCGCCGACCCCGTCCCGGGCAACGCGGAGGTCCTGATCGCCGTCGAGGCGTTCGGGGTGAACCACGCGGAGACGCATATGCGCAAGGGCGAATGGCCCGAGGCCACGCAGATCAGCGGAATCGAGGCCGTGGGCACGGTCGTGACCGACCCGTCCGGGGTGCTGGCCGAGGGAACGAAGGTACTGACGATCATGGGCGGGCTCGGCCGCACCCGCAACGGCAGCTACGCCGAGTACACCGTGGCGCCGGCCAGCAACGTGGCCAGCATCGAGACCTCACTGGACTGGGCGGACCTGGCTGCGATCCCGGAGAGCTACGCCACCGCGTGGCTCGCCCTGCACGGCAACCTCGAACTGGAGGCCGGGCAGTCGTTGCTGGTCCGGGGCGCAACCTCGGCGCTCGGCCAGGCGGCGGTGAACATCGCGCGCGATCTCGGCGCCCGGGTGATCGCCACCACGCGACGCGAGGACCGCGCCGTCCTGCTGCGCTCGCTCGGCGCCGACGACGTGGTGATCGACACCGGCGAGATTGCGGGCGCGGTGCACGCGCTGCTGCCCGGCGGTGCCGACCGGGTGCTCGACCTGGTCGGGAACAGCGTCCTGCGCGACTCGCTGCGGGCGGCGGGGACCGCGGGGCGGGTCTGCCAGGCCGGCTTCCTGGGCGGCCTTGGCCCTGTTGCCGACTTCCTGCCGGCCTTTGACATGCCCAGCGGCGTGCAGTTCAGCTTCTTCGGCAGCTTCGAGGTGGGAACCGGGGCCTACCCCATCGCCGCGGTCCCATTCGAGGAGATTGTCACCAAGGCCGAGACGGGCGTCTACCGGGCCACACCCGCGCGGGTTTTCCCGTTCGAGGAGATCGCGGCGGCGCACCGGCTGATGGAAGCGGGCCAGGCGTCCGGCAAGCTGGTCGTCACGGGCGCGTGACGGCGCCGGGCATACCGCGGGGCGCGCGTGGCCGCGCCCCGCGGCCTGCCCCGGCGGTCCCGCGGCCTGGTGCTCAAGGGGATGACGGCGATGCCCGGGCCAGCCGCTCGGCCCGTTCCTTGATGGTGCGGAGCATCTTGCGCTCCATCACCCATGAGCCGGGCTCGACGAGCGGGTAGGCGAGCTTGTCCTTGACCGGCAAGGCGGCGGTGTCGAAGCGGTTGCGGCTGATCAGCCGGGTGTGGCCGCCCGCCGGCCGCAACTCGAACGACCACACCCAGGCGTGGTTGGTGGAGCGGACGACCATCGCCCGCTCGGGGTCGAGGCGCTCCACGCGCATCGCGTAGCCCGGCATCGGGATCTCGTCGCCGACCTTGAGGCCCTGGAACTCGGGGATGATGCGGTCGGTATTGCGGATGTCGATGCCCAGCCGGCGTTCGATCCAGTCGTAGGTGTAGGCGCCGCCGCGGCCCGGTCCCATCTGCACCAGCCACGGCCAGACCGCCGAGGGCGGTGCGTCGATCTCGACCGCGCGGGTCGCCACTATGTCCGGGTGGGGCATCAGGTCGTCGCCGGCGACCTCGCCGCGTGCCTCGGCGGGCGTCGCTCCCCAATGCAGGTGCCAGTCGCGCAAGAACCGGAAGTACACCAGCGCGGCCGCGCCCGCGACCACCGCGCCGGCCCTGAGCCACCTCGCCAGCATGGCTATCCCCGCCTTCCCGGATCCCAGATCAGCTTGCCCGCCGCCCGGGCCGGCCGCCAGTGCCGATGGCCCTGCCGATCCGGGGACCCTTGGCCCTGGTCCGGCCCGGGCCCGCCGGGCACCCTGACAGCTGGGGCACGGTACAAAGGAAGGGTTGCAAGCGTGATGAGCGCCGGCAGCAAGAACGGTGACCACCGCGCGGCCCGCACGGCCGTCGCGGCGGCCGTCGGCTGTGGCGGCCTGGCCGCGCTCCGGTTCGCCCGCCCCGCCACGACGCCGCGGATCCGTGCCCGCGGGCATCCAGGCCGGGACGGCATCGCTGTGCTAGAGAAGGTCCGCATCGGGGGGAGCGACCAGTGGGTGCTGGAGAGGTCTGAGGACACCGGCAACCCAGTCGTGCTGTTCCTGCACGGCGGTCCCGGGACATCGCAGTTGACGTCGAACCGGCGAGACACGCGGGATCTCGAGAGATTCTTTACCGTTGTCAACTGGGACCAGCGCGGGGCGGGAAAGTCCTACGCCGCCATCGGTGACCCCGACCGGATGAACATCGCCCAGTTCGTAGCGGATACCCGGGAGCTGACGCTGTATCTGCTGAAGAAGTTCCGCCAGCACCGCCTGGTCCTGGTCGGGCACTCCTGGGGGACGGTCATCGGCGCCCTGGCCGTCTCGAGATACCCGGGGCTGTACTCGTGTTACGTCGGGATCGGCCAGGTCGGCAACATGGCCGAGGGCGAGGCAGAGTCCTATCGGTGGACGTTGGCACAGGCCAGGAAACGCGGTAACCGCAGAGCCATCGAGACCCTTGTCGCGATGGGCCCGCCACCGTATCGGGGGGACTGGCAGAAGAAGACGATCAAGCAGCGGAGTTACCTGGCGCGGTTTGGCGGGGAGGCCTACCGGAATCAGTTCGGGGCGGCCGGCCGGGTGGTAAGTGGCCTGCTCTTCTCACCTGAGTACACGCTGGCCGACCGGCTCAACGTGGTCCGGGGGATCGGTGGCTCGATGCGGCTGCTATGGCCGGAGCTGCTTCATATCGACCTGTTCGAGAGCGTGCCGGAGATCAAGGTCCCGGTCTTCCTCATGGAGGGGAGGCATGACCACGAGAGCCCGTCGGAGATAGCCGAACGATACTTCAGCGCGCTCCGGGCGCCCGCAAAGGATCTGATCTGGTTCGACCGGTCGGCGCACCTTCCCAATGCCGAAGAACGGGACCTGTTCAACAAGATCATGGTGGAGAAGGTGCTGCCCATCGCCTCCCGTTAAGGCGACCCGGTCCCTGTGACTCTCACCGGCGATGGGAGCGAAGGAGAGGGCGATGCCCGCAAGTGACAGAAAGGGTTCCCTGACGACACGGTGGGCGCGCGCGAACCGGTGCGAGTGACCCCCAGCACCAAGGTGACCGTGGCGTTCCCCTTCTCGCAGATCAAGGTCCAGGAAGCGAGCGACCATCTCGTCGCGCTGGCCGCACTGGTGGGGGAACTCGCCGACCTGGTGGCCACTGCCGTGCCCGGCCCACAGGCCGCGATGCTGCGGCAGCGCGCCCACGAACTGGCCGGCAAGGTGCGCTGAGGCAGGGCCCGCTGGGATCGCTGTTGTTCCGGCCGGCTGGGGGACAGACTGCTAGGGCGCCGGGAGAATGGGCACCATGCCCCCGCCCGAGGCTGCGCCGTTCCGGGCCGAGCGGTTCCCGGTCGCCGTAGCCGCGGCGGTGATCGACGATCTGCGCGCCCGGATCCGGAACGCGCGCCTGCCCGAAGCGTCCCCCGGCAGGCCCTGGGACCAGGGCACCGACCGTGACTGGCTGGCGCGGCTGCTCGAATACTGGGCGGACGGCTTCGACTGGCGCGCGGCGGAACGCGCGCTGAACGGCTTCGCGCACTACCGGGCGCGGGTGGGCGGCGCCGAGATCCACTTCGTGCACGAACGGGCGCGCCGGGGCACGGGGATCCCGCTGATCCTCGGTCATGGCTGGCCCAGCTGCTTCGCCGAGCTGCTACCGCTGGTCCCGCTGCTCACCGACCCCGCCGCGCACGGGATCGCCGGCCCGGCCTTCGATGTGGTCATCCCGTCCCTTCCCGGCTACGGCTTCTCGCCGCGGCCTGCCGCGGGCGGGGTGACCTACCGGTATGCCGCCGGCCTGTGGCACCGGCTGATGCACGGCCTGGGCTATGCCCGCTATGGCGCCGGCGGCGGTGACTTCGGGGCCGGGATCGCGACGTTCATGGCCATCGACGATCCCGGGCCGCTGATCGGGCTGCACGTCACCAACCTCGAACTTGCCCCCTACACCGGCCCCGGATCCCGCCCGATGTCCGGCCGCGAGCGCGCGTACGCCGAGCAGTCCCGGCGCTGAGACCAGACCGAGCGGGGCTACACCGCGATCCAGTCGACCAAGCCGCAGACCCTTGGGTATGCGCTCAACGACTCCCCGGCCGGCCTCGCCGCGTGGATCCTGGAAAAGTGGCGCTCCTGGAGCGACTGCGGCGGCGACCTCGAATCCCGGTTCTCGCCTGACTTCCTGCTCACCGTGGTCACCCTGTACTGGGTGACCGGGACCATCACCTCCTCCATGCGCGATTACTTCGACAACCGCCGCTGGCAGGGCGAGCCGCGCCTGCACCCGGGCGACCTGGCCCGGGTGCCGACGGCCGTTGCGGTCTTCCCGCACATGCTTGTCCCCGAGGGCGAGCCGCCCCGGGAGTGGGCCGAGCGGCTCTACGACGTCCGGCGCTGGACCGTCATGCCGCGAGGCGGGCACTTCGCCCCGGCCGAGGAACCGGAACTCGTGGCCCGCGACATCGCGGCGTTCTACGCCGCCCTGGACCGGTGACGGCAGGATCGATTCCGCCCGGCGGACGGGCGCGGCTTTTGCCAGTATGGGCGTATGCAGCTGCGGATATTCACCGAACCACAGGAGGGCGCCGAGTACGGCACGCTGCTGGCGGTAGCCCAGGCCGCCGAGCAGCTCGGCTTCGACGCGTTCTTCCGCTCCGACCATTACCTGGCCATCGACGCCTCGGGCCTGCCCGGGCCTACCGATGCCTGGATCACCCTGGCGGGCCTGGCCCGCGAGACCTCGCGGATCCGGCTGGGCACCCTGGTGACCCCGGTCACGTTCCGCCTCCCCGGGCCGCTGGCGATCACGGTGGCGCAGGTGGACCGGATGAGCGGCGGCCGCGTGGAGCTCGGGCTCGGCACCGGCTGGTTCGATGCGGAGCACACCGCCTACGGGATACCGTTCCCTCCGCTTGCGGAGCGGTTCGACCGCCTCGAAGAGCAGCTGGAGGTCGTCACCGGGCTGTGGGGGACCGCCGAGGGGAAGACGTTCTCGTTCCGCGGCAGCTACTACACGCTCACCGATTCGCCGGCGCTGCCCAAGCCGGTCCAGCGGCCGCGCCCGCCGGTCCTGATCGGCGGCGGCGGCGAGCGCCGGACTCCCAGGCTCGCGGCGAGGTTCGCGGACGAGTACAACGTGCCGTTCGACACCGTCGAGGCCAGCGTCGCCGCGTTCGGGCGGGTGCGCCGGGCGTGCCAGGAGGCGGGCCGGGACCCCGGATCGCTGGTGTACTCCGCCGCGCAGACCGTGTGCTGTGGCCGGGACGAGGCCGAACTGGCCCGCCGCGCGGAGGCGACCGGCGAGCAGCTGGCCGAGCTGCGGCGAAGCGGCCTGGCCGGCTCGCCCGCCGAGATCGTGGACAAGCTGGGCCGGTTCGCGGCCGCCGGCGCGGAGCGGGTCTACCTCCAGGTCCTCGACCTGCACGACCTCGATCACCTGGAGCTGATCGCGGCCGAGGTCATGCCGCAGGTCCGGTGACGGTCCGGCGGGCCCGCCGCCCGGCCATCCGGAGTCGGCGGCCGCCCGCCGGGCACCCGTTGGCCGGGGACGAGGGTGCCCGGTCAGCTGCCGATGGGCCGGGCCGCGGCGGCGCCTTCCAGCATGGTCTCGGCGACGATGTTGTAGGCGAGGACCCAGGCCTCCCGGGTCTGCGCGTCGAACCTCTCGCCAAGGACGGCCGCGAGCGCGGCGATGAGGGCATCGCCGATGGTCTGGTAATCCGCGGCCCGCACCCCGTACCCGACGTGGCGGGCGCCGAGGGCACGGGTATGGGTGAGCAGTTCGGCGAGCTGGGGCATGGACCGGACGATCTCGGTGAGCTTCTGGGCGAACTTGACCCGCAGTTCGGCCATGTCGGAGGGGAACAAGGGCCGCAGCGCCGGGTCCCGCCGGAACACCTCCTGGTAGAACGCGGCCGTCAGGGCCGGCAGATCCGGGCCGAGGCGCTCGAACGACGACTGCACCAAGGTGATCTGCTCCGGCGTCATAGCGTGCTCCCGAGTGCTTGGGTCAGGCCGGCGCGGCTGGTGACACCGAGCTTGGCGTAGGCGTGCTGCAGGTGGTTGTTCACCGTCCGCACCGACAAGTAAAGGCGTTCGGCGATGTCCTTGCTGGCCATGCCGGTGGCGGCGAGCAGCACGACCTCCCTCTCCCGGCCCGAGAGCGGGTCCGCCGCGGCGGCATTGACCGTGGCGAGGTGGAGCAGTCCCGGGGTGTTAGCGCCCTCGCAGGCGGCCGCCAGCGCGGTGGAGCGGCGCAATGCCGCGGTGGCCGCCCGCCGGTCCCCGGCGCGGCCGAACGCGCCGGCCGCGCCCCCCGCGGCCTCGGCCGCGAGCAGCATCGCCCCCAGCGATTCGAGGTCGTCGGCGGCACCGGTAAGCGCCGCGCCGTCGCGGGCCCGGTCCGCGGCGGCATGCCGGGCGCGGGCGGACACCAGTTGCGAGTCGCACGCGTCGGCCAGTTCCTGCAGGCGCGCCGCAGCGTCCTCGCCGCTGGTGCGCATCAGGTCGTGCAGGAGCCATGACTCGGTGACCCGGTGGCCGGTCGCGGCCGCCTCCGCCGCCGCGGCGCGGAACGCCTCCGCCGCCTCGGCCGGCCGCCGCGCCGCGCTGGCGGCCCACGCATCGGCGAGCCGCTGCTCCGGCCCGAGGAAGCCAAACGGCGGCACGGCCGCGCGCTCGGCCAGTGCCTGCGCGGCGGCGTCCGGCTCACCGAGCATGGCGTGCGCCAGGGCCAGGCCCGACAGGGCGACGCGCCGGGAGCCGGCGAAGCGGCTGGACTGCGCCAGCCCGGCCGCCTCGGCGTAAAAGCGGCGGGCGGTCGCCACCCGGCCCTGCAGGATGGTCACCCGCCCGAGGTTGATGGCGAACCAGATCTGGGCGATGGGCACCCGCTGCGAGGCGACGATCTCGGCGCCGGCCCGGGCCACCTGCTCGGCCTCGGCGAGCCGGCCTGCCTCGGTCAGGGCGAACACCTGGTTGACGACGTGCATGGCCGGGTGCGCGATGCCCGGCTCGTCGCCGAGCGCGACGTGGTCGGCGTGGCCGGCTCGCGCGAGAGCCAGCGCTTCGGCCGTCCGCCCCGCCGATGCCAGCGCGACCGCCCCGGCGATCGCCCGCACGGCCCGGGCGCGCTGGTCGCTGCCGGTGCTCCGCCCGAGCACCGCCAACGCCCGATCGGGCTGTCCCGAGAACGTCAAGACCGAGGCCTCATCGGCCACGAGTTCCTCCGCGAGCGGCGCTGAGGTGACCGCGGCGCGGGCGGCGGCGTTGATGGCCAGCGCCTTGTCGGGCTGGCACAGGCCCCACAGGGCGTTCTTGGCCCGGGTGACCGCCAGCAGAAGGGCGATGTGCTCGCTGCTGGGCAGTTCCTGCCCCCGGGCGAGCACCCGCTCGGAAGCGTCGAAGACGCCCAGCTCATACAGCGCCTCGCCCAGCAGCAGCGCGCCCACCGCGTCCAGCTCCTCGCCGGGCACCGCCTCCATCAGGCGGCGCACCATCCGGAAATCGTGGGCGTAACGGGCCAGGTGGGCGCCGCGGACCAGCACGGCCGGGTCCGGCTCCCCCCCGGCGTCCAGCCGCCACACCGCGATCTGCAGCTCCGCCGGGCCGGGAACGGAGCCTGCCGCCTCCAGCCGTTCCGCCTGGGCCAGCAGCAGCGCCCGCGCCCGCAGCCTCGGCATGGCGGCGCGAACCACCCTCGCGTGCATGGGGTGGGCCAGGCGCACCTGCCCCTCGGCGACCGCGATCGTCACCAGGCCGGCCCGTTCCAGCGACTCGAGCACCCCGGCCGGGGCGGCCGTC
>Ga0306926_10010240_pt1 | contig 10360 bp, 12 predicted proteins | sample flu12Cox44000178_FD_203759 | JGI IMG/M metagenome (GOLD analysis project Ga0306926, IMG submission 203759) | Lab enrichment of tropical soil microbial communities from Luquillo Experimental Forest, Puerto Rico - flux8day.12C.oxic.44.000.178 (v2)... | ecosystem: Environmental > Terrestrial >... | reverse complement strand
TCATCGGCGCACCTGCGGAGGGCTTCGCGACCCGGCTCGCGAAGCTCCGGCTCATGTACGAGCCCTACGCTCAGGCGCTCGCCGGCTTCCTGATGCTCGAGCTGCCGCCGTGGGCGCATGCCGAGCCGCGCCACGACAATTGGCAGGGCGCCCCCTGGGACAGGATATTGTCCGCGCGGCGCGCCGCTGCCGCGCCGGAAGAAGACCACTTCTAGAGACGCACATCCGCCTCGCACGAGGGAGTTCCCATGCGCCGCGTCCCCCCTCATCGCTGGCTCGCCGCCATCCCGGGGCTCCTGATCCTGCTCGGCGTGCCGTTCGCGAACCGCGTTCACGCCCGCGTGCTCGGGATGCCATTCCTGCTCGCCTGGATCGTCGGCTGCGTGCTCCTGACGTCGATCGTCATGGCGATCGTGGACCGGCTGGACGAGCGGCACGCCGCGCGTGACGCCGGGCGCTCGACCCGCCCCGAGCGCGCCGCTTGAACCCCGCGCTCGCCGTCATCGCGCTGTTCCTCGTCCTTTCGTTCGCGCTCGGCCTCCTCGCGCGCCGCGGACGGACCATGAACCTCGAGCAGTGGAGCGTGGGCGGCCGCGGCTTCGGCGCGGTGTTCGTGTTCCTGCTCATGGCAGGCGAGATCTACACCACGTTCACGTTCCTGGGTGGCAGCGGCTGGGCTTACGGCCGCGGCGCGCCGGCGTTCTACATCCTCTGCTACGGCGCCATCGCCTACTCGATCTCCTACTTCCTGCTGCCCGTGATCTGGCGCTACGCGACGGCCCACCAGCTCCACTCGCAGGCGGACTTCTTCGTGCGCAAGTACGACAGCCCCGCGCTGGGCGTGCTCGTATCGCTCGTGGGCGTGGCGGGGCTGATCCCCTACCTCGTGCTGCAGCTGAAGGGCCTCGGCATCATCGTGTCCGAGACTTCCTACGGCGCGATCTCGGTACCCGTGGCAGTTTGGATCAGCATCACCGCCCTGGTCGTCTACGTGATCATCTCGGGCGTGCACGGCTCGGCGTGGACCGCCGTGGCGAAGGACATCATGATCCTCGCCGTGGCCGTGGGACTCGGGCTCTACCTGCCGTGGCACTACTACGGCGGCCTGGGCCCGATGTTCGACGCGATCGCGAAGGCGAAGCCGGGCTTCCTCTCGCTGCCCGCAAAAGGCATGAGCGTGTCCTGGTTCGTCTCCACCGTGCTCCTCACCTCGCTGGGTTTCTACATGTGGCCGCACGCGTTCGCGTCCGCCTACACGGCGAAGTCGGAGCGCGTGTTCCGGAAGAACGCGTCGGTGATGCCGCTCTACCAGCTCGTGCTGCTGTTCGTGTTCTTCACCGGCTTCGCCGCGATCCTCCGGGTGCCGGGGCTCACGGGCACGCAGGCGGACCTCTCGCTGCTCAAGGTCTCGAAGCTCGCGTTCTCGCCGCTCGTGGTGGGACTGATCGGCGCCGCCGGGCTCCTCACCGCGCTCGTGCCGGGCTCGATGATCCTGATGAGTGCGTCCACGATCCTGGCGAAGAACGTCTACCGGTCGTTCGCGCCATCGGCGAGCGAGCGGGCGATCAGCTGGATCGCGCGCGCGCTGGTGCCCGTGGTGGCGCTGGTGGCGGTCTGGATCACGCTGAGCTCCGGCGAGGAGATCGTGCCGTTGCTGCTCCTGGGCTACAACTTCGTCACGCAGCTCTTCCCGTCGCTGATCCTGAGCCTGCCGTCGAGGCCGCTCGCGACACCCGCCGGCAGCATGGCCGGAATCGTCACCGGCGTGGCGACGATTCTGTGGACGTCGCTCTCGAAGATCACGCTCGCGAGGCTCTTCCCGCAGTGGCCCTCGGTGATCACCGACTTGAACGTCGGCATCGTGGCGATGATCGCGAACATCGTGGTGCTGGTCGTCGTGAGCCTGATGACGCGCAAGCGCGCGGCGGAGGCGTCCTAGGCGCGGTTTTCCCCATTGAACGCGGCCGCGCCAGTGGCCTACGATTGGCGATGCCGGCGGCCGCCCCGCCGCGCCCGGAGGCCGTATGCGCAGAGCCATCCCTTGCCTGGCGTCCCTCGCCCTGCTCCTGTTCGCCACGTCCGCGCAGGCCAGCGGCGTCAACTTGACCTGGGTGCGCTGCTACGGCGACGGAGGCGTCCCGAACCGCGCGTTCGCGTGCAACGCCAACGCGGGAACCAATCTCCTCGTGGGGTCGTTTGCATTCGACAGCACGCTGCGGATGGTGCAGGGGATGGAGTTCACGATCGACCTGACGACGGCCGCTCCCAGCCTGCCGGCCTGGTGGCAGTTCAAGAACACGGGCGCGTGCCGGCAGACCGCGATGAACTTCAACACCGCCGCCAATCCCAACGATGTCGTGTGCGTGGACTGGGCGAACGGGCAGGCCTCGGGCGGCATTGGCGCCTACACGGTGGGGACACAGGGACCCAATACGGCTCAGATACGCGGTGTGGAGGCCGTTCCATCCTCTGCCTACATGGACCTTCCCGCGGGGCTGGAATACTTCTCGTTCAACATCCTCGTCTCCAACGTGAAGACGACCGGGCTCTCGTCGTGCGGGGGCTGCACGGTGCCCGCGTGCCTCGCGCTGTCGTCGATGAAGATCTACACGGATTCCGGCAACAGCTTCGTGATGCTCACGACGCCGGCCAACGGCACGAGGAGCAACTACGTCTCCTGGCAGGGCGGCGACGGTGTGGTGCCGTTCCCGAACGGGACCTGCGCGGGCTTTGACACCGCGGGCTTCGCGGTCAACACGAACGTGGTCGGGCGCGGCACTGTCGGGCGCTCCCGCACCAAGACGCAATACCCGCCTGGAAGCCCGATCTCGCTCTTTGCGCTGCCTTCCGCGGGCGCCCGGTTCGTGGCGTGGTCCGGCGACACGGCGAGCACCGAAGACACGTTGAACATCGTCGTCACGCGGGCGTTGAGCTACACCGCCACGTTCGAGAGCGACCCCGCCGATGCACCGATGCTGCAGAGTGTGACCGACGAGCCGGGCGACCAGGGTGGATTCGTGCGGCTCCACTGGTCGCCGAGCCCGCTCGACGCCCCGGCTTTCGCGGGTCTGCTCTGCTGTTACTCGGTACAACGCCAGTCCGCCACGGCGCCCGGCGATCCGTGGACGAGCGTCGCTGCGCTGCCGGCGAGCGCCCAGCCGTCCTACGATCTCCCCGCGCAGACGCCGGCCGATTCCACGGCGAGCGATCCCGCGCTCTACCACTTCCGCGTCGTTGCGTTGGCCGACAGCGGATCGGCTGCATGGACCTCGAACGCGCTCGTCGGCTATTCCGTCGACAACATCGCGCCGCCGGCGCCCGCCTCGGTCTCGGGCAGCATGGCATCGGGCGTGGCGACGTTCTTCTGGCCGGCGGTCGACGTGCCGGACTTGAGCCACTACGCGATCTACCGCGACCTCGAGGCCGTGCCGCCGACCGACGCCGCTCATCGCATCGCGACCACGACGCTCACGGGCTACACCGACTCGCCGGGCGCCTTCGCGCATTACTTGGTGAGCGCGGTCGATGTGCATGGCAACGAAGGACTTGCGACGCCGTTCATTCCGGTCAACCCGGTCGGTGTGGACGGCCGCCCCGTTCCCCGGGCGCTCACGGTCGGCAATCCGGCGCCGTCGCCGATGGCCGGCAGCATGTCGATGTCGATTGGGCTGCCCCACGACATGAGCGTCACGGTCGAGGTCGTCGACACGCAGGGTCGGCTCGTTCGGCGACTGAACGACGGCGCCGCCGCCGCCGGGTGGCTCACGGTGTCGTGGGACGCGCGCGACGCGCAGGGCCGGCAGGCGGCGGCGGGCATCTACTTCATCCGCGTCCGGACGCCTGCAGGCGAACGGATCAAGCGGCTCGCCGTGGTGCCTTGAGCCGCAGGTCCGCCGCGGCCACTCGAAAGGACCCCGATGCGACTCCCGTTCCTCACGCTCGCGCTCGCGGGGCGGCCACGGTGAGCCGCGCGGCCGCATCGAAGGCGGATCCACGGCAGGAGCGCGCGAAGGTGCGTGCCTACGTCGCCGCGCAGCCGCCCGCGGCGCGGAAGGCGCTGCGCGCGATCCGTGCCGCCATCCGCGCTTCCGCGCCCAAGGCGATCGACGTCATCAGCTACGGCATCCCGGCCGTGCGACTCGACGGCCGCGTACTCGCCTGGTACGCGGGATGGGCGCGACACACGAGCGTCTATCCGCTCAGCGCCGCGTTCGTGCGGGAGCACGCCGCGGCGCTCGAGGGTTACGAGCTGTCCAAGGGGACGCTCCGCTTCCCGCTCGAACGGCCGATCCCGAGCGCACTCGTGAAGCGCTTCGTCCGCTCACGGATCGCAGTTCTGGCCGCGGGGGCCGCGGGCCGTCGCGCGCCCCGTCAGCGCTCCGGACGCTCCACGAAGTAGGCGATCCGCGACAGCCGCCGCTCGCACGTCAGCCGGTAGACGGCGGCGAAGAAGCGCTGCAGCCCGTCGAAGCGCTCCGCGCCCTCGATCGGCAGCAGCTCCGCCTTTCGCGCCTCGCGGGCGCTCTGCCAGCGCTCGGAGACCTTCGCGGCGTTCTCGGTCACGTCCTCCTGTTGCACGAGGCGGAACCCCGCCTCGTCGATCAGGCGGTCGTTGAACCCGGCGGGCACGAACAGGAACACTCCGATCGAGCTTCGGAGCGCAAGCTCGTCGTTCGTGACCGGACCGGAGATGACGACCGGGTCGGTGAAGATCGCCCGGCCGCCGGGGCGCAGCACGCGGCGCCATTCGCGCAGCACGGCGGGCCGATCGGGAAAGTGGTTCATCGAGTCGTTGCAGAGCAGGGCGTCGAACGCACCGTCGTCGAACGGCAGGCGCGCCGTGGCGTCGGCGACGATGAATCGGAGCCGACCGGCTTCGGCCGATCCGGCCGCCAGCTTCGTCGCCGTCGCCACGCCGTGCGCGTTGCTGTCGACGCCCGTCACCCGGCAGCCGAACGTGCGGGCTACGTAGCGGGCCGGGCCGCCCGACCCGCTTGCGACCTCCACGAGGTGGCGTTCCGGCGAGAGCCCGAGCCAGGGCAGCCAGCGCTCGTACTCGTCCATCGTGAGCCAGCTGTTCTGGCCGATGTCGTCGCCGTACGTGTCGCGGCGGATCGCGTCGTGCAACCGCTCGCTGAATTGCTCGTATGTACTGTTGTAGAGATCGACACGCTTGCTCATCGGCGGCCTCCGGCCCGGGGGTTCAGAGGTGCTCCCAGCCCCGGTTGAACGTGAGGACGTTCTTCTCGAACATCCCCTGGATGGAGGATCTGCCGAGTTCCATGCCGAGCGCCTTTCGTTACGGGAGCCGCCACCCGGACCAGGGCCATGCCGACGCCCGACTCTAGCACGCAGCTCCCGGGCCCCGGCGCACCGGCGCCTCCCGAAGACGATGGGCTCGCCGCACAGTTGCGCGGCTTCGGGCCCGCGTGGTGGCTGTCGTTCGTACTCGTGCTCGCTGCGGCCCTGGTCTCCCCGGGCCTCGCAGCGCTGGTGGTGCTCGCGTGGGCGCACCGCTCGCACACGCCGTGGAGCGACCTCGGGTTCGTGCGGCCCGCGAGCTGGACGCGTACGATCCTGGGCGGCATCGCGCTCGGTGCGGCGTTCAAGCTGCTGATGAAGGCGCTGGTGATGCCGCTCCTCGGCGCGCCCCCGATCAATGCCGCGTTCCACGACCTCGCCCACGAACCCCGGGCTGTGCCGGGCTTCCTGTTCCTGCTCCTGTTCGGCGCCGGTTTCGGCGAGGAGACGCTGTTCCGCGGCTACCTCTTCGAGCGGCTCGGACGGCTCATGGGCTCGGGCCTGCCCGCCCGCACCGCCACGGTGCTCATCACCTCGACGCTGTTCGCGGCGGCGCACATCATCACCCAGGGGCGGTACGGCGCCGAGCAGGCGTTCATCACCGGTGCGGTCTTCGGCACGATGTTCGCCGCCACGAGGCGGCTGCCGTTGATCATGGTCGCGCACGCCGCGTTCGACGTCACCGCGTACGCGATCATCTATTTCGACGTCGAGACCGCCGTGGCGCACTGGATCTTCCGCTAGCGCCGGCGCGGGGATCATCCGCCCGCCATCGCCCCCACCACCATCAGCGGCTCGCGGCCCTCGGCCACCGCGCGCGGCAGCTCCGCCTCGGCGGGATCCAGCGACAGGTCTTCGCCGCAGGCGAAGAAGCGCACGAAGTCGCGGCGCTTTCGAGTGACGTGGTCGCGGATCGTGCCGCGCAGCACGGGGTGTCGCGCCTCGAGCGCGTCGAGGACGGAGCGCACGCTCACCGCCCCCTCGACGTCCAGCGTCACCTCGCCATTGACGCGGGCGAGGTTCCGCAGGTGGTAGGGCAGGACGACGCGGATCACCTGAGCGTCTGCACCGACACCGAGAGCACCGCCGGCAGGTCGCGCACGATCGGCGTCCAGTGGTCGCCGGAGTCGGCCGAGGCGTACACCTGCCCGCCGGTCGTGCCGAAATAGACGCCGCAGTCCTCGAGCGCGTCCACGGCCATCGCCGTACGGAGCACGTTCACGTAGCAGTCCTTCTGCGGCAGGCCGTTCGTGAGCGGCTCCCACTGGTCGCCGCCGGTGCGGCTGCGGTACACGCGCAGCTTGCCCTCGGGCGGGTAGTGCTCGCTGTCGCTCTTGATCGGCACCACGTAGATCGTCTCCGGCTCGTGCGCGTGCACCGAGATCGGGAACCCGAAATCGGTCGGGAGGTCGCCGCTGATCTCGCGCCAAGTCTCGCCCGCGTCGTCGCTGCGCATCACGTCCCAGTGTTTCTGCATGAACAGCGTGTTCGGCCGGGTCGGGTGCATGGCGATGCAGTGCACGCAGTGCCCCACCTCGGCCGCCGGGTCGGGAAGCTCGTATTTGGAGAGCAGGCCCTTGCTCATCGCCTTCCAGCTCTTGCCGCCGTCCTCGGTCCGGAATGCGCCGCCCGCGGAGATGGCGATGAACATGCGGTCCGGCTGCTTCGCGTCGAGCAAGATCGTGTGCAGGCCCATGCCGCCGGCCCCGGGCTGCCAGAGGTCACCCTTCACCGTGCGGAGCGCCGGCAGCTCCGCCCACGACTTGCCGCCGTCCGTGGTCTTGAACATCGCCGCGTCCTCGACCCCCGCGTAGACGGTGTCGGGGTCGCTGAGCGACGGCTCCAGCCGCCACACGCGCTTGAACTCCCACGGATGCTGCGTGCCGTCGTACCACTTGTGCGTGCCGGGCACGCCGTCGTACGCGAACTTGTTGTCCACGGGCTCCCAGGTCTTGCCGCCGTCGTTCGAGCGCTGGACCACCTGGCCGAACCAGCCGCTCGTCTGCGACGCGTAGAGCCGGTCGGGATCGGCCGGCGAGCCGCTGACGTGATACATCTCCCAGCCGGCGAAATGCGGTCCGGCGACGTCCCAGTTCTTCCGCTTGCCGTCCGAGGTGAGGACGAACGCGCCCTTCTTCGTGCCGACCAGTACGCGGACTCCACTCATGCTTCACTCCTTGTTCGAGGCGTGGGGAAGAACACCGGCCGGACGCTGCGTTGCCGAGGCTAACGCGTCGCCAGCTCGCGGCCAACCTGCGTTATCGTTCACGATGGGCCGCACGATCCCTCTTTCCCCAGGAGATGGCCGATGACGAACCCGCTCGCGCGCTGGACACAGGCGCTGCTCCGGATCGTGTCCGGTTTCCTGCTCTTCTGCCCCGGCGCGCACAAGATCTTCGGCTGGTTCGGTCCCATGCCGGCCGGCTTCACGCTGACGCCGCTGCTGAGCACGGCGGGCTGGATCGAGATCGTGGGCGGCCCGTTGATCATGCTCGGGCTCCTCACGCGACCCGTCGCGTTCATCTGCTCGGGCGAGATGGCGGTCGCTTACTTCCACAGCCACTTCCCCCGCGGCTTCTGGCCGATCCAGAACCACGGCGAGCTCGCCACGGTGCTCTGCTTCAACTTCCTGTTCCTGTCGGCGGCCGGCGGCGGCCCGCTGAGCGTGGACGCCTGGCTCGCCGGCCGGCGCGCGGAGCGCATCGCGAACGCCGGCTGACGTGGTCACGGCCGTGCCTCCGGACCGCATGCCGCCGCTCGGTCCAGCAGCACCTTCTGCTCGCGCGCATTGCGCGTGAGCGACGCGGCCCGCGCGAACTCGGCGCGCGCTTCGCCCGTGCGTCCGAGCTTCGCCAGGAGGTCGCCGCGGGCCGCCGGCAGCAGGTGGTAGGACGCGAGCGCCGGCTCGTTGGCGAGGGCGTCCACGAGCTCCAGCCCGGCGGCGGGGCCGAACGCCATCGACACGGCGACCGCGCGGTTCAGCTCCACGATCGGCGACGGCGCGAGCGACGCGAGCGCATCGTAGAGCGCCACGATGCGGGCCCAGTCGGTCTCCGACGCGACGCGGGCGCGCGCGTGGCAAGCGGCGATCGCGGCCTGGAGTGCGTAGACGCCGCGCGCACCGCCGAGCGCCTCCGCCCGCGCGAGTGCCGCGAGCCCGCGGTGGATCAGGAGCGCGTCCCAGCGCCCGCGGTCCTGGTCCAGGAGCAGCACGGGCTCGCCGTTCGGGCCCACCCGCGCGCGCGACCGTGACGACGTGAGCTCCATCAGCGCCACCAGGCCGTGCACCTCGGGCTCCTCCGACGCCAGCTCCGCCAGCACACGCCCCAGCCGCAGCGCGTCCTCGCACAGCGCGGGGCGCAGCCAGTCGTCGCCGCGCGTGGCGGCGTACCCCTCGTTGAAGACGAGGTACAGGACCCCGAGCACCGAGGCCAGCCGCTCCGCTCGCTCGGACCCGCGCGGCGCCTCGAACGGCACGCGCGCCTCGGCCAGCGTGCGCTTCGCGCGCACGATGCGCTGCTCGACCGTCGGCACGCTCACCAGGAACGCGCGCGCGATCTCCTCGGCCGTGAGTCCGCCCAGGAGGCGCAGCGTGAGCGCCACGCGCGCGTCGCTCGAGAGCACGGGGTGGCACGTCATGAACATGAGCCGCAGCAGGTCGTCCCCGTACTCGTCGTCGAGCGCCGCGTCGCGCTCGTCGGCGCGCGTGTCCGGCCGCGCGTCCAGCTCGCGGCCCAGTTGTTCGTGCTTGCGATCGAGCATCTTCCCCCGCCTGAGCTGATCCAGCGCACGGCGCTTCGCCGTGGTCATGAGCCACGCGCCCGGCCGCTCCGGCACACCGGTGCGCGGCCAGTGCTCGAGCGCCGCGACGAGCGCGTCCTGCGCCAGGTCTTCGGCGCCGCTCAAATCGCCCGTGAACCGCGTAAGGCCTGCAACGAGCCTTGGGAACTCGATCCGCCAGATGGCGTCGATCGAGCGCGAGAGGTCGGGCGCCGACATGGACGGCGCCCGCACCACCTGGCTCCGACCGGCGAGCGCACGATCAGTGCTTGCCCGCCTTCTGCCGCTCCAGGATCTGCTTCGCGAGCCGCTCCTCCTGCGCGCGCAGCTCGGGCGTCAGCTCGGCGCCGAAGTCCTCCGACTCGAACACCGGCCGGAGTTCCAGCACCGACTGGTCGCCGGTGGGGTTCGGGCAGCGCTTCGCCCACTCGATGGCCTCCTGCATCGACTTCACCTGCCAGATCCAGAAGCCGGCGATCAGCTCCTTGGTCTCGGCGAACGGGCCGTCGACGACGGTGCGCTTCGCGCCCGAGAACACGATGCGCGCGCCCTTGGAGCTCGGGGTGAGCCCGTCGCCCGCGAGCATGATGCCCGCCTTCACCAGTTGCTCGTTGTAGTTGCCCATCTCGGTGAGCAGCTGCGCGCTCGGCATGATCCCGGCCTCGGAATCCTTGCTCGCCTTCACGATCACCATGACCCGCATCGCATGCTCCTTTGGTCGGAGGTTCCAGGGCGGGCTCGACCGTTTCATGCGGTCCCGAGCCCTCGCCCCCTTCTGCCAGGACGACGAACGACGCGGCCCGGAATCGACACGGCCGAGGAACATTCTCACTTGGGCACGAACCCCATCAGCGCCAACGGGTTGCCGTCAGGGTCCCTGAACTCGCGCAGCTTGAGCTCGCCCTTGTCGGTGCGCTGCACCACCGTGGCCTCGCCCGAGAAGCGCACGCCGCGCTTCTCCAGCTCGCTCCCCAGCGTATCGATGTCCGGCGCGTCGATGTAGAGCACCGAGCCGCCGGGCGTCATGGACGGCTCCACGCCGATCATCAGCCGCATGTCGCCCAGCTGGTAGAACGTCATGTTGGGCACCTCGAACAACAACGTCAGTCCGAGCACGTCGCGATAGAAACTCTTCGAGCGTTCGGCGTCCCGTGTCGTGAGCGCAACCTGGACGAGCTTGCGGCCCGTGAGCGTGGACGGGGCGGGATTCGCGGACGGGGTCATGGGGGCCTCCGGGGATCTGAGGGGAACGCGGGACGGGGCGCCAAGGATAGCGAAC
>Ga0306926_10010236_pt1 | contig 10361 bp, 10 predicted proteins | sample flu12Cox44000178_FD_203759 | JGI IMG/M metagenome (GOLD analysis project Ga0306926, IMG submission 203759) | Lab enrichment of tropical soil microbial communities from Luquillo Experimental Forest, Puerto Rico - flux8day.12C.oxic.44.000.178 (v2)... | ecosystem: Environmental > Terrestrial >... | reverse complement strand
AACGATAGTGATGTTTCCTGATCCCAAGGCGCACGGCTGGGCGATAGTGGCGGCCGAATGCTTGCGGTGCGGGCTCGCCCCAGCGTCATCAGCGTGAAGTTGCGATGCTCAAGGGGATGTTTCCGTGCTCGAATTTCCACGCCCCACGGGACGCTCAACCAGGTTATCTTCGAGGGCCGCGCGTCAAGCGGCGATCCTGAAAAGCCAAAGCCCCGCCGGAGGCTAAATCCGGCGAGGCTCTTGCAATTCCCGATGACTGGCCGACCGGAGCCACCACTACCCCTGTTCTGGGATGTTCGTCAATCGGGAGGATCGATGTCGCAAATGTGGTATGCCGCTGCCGTCAAGCCCCTGGCCGATCGTATGCCTATAAAATTCCGCGCCGCGTGCTGGCACGACTGCTCATGGGCGCTGCTCAATCTGCGGCAGCAGGGGTTTGAGACGTATTGCCCGCTGCGACGGCACCGCACGGTGTTGCGCGACCGGCGGTTTGAATTGATGCAGCCGATGTTCGGTCGGTATGTGTTTCTTATGGTCGACTTGTTAGACTGGGGCTGGCACCGGGTGAACAACACGAGCGGTGTTATTCACCTATTGCCGACACATCTTGAAGAGCCGCTGGCATTACCCGAGCAATTCGTTCCCGAGCTGCAGGCGCGCGAGGCCGAGGCCGAAGCCGTGAGAGCAGCTGCGGCCGAGGAGTTGATGAGCCGGTTCAAGGCGCATGACGTCGTACGGATCTTGCGCGGCAGGTTGGCCCGCCAGACAGCCGAGGTCATTATTTCGGCCGGCGCCAGACGCGGGTTGCGGTCGAGATGTTTGCCCGTGAAACCGTTCTCACGCTGCCGACCGATGATCTCGAGGCGATCGAGTCCGATGGCTCATGAGCCACAGTAGCTCAGAGTTGGCACTGACTGATCCGGCCGTCGTCTGATTAGTGAAGCACGTTTTATAGTAGGAACGAGGCCCCGGATCACGCCTCTAGGGCGCGTCGGACAAGGGCGTTGCGTAGTTCCGGGTCTTCGGTCGACTCGGCGGCGGTCAGTGCTGTCGCCGGCTCCAACCGCGCCAGGATTTCGTCGCGGAGAGCGGGATCGCTAGCGAGGCTCAGCATTTTTAACGCGACCTCCGGAGCCAGCTCTCTGGGTTTGGTGAAGGCGGCGATGTTGATTCCGTTCAATGTTGTGGTCCGTTTCGTGCATCTTCAAGACTTTTAGCATTTTCCAGCTGTCTTTGTTCTCGATCCGCTTTGAACTGCTCATAGGTACGATGCGGTGGCGACAGTTTTGCGGCCTCGGCGCAGGCGAGATCAACGAGTTTGTTGCGCTGCTCGGCGGTCTTCGCAGTGAGTTCGTCCCGCGCGTGGCGCCGCTGTTCCGCTTTAGCCTGTCTATCCAACGACCGACCGTAATCCATGATATCGGTCTCTGTGAACATGATCGGCGCCAGTCGGCGCCGCTTTCGCACCGCATTGATGTCATCGATGTAGGCCTGTCGTACTCCATACCCGTTGTTGTAGAAGCAGCTCTCGAACTCCGGCCGCCACACTGCCGATGGTTCAATGAATTTGGCTATTTCTTCGAAGCGGGCGATCAACACGGTTTCCTCGCACCGTTCGCAATTCCATGCATAATCGTTTGGACGCACTTCGTATTTCCGTGCCATGTTTGTTTGATCCCTTCTGCGTTGAGGTTCGCTTTCCGTCAGTGCGGGGCAAGTTGGTGGGTAACCTGTTCTGTCGGTGGTCCCATTCCGAAAGTTTAGACAATGTCTGAAAGGTGGGTTCCGGGAGCGGTAACGATCGTGCGGCCACTGATCGCCCGCCGGCCGTAGACCGAATGCTCAGTGATAAGCAGGGCAGTCGTCCCGCAGTGCCCTGCGGATCTCCGCGCCCTGCGGATCGGGTGCGGTCCACGCCAGCCACAGCGCCGACACGATCACGATTTCGGCGCCGGCGCTTTGAGGTGCTCGTCTTTGTGCAGCGTATTGGCGATGTAGGACCGGGCCTCTTTTCGGATTTGCTCACGGTTTCCGCCGATTTTCTTGAAGGTGGCTTCCGCGACTCTGATCGCTTCATCGACCTGGGACACCGGCAGCGAGCCCGACAGTGAGGCCTGGCGCATCATTGAGGACATGAATCGTGACGGTGCCCGGCATGTGCTCGTGGTCGCCGGGGTTGTCGGCGATCCTGACGTGTCGCAGCCGGCTGTCTGGCTTGCCGTCTTTCGGATCGCGGTCAGTCATTGTGTTGTTTCCTCTGTGATCGCCGTAGCGGCGGCAATGCTCGCCACGCTCACCGGTTATTGGCCGGGTATCCAATAGTCGTACTGACTGCCTCCGAGCTCTTGAGCTGGCGTGCGCCATACAGCGCCAGCAATGCTGCCTCGGCGCGGCCATGATGCTTCTTTAGACGCCATTGTGAAGCGCACGCCGGCAGCAATTGCGAGGCGCGGGCGCGGGCGCGGGCTCCATCCTTAGCTTTTGACACACCAAGAGCGCGCTCCAGCTGACCGGCAGCACCAGCGAGAGCGGAAAGCTGCCGGCAGCGAGCACGGCAAGGATGAGACCGTAGCATTTGCCAAAGGCGAAGACGCCGCTCACACCCTGACCAGGCATCGCGCCAACTTGCTCGACAAAGGCATGGGTGAGCCGGTCCTGTGCAAGGATTTCGATCAACCCGGCGATGTCGAGCTCGCGTTTATTTCGCCCGCCGCGGGTCAGCAAATGCACCGGGATATCGATCGCTTCGCCGCTCGAAGGACGTCCGGATCGAGGAAGAACAAGGCGGCGGATAACCCGGGATCGATGGCAACGATCGTCATTTTTGATAGATCCACGCCTATGCCGGCACACGCAGCGCTGTAATCAGCCGGTCCTGCTCGACAATTCGCCGGTTCACGACGCGATAGGCGATTTCGTCGATATAGCCGCGCGACAACAGCACGTGAATGGTAACCGTGCCGCTTTGCCCCTGCCGGGCGAGGCGAGCGTTGGCCTGTTGAAACAATTCCGCCGACCATGGCAACGAGAACCACACGAGAGTGTCACTGCCGTGCTGCAGGTTGATGCCATGGCCGGCGCTGGCCGGATGGGCGATCAAGAGCTCGATCGTGCCGTTGTTCCAGGCATCGATCCGCCCGGCGTCGAGCAATTGCGCTGTCGGGAAACGCTGCTCGATCCGCGCGATTTCGTGGCGATAGGTGACACAGACGAGGGTCGGCCGGTCATGGTCTTGATGAATCTCGGCGAGCATGTCGAGCCGGCGATCGTGCAGGCGCTGCCAGCCGCCGCTGTCGTCGTAAACCGCACCTGATGTGACCTGCATCAGTTTGGTGACGATGGCTTTCTCGCTTGCCGATAGAAGGCGGAGCGATGGATCGGCAGCGGCTTTGGCGGCGAGAGAGGCAGTCGAGCCGTCGATGTCGAGCGCCTGATAAATTGCGGCCGTCGCCGGATCGAGCGGCACGTCGTGGACGACCTCTCGAACCGGCGGCCGGGTGCCGAACGCCGCTTCGTCGACGACATGAGTGAAGAGGCGCAGACGGTCGGTGGTCGCGGCTTCGACCCCGCTTTTCGGATAGAACTGCCGCTCGTATGGATCGACCGGGAAGAAATTGGCGGCGCGCCAGGCGTAGAATGGCGGAAACGCCGTACCTTGCGTGACCAGCTGGGCAGGCGCCCAGATGTCGGTCAGCTGATGCCCGCGCGGCGTGCCGGTCAACGTCCAGCGCCGCGCCGCCACCAGGCTCAAGGCCAGCATCGTTTTGGTGCGCGCCGCGGCAGGGTTTTTCAGTCGGCTCGATTCATCGGCGATCAGCGCCGAGAGTCGCCGCCATTTCCGCCGAACGTTCTCGGCGGCGAGCCAGCGCAGAACGTCGTAATTGGTGACATAGATATCGGCCGGGCGATCGAGTGCCTCGAGGCGCTGCTTTGGCGTACCGACGACCCGTTCAACCGTGAGAACCGAAGTGTCCTGCCACTCTGCCGCTTCGCGCTGCCACACCGTCTCGGCGATCAACAGCGGGGCGACGACCAAGATCGGGCCGCCGTCGAGCTCGCCCGTCTGCTTGAGATCGGCGAGCGCGTGCAAAGCGATCGCGGTCTTGCCGCTGCCCATGACGGCGATCACCTGGCGCGCCGCATCCGCCTTCAAAAAGTCGATCGCGGCGACCTGGTAGGGATAGAGCCGCGAGCGTGAACGAGGAGCGGCGGTCACGGCCGCACCAGCCAGCGCGGGGTCGGACGAAACCATGCCGACCGCGCCGCCGGCACCGCATTGGGGGCGGCCTGGCGTGTCGGGCAACCTGCCGCGGCAGCGCAAAAGCGGCACCAGGCTCCGGCCCGACGCGGGGCGTCGGCAGCGACTGCCGCCTTCACCGCATTGCGCAGCACGGTCTCGAGGCGGTCGATATCGGCGCGGCCGTAATGATGACTGCGGGCAAGACCGTGCTCGTGATCGTGACGGGGCTGGATCACCCAGGCGGTCAACCCGTCCGTGGCGACACCAAAACACCGTGCCGCGAGCAACCCGTAGATGCCGAGCTGCACGGCATCGGCCGCGACCATGATTGCCTCACCAAACTTCAGATCGATGATCGTGTCGACCGGCCCGGCCGCGGAGAACCCGACGACGTCCGCCGTGCCCCACAGGGCAGCGAGACCGGCGAGCGGTGGCAGGCGCAACTCGACCATGAAAGCGCGCGAGCCGAGGATCTGTCGCGTGGCGGTGAGTGCGGCGTCGAGCGGACGTTGCATCAACGGATCGGTGGTCATCGCCTTCGCCGGTAGCCCGCGGCGAAGGCCCGTGGCAAACCAGGCGTGTGCGGTGGTGCCAAGCTCGGCAAACTCCGAGGATGGCGCTGGCGGGGCACTACTCTCGGCCTGGTACGATCCTGGGCAGGCGATCCACCGTTCGGCGGCCGATGGCGGCAGTGGCGCGTGGCTCATGACTTGGCCTTGCCCCAACTGTCACCGATCCGGGTCGAGACCACGCCATTGAGCGGGGCATCGGGAAAGGTCTCGGCAAACGCCGAAACCATGGCATCGGTGAGGATGCGACGCGCGGCTTCGGCGTCTTCCTGACGGACCTCGAGCGCGAGCTCGTCGTGCACGAACAGGACTGGCCCGCCCTCGATCCGGGCCTCGTGCAACGCCGCATCGACCTTGATCAGCGCCAGCATGCTGGCGTCGGCGCAGGCGCCCTGGATCGGCGCGTTGCAGCACAACGTGTATTTCAGCGCGTCCTGCGCCCAACCATAACCGTCAATCGCCTCACCCCATTCCTCGCCAAATTCGTCACCGAGCTCCTCGCCATCACCATCCCGCCACCCCACGGAGCGAGTGCCCGTAGTCCTGCCTTCCCAGGCAGCTTCGATCACCCGCCCGAGCCGCCCGCTCACGATGATCCCGCGCTGTGTCGCCTGCGCGTGATTGAGCCGCATCCAGTTGCCGTAGGTCGAGTAGCGCCGCAGAAAGGCTTGCCGTGCCGCCTCGGCCTCCGCCAGGGACAAGTCGACCCCGTAATTGTTCCACGCGGTGGCGACGAGCCCGGCTGCCCCGGCGCCGTAGATCATCGAAAAGTTGACCGGTTTCGCGTGATCGCGGGCGGCGGCGTCGACCTCGTCATAGCCAATGCCGAGCATCGCCGCGGCTTGGCTCTGATGCAGGTCGACGCCATTGGCGAAGTCGGCGGTCATCACCGGATCGCCCGATATCGCCGCGGCGGCGCGCAGTTCCATCATGTTGAAGTCGCCGATCACCAGCACCATGCCCGGGGCAGCGATCACGCATTGGCGAAATTCCGGTGCGCGATGCTTTGGAATCTGCTGGATGTTCGGGTTGTTGGAGCTGAATCGTCCGGTCTTGGCGGCGCTGATGCTGTAGGACGGGTGAAGCCGGCCGGTGACGGGGGAAATCTTGTTGATCAGCTCGGTGCCAAAGACGCTGATCAGCTTTTCCGCCGCAGTGATCGCCAACAATGAGCGGATCGCCGGCGAATGCGCGACGCGGCGCATCTCGGATGCGCGAATTGTCAGCAATCCTTGGCTGGTGCGCGGCCAGGTGTCGAGCAATGTCTGCGGTAATACCTCTTGCAGGTACGCCCGCACCTCATTCGGGGTGTCGGGCGGCTGACGCGCCGCGGCAGCAACAAACGACGCTCTCGCCTTGAACAACGCCACCGACCAGGCAGCGACTTGATCGCCATGGCGATGGCGATCGATCAGGATGCCGCGCGTGATCATGCGCGCCACCGGCGGCGTCACATCGCGCTGCAGCAGATAGGCGCCACCACGGTTCTTCGCGAGCAGCTCGAGGCGGAATTTCAACCACAGGCGATAGGCGATGATCGCATCGAGTGCGGCATAGGCGTATTGCCCGCGGCTGAGATAGGGTGCGGCCCAATCCGAACGCTGCAAGCGCTTGGGCAGCTCGATACCGAGATACGCGAGTGCGGCATCGTCGAGACCACGGCGATAGACGCCAAGCAAGACCCCGGCGGCCTGCAGTGTATCCTCAAAGCGCGGCACCGCGATCCCGTTGGCGGCGAGATGGCGCAGCTCGAAGACAGCATTGTGGATAATGGCGGTGCGGCGCTGCAGAACCGGCGCCAACAAATCGAGCGGCACCCGATCGGTATCGAGCACCACGACTCGGCGCCCGCCACCATAAAGCTGTGCGGTGCGGATGCGCGAGCGTTGTGGATCGAGCCCGGCGGTACTGTCGAATGCCGGCTGGTGCTTTGCCGGCACACCATCCTTGCGCAGCTTGACCGGCGGACGCTGCTCGGTGCCGGGTAATGGCGCCGTCTCGATGTCAAACCCGATCAGCGGCGGTTGGTAAAGCAACTCCCTGGGTGTGTTGATGTTTGAATCAGTCTCGATCGCCGCCAGTGCAGCGCGAGCCTCGTCGATGGTCCGAGGGATGACGACGGTAACACCGAGGGATGCGAGCAATTCGATCGGCGGCCGATCGAGCGCCGTGCCGCCGAGATGATCCCAGATTTCCGCACAGCGTGCCTGCAGGGCGCAGGAGAGATCAGGTGACAGCCGTGAAGCACCGATTACCTGCACGGCGCGTCCCTGCAGCCGGAAACCGGTGCCGGCTTCCTGAGCCTGCAGCAGGAGCCTGGTCAGCGGCGCGGAGTCGATCAGGTCGGAATCCATGACTCCTCACTGATCGACGCACCGGGGTCGCCCCCCGGCAACCAGGTTTTGGTGTCTGTTTCGTGCTCCCCGGGCGATTCCGCTGAATTTTTATTTTCTTCTACGTCATCCCCATCCGGTGCATCCGTCCCATCCGCCCCAGCCTCCTGCACAGCATTGATAATGCTCGCGTTTTCAGAGGTGTCGGATGGCAAATCCGGATCCGTCCCAGCCGCACCGTGATCCGGGATAGGTATATCCGCTGCGTACCCTGGTGCGGATGAGAGTGATCGCGGGTCGGATGGAGGTGAGCGTGTGTCGGATAGCGGCTCAGGGGTTTTTTCTTTAGAATTCAACGGTGTGACAGATGTGTCGGAAAAAACGGATGGGTGTATGGGAGCAAAAATAGAAATCTGTTCCTCACCACCAGGTGCGTTGGCGTCATCGTTCGCGACATTGGGCAAATACCTCTCGAACGCATCCTGGAAATGCGCCAGCCGATAACCGCGCACTACTCGCTGACCGACACGCCACTTACGTTCGTTGGCAGGGGGGTCGACCAGCCCTTTCAGACGATCACGGAGGTAGTACTCGTTGATTTCCCGGCCGCGATAAGCGATGGACCAGTCGCGCGACGGCTCCGGTAATGCCAGCATGGCGTCGACCAGCTCTTTCGTCGGCATCAGCTCACGGGTGCCAAACGCTTCGCGGATGTCGGTCAGCAAGGGCACGACGTCGCCGATGGCGCGGGTGGTGCCGTTGATCGCGATTGCCGCCTCACGGGCACGCTGCGGCCATCCCCCGCCGATATGCGTCGCTATACGCAACAACGGCCGCCAGTTGTCACGAGCCCGCGCCGCAATGATGTCGGGAATCGTCGCATCCGGCAGTGCCGTCTGATCCTGCGCCCAGCGCGCAAATTTACGGCCACAATCGAGCAGAACCGGCGAAGTGCCGTCGATCAGCGGCTGTAAGGTGGTCAGCTCCGCAGGTGTCGCCCGCAACAAGGTGGCCTTGATCGCGCGGCTCTCCAGAGCATCGTCCCCGATCCGGCCAATCGTCGTGTAGACGTAGGTTCCCCACGCCGAAAAAAGCTCGATATCCCAATTGTCGTCGGCGGTGCGGACATTGCGGGGAATCTGTGCAAAGTGACGATTGTGGAACGCTCTCAGGACGGCGTTCAGCTCCGGATTGCGATTTGAACGAAGCTGCGCGTCGACTTCATCAAGGATCAGGGTCGGCCGATATTTGTCGAGCACCCGGTAAACCACGGCCGGCGTCAATGAAGCCGCCGGCAGTGGCCGCCACACCAGAAACATCGTCAATGTCAGCAGCGTGGTCTTGCCGCATTCCGGCGACACGGCCCGAATCTCGAGCCGTGGGCTGATCGGAATTTCAATGCACCAATGATGGACGAAGTGCGTGAACAGGCACCACAGCGCGGCAACGTCGCATACCACCGGCGGGCAATCACATGCTTGCCGATCGCGGCACTCGCGGCATCCAGTACCGCTGCAATATCGTCGACCGGTTCCGGCGAGGGCTCCGGCCCCAATGCCGCGGCCGCATCAGGTGGAATGTCTTCACCTTTGACCGCACGCCGTTTAGCAGCTACCGCGGCATCCAATGCACTCCGGCGAATGCCGAGACGCTTGGCGACTTTGACGCGTTCCTCGTCGTAAGAGAGGATATTGGAAAGGTTGGCCAGGCGCTGCGCCTCGCCATCGGCCGACAACGCGACAGATGGTGCCGCGAGGATCAACTGACGCAAGGCGTCGATACCTTCGGCCAGCACGATCTTGTCGGCATCTAGGCCAAGGGGTGTGGTGCTGACGCGTAGGGTGTCGCTGCCGGTCAACAGCAGATGATCGACACCGCGGGTCAGCGATTGATCAGCTTTGCTGGCCAGCTCATCCCCGTCACGAACAATTAGCGCAACGCCTGGAACCGGTGGGATATGTCGCAGCCTGGCGATACCAGGGACACCCAGCTCGGGTACGTGCGGAAGGGCAGCGTGGACGGCGATCGCCTTTTCGACGCCTTCGGTGATCAACGTCGTATTGATCAGCTCATCGGTCGCATCAGCCGGCGAGGCGCGAATGCGAAATAGCCCGCTCTTGCGCTCCTCGGGATCAAGGGTGATCCAGAATATATTGCGCTGCGGAACGAGCTCGCTCTTGGCGCCACCGGGTGCGAGGTAGCCAAGCTGGAGGCCAAGAACGCTGCCCTGCAAACCCGTCAGCAGCGCAACCAGCGCGGATTCGCCGAGTCGCGCATCGGGCAAATGACCAAGCAACCCTTCGGGATACGGCCCGAGCAAGCCGCGGCTCACGAGATTGGCCGCGCTGTCCGTCATTGCGATCGGCTGCATCCTGTCGAGCACTTGCTTCGCCCAGAGCGCATTTCGCTCGGCCCTGGCCTGGGCCGCAGCCTCGGTGATCCGATCGGGAACAAAAGAGCCGACACCGGGATGGGTCTTGAGCCAATCGAGCGCAAAACGGCGCGCTGTGGCGGCGTCACCAAGCTCATGGGTGATCAATGACAAGGCGCCAAGGCCGGCTTGATCACTCTCGTAATCCGCCCAGCCGCCGTCGGAATAAAGCGCCAACGAGCCTTTACGGCCCACGCGGATCTCGCCATTACTGGCCTGCTGCGGCGCCTCGGGGCGCAAGCGAGCAGCGATTTCCGGCAGCCAGCTGGTCAATAGCCGGGCTTGTATATCCGGCAAGCTAACTGGACAACCACACCAGAAGCACCAATATGCCGCATCGGAAAGTCCCCCTGATTTCAAAACTTTTGCACCACCTCGCCCGGGAGCAGGGTCGCGGTGGTGCTCTCTTGTCGTCAGAAGGGCGGGCGCTCGGCCCCGACCGGAGTCATGCCGGCAAACAGGTCGTCGTCATTGGCGGCCATGGCTGGCGAGGCAATCGCAAATTGCGGTGTCGCCGCAACAGTCTCCGCCGGCAACGGCGGCGCTGCCGCTGCCGCCGGCAGCAGCGGCAATGGCGGCGGGACAATCCGTGGGCCAAACCGCCCTTCGTCGCGCTCGACCCAGCCGCACGGTTCCAGCACTGGAGCGTAGTGGAGCTCGCCGCTGCGCGACGCGATTGGAATCTGTCGAGAGGGCCGCAGGCGACAGACAAGGATTTTCCCCTCGGCCGCCTCGCGTGCATGCTCGAACGTGGCGTAGATCGAGAAGACCGCATTTTGCGCAATGGT
>Ga0306926_10010235_pt1 | contig 10362 bp, 8 predicted proteins | sample flu12Cox44000178_FD_203759 | JGI IMG/M metagenome (GOLD analysis project Ga0306926, IMG submission 203759) | Lab enrichment of tropical soil microbial communities from Luquillo Experimental Forest, Puerto Rico - flux8day.12C.oxic.44.000.178 (v2)... | ecosystem: Environmental > Terrestrial > Soil... | reverse complement strand
TCGATACGCTCGAGGGCAATGGTCAACTCTCGGCGCTCAGAGAGGAGGTCGCGCGGATGAACCGGCTGGTCGACCAGCTGCTCTGCGTCGCCCGTCTCGACTCGCTCGCGCTGGATGTCTCATCACCGGTCGATCTGCATGAACTTGCTGAGGAGGTGGTCGGCTCTATGGCGCATCTGGCATTGTCTGCCGGCCGGACGATCGCGCTGACCGGCGCCGATCATCCGGTCCTGATTACTGGCAATGCTGCCGCGATTGCCGACGCGCTGCGCAATCTGATTGAAAATGCGGTCGCGCATACTTCACCGGGGACCGAAGTGGTCGTCGAGGTCGACCCGGAGGGGACGATCAGTGTCCAGGATAGCGGCCCGGGCATTCCGGCGGAGGATCGGCCGCACATCTTCGAGCGCTTCTGGCGCGGCAAGGGGGTTCGCGCCAGCGGAGCTGGACTAGGCCTGGCGATCGTTATGGAGATCGTCAGGGCACATGGGGCCAGCATAACAGTAAGCGACCGCGTCCCGCGCGGGGCGCGCTTCGACCTCCGGTTCCGGACCGCCTGAAAGAACGCGCGCTGCCTGCGGTATCTCGCGGTTGGAAGTCGGCCTAGTGAATCCTATCGCCGCACGCTTTCTGGATAGCCTGCCTCGGGCTCCGCCAAGCCAAGCGTCGCCATCTCCTTGCGGCTCATGATTTCGTCGGCCGCTTTGACGACTTCGGGGTCGAGGGGAGGGGGCCCGAGTGCGATCCCTTTGCCGAGCGCCTTGACCGCCGTCTTTGCCACCGCGACGCGGGCGAACCATTTGTACTCGGCCGGGACGACGTGCCAGGGTGCGGCCGCAGTCGATGTCCGCGCAAACATCTCGTCGAGGGCCACGAGATAGTCGCGCCGGTGCGCCCGGTTGCGGATGTCCTCGGCACTCATCTTCCAACGCTTGGTTGGTGATGCGATGCGCTCCTGAAAGCGCCGGAGCTGTTCCCCATCGGAAGTGTGCAGAAACAGTTTGACGAGCCGGACACCGTCATTGACGAGCATCTTCTCGAAGGCGTTGATCTCGTCATAGGCGCGCCGCCACTCTTTTGGTCGGGCCAGGCCTTCGACCCGTTCGACCAGGACCCGCCCATACCAGGTGCGGTCGAAGATCGCGATCTGGCCGGGCGGTGGCAGCCTTTGCCAGAACCGCCAGAGATAATGGCGCCCCTGCTCCTCGGGGATGGGCCGGCTGACTGACCAGACATGCACCCAGCGGGGATCAAGCTTTTCGATCATGCGCTGGATGGCTCCGCTCTTGCCCGAGGCATCCCAGCCTTCGAGCGCGATGATGCCGCGCCGCCGCTCGACCCGGTAGATCTGCTCGATCTCGAGCATCGCGGTCTGCAATTTGCGCAGCTTCTGTTGATAGCTCGCCTCGTCGGCGAGCCGGCGCTCGAGATCGATCTCGGCAAGCTTAAACCCGGGTTTGACTTTTACCGCCGATGTCATTTTATCCGTCCATCCCGCACAACCTGCCGCTGTGACGATTTTTATCGCTATCCCTGAAGAAAGTGCTTGCCAAGATCGTTCACGTTGTGTTCTTAATACAACGCGGGGACCCGAGTAAGGAGATCGTTGATGAGACCATGGACCCTTGCAGCTGCGGTCGCCGCCCTCGTCACCGCCGCTTGGTGGCATTTGCCCGCCGCAGCACAGCGCGCACCGACGCAGCCCGCCGCCAGCGAGTTGATCACCTTTGAGCAATACCGCGATTTTCGGCTGCACGATCTGGCTCAACGGCAGGCGCGGCTGGTGCGCCAGCTCGCCGCGCCCGGCCTTACAGCATCCGAGAAGACGAGCCTTGAGGACCGCAAGGCCTATTACGATCAGCTCGCGGGGATGCCCGAGGCGGAGCGCGACCGGCTCTATCGCGAGCGATTCGACCAGATCGACACCAATCACGACGGCAAGCTCGACCTGCAGGAGCGTGCTGCCTGGCGCGAGAAGCAGCGCGAGAATTATCGGCAGCAAGCGGCCGCCCGTGTTCAGCCCACCGGCGGGCAGCATTAGGCGCGGGGTGGCCTCGCTCGCCGAGTTACCCTGCCGTTTCCCTGCCGGAATGCTTATTTAAGTCGCAAGTATCTGATAAAGCGAGATATTTTGTAATAGAAAAAATTCTTCCCTGAGTTTTCCCGTACGGCAGGGAAAGGAGTTCGCTGAGCAGACGCCGTTCCTGCTTGTTCTCCACCCGCCTCGCTCGGCATGATGGTCGGGTCGCCTTTGCCCGGGAGGTAGCGTTGCCGGAGCTTGCCGCGATCCTGATCGCCGATAGCATCACCCGCCTCGGGCCCGAGGCGGCCGGTGCCGTCGTCGTCAATGGCTCGCATGGCGGCATCTATGCCGCCTATCTGGCTGGCAAGCTCCGCGTCGCCGCGGCGATCTTCAACGATGCTGGGGTCGGGCGCGATGAGGCCGGGATCGCCGGCCTCGACTACCTCGACGAGTTCGGCATTGCCGCCGCTGCCGTCAGCCACAGCACCGCGCGCATCGGCGACGGCGCCGATATGATGGCGCGCGGGCTCGTGTCCCATGCCAATGCTGTGGCGCGGGAATTGGGCTGTCGCGCTGGCATGGCGTGCCGAGACGCGGCGGGCTTGCTGCAACGAGCGGCACCCGGCGGGCGCGAGCCGCCGGCCGAACGGGAAGGCGCTTTCCTCCTCCTTGCCGCGGCGCCGGCGGCCTGGGCGCTCGATTCGGCATCGCTGGTCGGTGCCGAGCATGTCGGCGCTGTGGTCGTGACCGGATCGCATGGTGGCCTCTTGGGCGGCAGGCCGGATACGGCGCTCAAATACGACGCGCTCGCGGCATTGTTCAACGACGCCGGGATCGGGATCGACGAGGCCGGCGTGACCCGCCTTCCGGCGCTCGACGCTCGCGGGATCGCCGCCGGCACGGTCGCGGCGGCGAGCGCACGGATCGGCGATGCTCGTTCGACCTACGAGGATGGCATATTGAGCCGGGTCAACCGTCGCGCCGCCGCACTCGGCATCGCGCCGGGGATGGCAGCGCGCGACTTCGTCGCGGTCACCCGCCGGGGTGCCGCTGCACGGGAGAGACGTGGATGACCGACGCCGAACGGATCAGCAACCGGCCCTCCGGCCGCATGAATGGCGGCCGGGCGCTCGCCGAGATGCTGCGGCTCGCCGGGGTCGGGCCGATGTTCGGGATGGGCGGATTTCAGCTGTTGCCGTTTTACGACGCGCTCTCGCAGCTCGGCATGCGCCACTTTCTGATTAACGACGAACGCTGCGGCGCCTTTGCCGCAGAGGCCTACGCCCGCGTCACCAACCGGCCCGGTGTCTGCGACGGGACACTTGGGCCCGGCGCCACCAACCTCGTCACCGGTCTGATCGAGGGTCTGAACGCCGGAACCCCGATGATCGCGCTCGCCGGCGACACCAACCGCGCGCATTCCTGGAAGAACATGACGCAGGAATGCCGGCAGGCCGAGATCTTGCGGCCGGCGGTCAAGGAGCTGATCCGGGTCGAGCTGACGAGCCGTGTCCCCGAGCTGCTGCGCCGCGCCTTTGCGGTTGCGACCTCAGGACGGCCGGGCCCGGTCTTGCTCGACGTCACCGAGGATGTCTGCCACGGCGAGCACGATTTTGCCGCCGAGGATTTTGCGATCGACCCGACGACATTGAGCGCGCCGGCCCGCCGCATCCGACCCGACAGGGCCGACATTGGCCGGGCCGTGGCACTGATCGCCCGCGCCAAACGGCCGCTGATGCTGGTTGGGGGCGGCATTCATCTTTCAGCGGGATACGAGGCGCTGCTGGCCCTTGCCGAGGCGCAGTCGATCCCGGTCGCCCACACGATGAGCGGCAAGGGCGGCATCGCCTGCACCCATCCGCTCTCGGTCGGGTTGTTCGGCCGCTATTCGCGCATCGCCAACGAGCTGATCGAGGCGGCGGACTGCCTGCTTGTGATCGGCTGCAAGCTCGGTGAGATCGCGACCAAGCGCTATGCCCTGCCGTCGGCGAGTATCCCGCTTATCCACCTCGACATTCTCGCCGAGGAGATCGGGCGCTGCAGCCCGGCGACGGTGGCATTGTGGGGCGACGCGCGCGCCGGGCTCGAGGATCTGACCGAGGCGCTCGCTGATGACACTAGGCAGGCCCGCGCTGCGCGCGCCGATTACCTCGGCGAGCTTCCGGCGCGGATGACGGCCTGGCGGCAGGAGGCCGCACCCCGGCTCGATTCGAGCGAGCGGCCGATCCACATGGCGCGACTCTGCCGCGAGCTCAACCGCACCCTACCGGCGGACAGCATCCTGGTCGCCGATGGCGGGTTTGCGGGCCACTGGACCGGGCTCCTCTACGACACCAAGTCGTCGGGGCGGCATTTTATCCCCGATCGCGGTCTGGCGTCGATCGGCTACGGGCTGCCCGGCGGCATCGGCGCGGCACTCGCGGCTCCGCAAACGCCGGTCGTTGCGATCACCGGCGATGGCGGGTTTAACATGATGCTGGGAGAGCTCGAGACCGCGCGACGGGCCGGCATCGGGCTGACGATCGTCGTCGTCAACAACGCCGCATCGGGCTATGTCAAGGCGCTGCAGCACGCGATGTTCCGCGGCCGCTACCAATCCTCAGACCTGGTCGAGATGGATTACGCGGCGATCGCCCGCGCGATGGGCTGTGCGGGTATCCGGGTCGAGGATCCCGAGCGTCTCGGCGCGGCGCTGCGCGAAGGCCTTGCCGAGCGTTCGCGCCCGACCGTGCTCGACATCGTCGTGACCCGTGACCCCGCCCGCATGCTGCCGGCAGTCGACAACCGCACGGTCGAGATCCGGCAGGGTGACCGCGTCGCCTGAGGCCGCCGCTAGTCATCTCGAGCTTTCTGGAGAACGCGGGTCGCAGCACTGGCTACCGCGCGCAGCGAGGCGGTGACGATGTCGCTGTCCATGCCCACGCCGTAGAGCGTCGCATCATTGCCGTCGCGGATCTGGACGTAAGCCGCCGCCTGAGCATCAGCGCCGGCGCTGACAGCGTCCTCGTGGTAATCGAGGACGCTGAGCGCGATATCGCAATCGCGCCGCAGCGCGTCGACAAAAGCGGCGATCGGGCCATTGCCGACACCTTCGATGCGCCGCTCGACGCCGTCGACGGCGATCCGCGCCGTGATGCGCCGTTCGCCGGCGCGCGGCTCGGGGAGAACGCTGTAGTCCCCGAGGGCGACGCCGTCGCGCCGCAGGTATGTCGCCTCGAAGAGCGACCAGATGTCGGCGCTGCTGAGCTCTTTCCCGGTGCGGTCGGCAACCTGCTGCACGCGCTTGGAAAACTCGATCTGCAGCCCGCGCGGCAGATCGAGACCGTAATCGGCCTTCATCACATAGGCGACACCGCCTTTGCCCGACTGGCTGTTGACCCGAATCACCGCCTCGTAAGTGCGGCCGAGATCCTTCGGATCGATCGGCAGGTACGGCACCTCCCACAATGCGTCATTGCGCTTGGCGAGCGCCTCGAAACCCTTTTTGATCGCATCCTGGTGCGAACCTGAGAACGCCGTATAGACAAGCTCCCCGGCATAGGGGTGGCGGGGATGGACCGGCAGCTGATTGCAGTGCTCGACGGTGCGAACGATTTCGTCGATGTCGGTGATCACGAGGCCCGGGTCGATGCCTTGGCTGAACAGGTTCAATGCCAAGGTCATGATGTCGACATTCCCGGTGCGCTCGCCGTTGCCAAAGAGCGTGCCTTCAACGCGATCCGCCCCGGCCATGATCGCGAGCTCGGCGGCAGCCACCGCGGTACCTCGGTCGTTGTGCGGGTGCAGGCTCAGCGTAATGCAGTCGCGGTCGCGGATGGTGCGGCCAAACCATTCGATCTGATCGGCATAGACGTTCGGCGTCGCCATTTCGACGGTGGCGGGAAGATTGAGGATCGTCTTTTTTTCTGGGGTCGGCCGCCAGACATCCATCACCGCCTCGCAAATCTCGACCGCGAAGTCGAGCTCGGTTCCGGTAAAGCTCTCGGGCGAATATTGATAGATGACCTCGGTCTCCGGCATCGCTGCGGCGAGGTCGCGAATGAGCCTGGCGCCGGACACCGCGATGTCGACGATTCCCGGCTTGTCGAGACCAAAGACGACGCGGCGCTGCAATGTCGATGTCGAATTGTAGAGGTGCATGATGGCGCGCCGCGCTCCGCGAATCGCCTCGAAGCTGCGCTCGATCAGTTCCGGCCGCGCCTGTGTCAACACCTGTATCGTGACGTCGTCGGGGACGAGCCGTTGCTCGATAAGCTCGCGCACGAAGGTGAAATCGGTCTCCGATGCCGCGGGAAACCCTACCTCGATCTCCTTGAAACCGAGCTTGACCAGGAGATCGAACATCCGACGCTTGCGGTCGGGTCCCATCGGTTCGACCAGCGCCTGGTTACCGTCGCGCAGATCGACGCTGCACCATTGCGGCGCCCGATCGATGACCTGCATCGGCCAACGCCGACTAGACAAATCGATGGGCGCAAAAGGGCGGTATTTATGGATGGGCATACCAGACATCGGACACTCCTACTTGGGAGAACACCGCCGGCGTGGCGGCTCTATGTTTGGAAGGAAATCGCGGCCAGCGGGCGTTAGCGCCGCCGGCCGCCGCTAAGTCGCAACCACAGAGTCCGCGTATCGCCCACCGATCCCGCGAGGCGAAGAGCGAATTGGTCGATCAAAGGTGTTGCAGGCATCAGCACTACCGAGCGCGAGAGGGTTCCCCAGACGGGAACAGCAAAGATGTCGGCGCCCGTCAGGGCGCCGAGCGGGTAAGTCGAAGTTCAAAGCGCTCGAATTGCATTGCAGCGCTCTCTAACAGAACCGGGTCGATGGGTCAAGCACAGCAATTCGGAGAGAAAGCTTAGCTAGCGCAGAGTTTTGACGCGGCCACTCAAGCGGCAGGCGATACGGGTCATGCTTGTGCAATTGGGGACGGGGCAAGTGGGGAACCCCGACCGTTTGGGGGGCCTTCCTCGCGCCGCGCTGGCCAACCAACTTACAGTTTAATAGACTGTCGCCTATCTGCCACTGTTGCCGTTCGATCACAGTTAACAGAAAAGCCGCGCCATGCCCATGGGCTCGATTGACTCGGAAACGCTCTCCGATAGTATTTTCAGAGTCGAAGTTGACCTGCGCGCTGTATCGACCGCCGATTGATAAGTAGTTGGCAAAAGCTCGGCTTCGCTTGCTTGTGGTGGCCCGGTTTCGGGAGTGAGGCGAGAGAGTCGAAGGCGCGCAGGAGGGGGAAAGCGGGGACTACGGCCGCTCCGATGCGGCTAGAATCGGGGGCGAACGGGACGAAGTGTCCGAGCAGACCAATGTTGTGCCTTTCCCATTGACGGTGCGAGGCGTTCCGCCGCGGGCCGACCCGGCACCAAGCAAGTACGAATTTACCGAGCAGGAACTCGCAGCGCTGTGCCGTTGGTTCTCTGCGATGAAATATGCCTTTCCGGGGACAGAAGGCGTGATGATGGTGAACCATCAGGAAAACTATTCGGCCGTTGGGCTCTACAATCAGGCGGGGGGTGCCCCGAACTGTCTGGTTGCCAAGCACGAAGTAGGAGGTTCCGCACACTTTTTCTGGTCAACCGAGTTCGACCCGCCGCGTCCGATCGGCGGACTCTCCGAGATAACCGATGCCCATATTCGGGCGATTCGCCCGCCGCGCGACGAAAAGGGTTGGCTTGATCCAGCCGGCTGGATGGGCGTCTATGCGTCGCGTTTGATCGCGACACAGTTGCAGGTCGTTTAGGCCGGATCGGAAACCGAGCACCGTCGCGAGGCGGCGCGCCCATGTTTCGATACGCCAAGATCTCCCCCGGCCGAGATTGTAATCCGAAGTATGACATAGAAATCACAATCGCCGCGGCCCTCTTGTTCCTCCCAGGGTTCCGGTAGAAAATATAACTTGATTGCGAAACCCTTCCGCACCGAAAAATGAGGTTCGCCACCATCCTTGCTTGCTCGGTCGGTGCCGCACTCGGCGGATGCTCGACATTGCCGACCGCCGGGCCCACCACGGGCCAAGTCGTGGACCAGTCGGTCAAAGACAACCAGCCGCGCTTCGACGTTGTCGATGTGGACGACAATGTCGTCTCGACCCTCTTGGCGCAGCCGACCGAGAGCTTCCGAAATCGCTTTCTGAAATACGGCAAGCCTCCTGACCCCAAGATCGGTATTGGCGACTCGATTACGGTGACAATTTGGGAAGCCGCCGGTGGCGGACTCTTCGGTGCGGGCGTCACCACGGGCGTCTCGCCGGGTTCGCGAAGCGTAACCATCCCCGATCAGGTCGTCGCGCGCGACGGCGCGATCAGCGTGCCTTTCGCGGATCGCATCCCTGTCGCCGGAAAGTCGCCACTTGAAGTTCAGCACACGATCGAGCAGCGCCTCGCCGATAAAGCGATCGAGCCACAAGTTCTTGTCGTCATTACCAAGAGCCTCACCAATTCGGCGACGGTGTCAGGAGAAGTAGTGGCCGGCGCCAGAGTGCCCCTTTCCGTCAACGGTGATCACCTTCTCGATGTGATTGCCCTTGCCGGCGGCGCGAAAGCCCCCGTCTATGACACCTTCGTACGGCTTTCGCGCGAAGGCGTCACCGCTACAATTCCGATGGAGAAGCTTGTATCGGACCCTGCAGAGAACATTTACGCTTGGCCTGCGGACGTGTTGACTTTGGTTCAAGTCCCACAAACCTTCTCGGTGTTCGGAGCAACGGGCACGAACATGCAGGTGAGCTTTGGTGCCCAGGAGATCACGTTGGCCCAAGCGTTGGCGAAGGCCGGGGGGTTGCTCGACCTACGTGCAGATCCGGCCGGAGTCTTTCTGTTTCGCTTCGAGCCGCCTGCGGTGGTCGGCGCGCTCAAGGCGCAGCCTTTAGCGATCGGCCCGGGTGGAACCTCTCCCGTTGTCTACCGCCTCGACCTCAGCGATGCCAACTCGTATTTTTTCGCTCAGCGCTTCCCTGTCGAGGACAAAGACGTCATCTATGTCGCCAATGCCAGGCTAAACGAGTTGCAGAAGTTCTTCACGCTGTTGAACACAATCACCGGGCCGGTGATCACTGGAATTGTCGTAAAGGGTTCGGTAAGCTCGGGTACACCCTGAGAGTCGAGGTCGACTAAGTATTTCGTCATCGATAGAAAGTATCATGCCGGCGGTTCAGAATCTTTCTGGCGACGATTTGATCGTCGTAACGGGAGGCGCCGGGTTTATCGGGTCGAACATCGCGCTCCACCTGGCAGAGGCCGGAGAACGTGTCGTTGTCTGCGATTTCTTCCGGTCCGGCGAAAAGTGGCGCAATGTCGCCGGGGCTTGGCTATATGACATTGTTCGTCCAAACGAACTGCCTAAGTGGCTGGCTCGCCACCGGGACAAAGTGAATGCGATCGTGCACATGGCAGCGATCTCCTCGACGACCGAGAAAGATGTAGACAAATTCGTAGAAGCCAATATTCGCCTCACCTTGGATCTCTGGAACTGGTGCGTCACGCACGCGGTAAGGCTGATTTACGCTTCATCTGCTGCTACATACGGCGATGGCAAAGCCGGCTTCAGCGATGAGCAGAGCCGCGCTGCACTTGCCGCATTGCGCCCCCTCAATGCCTATGGCTGGAGCAAGCACGTCGTGGATCGTCGCGTCGTCGACGATGTGACCTGCGGTCGTGCAACGCCGCCGCAATGGGCTGGGCTTAAGTTTTTTAATGTCTACGGTCCGAACGAAACCCACAAGAGCGTCATGCAGTCGCTTGTCAGTAAAATTTTCCCGGTCGTCAAAGCCGGTGAAGTGGTGACTTTGTTCAAATCGCATGACCCGAGATACGCTGACGGCGGTCAGCTGCGCGATTTCACCTACGTCAAGGATTGTGTTGCGGTCGTCAGCTGGCTTCTGGGGCATCCCGAGACCAGCGGATTGTTCAATGTCGGAACCGGCACCCCACGGTCGTTTCTCGACCTCGTTGGCGTGGTCGGCGCAGTAGTCGGATGCGCGCCGAATATTCGGTTTATCGACACTCCGGATGAGCTGCGAGCGCAATATCAATATTTTACCTGCGCAGACATCACGAAGTTGCGGCGCGCCGGCTTCCACCACCCGTTCTATTCCCTTGAGGATGGCGTGCGCGATTATCTTGGTCAGTTGTCCTAATCGGCACGCGGATAAGCATTCGCGGTCGAGAGGTTGACGAGGGGGTGGGCGAATTCGTACGGTTGGATCTTCTTGTCGAAGGAGACAGATAGTGGCCGAAATTCCTCGACTGAACGGTGTAATCCGAGCCTTGGAGCAGGGCAAGCCGACTTTCATAACATTTTCGCCCGCGGAGATCGGGGCAGCGCAGGCGATT
>Ga0306926_10010234_pt1 | contig 10362 bp, 9 predicted proteins | sample flu12Cox44000178_FD_203759 | JGI IMG/M metagenome (GOLD analysis project Ga0306926, IMG submission 203759) | Lab enrichment of tropical soil microbial communities from Luquillo Experimental Forest, Puerto Rico - flux8day.12C.oxic.44.000.178 (v2)... | ecosystem: Environmental > Terrestrial > Soil... | reverse complement strand
CGTCATCCATGCCACCCGACCGGTGCGAACGATTGAGGATATGAAAGACTTCAAGTTACACGTGCAGACGCGGCTGGCGGCCGAAGCAATGCGCGCGCTCGGCGCGTATCCAGTCATGATGCCGAGCGCACAGCTTCCGGCCGCGATTACCGAACACGTTGTCGACGGCTGCCTCGATCCGTGGCACCTCGTGCCGCCGCTGCGGTTGAATGATCTCCTGCGCTCGCACACCGAGTTTTCCGATCGTTCGCCAAGTGCGAGGACTTACGTGCTGGCGATGAACAAAGCGAGTTACGATCGGCTGCCGCGCGAGCTGAAAAACGTGATCGACAGCAATTCCGGTCAGCTTGCCGCAGCGATGGCCGGTGCGATGTGGGATCAGCAAGCGGCCGCCGTCGCCAATATGGTCGTCGAGCGCGGCGATTTGATTGTGACGCTGTTGCCGGAAGCAGTGGCGCGATGGCGCAAGGCGACCGAGCCTGTGATCGACGCCTGGCGCAAGGGGATCAAGGAGCAAAAAATCGACGGAGCGAAGCTGATCTTGGCGGCCAACGCGCTGCTGGCGAAATATGCCAATGAGCCGGAGCCGCAGCTATCGCAAGCGTCGCCGCCGGCCCAGCAGCAGGCGTCGCCGCAGCCGCCCCAGCCGCAGACGCCGGCGAACGTGGCGCCGAAGCCCGCGAACGCACCGCCGACCGGCCCGTCAGCGGGTCAGCCAATCCGATCTGCCGTGCGGCCAGCCGCGCCCCAGCCGGCGCAGCCGCCACCGGCAGCAACGACGCCGCCCACGCCAGTCTCATCGGCTCCGCCATCGCCTGCCGCGCCGCCCGCCGCTGCACCGCCCGGTGCCCCGGCAAGCGCCGCTGCGAACGCTTCGACCACGGCGCCTGCGGCGCCGACGCCAAGAGTCAGCACGCCCGCGACGACGGGCAGCGCCCCGTCACCGGCTTCGCCGGTGCCGCCAACGCCGGCGCCATTGCCTGTCCCGCAACCCAGTATTGCTGTTGCGCCTGCGCCACCGGCAGCGTCGCCGATGCCGAAACCGGTTCCTAAAGGGCTCGACATCCCGCTTTAGTGTCGGTTCGTCAAAGGACCGGCCTGAGCAGCGGCCGTCCGAACCAAGCGCACCTCGCTCTAAGGCTTCAGCGGATGGCCGGGCATCAAGTCATAAGGATGCGCCCAACCGGGCAATGCCTGCATGCGGTTGCGCCAGCTGCCGATGTTCTTGAACTGCGCGGCGATGTCGAAACCGAACTCTTCCGCCGGATAAAAGAGATATCCGGCAAGCGAGATGTCGGCGATGGTCGGTTGATTGCCCAGCATGAACGGATTCTTGGCAAGCCGTTGATCGACGACCCCGAGATTGCCGTCGATGCGCCCCTTCAGAAAAGACAAGACGGCTGGATCGCCGGGCGGGCGCGCGAAGTTCTTTAAGAACCGGTACGGTCCGAGAAATCCGTTCACTTTCTGATTATCGAAAATGATCCAGCGTAGTGCCTCGAGCCGAGCATCTTCTCCATCCGGTTTGAAGCGGTCCGCACGCTCGGCGAGATAGGTGAGAATCACTCCCGATTGGCTCAATTTTTTCGCGCCGTGCGCGAGCACCGGGACTTCGCCCATTTCATTGACCTCAGCGCGAAACTTCGGTGTGCGCGTCTCTCCGCCCTTGAAAAAATCGACAAAGATCGGCTGCCAATCGGCGCCGATCAGATTGAGCATGAGCGCAGCGCGATAAGCATTCCCAGATTGGGCGAAGCAGTAGAGCTGATATTCCGGCATGAAATTCTCCTTTGTTCTAAAAGCGGTGCAAAAAGCTATGGCCTGGCAAGCGTGACAGACTCGCCGCCGGTTGCCTGCCCCTGGAAGCGGCCGGCCGCGAACGAAAGCTCGGCCAAAGTCTCGCTTTTGTGGTCGCGGATGATCAGCATGTCGTGCTCGAAAGTCCATTTGCGGCTGGTGAAGAAATTCCCCGGACATCCCCCGGCAGGCGCGATCGTTCCTTCGGCCGCGCCGGGCGTGGACGATAGCGTCATGACACAGGCGCCGCTCGCCGCGGCGAGCCGCCAGCGGCCACCCAGGTCGATCGGCGGCGGTTTGGGAGGTGACGGGGCCGGTGGTGAGGCCGCAGCTTGCTCACTTGGCGGGGATGCGAGCTGAGACGTACCGGTGCACGCGGTCGCGGTCGCAAGCGACAGCAGCAGCCCGGCCGCGATCGCGCTGCGTCTACTCGACCTGCTGCACATGGACGTAATCATGAAATAGTCTGATCGCAGACCGGGCGTTGGGTTGCACCAAAACGCATTAGGTCACATCTTGTATTCGACACGCGCAATTGCGCAATGGCGGATGATGGAGGGATATAACCGGGCGGCGGCAATGATTTGCGGCCGGCGGCGAATTTCCATCGGAGGACGACGTTAAGGCCGCACAGACGCGATTTGATGAGGGATAAAACGTCATGAGCAGTCCTGACCGCGAGGGCATGATCTTTGTGGGCAAAGGCGACCACGATCAGTTCCTCTCGCTTGCACTGGCCAATCGTCATGGCCTCGCTACAGGCGCGACCGGCACCGGCAAGACGGTGTCTTTGCAGGTGCTTGCGGAAGGATTTTCGCGCGCCGGCGTTGCGGTTTTTGCCGCAGATATCAAAGGCGATCTCTCCGGGATTGCTGTGCGGGGCGAAGCCAAGCCCGAGCTGATAAAGCGCGCCAAAGACATGGGTTTTGAGTATGAGCCGGAAGAATTTCCGGTGGTGTTCTGGGATCTCTTTGGCGAGCAGGGTCACCCGATCCGCGCCACCGTGTTCGAGATGGGTCCGCTCCTGATCTCACGCATTCTCAATCTCAACGACGTCCAGGAAGGCATCATCAACATCGCGTTTCGGTTCGCCGACGACGACCCCGAAATTAAAGCCACCGATGGACAAGGGTTGGTCGACCTTAAGGATCTGCGGGAGCTTCTGAGCTACTTGGCCAAGAACGCCAAAGAGCTCGGTAGCCGCTACGGCAACGTCGCGGCGAGCGCGGTCGGTGCCGTGCAACGCCAGTTGCTGGTGCTTGAAAATCAGGGCGGCACGAATTTTTTCGGCGAGCCGGCGCTAGCTATCGAGGATCTCATCAGGATTGCTCCGAACGGGCGCGGAACCGTCAATGTGCTTTCAGCGGACAAGTTGATGTCGAATCCGCGGCTCTACGCAACGTTCCTGCTGTGGTTGCTCTCAGAACTGTTCGAAAAGTTGCCGGAGATCGGCGACCCGCCGAAACCTAAGCTCGTTTTCTTTTTCGACGAAGCGCACCTTCTCTTCAACGAAGCGCCCAAAGAGCTGCTCGACAAGGTCGAACAAGTAGTCCGTTTGATTCGATCAAAAGGAGTAGGCGTCTATTTCGTTACTCAGAACCCGACCGACGTTCCCGATAAGGTATTGGGTCAACTTGGCAACCGCGTGCAGCACGCGTTGCGCGCCTTCACGCCCAGTGATCAAAAAGCGGTCAAGGCCGCGGCGGAGACGTTTCGGCCAAATCCCAAGCTCAACACTGCGCAGGTCATCATGGAGTTGGGAAAGGGTGAGGCGCTGGTGTCGTTTCTTGAGGCCGGCGGAACACCGACCATGGTGGAGCGTGCGATGGTTCGTCCGCCATCGGCGCGGATCGGAGCGATTACGCCTGAAGAACGCAAAGCGGTGATCTCGAAAAGTCCCGTCAAAGGCAAATACGATACGTCGGTCGATCCGATTTCGGCATTCGAGATATTGCAGGGGCGCCTCGCCGGCGGTGCGACACCAGCAGGTGCTCCGCTCGGCGGTGCACCCACGACAGAAGGGTCGGGCGCTCCGGCGTCTGCGGAGACCGGTGTGTTTCACCGGATTGGCGACAAATTCCGTACGATGTTCGGGATCGGCCGCCGCAGCGGCACGCCGCTCACAACGTCGCAGTCCATGGCGCGCAATGTGGTCCGCGCCGTTGCTGTCGGTATGGCGACCCAGGTTGCGGCACAACTGACCAAATCGACCGGCAGCAAGACAGCAGGCACGATCAGCAAGGCGGTCGTGCGCGGGGCGCTTGGCGGCGTATTGCGCAGGTAGGTCGTGGCAATGAAGGTGACGTCTGCGCCGCTAGATCACATAAAGCCGATCCGGAAGCTGATTGCCTGAGCCGTCGGGTGGAGCGTGTTCCGCCAGCACGGCGCCGCACCGTTCGATCGCCGCGATAAGACCCGCGGCAATTCGGCCTTCGCGGATGTGCGTCGTTAGCGTATCGATGGCCGCCTGCCACTCCGAGGCGTGCACTTTTTGCGCAATGCCCTCATCGGCGATGATACGCGCGTAGTGCTCGGCCAACGACACAAAGATCAGCACGCCGCAGCGATTGCGCGTGCGGCTGATGCCGCGCACAACGAACTGCTCGAGCGCGTTGCGATGGGCGCGAGCGCGCTGCACCGCACGCGGCACCAGCAGAATACGCAGCGGTGTCCAGGAGAATGCGAGAGCGGCAATGAGAAAGACTATGAGTTGCGCGAGGAAAATGCGCTGCACGCTCCATTGCGTGAAATAGATCAGCGGCCAAGGCGTGAACAGCGCCAACAGGCTCGCCCACAAAACGGGTATGTGGGCATAGGCCGATGAAGCGTGCGCAAGGACACAAACAACTTGGCCGGCGGTGTTTTTTTCCGCCTCGCCGATCGCGGCGGCAACAGCGTCATAATCCTCTTTGGTCAACTCCATCACCAGCTCCCGGATGCGCCGCCGCCGCCTGACGATCCGCCTCCGCCGCCGAAGCCACCGCCGAATCCACCACCGAATCCGCCCCCGAGCCCGCCGCCGCCCCATCCGGAGCCCCAGCCAGGTCCGCCATAGGGAATGAAAATCGGCGTGCCGCGCCTTCGGCCGGTGCCGCGGTCGCTCGGCCCGCCGCCTCCGGAATGGTGAATGAGATACCAGCAGATGAAGATCACCAGTAGGAAGAACAGGAGTGGAAACAGCGTGTTGAAATCAGACGAAGCATCCTCGCGCCGGACGTCGACTTTCGCTTGCCAATCTGCGGTGTCGCCACTGAGGACGTTGATGATGCCATCAACGCCGCGTTCGATTCCGCCGGAAAAATCTCCCGTCTTAAAGCGCGGTATAATAGCGGTCGCGATGATCACCGAGGACAGCGCGTCGGTCAGCGTGCCCTCGAGGCCATAGCCGACTTCAACGCGAACCTTATGCTCGGCCGGCGCGACGAGGAGCAGCACGCCGTTGTTTTTCTGCGCCTGGCCAAGTTTCCAAAATCGAAAGAGCCCGTTGGCGTAAGTTTCGATGTCGCTGCTCTGCAGCGATTTCACCGTCGCGACGACGAGCTGAATGCCGGATTTGTCCTCAAGCTCTTTGAGCTTCGTTTCGAGCGCGCCGCGGCTTTGCGCTGTGATGACATTGGCTTGATCGACCACGCGGCCGGTCAGCGGCGGATAATCGAGGGCGAGCGCAACAAGAGTTGCAAAACCGAGTACGACTGCAGCAATCGGTATAAGGGCGCGTCTCACTGCGGCGGACTTTGGAATTTCAGAACTTCACCGTCGGCGGCTTGTCCGAACCTTCGTTGGCCGTGAATTCCGCCATCGGCTTCTCGCCAGAAAATGCGGTCTTGGCCCAGATAACGGTCGGGAACGTGCGCAGCGCCGTGTTAAAGGCCCGCACCGCATCGATATAGTCGCGCCGCGCCACCGAGATGCGGTTCTCGGTGCCTTCCAACTGCGATTGCAGCGCGAGGAAATTGGCGTTCGATTTGAGATCCGGATAGTTTTCCGACACCGCCAATAAACGGCCGAGAGCGCCGGTCAATTGCGCCTGGGCGTCCTGGAAGGCTTTGAGCTTGTCGGGATCGGTAAGATCGGAAGCATTCACCGTTATCTGCGTCGCTTTGGCGCGCGCCTCGACGACGGCGGTCAGGACGTTTTTCTCCTGCGCGGCATATCCCTGCACCGTCGCCACGAGATTAGGGATCAGATCGGCGCGCCTTTGATACTGGTTCTGCACATCGGACCAGCGCGCTTTTGCCTGCTCCTGGAGCGTCGGAATTGTATTGTAGCCGCAGGCCGAGAATGTGAGGCCAATGCCGATGAGCGCTAAAAACGTGCCAAGGCGTGACATGATCGCGGCTCCGTCAATCGTTGCCTGCCGACTTGATTATTAGGAATGGTGCCCCTCTTGCAAGAAGGCAATAAGACCGTTGAGCGCCATCAGGCGTGATTTAGAACGGGATATATAAAGACGTAAAAGGCGATATAGAGAAGAACCGCAATGCCGATAATCGCCAGTATGCTCGAAAAAACCGCACACAATTTGGCGGCAAGCGCGAGTCCGGTGTGCCACCACGTCTGTTGCGGGTATTTTGACGAGCTCCGCCAAATCGCGAACGAGACAAATGGGATAGCAATGCTCGAAACTGCGAACAGCGCCAATAATAGAGCGCCGGCGGTCGAATCCTGAATGCCGCAACCTACGACCGTGCATAACCCGCCTATATCCCAAAGGAGCGCAAGCGGGATTCCGATGAGCCAAAAGGCACACCAGAGGGCGATTTGGCCGGTCATCAGTTTTTTGAGAAATGTCATGAGTTTTTGAGAAATGCCGTGGGTTCAAGCAAGTAATCGCGGCAAGCAGCGTCGCAGGCGATGAGGAACTTTCAGCCGACCGTTTAGGGCCACAATTTCTCCCAGTATTGGTGGCATTCGGCGCGGTCCTGGGGCAAATTTCGTGATCGAAGTCTCGGGCTGGAGCGCAATTGGGGGCCGGCGCTCCGCAGCATGTATAGGCCCGATCGATAGCATCTCGCCTTCGATTCATCCATCAGACTCGCATCAGACTCGGCAAACTCATGGTCCAGCGCAAGAAAACCGCATCCGTCTTGCTAGCCATCGTGGCGGCGATCGTCTTTTCGGCATGTATCAACACGGGGGCTGAGGCCCAACAGGCAGTGCGCGGACGCGCCTATCTGTTCTATGGGCTGATCCCGCAGATCGATTGGGGCATGGACGAACTGGCGCAGCGCATCAATCGCAGCGGTATCGCGGCGGGCAACTACTCCCACGCCAGCTGGCGCGGTGTCGCCGATCAAGCCATTGCCGATTATCGTCGGGACCCGAAGCCAATCGCTGTCGTCGGCCATTCTATCGGCGGCGATTCCGCCATTGAATTCGCGCAAGCGCTCGGTGCGGCGCGCGTGCCGGTCAGCCTGCTCATTACCTATGATCCAACACGCGGTGCCGGCAGTGTGCCGGCGAATGTCCATCGCTACATCAATCTCTACCAGTCCTCCAACGTCCTGGGCGGTGGCGATATCGCGCCGGGGTCGGGGTTTCACGGCCACTACGCCAGCTACAACCTCAAGGATCGAAGCGAGATCATTCACGTCAATCTCGACAAATTCAGCCGCATCCAGGAGCTCTTGGCCGCCAAAGTCAGGTCCATGGCCGGGGGCGGCGAGGGCGAGGCCGTGCCGTTACGGATTGTTTTTGCCGCCACTGGTCCGATCGAATTGTGGGACTCTGGCGTAGCGATTTCAGCCCACGCAGGTGACACGCTTCAAAGTCTTGCCGCGGCGTACCACGTGCCGCTCTGGGCGGTGGCGCAGACCAATCGAAAATCCGAGAGTGCCGCGTTAAGCGAAGGCGAGCGTGTCGTGATGCCGCGTTATCTCGGCCAGAGGTTTGCGAGACCGGGCCCCACCGAAGCCGCCAAACCTGCTTCGGGCGATGAGCCGAAACCTGTGTCAGGCGAGGAACCGGGCGCAAACGCTCCGTCGGCGGAACACTAGACCCGCGCAGCCAGCTGGAGCGCGGCCGTCCTGCCTCAACGCATCGTCGGAATGACGAATTCGGCGCCTTCCTTGGTGCCCGATGGCCAGCGCGCCGTCACGGTCTTGGTCTTGGTGTAGAAGCGCACCGCATCCGGCCCATGCTGATTGAGATCGCCGAAGCCCGAGCGCTTCCAGCCGCCGAAGGTGTAATAGGACAACGGCACCGGGATGGCGAAATTGATCCCGACCATGCCGACTTGCACGCGGCTCGTGAAATCGCGCGCGGTGTCGCCATCGCGCGTGAAGATCGCGACGCCGTTGCCGTATTCGTGCTCGGACGGTAGCCGCAGCGCTTCTTCGTAGTCTTTGGCGCGCACCACCGACAGCACCGGACCGAAAATCTCCTCCTTGTAGATGCGCATGTGCGGCTTGACCTCATCGAACAGACAACCGCCGATGAAATTACCATTCTCGTAGCCCTGCAGCTTGAAATTGCGCCCGTCCACCACGAGTTTGGCGCCTTCCTTGATGCCGCCATCGATGTAACCTTTGACCTTGTTGAGAAGCTCTCGTGTCACCATCGGCCCGTAGTCGACTTGAGGATCGCTGGCCGGACCAATCTTCAGTCCCTCGACCCGCGGAATGAGTTTTTGCACCAGCGTGTCAGCCGTCTTGTTGCCGACTGGGACGGCAACCGATACCGCCATGCAGCGTTCGCCGGCGGAGCCGTAGCCCGCGCCGATCAAGGCATCAACGGCCTGATCCATGTCGGCATCGGGCATCACGATCATGTGGTTCTTGGCGCCGCCGAAGCATTGCACGCGTTTGCCGTGCGCGGTGCCGGTCGCAAAAATGTACTCGGCGATCCCGGATGAACCGACGAAGCCGATCGCCCTTACGCGCGGATCCGTGAGCAGCGCGTCGACTGCTTCCTTGTCGCCATTGACGACGTTGAGGACGCCTTCCGGCAGTCCAGCTTTGAGGAAGAGTTCGCCGATGCGCAGCGGCACCGAAGGATCGCGTTCGGAGGGTTTGAGAATGAAAGTATTGCCGCAAGCAATCGCCGGAGCGCATTTCCACAGTGGAATCATCGCCGGGAAATTGAACGGGGTGATGCCGGCGACGACGCCGAGCGGCTGGCGCATGGAAAAAAGATCGATGCCGGGGCCGGCGCCGTCGGTGAATTCGCCCTTCATCAGGTGCGGAATCCCGCAGGCAAACTCCACGACTTCGAGGCCGCGCTGGATGTCGCCCTTGGAATCCGCAAAGGTCTTGCCGTGTTCGGAGGAAAGCAGGCGGGCAAGATCGTCGTATTCGCTCTGGATCAACTCCAGGAACTTGAACATCACGCGAGCGCGGCGCTGGGGATTGGTCGCGGCCCACCCCGGAAAGGCGGCCGCTGCATTGGCGATCGCCTGTTCCATCTCGGCCTTACTGGCGAGCGCCACCTTGGCCTGAACTTCGCCGGTATTGGGGTTGAACACGTCGCCGAACAGGCCTGACGTTCCTTTGACGATTTTGCCGCCGACGAAATGACCGATATCACGCATCGTCCTGTCTCCTTGGACCACGGCCCCGCCAGGCCGTGATGGCCTGCTATCTTGCTGTGTTTTCAGCCAGCGGTCACGAGGTGCCGTCCGAAACGTGGCACCGGCGCCCGCCCGCTCAGTGTTTTAACGCATTCCAGGCGTCATCGTAGCAGTCGTCTCGCGTCCTTTTGGCTATTGGCCGTTTCCCGGCCTCGCTCCTATCTCCGGTGCGCAAGGCTGCTGGGGCCAAGGCAATTTAAGATTGGCATTGCGATGTCATGACATTGGAGTGCGATGGGTGTATAGGCCCGCCGCTGCCCCCGGGGGGCGGACGGCATATCCGGAGCAGGGACCAGGGCGTCCCGTTCATAATCTATGACCAATAGCCTGAGCGCTTCCGCTTCAGGAAGCGAAATGCCGGCCAACGGCAGCCATCCCACACGATCGCGTACCGGGCTCTGGGGTCTCGCGGTGGGCAGCATTGGCGTTGTCTACGGCGATATCGGCACCAGCCCGCTCTACGCGATGCGCGTCGCGCTTGAAGCGGCATCGGGGCCCAATCACGCGGATATAACGCGGGCCACCGTCATCGGCATTCTGTCACTGATTCTGTGGGCGCTGTTCATCGTCGTCACCCTGAAATACGTGGTTATCCTCCTGCGCGCCGACAACAACGGCGAGGGCGGCACGCTGACCCTGATGGCGCTGGCGTCGCGCGCGGTCGGTCACGTCGGCAAGGCCGTCGGCCTCGTCGCGCTCCTTGGCATTGCCAGTGCCGGCCTGTTCTACGGCGACGCCGTGATCACGCCGGCACTGTCGGTCCTGTCGGCGGTGGAAGGCATCGACGTCGCCACTCCAGCCTTTCACGAATATGTCGTACCGCTCACGGTCGTGATTTTGGTCGTACTGTTTGCCGGCCAATCGCGCGGTACCGCCAAAGTCGCGGCGCTGTTTGGCCCGATCATGATGGTGTGGTTCGTGGTCATTGCGATCCCCGGCGTCCTGTGGGTCGCGGCCGATCCCGGCGTGCTGTGGGCGCTCAATCCTCTCTACGGTAT
>Ga0306926_10010233_pt1 | contig 10362 bp, 9 predicted proteins | sample flu12Cox44000178_FD_203759 | JGI IMG/M metagenome (GOLD analysis project Ga0306926, IMG submission 203759) | Lab enrichment of tropical soil microbial communities from Luquillo Experimental Forest, Puerto Rico - flux8day.12C.oxic.44.000.178 (v2)... | ecosystem: Environmental > Terrestrial > Soil... | reverse complement strand
GTTTTGCTCAGATCCAGGCAGCCAGGACCTTCAGCACCGCCGAAATCTACCCGCATACGATTGCCGCGCTCGATGCTACGACTGAACAGTACAGGTTGGCCTCGCTTCGATACGATCTCTCTAAGCTCCGCGTTAAAGGCCTCGTCGAAAAGCTGCCCCGCTCGCGCCGCTACCGTCTAAGCCCCCGGGGCTATTCCATCTGCCTCATCTTCTTGAAGCTGTTCGAGCGCGTCTACCCACCCTTGAGCGCCGCCCGCCTCGACCCCGTTCCCGGAGATGCTAACCTTCCGCCCCACAAACACACCCTGCTTGATCGCCTCTATAGCCGCCTCAACGCCGCCCTCGATCGGCTCTTAAACGCCCTCGGACTTCTCTCTTCTCCTCAAACCAACGAGAACAAAATCCTCGTTGTTGCCCCCATAACGGCTTAAACGATGCCTCTCCGAAGTGAAGGAAGGCGTTGTCCCTCAAACGTTCTGGTCTCATGAAGAAGTCGGACATACACAAGAGGGTAAGCAGGAATCGATTGCTCTGTTCGGTGCCGACGCGTTCGCGACTCCAAAACCTGAACGCTTACTGCAACGAATTATATTGGTTGGCTCTAACCCAGGGGACCTTGTCCTTGACTCTTTCGCTGGTTCTGGAACCACTGGTGCAGTCGCCCACAAAATGCGTCGTCGCTGGATAATGGTCGAGTTAGGGGAGCACTGTCATACCCATATGATCCCGCGCTTGACGAAGGTCATCGACGGCGCGGACAAGGGTGGGATCACCGGTGCCGCCGGCTGGGAAGGTGGTGGTGGTTTCCAGTATTTTCGACTTGCGCCGTCACCGCTCGAAACCGATCGCTACGGCCGTGACATCATCAGCAAAACCCACAACGCCGAAATGCTAGCCGAGGCTTTGTGCAAGCTCAAGGCTTCACCTATGCGCCGAGTGATGCGGTCTATTGGCAGCACGGCGCTTCGACCGAACGAGACTTCATCTATGTGACGACGCAGACGCTGGGGCCGGAGCAGGTCGCCGCATTGAGCGAAGAAGTGGGGTCGGGCCGGTCGCTTCTGGTCCTGTGTTAAGCCTTTCGAGGCAACCCCAACGCGTTCCCAAACCTCACCGTCAGGAAGATCCCCAACCACATCCGCTCGCGTTGCGAATGGGGCCACGACGATTACAGCCTCAATGTCGTGAACCTACCGAAAGCGCCCCCCCGAGCCCCTTCCGATGCGACCGGAGGAGACAGTAGCAAATAAGGCCACGGTCCAGCCTGACTTATTTGGCGCGGCCGCACGAGAGATCGCGGGGGCAGCCAAATGAATCGCCATGTCAACGCGATTGCCAACCGTCTGAGCCTTTGCCCGCCGCAGCGCCAGTCGCTCGAAATCCTGGATCGGATCACCGAGATTGTTCCCCTTCGCAAAGGGGCCGATCTCGAAGCGGCGTTATCTATGATCCGCAGCGAATTCCCGACGGTGTCAGACTTCGAGCGCGAGTTCTCGTCGCTCTGCTTCGCACTGGCGACTGGCGTCGGCAGGACGCGGCTGATGGGTGCTTTCATCGGCTATCTGCATCTCGCACACAGGCTGAACAATTTCTTCGTGCTCGCATCAAACCTGACGATCTACAACAAGCTGATTAGCGACTTCGCCCAGAACACGCCGAAATATGTGTTCAGGGGCATATCGGAGTTCGCGGTCGCGCCGCCCCTGATCACCACGGGTGAAAATTACGAACGACGGATAGCGAGCGGCGGCCAGCTGTTCCCGACGACGGTAAACATCTTCAATATCTCGAAAATCAATTCGGAGGTTCGCGGCGGACGCAGCCCTCGCATTCGCAGCTTTCGCGAGGAGATCGGGGAGAGCTATTTCGACTACCTAGCGGGCCTCGACGACCTCGTGCTGATCATGGACGAGTCTCACTGCTACCGCGCGTCGGCCGGATCCGCGCCATCAACGAATTAAAGCCGGTGCTGGGGCTTGAGCTGACGGCGACCCCCTTCATTGAGACGACCCGTGGGCCGATCTCGTTCAATAACGTCATCTTCGACTATCCGCTGGGCAGGGCCATGGCCGACGGCTTCGTCAAGGAACCCGCCGTTGTCACCCGGGAGAACTTCTCGGAAAATCTGCTGAGCCGATCCAGCAGATCAAGCTCGAAGATGGGGTTCGCTTGGACGAGAGCGTCAAGGTCGAGCTGGAGACCTATGCCCGCCAGGTTGGCGAGCGAATCGTGAAGCCGTTCATGCTGGTGATAGCACGCGATACCACGCACGCGGCGGAGCTGATGCAGCTGATCCGGTCCAGCGCTTCTTCGAGGGGCGCTACGCCGGCAAAGTCATTCAGGTCGATTCGAGCGTGAGGGAAGAAGAAACAATCGAGCGCCTACTCAAGGTGGAGCGTAGCGAGGAGCCGACCGAGATCGTCATCCACGTTAACATGCTGAAAGAGGGCTGGGACGTCGCCAACCTCTACACGATCGTGCCGCTGCGGGCCGCGAACGCACGTACCCTGATCGAGCAGTCGATCGGCCGCGGCCTGCGCCTGCCCTACGGCAAGCGCACCGGTGTGATCGCTGTCGACCGGCTGAACATCGTCGCGCATGATCGGTTCCAGGAGATCGTTGACGAAGCGAAGAGGCCTGACTCCGCTATTCGACTCCAGCAGGTCGTCCTGACGGCGGATCAGTTGCAGCATAAGACAGTGACGGTCGTGTCCCGGCCTCAGCTCGCTTCAAAGCTCGGGCTGCAGTTCGAGGAACCTGACGCGCTATCCAGCGCCCCAGCGGGTTTCCAGGAAGCTCCAGCCGTCTTCAACGCCGAAGAGCAGAAGATCGCGAAGATTGCTTATGACGTGATTCGCAAGTTCGAGACACAGCCGAATAAGCTGCCAAGTGTAACATATCTACAGCGGCCGGAGGTCCAGGCGGCCGTCCTTCAGGAGGTCACGAACCATTACCGGCCGGCCCAGATGGAGCTGGACGGGGTCACACAGCGCCCCGACCTGTCGGCGGTTGTCGCCAAGACGGCGGAAATCGTCATTCAAGAGACGATCGACCAAAGACGATCGACATCCCCCATATCCTCGTGGTGCCCAAAGGAGAGGTGAAATCCGGCTTTCGTCCGTTCACGCTCGATCTCTCCGGCATGCGATATGAGGCGCCCAATGAGACACTCTGGGCGGCGCATCTGCGTACTGGACAGATCGATCGGATCGGGCTCGGCAGCGGAAATATCGACGAGCAGCGTTTGGAGGACTACGTCGCCAGCGGACTGATCGACTTCGACGACGTTGCCTACGATGGACATGCGGATCTGCTCTACAACCTGGCGGAGCAGGTTACGAGACATCTGTTGAGTTACCCGTCGGAAGAGGAAGTCCGGAGCGTCCTCCGCCTCCACCAAAGAGAGATCGCCCGTTTCGTCCACGCTCAGATGCAGCAACATTTTTGGCAGGAGTCGGGGGTCGACTACGAAGTAGTGATTAGCAGAGGCTTCACCGCGCTTCGACCTCGCGCCTACACGGCCACAGCCGGTGAGCCGCCGCTCGATTTCCGCATCTCACCGTCCGACAAGAGCAATATGGCCGTGTACATTTTTGGCGGTTTTAAGCGGTGCCTTTACTCTACTCAAAAGTTTCAGTCGGATGCCGAGCGCAAGCTTGCCGTTATTCTGGAACGTGACGCCATCAAATGGTTCAAGGGCCAAAGGGCAGTTCCAGATGTTCTATCCATCCGGCGTCGAGCACCTCGAGTACCAACCGGGCTTCGCCGCGGAAACCGATGAGCAAATCTACATGCTGGAGCCCAAAGCCGCGAACCAGATGGCGGATCCGGATGTCCTCGCGAAGCGGGATGTTGCCATCGAATGGTGCCGCCGAGCGACGGATCACGCTGCAAGCTACGAGGGCAAGCCATGGACATACTTGCTCATTCCTCACGACGCTATCGCTGAGAATATAACGCTTGAAGGACTCGCTCGCCAGTTTGCAGTGAATGGGGGCGAACGAATCGCAGAGTGGAGCTGACGTCCGGCGCAGCAGCTGATAGGCCGCACCGAGCGACAGGCACAACGCTACCGGCAGCGCCGATGAGCGCAAGGCCAGGAGCGCCGTCTCATCGAGCTGGCGCCACTTCGCCGGTCCGATCACGCGGGCCGGGATTTTCCGCGTCGTAATGGCCTTCTGGATCGCTGCCAACGGCGCACCCGATAACGCGGCGCCCTCCTGCGGGCTATAGCTACAATCGGCAATCGCCGCGTGACCCAAATCCGACGCGGGTCGGTGCATTACCCTCCCTCATATCGCGCCTGCGCCCCGCGCCGCTGCGAAATAGGCCACCAGATTGACGTAGCTCCGGCCGTCCTATTGCCCGCGCACGATCCGCAGGAATGACTTCGGCGCGATCAGGTGATTCCAGCATAGGCGCCAAGAGAAAGCAGATCGTGATCGGCTGACGACATGCGCGGCGATTTGGCGAATATCATTTCGGGAAGTCAGGGCCGGTAGCTCATAGACCTCACAGACCTCCTCGACGCGGCGGGGGCTGGAAACGTGGCACGGTCGAGATGGTGTGACACTCGCAGACGAAAGAGCGAGCCAACGGGGAACACAAACTTCGACCTAAACCGGCGCGCCAGTCCTCGACCCTGCTTGACAGTCAGTGAGTGAGCGCTTACTTGCGAGCGGCCATGGCTGTTACCCGATTGGATAGCGACGAACGCCGCAAGGCAATTGTCGCGGCGGCGGTTCCGCTTTTCGCCCGCAAGGGCTTCGCCGGAACGACGACCAAGGAGCTTGCCGAGGTAGCGGGGATTTCCGAAGCACTGCTGTTCCGGCATTTCCCGAGCAAGAAGCACCTTTACGAAGAGATCCTGCGCCTCGGCTGCGAAGGGGATCCGGCGCTCGAGCGACTGGCGATACTCGAACCATCGACCGCCACACTCGTTCATATGATCCATTTCATGGTCCGGTACTTTTTGCTCGGTGCCGGGGTCGATCGGACAGAGCTCGACACCCGGCTCCGCCTCGTCCTGCACAGCTTTCTCGAGGACGGAGAGTATGCCCGCGAGCTGTTCGACAGGATTTTCGAGCGGGTGCACCCGCTCTTTGCCGCCTCGATCGAGGCGGCCACTGCAGCGGGAGATCTGAAATCCGGATCGATCGCCTCCGCGAACCGCTTTTGGTTCGGCCAGCACGTTGCTTCGATGGTCGCGTTTGTGCTTCTGCCCGGCCGAGCCTCGGTACCCTATCAAGGAACACCGGCAGCGCTGGTCGAGGAGGCGAGCCGGTTCATTCTGCGCGGCATCGGCATGAAGGAAGCGGCGCTCACAGCAGCGCTTGCCGCCGACGCGAAGCGTCCGTTCCAACTCGCACCCGCTTAATTGTGGAGTACGCCTATGGACGGCGATGGAATGGCCCCAGCGGAAGCTCTAATCCAGGATCGCACCCGGGGCAACCTTGGCGCCGCCGGACGCGCGACCACGCGGCGGCCGAAGACCGTCCGCTGGTTCGTCATTATGGGATTGCTCCTGGCGGCGGTGCTTGGCGGCCTTTATGGCTTCAACCGCTTCCGGCAGCAGGCGATCACGACCTTTTTCGCCAATAACAAGCCGCCCCCGGCGCAGATCAGCGCGGTCGAGATCACGACCGAGGCGGTGCCGCGCTTTGCGCCGGCCATCGGCTCGCTCGCCGCGGTGCATCAAGTCACGATCAACCCCGAAATCGGCGGCCGGGTCGTCAAGATCTTTTTCGAGCCGGGCGCCACGGTGAAGGCCGGCGACCCGCTCGTCCAGCTCAACGACGCACCCGATCGCGGCGACCTCGCCAATTTCCAGGCCCAGGCGCGCTTTGGCGAAATAACCCTTCAGCACTCCAGCGAGCTTGCCAAACATCAATACGAAGCTCGGGAAACCGTTGATCAGAAACAGAGCCTTCTCGACCAGGCCAGGGCGCAAATCATCAAGACCGAGGCGTTGATCGAGCAGAAGCTGATCCGCGCTCCGTTCTCCGGCCAGCTCGGCGTGCGACAGATCGAGGTCGGGCAATACCTGACCCCCGGGGCGCCGATCGTGACCTTGACCGATCTGTCAACACTATACGTAAATTTTACCTTGCCGGGGCGACAACGCCCCGAGATCAAGGTCGGGCAGCAGGTCGAGGTACGGTCCGACGCCTTTCCGGGACGCGCCTTCGACGCGAAGATCACGACGATCGAGCCGCAGATCAGCGCCGATACCCGCACCCTGATGGTCCAGGCGACGCCCGGATGACGCGCTGTTGCCCGGGATGTTCATCGATGCCCAGGTAGTATTGCCGCCGCAGCCCGACATGCTGGTATTGCCGGCGACCGCGGTCGAGTACACGCTCTACGGCGACAGCGTCTTTGTAATCCGTGATGACGGTAAGGATGCGAATGGCCAGCCGATCCTCAAGGCGGTGCGCACGCCGGTCAAGACCGGGGCGCGGTGGGGTCACAATGTCGCGATCCTCGACGGGCTGAAGCCCGGCGAGCGGGTGGTCTCGGCGGGTCAGGTCAAGGTCCAAAACGGCGCCCAGGTCGCGATCGGCAGCCCGGCCCCGGCCCCGCCGGCGAATCCGACGCTCAACTAGACCGGATTTCGACCAGATGGCCTTCTTACGATCAGCCCCCCTCACCCAACCCTCTCCCCCCAGTGGGGGCAGAGGGTTGAGAAGGGTTGTGAGGGGGGTGCCGTCCGACTGGAAGCTGCTCTAAGCCATGTCATTCACTGACATCTTCATACGCCGCCCGGTGCTGGCGCTGGTCGTCAGCCTCTTGATCCTGCTGATCGGGCTGCGGGCGATGATGGGGCTGCCGATCCGGCAGTTCCCCAAATTGTCTAACACGACGATCACCATCACCACGATCTATCCCGGCGCTTCGCCCGACCTGATGCAGGGCTTTATCGCGACACCCTTGGCCCAGGCGGTGGCGACGGCCGAAGGCATCGACTACCTGACCTCGAATTCGGTTCAAGGCACCAGCACGATCACCGCCTATATCCGGCTGGACTTTGATCCCGACCAGGCGCTGACCGAGGTCATGGCCAAGGTTCAGCAGGTCAAATATCTGCTCCCGACCGGCGCCCAGGACCCGATCATCACCAAGGCGACTGGCCAGACGACCGCCGTCATGTATATCGGCTTTTCCAGCAACGAGCTGTCGAGTGCCGCGATCTCGGATTACTTGACCCGGGTCGTGCAGCCGCTGCTGGTCACGGTGCCGGGGGTCGCCTCGGCCGACATTCTCGGCGGCCAAGTGTTCGCGATGCGGCTGTGGCTCGATCCGGTGCGGATGGCGGCGCGCGGCATCACCGCCAGCGACATATCGGCCGCGATCCAGGCCAACAACTACCAATCGGCGCCGGGCCAGGCGAAAGGCTATTTCACCGTCATCAATGTCAGCGCCAATACCGGCCTCACCGATGTGGCGCAATTCAAGCAGATGGTGGTCAAGAGCAAGAACGGCGCGCTGGTGCGGCTCGAGGACATCGCCACCGTCGATCTCGCGGCGCAAAGCTGGACCTCGAGTGTCGCGATGAACGGCCAGCGCGCGGTGTTCATCGGCATCCAGGCGACGCCGGCCGGCAACCCCTTGACCCTGGTACGCGACGTGCGCGCGCTGCTGCCCGAGATCGAGCGCAACCTGCCGCCTTCGGTCGTCATGCAGGTCGCCTACGATTCGACCAAGTTCATCCAAGCCTCGATCGACGAGGTTCAATTCTCGCTCGCCTTGGCGGTCGCCATCGTCGTCATCGTGATCTTCCTGTTCCTCGGCAGCCTGCGCTCGGTGGTGATCCCGATCGTCACGATCCCGCTATCGCTGATCGGCGCCGGCACCTTGATGGCGGCGATGGGCTTCAGCCTCAACCTGCTGACCTTGTTGGCGATGGTGCTGGCGATCGGGCTCGTCGTCGACGATGCGATCGTCGTTGTCGAAAACGTCTACCGCCACATCGAGCAGGGGCGCACCCCGGCGCAGGCGGCGCTGATCGGGGCGCGCGAGATCGCCAGCCCGGTCATTTCGATGACGCTGACCCTAGCCGCGGTCTATGCGCCGATCGGCTTTCTCGGTGGTGTCACCGGCGCGCTCTTCCGCGAGTTTGCCTTTACCCTGGCCGGCGCCGTCATCATCTCCGGCATTGTCGCGGTGACCTTGTCGCCGATGATGTGCTCGCTGCTGTTGAGCCGCGAGATGCTGCACGGGCGTTTTGTCCGGCTGATCGACCGCGCGTTCTCGCGTCTCGCCGCCGGTTACGGGCGGCGGCTCGAGCGCTCGCTCGACTACCGGCCGGTGACCGCCCTATTCGGCGCCGCGGTGCTCGCCAGCATCGCTTTCATGTATTTGCACACCAAGGCTGAGCTCGCCCCTGAAGAGGATCAGGGGGTGCTGTTCGCGCTGACCAAGGCGCCGCAATACGCCAATCTCGACTATGCCCAAGCCTATGAGGGCGAGCTCGACCGCGGCTTTACTTCGTTTCCCGAGACCTATTTGCGCTTTATCGTCAACGGCCGGTTCGGGCCGAACCAAGGCATCGCCGGCGTGATCCTGAAGCCCTGGAACGAGCGCACCCGCTCGGCGCAGCAATTGAAGCCGCTGATGCAGCGAAAGGTAGACGCCGTCGAGGGGCTGCGGGCCTTTGTCTTCTCATTGCCGCCGCTCCCGGCGACGATCGGCGGCCTCCCGATCCAGATGGTGATCTACTCGCCGCAGGACTATCAGCCGATCTACGAGGTGATGGAGAAGATCAAGGCCGCGGCGCGCAAGAGCGGCATGTTCATCGTCGTCGACAGCGACCTCGACTTCAACCAGCCGGTCATTCATGTCGACATCGACCGCTCGAAGGCCAACGAGCTTGGGATCACGATGCGGTCGATCGGCGACACCCTAGCGCTGCTGGTCGGCGAGAACTACGTCAACCGGGCCAACCTCGGCGGCCGCGCCTACCAAGTGATCCCGCAGGTGTCGCGGGCGGACCGCCTGACCCCGGAGACGCTGACTCGCTACTACGTCAACAGCGGCGGAGGTGGTGGCGGCGGAGGTGGCGCAGGTGCAGGTGGCGGCGGGGGCCAGCCGGTGCCGCTGTCCAACCTCGTCACCTTAAGGACGGCGACCGAGCCGAATGCGCTGACCCAGTACAACCAGCTCAACTCGGCGACCTTTCAGGCGGTGCCGATGCCGGGGGTGACGACCGGACAGGCGGTCGATTTCCTCGAGCAGCAGGTGAAGAGCCTGCCGGCCGGGTTCAGCCACGATTATTTGTCCGATACCCGGCTTTACGTGCGCGAGGGCAGCCAGCTGGCGGTCACCTTCGTCTTCGCCCTGATCGTGATCTTTCTGGTGCTGGCGGCGCAATTCGAAAGCCTGCGCGACCCGCTGGTCATCCTCGTCAGCGTGCCGATGTCGATCTGCGGCGCGATGATCCCGCTGTTCTTCGGCCTGGCGACGATGAACATCTATACCCAGGTCGGGCTCGTCACGCTGATCGGGCTGATCAGCAAGCACGGCATCCTGATGGTCGCCTTCGCCAATGAGCTGCAGGTCAGCGAGAACCTCGACCGGCGCCGCGCGATCGAGCAGGCCGCCCGGGTGCGTTTGCGGCCGATCCTGATGACAACCGCGGCAATGGTGGTCGGGCTGGTGCCGCTCTTGACCGCGACCGGGGCGGGTGCGGCGAGCCGGTTCTCGATCGGCGTCGTGGTTGTCGCCGGCATGTCCATCGGCACATTGTTTACTCTGTTTGTCCTGCCCGCCGTCTATACTGTGCTGGCGAAGGACCACCTCGCCGCCGCGCGCTCGACCCGGGTGCGCGAGATCGCGCAGGTCTCGTGACCCTCGGGCAGTTCGTGGTCGTTAACGACCGGATGCAGCGAGGCTATCGCTACGTACTGACCGAACCTGTGGGGCGCAACTTCGACCCCCGCTTCGCACCGGAACTAACGCCGAAGGAGATGCTGAAACTCGGCGTGTTCTGCGGCAAATATCTGACCGACACGCGGGGCGAGTTTCCTGAGGAATGGTTTAGCAACGCCAAGCTTGCGCCGAGCAAACGTGATTGTTCGCTCAATTTCTTTGGGGTCGACGCCAGCCAGCCTCTGTCGGTATCGCGGGAAAAGAGATGGATTCATCCCGACGATCCGCGCGGCTGGGTTCAATGGTACTGCCGGTACTTCATGGGTCGCCGGATCAGCGAAGAAGACCGGCGCCAGATCAACCGTTGGAAGGCGATGCGCCGGCATGTTCGGCAAGTCGAGATCAACTGCGAGAAAGGCGACCTCGGCTGCCGCAAACGCCAGCGCCAGGGGTTGCTGCACCGGGCCTACGACAGCCGCAAACTATGATCGCTTG
>Ga0306926_10010232_pt1 | contig 10362 bp, 14 predicted proteins | sample flu12Cox44000178_FD_203759 | JGI IMG/M metagenome (GOLD analysis project Ga0306926, IMG submission 203759) | Lab enrichment of tropical soil microbial communities from Luquillo Experimental Forest, Puerto Rico - flux8day.12C.oxic.44.000.178 (v2)... | ecosystem: Environmental > Terrestrial >... | reverse complement strand
GCCAATCTTGGCGGCGTGCGCTCGGCCTATGCGATCTACATGGTCGGCGACAGCATGGAGCCGCGTTACGAGCCGGGTTGGCTCCTACATGTCAACCCGTTCAAGCCGCCGACGCGCGGCCGCGACGTCGTCGTCTACAAGCAGGACAATGCCGTGCTGATCAAGCAGTTCGTCGCCTGGGAGGGCGACACCTTGGTGCTGCACCAGCTCAACCCCACGGACACATTGCGCATCCCCCGCGCCGAGGTGCGCGAATGCCACCTCGTCGTCGGCGCCGATCAGGAAGGCTAAAGCAGCGGGGCACCTGTTCTTTCAGCGGGGTAGAGATATCTCGCGCGACCCGCTTTCCGGATGCCCGATCAACGCGCGAGAAACCGTTCTCGATAATCTGTGATTTTGATGTGAACAGCGCCTCGGCCACGGCGCATCCGCCGCCGCGCCGCGTCTGCGGCGTATGGCAAGTGGCGAGGTACACCGATGCTGGAGGACAAAGCCCAAAATGTGATCGCCGACATGAACGCGTTACTGCCGTTGATTGTCGTCAACGCGCTGAATGCTCTTGCGGCGATTCTGATACTGCTCGTCGGCTTGTGGCTATCGGGCAGGGCCAACCTGCTCGCAGTGACGATGTTGCGGCGAACGCCGCATATCGATCCGATGCTGCAAAGCTTCTTCGGCAGCCTCGCCCGCTACCTGGTCTTGACCGTCACGGTGCTCGCTGTACTGTCGGAGTTTGGTATCCAAACAACGAGCCTCGTTGCGATCCTTGGTGCCGCGAGCCTCGCGGTAGGCCTTGCCCTGCAGGGCACGCTTTCCAATCTCGCGGCGGGTGTGATGCTGTTGGTCTTCCGTCCCTTTCGGATCGGTCAAAAGGTGCAGATCGGCGGCAGCAGCGTCGGTATCGTCAAAGAGCTGTCGCTCTTCTGGACAGAGCTTGTCACCGACGACAAGGTGCAGGTGATCGTGCCGAACAGCGGCGTCTGGGGCCAGCCTTTGCGTAATTTCAGCATTTATCCTGCCCCGCCAAATGCCGGCGAGATACGCTTTCAGATTCCGGACGACACCGATCTCGATCCCGCAATTGAACAGGTGCGTAGTCTAGTGAGCGCCGATCCGCGCGTAATCGCGGACCCTGCCCCGACCGTGCTGCTCGACCGCCGCGCCGCTGACACGCTCGAAATCGTTGTCGGATTCTCCACCGTCGACGACGTGGCGGCGCTGGTGAAAAGCGATCTGATAAGGGGCGTCCACGCCGCGCTTGATAAGCATCCCGGCAGGCAGATTGCTCGCCCGGCATAGCGAGGGAGTTTGGAATTGCCGGCGGTTTTCTTCATAACCCACCCGGATGTGGCGATCGGCCCGAGCGTCCCGGTTCCCGATTGGCCGCTCAATGAGCGCGGCCGCGCCCGTTTGCGCGGGCTGCTAACCACTCCCTGGATGAGGGGGGTGCGCCAGATCTTTGCCAGCGACGAGCGCAAAGCACGAGAAGCGGCACAAATTCTCGCCGAGGGTCTCGGGATCGAGGGATACACCGTCGTCGATGGCCTCGGCGAGAATGATCGGTCGGCGACTGGCTACCTGCCGCAGCAGGAGTTCGAAGCGACCGTCGACGCGTTCTTTGCTCAGCCGCAAACCAGTGTGCGGGGCTGGGAGCCGGCTGCCGCGGCCCAGGCGCGGATCATTCGCGCCGTCGAGCAGATCGCCTCACAAGCCTTCGGCAATGGCGACTTGGCGGTTATCGGCCATGGCGGCACCGGGACATTGCTCTATTGCCATCTTGCCGGAGTGCCGATCGACCGGCGTTACGACCAGCCCGCGACAAATGGCGGAAACTGGTTCGCCTTCGATCAGGCAACACAAAAGCTGTTGTTTGACGGCTGGGGTTCTATCGACTCAGTCCCGCCACCACGTTGCTTGATTCCTTGATTTTCGCCCTGGCGGTGTCCGTTCTCTCTTCGCGGCAACCCGACGCGCCGCCGCCAGCGCTGCGCGCGCCCACGCGACTAGCTCATCGGGCTCGTCCAACAGCCTCTCCGGCGCGCGCCAAAAGGAGAGGTCTATGGTGCGGCCCTTCTTCTCATAGTTGAGCGGCGGAAAGGACTCGGCTTCCTTGAAGGCCGCCCGGTTGTCGTCATCAACCCGGAAATAGAGCGTGTCGTCCGTCACCATTCCGAGCATCAGTCCGTCGCAAAACACGCCGGTCTTGCCGAACATACGCCGCATTGTGACGCGACCGAGCGAAGCGAGCTGTTCGCGCAGGAACTCGGCAAAGGCGTCGCTGGCAACCATCCTCCACCCTCAGTCCCAGCCCGACGGACTCAGCTCCCGCAGGATAGCCCAGACGATGCTCCCCACTAAATCATAGTCTGGCATCACAACAGGTCGGTCAGTGCTTCTGCAGACCACTGCGCGGGGCTCGCGGGCGTCGGCCTCATCCGTCAATTTCTCCGGCGGGTTCTATAGATGATAACGTCCTTTATCCATCCCATTGCTAGAGTGGCCCCGCTGGTCCACGAGGGAGAAAAATGAGTGACGTCGTTATTCGCCCTGCTGAGCCGACTGACCAGCCCGATCTGCGACTGGCCATGGTTGAGCTGCAGGAGCACGAGAGGCGGTTACACCCGACGACGCGACTGCTCTGGTGAACAAATCGGCGACGCCTATCTGACGCGGTTGCGGCGAGAAGTAGCTAAGAAGCGTGGCGCGATATTTGTGGCCGAGTGCGATGGCGTATTCGCCGGGTTTGCCGTCGGCTGGATCGTAGAGCGCGATCATATCCCCGAGAGCGCGGACTCAAACCGCTTCGGCTACCTCTCCGGTATCTGCGTCATGCCCGCTTATCGTAGACAGCGAGTCGCGCAGCGACTACTTGCAGCGCTTGAATGACACTTCGCGAGCGCCGGTATTACCCGCTTTCGCCTCTTCACTCTGGCACCGAATGCGTCGACTCGCGCGGCCTACCAGAGCGCCGGCTTTGCAGCCTACGAGATACTTTATGAAAAGCTCGTTGGCAGGCAGAAAACCGCCCACCCATGAATCAGCTCGGTACGGCTCCCCGTGCTCGTCGCTGCCGCCGGCGAACTCCCGGCGCCGAGCCCCCGCTTCTTTGCCCGCCCAGAGGGTCGCGATGCCAGCGGCCTTTTTTGCCTCAGAAGATCATCGAACACGATCGAGAGTTCACCCCTCGGAGAAGCCGGTAAACTCGAACTCGAGTCAAGTATCGCGCGGTTGTGCGCCACGATCGATGCCGGGATCTCGCCCTGTGGCCGCGATGGCCAGCCGGCCCAGGTAATGCGCCCAACCCCGATCGTGGCCGGCGCACTGCGCCGCGTTCGGAAGACCGCTATGGGTCATGCGCAGCAGGGTGCCGCCGTCCCGGTCGATCAGATCGATCTCGACCAGGCTCGATCCGGGCGGCACCTCTTCATCTCCCTCCCAGCCGAAGCTATAGGCGAGACGGTGGACCGGCACCACCTCCCGAAACGCGCCGCACGCCGCACGGGCGCGGTTGCCGACGCCTTTGAGGAGATAGAGCCCGCCCGGATGCGCCTCGGTCGTCGCCTCGGTGCCCATCCAACAGAGGATCTTTTCCGGATCGGTCAGGAAGGCGAACACGGTGGCAGGCGGGGCTGCGATCTGGGTCTCGCGGCGGACGACGAGCGGTTCAGTCATCGATGCCTCCTGGGCCGATCTGCGGGTATGGGCACGCTATTTTGCCTGGCGCACCTGGCTGTGGTGCGCCGAGACCGGATCGTAATGCGCCGAGCTTGTAAGGCAAATTTTCCGGACACGATCGTTGCCGCCGCGCTGGCAGCAAAGAGCAGTGCTGAGACGCCAAGAAACGCTTGCGGGGCGGCTCGATGGGAAGCCATGCGTCGTCCGATCTCCAGTCCGCAGTTGCGCCGCGACAACCATGACTTCGCTCAGTCCTTGTACTCGTCGTGGCGGTGCCACCAGACGCCCGCCTCGTTGCGCCCCATGGGGGCGCGGTCGAGCCACTGGTACATGCCCCAGAGGCCGTCCAATCCGCGCGCATAGGTGGAATAGGTGTGGTAGACAACGCCGTCCTCGAGCGCGAACGCGCTCATGCCCGGCCGCTCGCGTCTGTACGTGGCCGGGTCGGTTCCGCATGTGGCCGCGAACTGGGCGACGGGCGGCGGGACCGGTGTCGCATCCATCGCCTGGCCGCTGCGCCGGTAGTTGTATTCGACGAGCCCCCCGCGCTGTTGCTCCTCGGTGATCGAGGCGTTGAAGTCGAAGTTGAAATCGCTGTCGAACGAGGACGCCCAGGGAAACGTCCACCCCATCCGCCGCTTGTATGCCTGCAGCTTGGCGAGCGGCGCCAGCGACACCGCCCACAGCATCACGTCATGGTTGGCCAGGTGGACGACAAAGCCGTTGAACCCGTCCGCGATCGCAGAGCATGACGGACACCCGGCCGTGTAGTCGGGCCCAAACATAAAGTGGTAGACGAGGAGCTGCGTGCGCCCTCTGAAGAGGTCTGCCAGCGAGGCGCTCCCTTCACCGGTCTCGAATCGATACGCCCTTTCGACCCGCACCCACGGCAGCTGCTGACGTCGCCGCATCAGCTCATCGCTGCGCCGCGTCAGCTCCTTCTCGGCCTCGAGCAGCTCGAGCCGCGCCTTGAGCCACTGCTCCCGCGTCCCGATTTCATGAGTCGTCATATCTGCCTCCTACAGCTTGTCGCGTTGTTCTCAGCCTCGCGGCAGTTTGTCGCTTGCGGCAGCGCCATTGCTGTCGGCCGGTCGCACCACTCCTAGCTCAGTGTGATCTCGCCCGTTTCGAGCAATGACTTCAGGTTGGAAAGGATACGCGGCCAACCACCGGATACGGCCTCGATCAGCTTCGAGTCGGCGCGCTCGATCGTATGGCTGATGGTCAGCTTCACTGCGCCGTCTTGCGGTTCGAGCTCGATGGAGCAGCGCGCATAACCTTCGGCCGTCAGCTCCGGCCGAAACTCGTTTCGCCACCTGAGTACGATCCGTCGCGGACGGTCGAACTCGACGATTTCGCCGATATCGGCGATTCGACCATCGGGGAACATCAGCTTCCAAGGCGACCCTACCTTCCAGTCGGTCTCGAAGTTCATTCCAAACCAGTACTTTTTCATGAACTCTGAGGTTGTGAGAGCAGCCCACAACTCTGCCGGCGTTGTTCGGATGTATGTCACGTAGACGAAACTGCTCTTTTCATTAGCCATGGTCTTTTCCTTCAAGGATTCTTTTGAGTTCAGAGAGTGCATTCAGGCGCGGCGCATCGAACTTGCTGATCCAGCGCTCGGCGATCTCGTTGATCGGCACGGGATTGATGAAGTGCAGTTTTTCACGACCGTGCCGCCTCCAGGACACGAGATTGGCCTCCTCAAGAATCGCCAAATGCTTCGCGACCGCTTGGCGGGTCATGTCCAGTCCTTGGCACAGCTCGCCAAGCGTCTGACCATTTCTGCCGTGCAGCCGATCCAGCAACTGCCGACGGTTTGCATCGGCCAAAGCGCGAAACACAGCGTCATCGTTCATGCCGGCAAACAGGGAACCGCTTGGTTGCCTAACATTAGGGAACCCATTGGTTGCCTGTCAACCAGAATCTGGCGCCCGTGCATCGGCGATACGCGCCTGGCTCTCCTGATCGGGAGGCGTGTCGGCGCCACGCCCGCATCGATTGAGGTCATGATCGCCGCGCGGCGGAGAGCGTGCGCCGCGGCACGCCGCCGGATGCAAAAAAGCCGGCGAGCATTGATGAGTTTCAGCCTCCACGCCGGTCATACAGAGGAGGCCAGCATTCATAAGCGGTTAAAGCGAGCCTACCTAGCGAACTACACCTTTGTTCATCCATTTCGTCCTCGTCGGCGCTGCCTACGAGCGGCAGAGTGTGCCATGCCGGCTTGAAGAGGCGGCGGAAGTGCGTTCAATATCTCGGCGAGAGGCCTGCGGCGAAATGAAGTTGCAGATCGCGGTGCTCGCCTGAGCCCTGGTGTCTCCCGCCCGAGCTTCAGAGGTCGACTCGTCGGAGGTTCGGCCGGTCAACCTGACATAATAAGGGCCACGGAAAGGAACGTGAAACGATGTCTGGTAATACGCGGCGATCCGCCAACAATAGTCTACGCTCCGGAGGATTGGTGAAGTGAATGTGGAATAGGGGATTGCAATGCGCTTTGTACCGGCGACAAGACGCGCTTGGCGTTGCGGCGTACTGGCGTCCTGCATTACGGCACTAGCGGGTATCGCCCCAGGTGTCCAGGCGGAAGCACAGACCGCCAGGGCAGCGACGCAGCCCGAGGCGGCGGTGACTGCCCCCATGACGCTGCACTACTTTGAGGGTCGCGCCACGCTGCCGCAGTTCCGCCAGCTCGGTACGGAATACGGGCGTTACAGACCAATTACGCTCTACCGGTGCGGCTCGACTTGGACTAACTCGCCGACTTGCGGACCACTGCGCTGAGGCCAAGCACCAGAGGGTCGTGATGCCGGCGGCCTTCTTGCCTCAGAAGATCATCGAACGAGATCGAGAGTTCACCGCTCGGAGAACCGGCAAGCCGAGCTCGAGTTAACTATCGTGCGGCGCTGGGCCACGATCGATGCCGGGATCTCGGCCGGTGGCCGCGATGGCGAGCCGGCCCAGGTAATGCGCCCAACCCCGATCGTGGCCGGCGCACTGCTCGGCGTTCGGAAGACCGCTATGGGTCATGCGCAGCAGGGTGCCGCCGTCCCGGTCGATCAGATCGATCTCGACCAAGCTCGATCCCGGCGGCACCTCGCGGAACGCTCCGCGCGCCACACGAGCGCGGTCGCCGCCGCAGCCTTTGAGGAGATAGAGCCCGCCCGGATGCGCCTCGGTCGTCGCCTCGGTGCCCATCCAGCTCAGGATCTTTTCCGGATCGGTCAGGAAGGCGAAAACGGTGGCGGGCGGAGCTGCGATCTGGGTCTCGCGCCGGACCACGAGCGGTTCAGTCATCGATGCCTCCTGGGCCAAGCTGCGAGGATGGCCGCGCTCAAGCCTGTCGCTAGAGATAGCTCGTGACAAGGGTGGTGCGTCGACCCCACGATCGCGCCATGCAGCTTTCGTCTACGCTCTGCTGGCTCGTCGATGCTGCCGCCGAGACCGCGGGCGCCGACCGACTGTTGGCGGAACTCGGCGCGCATCTGCTCGAGGATGGCCTGCCGCTCGCAGGCGGCGCCCTGACGCTTGAGGTTCCGCACCCGCTCATTGCCCGGCGCACCTGGCTGTGGCGCGCCGAAAGCGGGGAGGTTATCGAGGCCTTGGGGTTCGCGCCGGGTGGACCCGCGGCGGCCCAGGAGGCCAGCCCACCGTGCGACGCCGGCCGGCGCTGGCTCGCCGGACTCGCGGCCGGGCTCGTGCATCAGGACATGATCGGGCCGAGCCGAGATGGGCCTTCGCTCAGCTGGATCGGGCCGCGTCAGTTCACCCTTCGCGAGACCAATCAACTGCGCCAAGCTGCGCGCTTCGCCGCGGCACCTCTTGCTGTTCTCGCTGCGCGCGCCACGTTGACGGCGGCTCTGGAAGCCTACCTCGGCCGGCGTAGTGCCGCGCGGGTTCTGGCTGCTCCTTTGCGGCGCGGTATAGGCGAGACCATCCAGGCAGCGCTGCTTGTTGCCGACCTGCGCGGCTTCACCGCATTATCCGATAGCAATCCCCCCTCCCGGGTCATCTCGGCTCTTGACGCCTGGTTCGATCGCATTGCCGGCGCGGTTCACGCCTTTGGCGGCGAGGTGCTGAAGTTTATCGGCGATGGCGTATTGGCGATCTTTCCGGTCGTCGGAGGAGTGCCGCGCGGTGCTTGCGATGGTGCTCTGCGCGCAGTGTCCGCCGCTCGGCTCGGGATGGCGCATCTGGATAAAGAGAGACGCCAGCAAGGGCTGGCGCCGCTGCCCTTTGGCGCCGCCCTGCACCTCGGCGAGATGCTATGGGGCAATATCGGCGCCGCCGATCGCCTGGATTTCACGGCGATCGGTCCCGCCGTCAATCTGGTAAGCCGGTTGGAAGGTCTGTGCCGGCCGCTCGGGAAGGCGGTCCTGGTGTCAGGCGCGTTTGCCGCCGAGATCGAAGCACCATTGATCGCGCTTGGAACGCACACGCTCCGCGGCATCGCGTCTCCGTGCGCGGTCTTTACCTTGCCCGAGAATTGAACCGGGTCTCCAGCATCGAGGGCTCTCCGTCCGTGGTCGGTGACTGCGTATGTCGGGGCGACGGGTGGAACGGTGTCCCAAAAGCCCCCGCTTCGCCACCGGCGCTCGTGCCGCACACGGCAGCTTTGGGTAACCCCGACATAGCATGAGAATGATCACCTCACGGCGGCAAGCAATCTTCTGACGACGGCGGGGCAATTGTTTTGATAAAGACGAGCATCCGCTCAGAGTGAGTATCAGCGCCTCAGTGCCATGCCGATCGACATGCCGCCAACGCGGTTCGTGACAGCGGAACCGGGGATGTCGTGAAAGCCGAGGCGCTCGTAGAGGCGACGGGCGGGATTTTCGGACCGCACGCTGAGATCAAGGCCAAGCCCGCGGCGAGCGGCCTCGCCGATCAACGCGCGCATGAGCTTCTCGCCAACGCCTTGGCCGCGCGCATTCGGTTTCACGCCGATCGACACCTTCGGAGTCTCTTCGTCCCCGTAGGGGACCTTGAGCTCTTCGGCCGAAAAGCGCCGTGCCCAGGCTGCACCGATGATTTCGCCGTTCTATTCGGCGATGAACCCGAAATCCCCGGGTCGCTGCCAGCCGACGAGATATTTGGCTACTGACGGAACCGCCTTCGCCGCCTTTGCATCGGGTTCAAAGGCCGCCATCGCGAGAAAATCCCACAGTATCTCGAGGTCATCCTGGACAGCCGGATGGATCACAAGATCGGGCATCGGACCTGTTCGCTATTCATTTAATACACGCTAATATGGACGCACGGCTTCACATCATTTCCACTGATCCGATTGCGCATGAACCGAGTTCTGCAACCTGACCACGAAGCGGACACGCCTCAAAAAGCCGAGGAACGGTAAGTTGCTACAGGTCGGGATGCGAGCTATAAACCCTAATTCTTAGGCTGATGACCCTGACCGCAAGATTATCGGGGGCAACATGCCGGAACCGAACCAAAGGGGTAGCACTCGCAAGCCTCCCTCCGGTGCAGGGCAGGGATGGCTCGGCAATTCGGTCTGGCGAAGCCCCGAGGTAGAACTCTTAAGCATCAAAGCTTGGGCCTCCATTACGGCAGCGAGCTATCACCGGGGTAGCGGTGAATCCGTATGTCGAGGTGACCGCCACCGGCTCGTTCTGACACTGGATCAGGTCCCGCAATCGCTCGTCCAGGTAGAGCGAGGACACACTCGGGAATTGCCGCTCGCCCCGCCGGGCGCTTTGGGTTTCAGCCCTCCTGGCCTCACGATCCGGAGTGTTCACCCCGCAGGGAGGTTCGTGCATGCGGTCTGGGACACGAATTTGTATTCCGCTTTGCTGCCGGAACTCAAAACGGCAACATCCGGGTTTGAATACCTGTATCCGCTACAAGATCCCTTGCTGAGCCAAATCGTCACGGCCTTGGCCCAGGAGATGGAAGGTGGCTTCGCGGATCGGATCCTGATCGAAAGCCTGGGCACGGCCCTGTGCGTCGGCATTGCGCGGCATTTTGTCGGGCATCTCCCGCTGCCGACCACCAAGGGTCTTTCGTCGGCGCGGTTGCAGCGGGTGCGCGACTATGTCGAAGCGCATCTCGACGACGATCTCTCGCTCACCGTTTTGGCCGACATCGCCTGTCTGAGCCCTTATCACTTCAGCCGCTCGTTCAAGCAGGCCACCGGGGTTGGGCCGCAGCGCTATGTCATTCAGCGCCGTCTCGAGCGCGCAAAGCGTTTGCTTCGTCAGATCCAACAGCCCCTCGCCTGGATCGCGCAGGAGGCCGGGTTTGCCGACCAGAGCCATCTTACCCGGATTTTCCGGTGTGAGATGGGTGTGACCCCCGGCCGCTTCCGCGCTGCAATCGCGTAAGCTGATGCCGCAGATGAGCTTAAAGGGGCCTCAACGACGCCGGATGGGCCTTTGCTGAACTGGGTCCGGCCGCGTCCATTCACGGCGCTGTCCGAAAGCAATCCCCCTCCGTGGGCATCTCGGCTCTCGACGGCTCGGCGAGAACCCCCGACGGCTCATGTTTCCCCGCGTGACCAAAAGCGGTTCGAGGTCGTATGCACATACGACGAGCCTGATCCGCGTAATTGCTGAATTGACAAGAATACTCTTGAAGTGGTATCAAACGCGCAACTCGGATCGATTTCTAGGGAGGCGGAGGTTTGCAACGAGACACAGGAAGCATGAACGAAAACGGTACGGCAGATTT
>Ga0306926_10010228_pt1 | contig 10364 bp, 6 predicted proteins | sample flu12Cox44000178_FD_203759 | JGI IMG/M metagenome (GOLD analysis project Ga0306926, IMG submission 203759) | Lab enrichment of tropical soil microbial communities from Luquillo Experimental Forest, Puerto Rico - flux8day.12C.oxic.44.000.178 (v2)... | ecosystem: Environmental > Terrestrial > Soil... | reverse complement strand
CGAACTTCGACCGGAATTCGCGCAGGGTTTGGGGACACGAGGGCGTGGCACGCGTCACATACTACCGGTTGTGGTCTGCTGAAACAACCGGATAATCAGAAGACGACTAGCAACTAGCCACTCGCCATGGCCTTCCGAAGCCTCTCGATCGCCGAACGCAAGACAGCTTGCACTTCCAGCATCGCCGCCTCATCCTTATATTTCTGGCGCGGCCAGAAAAAGCCTCGCAGTCCGTCCTTCCTGCGGCGCGGGACTACGTGGATGTGGAGGTGTGGCACGCTCTGGCTGACACGGTTGTTGATGGCCACAAAAGATCCCTCCGCTCCCAATCCTTGTTCCATAGCAGCCGCCAGCAGTTGAGCATTCGAGAATAGCACCCCTAGCAGCTCAGCGGGGATGTCTGCCAGGGTCTCCAGGTGACGCCTGGGAATCAGAAGGCAGTGACCGGGGAACAGCGGACGATGGTCGAGGAAAGCTAAGGACAGATCGTCCTCGAAAACCGTGTAATCCTTCACTTCACCCGTCACAATGCTACAGAACGCGCAGTGCATGGCCTTCGTTTTTGGGCCTTACCGACACTGTCGACGATCGCAAGATTTGCCACTAGTGTCCTGTAACTGAGGTCCAATCATGATTCGGGCTCCAGGGTTGCGAGCAGAGCCACGAAGCGGCGAAATATCTTAGCTCAGGGCTCGACCCCTGGGTTGGATGGCTCTCAACCCGCCTTCGGCACCCCTCTCCCGCTCGAGCGGGAGAGGGAAAGGTGAGAGGGAAGGTGCGCCAACCCACGGCTTAACGCCGTGGGCTAAGTAAGTTATGGCGCTCCTTCGGAGTATGCTGCGAGCTTCGGTTACAGGACACTCGCGCGTCGTCGGTCAGAAGCTTCGACGCAACTGCTACGGCTTGCCGTCGTCCGGGGGGCCAGGGCATTGCCGGTCAGCGGGACGTTTTTGCAGCTGGGCTTCCCAATAAAGCCTCAGGTCGCGAAGAGTAACCTGCAAGTCGTACTGAGGTTGCCAGCCCACGCCGTACCGGGCTTTGGACGGGTCGCCCCAGATGACCGGCGATTCCTTAGAACGCAACCTGGTGTCGTCAACGGCCACCTGGATAGGTTGGGACGCCAACGCGAGGAGGCAGTGCAATATCGACTCGATCGAGACGGAAACACCCGAACAGAGTTGGTACACTTCGCCGGCTTCACCGTTTTCCAACAGCAGGTAGTAGCCGCGCACAATGTCGCGGACGTCGCTGAAATCGCGCCTCACATTGAGATTGCCCACCCTCACTTGGGGTGACCGCAGGCGCAGGTCAACCTCCGCTACCTGACGGGCGAAGCCTGAGCAGACGTAGCTCGACATCTGCCGCGGCCCGGTGTGATTGAAAGGCCGCACGCGAACGACAGGCAATCCGTAGGCTTGGAAAAACTGCAGGGCAAGCATCTCGGCGGCCGCCTTGCTTCCCGAATAAGGGCTGATAGGCCGCAGGGGTGCGTCTTCGCGCAAGGGGACGTCCGGGGTGTCCGTAGCGCCGTAGACCGCCACGGAGCTGACGAACAGGAACCGACTGTCGATCCCGAGGTCGCGCCAAGCGCAAAGCAGGTTCAGCGTGCCGGTAAAATTGACGTCGTAGGCGAGCTTCGGATTCTGAAAGGACTCCTGCGGAGAGGAGATGGCGGCCAGATGATAAATACGTTGAGGCCGTATGTCTTCCAAGACGTGGCGCAGCCGGACGGGGTCCAGCAGATTACCCCGTTCGATACGCACGTCGTTCTGGACATGTTCGGGAATCGAGGTGCGCTCCCCCGCCCGATCAAGGACCACCACCTCCTGACCTCGACGGAGCAGGTATTCCACCAGGTGGGAACCTGCAAACCCAGCGCCGCCGGTGACGAGCGCCCTCATGACAAGCTCGGCGCGAAAGAGGGAGTTGGACAGCCATCGCGCACCCGGGCCAGGTCAGCATCGACCATCATCTGAACCAAACCTTCGAAGCCGACGGTCGGCTCCCAGCCCAACTCGAGCCTGGCCTTCGAGTAGTTCCCCCTCAGATGATGCACTTCAGCCGGCCTCAGGAGAGCGGCATCCAGTTCCACGTGGTCGCGATAGTCCAAGCCCACGTGGCTGAATGCGACTTCCAGCAGGCGACACACCGAGTGGGTGATGCCTGTAGCGACCACGTAGTCCTGCGGCTTGCCCTGCTGCAGCATCAACCACATGGCACGAACATAGTCCCCGGTGAATCCCCAGTCGCGCTCCGCATCCAAGTTGCCCATCTTCAGAGTCTTCTGCTGCCCCAGCTTGATTCGAGCGACGCCGTAACTCACCTTGCGGGTAACAAATTCCAGCCCACGACGTGGCGACTCGTGGTTGAAAAGTATTCCGGAACAAGCGAAGAGTCCATAGCTCTCCCTGTAATTAACAGTTATCCAGTGTCCGTACAACTTCGCGACGCCGTAAGGGCTGCGAGGATAGAACTGCGTGTTTTCGCTTTGGGGCGTCTCACGAACCATGCCAAACATCTCGCTCGAAGAAGCCTGATAGAAGCGAGCCTTGGAGTTGACGAGACGGATCGCCTCCAGCATACGGGTGACACCTAAGGCCGTGAATTCACCCGTCAGCACGGGTTGATTCCAGGAAGTGGGAACAAACGACTGCGAGGCCAGATTGTAGACTTCCTGGGGCTCGCATTGATTTAGGGCGCTGATCAACGAGTTCTGGTCTAACAGGTCTCCGGGCAACAGCTCGATCTTGTCCTGAAGATGCACCAGCCTTTCGAAGTTAACGGTGCTGCTGCGCCGTACCACTCCAAATACCTTGTAGCCCTTCTCAAGCAGGAACTCCGCCAAATAGGACCCATCCTGGCCGGTGATGCCTGTTATCAGCGCTCTCTTCTCCATATTCGCCTCGGGATTATCGGACAGGTAATAATACAACGTCCCGCCGATGGCAGAAGCGATCTTTCGGCAACGACCGTGAACACTACGCGTCGCACCGTAGCCTGATTTTCTTGATCGGCGCGGACTCCAACCTGTAAGTTCAGACTTTTATGCTAGATGAGCGCCACAAATCAAGTCAAGCGCGCCATAACACAACATCGCGCCATAACACAACAAACAGAACGGAAGTCAACTCGGTCGTGGTCACGCTTAAAGCTCGGTACAGCTTGACGTATAATTCCGCTGTGACCGCGACGCTACTGAAAGCCGGCGCCCTGGTCGAGAAGTCGAGTCACGAATGGTAGCGAGTCCGAATAGCACGGTCTTTGACGCCCTCATTGTGGGTTCGGGCGCAAGCGGCGGCTGGGTGGCCAAAGAACTCACTGAGCGCGGCATGAGAGTGTTAATGCTCGAGGCTGGGCCGCCTCGCATCCCCACGCGCGACTTCACGGAACACGTCTGGCCCTACCAGTTGAAGTTCCGCGGCTTTGGCGACGAAGCCGCCCTACTCGAGAAACAGCCCGTCCAGCGACTGTGCTACGCCTGCGATGAGACCAGCCATCAGTTCTTTGTTAATGACCATGAGCTGCCCTACACCTTTCCGCTGGGCAAGCCTTTCCTCTGGATTCGCGGCCGGCAGGTGGGTGGCAAGACCTTCTGCTGGGCGCGGGAGAGCTATCGCTACAGCGATTATGAGTTCAAGGCCGCCAGCCGCGACGGTTACGGGGAGGACTGGCCGTTCAGCTATAAGGACCTGGAGCCCTACTACGACAAAGTAGAGAGCTTCATCGGCGTGAGCGGCTCCCACGAGGGCTTGGAGCAGATGCCCGATGGCCAATTCCTGCCTCCAATGCGACTCTCCTGTGGCAGCCAGCAAGCCAAGCAGGTGATCGAAAGCAAATTCGGTTGGCGGGTGATGCCCGACCGCGTCGCCAACCTCACAGTTCCGCATAACGGGCGGCCTGCTTGCCACTACTGTGACCAGTGCCAGCGCGGGTGCTACACGGCGTCTTATTTCAATAGTCCCTCGGTGACCCTTCCCGCCGCCTGGCGTACCGGCCGTCTGACTTTGGCGAGCGACGCCGTGGTCAGCCGCATCGTGATAACCAACGAAGGCAAGGCGATAGGCGTCCATTATATCGACCGCACCACCTACGACCACCGCGAGGCTCGCGCCAAGATTATCGTGCTCGCTGCTTCGGCGCTCGAATCCACACGCATTCTGCTGAACTCGACTTCCAGCCGCTACCCGCAAGGGGTCGGAAACTCGAACGGAGTGCTCGGCCACTACTTGATGGACCATTTCACCCTGGAGGGGGCAGGCGGCATCATGCCTTCGCTGAAGTCGTCCGTGCGCCAGCCTGTTGGCACGCCGTGCGGATTCCTGATTCCCAAGTACGCTAATACCGGTAGGCTTACGAACAAGAACTTTCTGCGCGGCTACCGCTTCGATGGTGACGGCAGCCAGGAACTCTACGGACATGCCTTTTCCGTTGCCGGATTCGGTGCCGAATGGCGACGTCAAGTGCGGCAGGAGATTCCCACCTATTTCGGCATGATGGCGCAGGGCGAATGCCTGCCGCGCTATGACAACTATGTAGAACTGGACCGTGAGCGGAAGGATGCCTGGGGTATCCCTGTGCTCCACATTGCTGCCGGCTACGGCGAGAACGAACATGCCATGGCAAAAGCCATGCGCGAGGATGTGCTCGCCATTCTTGACGCCCTGAAACTGGAGAATCCAACGCCGCCAAGGGAAGCCTTGAGTATGTTCGGCAAGAACATCCATGAGTGCGGTACGGCACGCATGGGCAACGACCCGAAGAAGAGCGTCTTGAACGCCTTCAACCAAGTCCACGATGTGAAGAATGTCTTCGTCACCGACGGCGCCGCTTTCGTCACCCAGGGCTGCTACGAGCCAACGCTGACTATCATGGCCATCTCCGCTCGAGCTGCCGACTACATGGCCGAGGAGTACGGGCGGGGCAACCTCTAGAGGATTTTGGATTTTCGATTTTGGATTTTGGATTGCTGTCGCCGTGTGCTGCTTCGAGAATGCCCTTTTGAACGCGATTGTAGGGCTGCGGCTTGCCCCTACGAATGCCTGAAAGGGGGGGACTGATGGTAGACGGTAAGAGCGATAGAATATCCAAAATCGAAAATTCAAAATCCCCGATCGTGAGCAGCAAGAGCCTCGTTATGAACGCCGGAAACAATCGAAAATCCACTATCGGAAATCCAAAATCGCCAGGCCGCCGCGAGTGGCTTTTGCGCCTGGGCGAAACCGCCCTCCTCATGGGTTTCAGCGGCACGTTGGGAGAAGCAATGCCAGAGGCGCTGCTGGGGGAAGTTTCCTCACACAACGGCGCGGAGCTGCCGCCCGGACTCTACGAACCCTCCAACGATCATTTGAGCCACGCTCTGTCCAGCGACGCAGGGTTTCATTCGATCCTCGCAGGCAGCGCCACCGATTATGTGCGCCCGCGTACCGGTCCGTTTCAGCCGGAGTTTCTTACATCGCAGGATTTTCAAACCGTGCGTCGGATTATCGAATTGATTATCGGAGACGGGACCGCACTATCCGCGGGGGGTAGTGCAGAGCCCGTCTCCCAGTCAGTATCTGTGGTTCGTTCAGAGGCCGTTGACGAAGTCGCCGAGTGGATTGACCTGCATTTGTCTCGGGCGCCAGCCGTGCGAGAAGCAGTCAAACGCTTGGCTCCGGATCACCGCGCATTGGCGGCTGCCTACTACGGTTCCAGGCAAGTTGAGGAACTCGAGACCGATGATGCACAGAAGACCTGCAGGGATGGCTTGCGCTGGCTCGAAGAGAAGTCACAGGAACGCCATCAGATGTCGTTTCTCAGCATGGTTCCGGATCAACAACTCGAATTGCTCAGGGTGATATCTGACGATCGTCCCGACAAGTCCCAGGAGAACGCAGGTACTCGTTTCTTCGTCTGGATCAAGGGAGAGACGATCCGGGGATATTATACCTCGCAGGCCGGGCTCAAAGAGCTCGACTATAGGGGCAACGCGTTCTACGCCGAGCGGCCCGGTTGCGATGGACCATCGTAAGAACCAGTGGCCAGTGGTTAGTGGCGTTCGCGAGTTGGCCGTACCAGTAAGCGAACCACTCGCTCCTGGCTGCCGGCTCCTTTCAATCACACGTTCGCCCGATCACTCAATAACCCGTGAGCCTCACTCGTACCTCAAGGCCACCATGGGATCGACCTTGGTTGCCCGGCGGGCGGGGACGTAGCTTGCCAAAAGAGCTATTCCAGTAAGGATCGCCGAAACAGCCACAAAGGTCACTGGATCGGTGGCCCTAACTTCATAGAGCAAGCTCGCGAGAAAGCGTGTCAAGGCCAGCGCGCCGGCGATCCCAATAGCGATGCCCAGGCCCAGGTGGAGCAAGCCTTGCCCGACCACCAGACGCAGGACCTCGCCGCGTTGGGCGCCCAAGGCCATGCGGATTCCGATCTCATGCGTTCGCTGGGCGACCGAATAGGAAAGCACGCCGTAGATTCCAATCCCCGCCAACGCCACCGCAAGCGCTGCGAAAGCCAAGAGCAGGCACAGGTTGAAGCGACGCGGGGCGGTGGACTCGCTAATGACCTGGCTCATGGTCCTGACGTCGGCCACCGCGAGTTGGCGATCGAGCCCCCAGACCGCGGCGCGCAGCGCGGAGGCTAGGCTCGCGGGATCGCCCGCCGCTCGCACCGCCACGTTGAGGGTGTTTGCCGGAACGTCGTGCTGCGCATACGACTCGTAGGTATGTTGTATCGTCGGGGCGTCCAGGGGACCCTGTTTCACGTCACCCACAACGCCCACAATGGTCAGCCAGGCGTCCTTCGATTCCGGCGGACCCCAATGCAGGCGCTTACCAATGGGGTCCAGGTTAGGCCAGTATCGCTTGGCGAGGGATTCGCTGACGATCAATACGGCAGTTGAGGCTGGCGTGTCCTGCTCGGTGAAGTATCGCCCGCGGAGGAGCGGCACACCCATGGTTCGAAGATAGTCTCCGAGAATAACCGAATGATAGCAAACGTTGAGCCCTGCGCCGTGCGGAGTTTGGTAGCCTTCCGGAGTAAAGACATGGTTCCACCCGGCTTGGAGGGGCAAATCGGTGGAAGCCCCTACCGCCTTTACGCCCGGCAACTCTTGCAGGCGGGCCATAAGGTCACGGTAGAAACTCCGGATTTGCTCCTGCTTGTACAACGCTTCCGGCAAGCTTAGCGATGCCGTTAGGATATGCTCGGGCTGGAAGCCCGGCTGAGTGGCCAGCACGCGCTCGAAACTGCGCACTAGAAGTCCGGCGCCTACTAGCAACACGAGTGACAAAGCGACTTCTGCCACCACAAGGACCGAGCGCAGGTGGTGGTGCTGCGGCCCCTGCTGTGCGCTCCGCCCGCCTTCCTTGAGCGTGCTGTTGAGATCCGTGCGCGAAGCCGCCAGCGCCGGCACGACACCAAACACCAGGCCCGCGAGCACCGCCAGCGTCAGAGTGAAAGCGAGGACCGCAAGATCCAGCCCGATGGCGTGGACCCGAGGAATGTTCACCGGCATCCACCGCACCAGGCCTTGCATGATCGCGAAGGCCAGGACTAGACCCAACCCCGCCCCCGCGAGAGCCAGCAGCAGATTTTCCGCTGCCAACTGGCGAAGAAGCCGAAGCCGTCCCGCACCCAGCGCCAGGCGGACAGCAATTTCTCGTTGCCGGTGAGCGGCACGGGTTAGAACAAGGTTGGCGATGTTGGCACACGCGATGAGCAGCACGAAGCCCACAGCGCCCAGAAGGAGGAGCAGGAGCGTCCTGACCCCGCCTACCACCTGGCCGCTGAGCGGCAGGGCAACCGCCCCCAATTTGATCCTGTCGCGAAACTGGGGAGGATAAGTCTGCAGGATTCGGTACGCAATGGTGTCAGCGTCCGCGTTGGCGCGGGCCAGGCCGATGCCGGGCTTCAGCCGCGCCAGCACGCTGTAGTTGAAATTGTCCCCCTCGTCGCTTAATTCGTCGCGCGTAAAGGCCATGGGAACGAAGACGTCCGCCGCATCGCCCTGATCCATTCCACGAAGGGGAAAGACAAAACTGCGGGGCATGACGCCGATCACCGTGTAGGCCTGGCGGTCGAGCCTCACTGTTCGCCCCACTGCGTCAGGGTTCGCGCCAAAGCGACGCTTCCACAGCGCATAGCTCAAGATAGCGAGTGAGTGCCCCGGCTGGTCTTCGTCCGCCGTGAACGCGCGCCCCACCAGTGGCTGCACCCCCAGCAGGGAAAACAGGCTGGCATTGACGCGTTCGGCCGTGATGCGTTCGGGCTCGCCCTCTCCCGAGAGGTCGAACTGCCCGCTGCGGAAGGCGGCGACGGACTCAAACACCTGGTTCTGGCGCTGAAACTGAACGACGTCCGGAGCGCAGACCGGGATGGGTTCGGGAGTCACCAGCGGAATCCGCTCCTTCACCATCACCAGGCGGTCGGGATCCTTGTAGGGTAATGGGCGCAGTACGACCGCATCCACGACGCTGAAGATCGCCGTGTTAGCCCCGATGCCGAGGGCGAGCGTGAGAACAGCGACGGCGGTGAAGCCGGGGTTCTTGGCCAACATCCGAAGGCCGTAGCGGAGGTCTTGAATGGAACTTTCAAGGTAGTTCGGCCGGCGCATGTCTCGACACTCCTCTTTGATTTGCTCCACCCCGCCCAGTTCGCGCAAGGCTGCGTAACAGCCTTCCTCCGGGGTCATACCCTTCGCGACCTTATCCTCAATGAGTTTTTCCAGGTGGAAGCAGAGTTCTTCGCTCAGCTCCTGCTCCACACGGCTCCTACGGAAGAGCGTTCGGATTCGGAGCGGCAGAATATAGAACCAGCGCATAAAAAACCTTCGCTTTGACCTATCGCTTTGCTCAAGGCGGCGGAAACATTCCCCTCAGTTATCGACACATGAATTCTAGCTCTCCTCTTGTCAATAATCAAGGGGTGTTTTTGTTTGTTTTGTCAAGCCTGAAGGGGAAACTATCCTGGCCCTCGGCCATGCCCAGGGCCGAGTTTCAACCGGCCGATGTGCGGGTCGGAGGGCGAGCTCGAGAGCGTCAGGCGCAGCGCGAGTGGAGCTCGGCCGCACACTCAAAACTCCATCATCTGTCCGCAGCAGGGCTGCATGTCCTTCACTGTTTCATGGTGCAAAGAATGCTCAGATTTTCATCCGCGGTGATCTTCTCCGGCCGGAAAGGAAGTGGCACTTCATTCCGCGACGTGGTTGGCCCCTTCACGGTGATAAAGCCCAGGCGTCTGGGGCTGCCGTTCACATACGCGTAGATCGGCACCTTCATGAAAAACGAGTCCGACACTCCCGACTGCGTCAAGGCGAACTGGAGCACGGTCTTGCCTCCGGCGCTGTCCTTAAGCTGATAGCTGAATTCGTAGTGAGGCACTTCCATGCCGTACACCCAGTCGTCGAAAAACCACTGCATAGACTCGCCGGTGTGCTTTTCAACGATGCGCCGAAAATCTTCGGTCGAGGCATTCTTGCCCGCGTATGTGGCAACGTAGTCGCGCATCATGGCGATGAAGGGAGCGTCGGGGTTTTTCAGCCTTGGATCTTCCATGAGCACGCGCAGCATCTCCAGAACGTAGGCGCCTTTGTCGTAAATCAGTCGATTTGACGTGGCGGGTTCCAAGTAGGAGTTGGTCTGGTAGTTCAACCACAGAGGACCGACGTCCACAGGACGATGTCCCGCCCGGTCGTTGGAGAGCAGCCGCCTCCGCCGCATCTCCCAGAACTCCCGTAATTGCTTCGGCTCAAACTGCCGCAGGTAGAGCGCAGCGGAGAAGTGGGCAAGTCCCTCCGACAACCACTGGTCGTGGTAAGTTTTCCATCCCACCAAGTGGCCCCACCATTGATGCGACATTTCGTGCACCGCAACCACGTTGTAAAACTCGCGCCCTTCCGCCGAGTCCTGCAGGTGAAGGCTGTGCCGGGTGGTGCTGTCGAGCAGCGAGTCAAAAGGCAGGTAGATCAAGGTAGGCCAGCTCTGGCCATAACCCATCACCGGCTGCTCGGTTACGGAGATGTTCTTGAAGGGCAGGTCGCCGAAATAGAACTCATAAAGCTTCATCGCCTGGAAGCTCTGGGCGGCGGCGTACTTGACATTAGCGGCGGTATTGAAGCCGCCCGTGAGGATGCCCATTTGCGCCTCAGTCGACCCCCCTCGGTTGGCGAAATCGCTCATCTCCATGGCGCTTTTCAGCCCCTTGAGCGCGTCGGGAACTTCCTTGCCGCTATAAGCAGTCACCGTAAGTCGATCGTCGGATTGACTGCTTTCCACAAAATCGCCGTAGTTAAAGCCCACCACGCTGTAAGGGATCTCGGATTCCCAGTCTGATTCGATCCAATCGCCGTCTTTCGCCGATTTGATCGGCCGACCGGTGGC
>Ga0306926_10010227_pt1 | contig 10365 bp, 10 predicted proteins | sample flu12Cox44000178_FD_203759 | JGI IMG/M metagenome (GOLD analysis project Ga0306926, IMG submission 203759) | Lab enrichment of tropical soil microbial communities from Luquillo Experimental Forest, Puerto Rico - flux8day.12C.oxic.44.000.178 (v2)... | ecosystem: Environmental > Terrestrial >... | reverse complement strand
GGTAGGGGGATCCCAGTTGCCCGGTGCCCCCCGCACAGACCCGGACGGGCGCTGATTAGCGCATCCGGTTCTTCTCTCAGATCAATGGCGGCCAAACTTACGTTCGCTCCGCACATGAGTCGGGCCGAGTTCCCGAGCTGAAACTGATTGAAAGCGAGCCTTGGTTGGATACGGCACCTTTTCTAATAGAGCGAGATGGCGCGCTCTGCGGAGTGCACGGGTCAGTATGCTCATAAAGGGCTTGACATCGCCGGCATTGTCAGAGACACCTGCCTACAACATCTCTAACGACGTCGGCGTCGTCAAGGTTGTTTGCCAACTTTTTTCTTACTTTTCAAGACACTCCTGTGTGACTGCAGAGTAGGTTTGTCCTACCGAAGTCCTCAGTTCGATGATTTTGTCCATGTCCAACGAAACGGCTCGGCCTTAGTTCATCATTTCGGTGGAGTTGCCCACCAGACATCTCTCCGGTCACTCATGATCATGATGACTTATTCGAACTCCCCCCATTCGGGGAGGCAGGTGGCCTATTCAGTTGGCCGGTCACTGCACACCCCAGGACCACTGTTGTAGTCAGGCATCCCTGCATGGGCTTCCCCGCTCTGCCGCAGCTTCCCGCGACGACAGAACTCTTCATAATCAATTTGGTCGCGCATCATGATCCGGAGCCGAATGCCCAGTTTGCGCGCCACCGCGATTTTCGCCTTGCCCATTCCTTTCTGGATGAGCTTGCGCCGATAGAAGCGCTTCAGCTCTGGGTCCCGCGCAGCTGCATGCATCACGGCTTCGGTCCACAGGTAGCGCAGCAGCGCGTTGCCTTCCTTGCTCAGCCTTCCTAACCGCTGCCGCTTTCCGCTACTGTGCTCACACGGAATCATCCCGATGTAGCTCGCCACCTGGTTGCCAGTGGCAAAGCGGTGTGCGTCTCCCAGGAACACGTCGGTGGCCAATGCCGTGACCGGCCCCACTCCGGGATGGGTGAGCAGTCGCAGTGCCTGCGGTCGTCGCTTGGCTTCTTCTTCTACCTGCCGGTCTAGTTCCTTGATTCGCTTCTGCAACTGCACGTACAGCTGGTGCAGTTCATCCCGCCTTTGCCGGCTGTAGCCAGATAGAGCCAAGGCTTGGAGCGCCTTCTGCCCGGCTGGATTCCACAGAGCGCGCCCCTGCCGCAGCGCGTGATTGAGAGCGATCGCTTGTAACCTGTTTTGCACTCGCGTCCGCATCTTCACCCACTGATGACGGTCCCGCAACAAGGTTCGTAGGTCACGCTGCTGGGTGGAAGGGATCCACAGGGTCGGAAAGCGATCCTCCAGCAGAAGCTCTAGCTCTAACCGTGCATCGCGCCGGTCGTGCTTCTGCTTCCGCGTCTCTTTGGCCCGGATCTTCGCCGAATGTCCCACCCGGCACTCGATTCCTAACTCGTCCAGCAACTGCAAAAACCACTACATGGCTCCCGTGGCTTCGATCCCTACCACCACCGGACCTTCTAAGGCTGCGTAAAACTCTCGCACCTTGTTTCCTTCGTGTACCAGCGTCTTCTCCGTGAATTCGCCGGTCTCGGTGTCCATCATCGCGATGGCCTGTTGCTTCGCGTGTAGATCGCATCCTACAATTTTCATCTCGGCCTCCTTCGTCCCGAGCCTTTTCGTTGGATACCGCAAAGTCTACTCGGGTCGTCGCGGGGCCCGACGTCGTTATGTCATCAGTTGGCCCTCATCTTCAGCTCCTCTTTGCCAACCTACTGAGCTTTCTCCCACACAATCTTCCAACGAGCGACGGTGGGGTCGTTTTTCACTATGTCGCTGAGGATCAGATGACCATCTTGAAACGAATAGGGACGAACTTGGCGCGAGCCGACGTAGCCCGAATCGGTCGCCACTTCAGGCAAATGAACAATTTGCTTTTGCTTCACATCGATCTCGTAGCGCCCACAATAAGCGAATGTGCCGTCGGCGGCAGCACGTTTTTCTTCCGGTGTCGGATGAACATGGTCAGCCCATTTCGGACGGTTGGGATTGACCAAGTCGGCACACATGTAGCCGTCGCCCTGGTACATGAGGAAGCCTTTACCTTGTGCTCCAAACCGAGGGTCCGGTCGGGTGCTACCGTCTTTCATGGTTTGCTCGGTGGAGACCAGTTTCCACGTGCCCACGATTCGATCTCGAATCTCTGCTTCAGTCTGCCCAAAAGCGGACGAAGCGCAGAGCACAAAGGCTAACAGAACGAATATGGAGTCTTTCAAGATGATTAGCTCCTCCAAAGTGAAATTCGACGCAGAAGGGTATCACGGTGGCTGCGCACACCTGCCCAGCTGATCTGGAATGGCAGACGGGATAACTGTGGAAATATCCCCATTAGGCTCAGAACCCTACAATGCGGCGAGTGTCTCCCGACACTAACGTTGCCGCTGTTTTATTCCCCGGGCAGGAGGTGCTTAATGATTGTTACATTCGCCAGTCCATCGACGTTTTCATTTCTGGATAAATAACGTCCACGCCCATCTGAACTCTGTCCAGCACACTGCGCGATATGTGACAGCGATGGCGACGGTGCATCGGTCCGGAATCTCAATCAGCTCACCATCGCAGGCGAACTCGGAGAAGAAATCGCTATGCAGCATAGTCCACGCGACTATTGAGCAGGATACTCCTTCATTGGCCTGTACCGGTCAAGCCAACAACAATCTGCACTGAAGGCCCTTGGCTTATCACAAGTCTCCCGGCCCTTGTCCCCGTTGCAGTGGGCTTAAAAACGACCGCCACCGAGCAACTTGTGTTTGGTGCCAGAGATGTGCCACACGTGTTCGTCTGGCTAAAGTCGCCGCTTATTGTGATGCCATCTATTAGGCTCGATGCAGTTCCGGTGGCACTCAGGGTTACGGTCTGTGGCGGACTGGCCGTCCCCACAGTTTGATTCCCGAAACTCAACTCAAACGTTGAAGGAGTGAGGAGCGCACTGGGCGGAGCGCACGGAACGAAACCTCCGCATCCACCGCCGCAATGGACCTGTAGGGCCACCAAGATCGTTAAAGTGAAGCACCACGGCACCCGCTTCGGAGGAAGGAGCTGGATAGCGCGTTTCTGCATCGTGGAGCACTCAACTGCTAGCGATTAGTCGTGGTACCGCATTGCTCATCGTCGTCGTGATGATGGTCCCGCCCATGACCATGCCCACGCCAATGGCCATTGTCGTAACCCACCGCTGCTTATTCCCCGGGCAGGAGGAGCCATTGCTATTGCGACTTTGGGGCGGGAGTTGCTTTAAACCAAGTCTCGTGGAGAAAGCTTTTCTTTAGGGCCCAACCTTCGGCGGGCATCCAGGCACAGTAGAGGACCCTTCGCCACTTTGTATCATCGGGTGGGTTCCATGAACACTGGGAATTGGGAGTGTCTTTATGCTCGCGGACTTCGACAGCCACATTTACTGTGCCCGGGTCCTTCTTGGTCGCCTTGCGGCCCATTCGGACTACTACGAAATCACCGATTAGGACCTGCAGGTCGGGCGGAACATAGAACCAGATGGCTGTGCCCTCATCCGTCGAAGGGTGGCAGCAATAGATGCGTGCCATGACTAGGCTACCATCTTTGAAATCGGAGTCTTTTATTCCCGAAGCATGTAAGTGTTCCAACTGGGTCCCTAGCTTCAGAATCTCCTCACGGGTGGCTAGCTGCATGACCTGCACAAGGCGCAATCCTCCAGTTTCGTCATCACTCGGCGGATACAACCTTGATGTCGATGCACTCGACATCGTGCAAGCCATGCAAATGATCATGAATAGTCCTGGCAGGCTGGAACTTAGGCAGACTAGGCGGTGTGCCGCCGCCGAAGTCGTTGCGAGTCTGACCTTTCTCAACTTCCCTCCTCAAACACCGGCGGCGCGAATGTTAGCACCAAGCACGAATGAGGTCATTGCGCTAGGGCAATGACGCTGACCGCAATCGCAAGCTAAGCTTCCTCGCAATTCACAGGGTCTAGCCGTCCACAATTCCTCCTCGTGGGCGGCTTTTGAGCTGGTACCTTTCTCGTGCCATCTCAGACGCTATCCAGGTCGCAAATCAGATCATGACGGAGATTGATCGGCTGCGAAGTCATTGACCCGGAAAAAGGCGAACAGACGGCGCAAGCTTGTGCAAACGCCTGGTTACGTCAACCACGGGCGAGTTGCAGGGTACCACGTCAGGTCAACGCCGCGCTTCCAGAGAATCCCATCGTCTCGTTCTTTTTGGGATGCCATTCGCTCGGATTGTTTCGGGAGAAATGGCTGACACTCACTATCACGGAACAATCCCTGCAGACGAGGTTCTCGCCATGCCTTGCAGCGGTAGCATGCAGTACCCCTGCGGCGGATGCCACGCCCAGTAAGGATTCCCGCTTGACAATCTCCCGCCTGGGTATATCGTGTGCTGACTCAGTCGAACTCTCCCCCAAGCTTGATTGCGTTCCACAAGAAGAGAATGCCTCGAAGGTTTTGTTCCAATACAAGGCAGTAAGAGATTACGACACTAAGGAGATGCCGGGTATGGATAGGGATGCTCTGGCCAGGGAAGTGCCCACTCACGAAGGGGAAACGAAATCGCAGCCCTCCTCTCCCAGCCGTCGGTCGTTTCTCGGGAAAGCGAGCGGGCTGAGCGCCGCCGTAGTAGTCTCAACCCTCGTTCCGCTCGAACCACTTCTGGACGGCAAGGGATCGACGGCGGAAGCCTCCGTCATCCCCTACGCGCACCGGGCCCGGGCCAACGCCAGCTTCTCGTACCGCGGCGCCACAGCGGCCGCTGAGTATATCGATCTGGGAGTTCTCCCCGACAACGGGGACGCCGCACGCTTCTCTGATCACAGCGGCAGTTGGAGCAAGGCGCTTCTGCACGACAGTGTTGGCATGGTTAATCAGAATGCCTGGGCGAGCTTCGTGACGGCGCTCAGCACCGGGCGCTTCTCCGATTTCCAGAACATCATCGTCGGTAATCCCGCGGGAACGAATTTCACAGGCACGCTCAATGGTCCGCTAGCGGCGCTCGCATTCGACCTTGAGGGGCATGATTCCCACGCGACGGTGATTCCGCCCGCGCCTTGCGTTTCCAGCGCCCAAACCGCAACCGAGGCGGTTGAGCACTACTGGGGTGCTCTCATTCGCGATGTGCCCTTCATCCAGTACGACAGCAATCGCTTGGTGGCGCAAGCCGTTGCCGACATGAACAATCTATCCTTTGCGAAGAGCGCGGCCAACAACTACATTCCTTATCCGGTCACTCCTGACAATCTGTTCCGAGGTCAAGTGTACCCCGGCGATGGAAACGTTCAGGGACCGTACTTGTCCCAGTTGATGCTGCAGCCGACCTATTTCGGCGCTCAGCCCATGAACCAGCTCCTGCAAGACTTCTTGCCGGGACAAGACTTCCTGACCGATCCGGCCGAGTTCCTCCGCGTGCAGAACGGGCAAGTTCCCAGCGCGTCCCTGGCCTTTGATCCGACTTTCCGCTATCTGCGGTGTGGGCGGTCGCTCGCGGCTTATACCCATGTCGACGCGCTGCATCAGGCGTATTTCACTGCAGCGCTCATATTGCTCGGGATCAATGCTCCACTGAATCCAGGTAATCCCTACATCGGCTCCAAGTCGCAGCACGGTTTCGGTACGCTGGGTGGACCCGACATTCTGGGGACGATCCCGGAAATGGCGACCCGGGCCCTGAAGGCTGCGTGGTTCCACAAGTGGATCATCAACCTGCGTCCACGTCCGGAAGAGTATGGCGGGCTGGTGTTCACCAACGCCACAAAGGTTCAGCCCTGCGCGCAAGCTGCCGGCACGATCCATCCCGACGTGCTCAACTCAGCGGGCCTAGCGGCTAGTTACTCGCAGTTTGGCAGCTACCTATTGCCCCAAGCATTCCCCGAGGCTGCTCCCGCGCATCCTTGCTACCCCGCGGGGCACGGAACTGTGGGTGGGGCCTGTGTTGCTGCGTTGAAGTTTTTCTTCGATGGTACCCAGCCGATCCGGCCGCTATTGCTCGCCGCCGGCAGCGACGTTATGCAACCGAGCGCCGACGGCACGCAGCTTGTACCCTACACCGGCGCGGACCGGGACAGTCTCACCATCACTGGCGAACTCTCCAAGCTGGCTTATAACGTCACCTTTGGGCACGGGATCCACGCCGGCATCCACTTCCGCAGCTCTAGCCACTTCGCTGTGCTGCTCGGTGAACAGGTCGGGATAAGCGTCCTGCAGGACCGCGCACGCAGCTACAACGAGCCGTTCAACGTGACTATCAGGAGGTTCGACGGAACAACCGCAACGATCCAAAACCCCGGGAAGCCGTAAGTTGCAAAGCACGGTTTCATCTCCAAGGGCCAGTATCTCAAGCCGGATTCCGTAGTTGGCGTAATAGTGCGCCGTGAAAAGGCGCTGGACTTCAGCGGGTGGAACTCCCGCCCGGGAACTGGTTCGCTCCACCCGGTAGCAATCGAAGCGGCAGCCGAGGCGACGAAGCTGTCGGAGCTTTCGATGGAAAGGGTCGCTAGGCGACTCCGCGAGCGTGCAGGCCGTAACGTGAGTAAACGCTGAGCAGGTCCCGAAACAACAATTGCAGGAGCCGACCTGACTATTACACAGGGAAGGCCGCTGACGATGGAGATGGACGAGCGAACAAGCTCCATCGGCCCTGCCGGGATAATGGCGATGGCATGCAGGCATAGGAGACCAGACGCAACACGGGAAGCCCCAGCGGTGATCGCGGTCGGGATCAACTGACAACTCGTGAGAGTCGGGTCAGGCCGTATGGGGTGGCGGAGAGGTCCGTACTACCTGTGAAGCCGGGTAACTCCGGTGGAGGGAAGGGACCTCAGTGCATGTCCAACAGAAGGCTGATGTGTTCAGGGGGAAAAGGCCCACCAGGGTAAAAGTCAGAGCCCTGTAGCTTGAATCGCATGCGCGGAGGAAACGAAGTGCATGGAGTCGATTGACAAAGCCATCCTTGGGATGGTGAGCAAGTCATCGGGCTGTAACGAAAGTGAACGCACAGGTGACCTCGAAACCCTAAAACCCAGAGGCCGAACCCACACTGAGGGGGTGAAGGCAGTATGGAGCGTTGCACAAACTGACCGATGCGACGATACGCTCTGGCGGGGCGATAGCGACGGCACGATGACAAGGACACATTAAGCAACTGGAGAAGCCCTCCTCGTCCCGGGGGAGAAATCCACGGAACTGAAAGCCGTATAACCGGCAACACCGGGAAATCGGTGGACGACGAGAGGGTGGCGGAGGGGCCAGTAGTAGCGAAGAAACGGGTAATACCCGTGGAGCGAAGAGGCCCTGCTGTTGTGCAAGAACTCCAACATATGGGAGGCAAGGGTGAGATGACAAAGGCACCCATTAGCTTGCAAGACCTGAGGAGGAGGATATACGTCAAGGCGAAGGCAGAACCAACTTGGCGCTTTTGGGGACTATACGTTCATGTCTGCAAAATGGAAACGCTCTCCGAAGCCTACCAGTTGACCAAGAGGAATGATGGCGCACCTGGGATCGATGGGGTCACGTTCGAAGCCATCGAGGAGGGTGGAGTAGAGAGCTTTCTGAAGCAGATTCAGGATGAACTGGTCCACAACACGTATCAGCCCAGGCCGGTGCGGAAGAAGGAGATTCCCAAGGACGGGGGCACCAAGGTCCGCGTCCTCTCGATCCCCTCCATTCGCGACCGGGTGGTTCAGGGGGCGCTTAAGCTCATCCTGGAGCCGATCTATGAAGCTGATTTCCAATCGGGGTCGTATGGCTACCGACCGAAGCGGTCAGCTCATGAAGCGATAGATCGAGTCGATCGAGCGATTGTCCAAGGGTTAACACGAATCATCGATCTGGATCTCCGCGCCTACTTCGATAACGTTCAGCATTCACTGCTGCTCGAGAAAGTGGAGCGACGGGTTCAGGACGCATCGGTGATGAGACTCCTGCGGATGATCCTGAAGTCGACTGGGACAAAGGGAGTTCCTCAGGGCGGGGTAATTTCGCCAGTTCTCAGTAACCTCTACCTCACAGAGGTAGATCGAATGCTGGAAAAGGCGATTGCCACGACGCATCGAGGAAAACACGCCAACGTTCAATACGCGAGATTCGCGGATGATCTAGTGGTGTTGATCGACTCCCATTCGCGGCATGAGTGGCTGATCGGGGCGGTGGAGAAAAGACTGCGAGAGGAATTAGCAAAACTCAGAGTGGAAATTAATGAGGAGAAAAGCCGGAAGGTTGACCTGTCAAAGGGAGAGAGCTTTGGCTTTCTGGGGTTTGAGTACCGCCGCACTCTCAGCCGTAAGGGAAAGTGGCGGCCCCATTACGTGCCCAAGCTGAAAAAGCGAACAGCACTATTGCGAAAGCTAAAGGAAATCCTTCGAAGACACGTCAGCCAGCCCGTAAGCCGGGTGATAGAACTGATCAACCCGATTTTGCGAGGTTGGGTCCACTACTTTGCGGTAGGCGACTCGAGCCGGTGCTTTTCCTACATTAAGCTCTGGGTGGAGAAGAAGGTTCGGCGGCATTTGATGCGCGCACGAGGGCGCAAGGGATTCGGCTGGAAGAGGTGGAGTACGCGATGGCTCTACGACACACTCGGGCTGTTCGACCAGTACCGGGTTGTTCGAGCCGTTCGCTGAAAGCCACCCAGCACGCTGGCACACATAACCCTTGATGCGAAGCACGCAGGAAAGCCCAGTGCGGGAAATCTGCACGCTGGGTTTGAAGCGGCGGGGGCTGGAAACCAGCTTACGATTCGGCTAGTGAGGCACTCCCAGAGGAAACGGGGAGCAACAGATAGGCTGAGTCTACGGAGCGGTGGCGCCAGTCCTCGACCCTACTAAAGACGAACGCAAGAAGCAACAAAGGACCGAGGGATTGGCGATGAGCCTAACAACTCCAATCAGTGTTCAGAAGTTGCAGACGGCGTTGCACGCAAAAGCGAAGGAAGCACCCAAGTTTCGTTTCCATGCGCTGTACGACAAAGTGTATCGAAAGGACGTGTTGACCTATGCCTACGAACGCTGCGAAGCCAATGGCGGAGCGGCGGGAGTGGACGAACAAACTTTCGAGGACATTGCAAAGTACGGCAGAGAACGATGGTTGGATGAACTGACGCAGGAGCTGAAAAGTCGAACCTATCAACCAAAGCCCGTGCGGCGGGTCTACATACCTAAGCCGGATGGGAAGCAGAGACCGTTAGGGATACCCACCATCCGAGATCGGGTGGTGCAAACGGCAGCGGTGCTGGTTCTCGAACCAATTTTCGAGGCCGACTTGCAGCCGGAGCAGTATGCCTACCGGGCAGATCGCAGCGCACTGGACGCCGTACAACACGTTCACAAGCTGATCAATGCCGGACATGGACAGATCGTTGATGCTGATCTCAGCAGTTACTTTGACAGCGTTCCACATGCCGAGCTGATGAAGTCGGTAGCTCGCCGGATCGTCGATGGAGCCATGCTGCAGCTGATTAAGATGTGGCTAGAGGCTCCGGTAGAAGAGACCGACGAGCGCGGGAACAAACATCGAAGTACGCGCAACCGGGACGAAGGTCGGGGGACGCCACAAGGGTCTCCGATCAGTCCTTTGCTCAGCAACCTGTACATGCGACGGTTTGTGCTGGGGTGGAAGAAACTCGGGCACGAGAAGCGTTGGAAAGCTCACATCGTGAACTATGCCGATGATCTTGTCATCTGTTGCCGAGTTGGGGCGCAGCAAGCCCTGGCGGAGATGCGGGTGATGATGTCGAGGCTGAAGCTGACGGTGAATGAGAAGAAGACGCGAATCTGCTACTTGCCGGAAGAGAAGTTTGACTTTCTCGGGTATACGTTCGGGCGATGCTACTCGATGAAAAGGAGCCGGGTCTATTTGGGCACGGCGCCATCGAAGAAACGAGTGCAACGCATCTGTCGCGCAATCAGCGACGAAACCGGGCGGGACACAGTCAGGGAGACTCCACAGGCAATGGTAGAGAAGCTCAATCGAATGTTGGTCGGCTGGGCTAACTACTTCTGTCTGGGGTCCGTCAGCAAAGCCTACAGCGCGGTCGATCTACAGGCCCGCCGCAGGCTGCGTCGGTGGCTCTGCGACAAACACCATGAAGCGCGGCCGGGATACAAGCGGTTCCCGGAAGCGTCTCTTCATTCTGTGTACGGTTTGGTCCAGTTACCGCACCGTACCGCGGGCCTTCCGTGGGCGCATGCGTGAGTCTTTTCCGAGAGCCGGATGCGGGAAATCCGCCAGTCCGGGTTCGATGAGCGGTTGCAGCGATGCTAGTCGGTGTTCTAACGGGTGAAAGACCCGTCAGGGGAGCTTGCCCAGTTGCCCCTGTAGTTATATCCGGCGACGGTGCGGGTGACCAAGCC
>Ga0306926_10010226_pt1 | contig 10366 bp, 8 predicted proteins | sample flu12Cox44000178_FD_203759 | JGI IMG/M metagenome (GOLD analysis project Ga0306926, IMG submission 203759) | Lab enrichment of tropical soil microbial communities from Luquillo Experimental Forest, Puerto Rico - flux8day.12C.oxic.44.000.178 (v2)... | ecosystem: Environmental > Terrestrial > Soil... | reverse complement strand
GGCCATTCGCCTGGCGGCTGATCAACATCCAGTACACCCACTCCTGGATGGGCGGCGTGGAGAATATCCATCCTGATAATGGAGTACGCATCACCACCGAAGCCGTGCTGCGCATCGGAACCTGGTGAGTCACTCCGCTGGAGGAATCTCCTCCAAACGGGAGTAGATTTGCAGTCCAAGCTCGCGGCCCACTCGCACCATTTCATCGGCACCCGCCGAAGGCCCGCCGATCCGCAGCACGGCATCGCATTTCCTTAGAAGACGAACCGAAATCGGGTGGAAGATTTCATTGAAAGCCTCGTCACCAATGTGTTTCGATCCCGCAAGTTGGACAAGTGGCAGTGCCAGCCATTCCCCCAGTATCGGGATGTGCCCCGCGCGAAATAGCGGCAGAGCGTAAGACTCCATTAGTTCGACGTTCTTCCGAATTAATGCTGGATTGTCATTTGTGCCTGAACGATAGGGCCCGGCGATCAGGATCATCATACGTATTAGCCTCAAGTTAGTTCTTGATTTTCTATTGTCGAAAACTCTTCCTGAAGGCAATATGAAGCAATCTTGTTGTCCCTTCGTATAATGCCTCCACGGGTCAAGGACCAATGAAACTTCTCACCAAATTCAATCTCGTTCTGCTGGTGTTTTTTGGAATCAGCGGGTTTGTTATTTCGCACCTGGCGTATCAGTTCCTCACGCGGAATGCCCGCGATCAGGTGTTGCAACAGGCCGAGCTCATGATGGCCAGCGCCAGTTCCACGCGCGAGTACACCTCCGAGCAGGTTAAGCCGCTGATCCTTCAACATCCCGAGCACGAAACCAGGTTCTTTCCCCAGACCGTTCCGGCCTTTGCCGCAACAAGCCTCTTTAACTCGATCCGTAAGTCTTATCCAGACAATTCCTATCGCGAGGCCACGCTCAAACCCACCAACCTCATCGATCGCGCTGAAGACTGGGAGGCCGATATTGTCCGCTATTTCGCCGACAATCCGAACGAAAAGAAGGTCGTAGGTGAGCGCGAGACGCCAACTGGGCGCTACTTGTACCTGGCAAAGCCCATGATCTCGAAGCAGAGCTGCCTCGAGTGTCATAGCACGCCCGATGTTGCGCCGGCCGCGATGATCAAGGCGTACGGACCTCAGAACGGCTTTGGCTGGAAACTCAATCAGGTGATTGCCGCCCAGGTCGTCGCCGTACCGATGGCCGTACCGATCCAGGTGGCTGACAACGCCTACCGCAGCCTGATTATCTTTCTGATCGCGACTTTCATTCTGACCATTGTGGCCCTGGACACCGCGCTTTATCTGATCGTCATTCGACCGCTGCATCGCGTCTCTGCCGCGGCCGATCGCATCAGTAAAGGCGATACCGGCGTACCGGGGCTCGAAGTAAAAGGCCGCGACGAAATCGCCGACGTGACCGGCTCGTTTAACCGCATGCGCGTCAGCCTGGAGAAGGCGCTGAAGATGCTGGAGCAGTAGCTCTTAAGTCGAAGCGCCGGCGTTCTCTGAATCTTCGGCGGCTTGGGTCTTGTGTTTGCGCATGTAATTGGGCCATAGGAACCGCCAGGGGGACTTCAATCCATCAAGTATCAGGAATCGCAGGATGTGCCACTGCTCCCGGCCGCTGACGTCATACGCGCGCAGACCTACATAGGCGGCGATGCTGAAGCTGACGAACAGGTTGAGCACAAAGATTACCGCGATGCCGGCGATGGCCTCATAGAACCACGTTCGTTCAATGCTGCGTGCTCCGAAGTGTGCGACGGAGAGTGCGAGGGTTCCGGTCGAGAGGGTCACGTGGCGCACGTCGATGGGCAGCCCGAAGAACTTGCCAAATTCCGGCGCAAACCCTAACAGGTATCCGAGAATGACGCTCGTGCTCCAGCCCCCCAGGTTGCGCTGTATGACCCGGGAAATTCTCTTCATTCGTCCCTGGCCAAGCTGTAAGCCCAGCGGGTGCTGAGCCACCGCTTCGGGAAGCCGGTAGTACACGGCAAAATTCTCACACCAGCCGCCTGCAAGCGCCGCCATCCAGAGAATCACGCCGGTGACGATTGCGTAGAAAGCCGTGCCCGACGAAGTCGGATTGAGCGTCTCGTAGATGTAGGTGGCCGATTTCTCGGAAAGGAAGGACCCGGAGAAAATCAGCCTCCAAAGGCGCTCAAAGATCACCGCTCCGATGCAGACGGCGAATACGTTGCCCAGCGCGGCAGCCAACTGCGTACTGGTGATGCGTGCGACAAAGTCGGTCAGCCGGTTTTCTCGTTCCAGTCCCTGGCTTTCACGGATGATTCCCGCGAAGGTAGCTGCGGTGGCCGCAGGCTGTTTGGTGGCCAGTACTAGTCCCAGAATCTGAAGAAAAATGAAGCTGACGGCGTAATTGGTTCCTGCTGCGAAGCCATGCAGAAAAGGCGATACGTGCGCATCGTTTACACGTACCTTTATGGCTGCGGTCAGCACAGTAAGAAGACCGCCGCCCAAGGCAGCCAGCCACATGTGTTTGTATTCCGCCTTATTGTGTGCGATGTAGTGCTCGCCGCTATGGCCGGTCCGCTCCACCATCTTGCGGGCGATGAGATTCAGATTTTCGTGCAAGAGCGTCGAAAGGCTGAGGTCATCGAGCCGTCCGCGCATCAACTCGCCCAGGAGACCGTGAATGGCAGCTACCTGTGCAGTGTTCGTGCCGGCGGTCAGAACTGCCAGTATGGACTCCATTCTGGCGAGGCATGCGGCAATCTTGCGGAGCCCGAAGATCAGCTCAACGCTGACACCCGAGTTCTCCATGTGCTCGTGTACCTCGACCATTTCGCCACGGCAGCGGCGCTCGATCTTGCGCCAATTTGCCAGCGCCTGTTCCACGGCCTCGTGGTTGCCGGCATGAATCACTGCCTCGGTCGCAGTCACGATCTCATAAAACGGAGACCCGGAAATGCTGTCTATCGAGCTTCGCGAGCGCATCTCCGGGTTCAGTCCGATGGCGCTGACTCGTGAGCCTAGCAGCCGCAATCCTTCTTGCAGGTCGAGGTACTCGTGGCTGGCGAACTGAGGATCATCGCTGGGCGTAAGCAGGTTGACCAGCTTCTGGAACAGCTCGGGCGGCGTGTCGAGAAAACGTTGAACGGTGCGCCGGGACGGGTACATCATCACCAGCAACCTGGCCGCGTCGGACTGCTCTCTTGCCGAGGGCAGAAGGCGTGCCGAAATGCGAAGCGGGATCTCTGACGCGAAGCTGTTGTCCGAAGGAATGCCGGCTTCCGCGAAAAGCGAGACGCAGTTCATTTCGGAGAGAAGCTCGGCAAATACCGACTGAACCCTCGACCGGATGTCCGGACTCGATTCGAGGTATTCGATCAGGCCGGGGACACCAGCCAGGTCCGCGGTCGATCCCTCGGGCCGCCGCGTCCAGTTCAGCAAACCAACAAGCGCACTCGTGCGCTTCCGAATCGTTCGCGCCTCGCAGAAATCCGACACACTGCGGACGAGTTCGGCAGGAGCGACCCGCTGCGGCTCGAAAGACCCTGGCCCCGGCTGCTGTAGTTGTCCGGCTGCAGCGGACGGCGACGCATTCAACGGCTCAGTGGACACGCGGACATTCTCTGACAGGTGAAGCCGAAAGCCAAGTGTCGAGTCTGCCTAGTCACTTGCCATGATGAATACCGGCTTCATTTCAAAGCTGCGGTAATAGGGACGGAGCCGGTCGGTGTTGTAAAACTCCTTGACGTTTACGACTTTCTTGGTGGCGGTCACCACTTCAATCGGAATGTTGTCGTAGCGGCCGTTCTTTACCACGACGAGTCTTCCGTGAATATTTTTCAGGAGCAGATCGAGAGCCAGGTTCCCGTAGGCCATGGGTACGATGGAGTCGATGGCATCGGGATCGCCGCAGCGCACCAGGTAGCCGAGCTTCTGCTCGATGCACTCGATCGTCTGGCCGTTGTTGTACTTGGGCGACAGCTCCTTGAGTTTGGCCGCGACCAGTTCACCAATGCCGCCCAGCTTCTTGTGTCCGAAGGCATCGGCGGCTTCACCTTCGAAGACCATTTCGCCGCCTTCGAACATAGCGCCTTCGGAAACGAGGACGACGGAGTAACGACTGGGATTGCGACGGCGGTCGACACTTAAGAGTTCGCAAAGCCGTTCGATATCGAACTTGTGCTCTGGGATTACGCAGCGATGGGCAGCGCCCGCCATCGTAGGCAGCATCGCCGTATAACCGGCGTAACGGCCGAAGACCTCCAGCACCATGTAACGCTCGTGCGAGCCGGCCGAGGTGCGCAATCGGTTGGTCATCTCGATGGTGCGGGTCACACAGGTGCTGAAGCCGATGCAGTAGTCAGTACCGGGCACGTCATTGTCCATCGTCTTCGGAATGGCGATGACTTTTACGCCTTCCTGGAAGAGCCGCACACCGTAGCTCAAGGTATCGTCGCCGCCGATAGGAATCAGCCGCTCAATGCCCAGCCATTCGAGATTTTTCAGAACTTCGGGAGTCAGGTCGTTCTTCTCGGCGTTGTACTTGTCTTGCAGATGTTTGGGTACAGCACTCTTTTTGACCTTGCTGGGATTGGTGCGAGAGCTGTGAAGAAAGGTACCGCCGGTTCGTCCCGCGCGATTCACCAGTTCTTCTGTGAGAATCTGATAGTTGTCGCTGTTGTCATATTCAGCGTCGCGAACCGTGTCGACGAGGCCAGCCCAGCCGCGGCGCAAGCCAACGACACTATATCCCTCTTCCAGAGCTCGAATCGTGACTGCGCGGATCGCCGGGTTGAGTCCGGGAACGTCACCGCCGCCGGTTAAAATTCCGATAGTGCCCTTCTTCTTTCCGCTGCTAACCATGAATTGGACCTTCCTTATTAAGAATCCTCAAGAACAGAACCTAAAGAAAAAAATAAAGCTGAGGGAAGCGATATGATGCTTCGAACGACCGCCTCTCAGGCAGACGCATATAAGTCCTGAATCGAGGCTTGCTAAACAGTGTAAATGTTGGGCTGGCGGGGTGGCGACTCCTCGCGAGTTGGCGCATCCAATCTCACACCGCTTAATTCGCAAGGAGGCATAGCCGAGTCTTTCCAATGGCGACAGAGGCCACAACCCGACCTTTATCGGACCAGGACCTGCGCGACCTGGGCTTCGGCGCGGTCGTTTCGCGTGAGAGCCGGCAGCGCCTGCTGAATCGCGACGGAAGCTTCAATGTTGAGCGAAGGGGCTTAGGCTTCTGGTCATCTTTCAGCGCCTACCATTTGATGCTCACCATGCCGTGGTGGGCGTTCTTCGCTATCGCAGCCGCCATGTATCTCGCCGTCAATGGGCTGTTCGCTGCCGCTTATATCGCCTGTGGGCCTGACGCCTTAAGTGGCTTGCTGGGAAGTGACACGGTCGGGATGGAGCGTCATCTATACATGCGGGCGTTCTTCTTCAGCGTTCAGACATTATCGACCATCGGCTACGGACATATCGTGCCGGTTGGCACGGCAGCCAACACCGTGGTCGCTGTAGAGGCGCTGATTGGGCTGTTCGGCTTTGCGATCGTGACGGGACTCCTATTCGCACGATTTTCGCGCCCTTCGGCCAAGGTGGTCTTTAGCAGCCATGCTTTGATTGCCCCTTACCAGGGCATGACCGCGTTCGAATTCCGTGTGGCCAATGCGCGCTCCAATGAGTTAATTGAAGTCTCGGCAAAAGTCCTGGTCAGCCGGTTTGAACAGGTCGATGGGATACATACCCGGCGCTACTACCCGTTGTCGCTGGAGCGGCCCGGAGTCGTATTTTTACCGCTGACATGGACGGTAGTGCACCCTATCGACGAAAAGAGTCCGCTGTTTGGCGAAACTGCCGAGTCCCTCAAGAACGCTCAGGCGGAGTTTCTGGTGTTGCTTAGCGCCTTTGATGAAACGTTCTCGACCATCGTTCACACCCGTACATCTTTCGTCTCCGAAGAGGTCAAATGGGGCTACCGCTTCGCCAGCGCTTTTCTGTCCACGAAAGGTCGACGAAACAAAGTTGCGGTCGACATGCGGCAGTTCGACCGGTTCGAGCGGGCCACCCTTACCCTGGAGCGTTGATTGCCGCCGTGGACTCTGCCAGAATGTTGGCCGCAGTCCAAGTGCCACTGGGCCGAAGTAGTTCATCAATCGTTCAAAATCAGTTCTGAAACCGAAGGCACTTGCCAAAGGCGGAAAGGAAAGATTTATGGCAGGAACAGCATTAGGTGTGGTCAAGCGGGCCTCTGGATGGTCTATTGCATTGGGAATCCTGATGATCGTAGCCGGTATGCTGGCCATCGCCGACTCATTAGCTGCCGGTGTCGTGGTTGTAATCTTCGTGGGATGGATGGCGATTTTCAACGGCGTTCTGCAGATTGTGTACGGCTTTCGCGCTCACAGCGGAGGCAGGATGACCCTCGAAATTCTGCTGGGCTTGCTGTATATCGTGGCGGGGGCGTACATCTTGTGGCACCCCGCCGGCGGGCTGGCCGCGCTGACGCTGATCCTTGCGTCCTTCCTCCTCGTGTATGGGGTTTTCGCTATCGTCCTCGCCTTTCAGCTTCGGCCTCATAAAGGCTGGGGATGGGTGCTGTTCGACGCAATCATCACGCTGTTGTTGGGCTGCCTCATTTGGGTACACTGGCCGGCTAACAGCGAATGGGTTGTCGGGACGTTGCTGGGTATCAGCTTTATCGTTTCGGGAGTCTCGCGTTTGATGCTCTCACTGGCTGTTCGCAAAGTGGCGTCAGCGGCGGCGTAGCAGCGCAGATTCCGATGACCTCGGGGCCGCGGATTGCGAAACTCCGTACGCCCCGGGCATCCCTGCAGGCTCAGATCCCCGCACAAACCGGACAGTTACTCGGCAATTCGTGTCCGGCAAGAAACGATTGATATACTGATGCGCCATCATTAATTCTCTCTCTCAGGTGCGAGCTATGTCAGCCACTGCACAAGCATCACCTGCATCAAATAAAAGCAAGAAAAACAGTTCGGGTAGCAATCGAAGCGAGCTGTACGCCGCAGGTAAGGCGTTGCGCGAGAAGTGCCCGCGTAAGTTGCACGCCGAGTGGAAACCGGCGCCGAATCGGCCCGATACTCTTGACCTCGTCTTGCAGTCGGAGAAAGGACGCATCGAGGAGTTGCTCCCGCTGCGTCATGGACGAATGGTGCGCTCTGCCTTCACTTTTTATCGGGGCACAGCGCTTACCATGGCGGATGATTTGTCAGCGACGCCGAGCACTGGAGTGTGCGTGCAGTGCTGCGGCGACGCCCACCTGTGCAACTTCGGCGGATTCGCTACTCCCGAGCGGAGGGAGATCTTCGCCATCAATGACCTCGACGAGACCCTGCCGGCTCCATGGGAATGGGACGTTAAGCGCCTTGCTGCGAGTTTCCTGATCGGCTGTCGGGACAATGGCATAACGGATGCCATCGGCAAAGACGTAGTCATGACTTGCGTGCGTACCTACCGTGAGTCGATGGCCGAGTACAGCCGGATGAAAACGCTGGAACTATGGTATGAGGCGCTGGACCTTGACGAACTGGTGGCCAATATCAAAGACTCTGCGATACGCAAGCGCAGCCTGCGGCGTGTGCGAAAAGAGCGTGGGAAAACCGTCGCCGAAGACATCTTTCCCAAACTTGCCGACCACACAGGAGGGGCACCGGTCATCAAGGACCAACTCCCCACCATCTTCCATCTGCAGGGACATCCTCCGGGAGAGGTGCAGAAGACGGTGCGAGACGCGCTCGCCAGTTACCGCGCCACGCTCCACTCGTCGCATCAGTCTCTTTTGGATCGATACAGCCTGCATGACGCAGCCATCAAAGTCGTGGGCGTCGGCAGCGTGGGCACCCAGTGCTGGGTGCTGCTGTTCACGGCAGGCGAAGGCGACCCTCTCTTCCTCCAGGTGAAAGAAGCGAGGGCCTCGGTTTTGGAAGCGTATGCCGGGCGCAGCACATTCCCTAATCACGGGCAGCGCGTGGTGAACGGCTATCGCCTGATGCAGCCTGCTAGCGATATGTTCCTGGGCTGGACGAAGGGCTCAGGAGGCCGACATTTCTATATCCGCCAGTTGCGGGACATCAAGGTTACGGCCCGAGTTGAAATCTTTGGGCCACCCGATATGCACATTTATGCAAGCTGGTGCGGACGGGCGCTGGCGCTGGCGCATGCCCGCTCGGGTCAGTCGGCCCTGCTGAGCGGCTATATGGGTAAGAGCGATACCTTCGACCGGGCGCTTGCGAATTTCTCTGTTCTTTATGCCGATCAGGCCGAAAAGGACCATGCTGCGCTTGAACGGGCGGTTCGCAGTGGCAAGGTGAAGGCGGAGTTCGAGGAGGAGGGCTGAGTGGACAGTCGCGCAGTTCCTGCCCAAGCCGAGCGCGAAGCAGCACGAACGTTGGACCTGGAACCACGCTGGCCGATAGTACTGACGATCGCGATCGTATTTGCCCTGACTTTGCTGCCGGGCCGCGTCAGGGTAGTGCCGCCGTGGGTCACCCTGGTCATCACACTGGTTCTAATCGCACCCATGGCCGGGTTGTGGCTCAGTTCGGCAAAGCGGCGGTGGCTACGGATTGAGGGCTGGGTCACCAGCGCTGTTGTTCTATACGGGACGGCTGCGATAATCCTGGACCTGAAAGACCTCTTCGTGAAAATGGTGACCCCGCCCAATGGCATCACAGGGATTCAACTGTTGAATTCCAGCATTGCATTGTGGGGCTCGAATGTATTGATCTTTGCGGTCGCATACTGGCGGATCGATCGCGGCGGCAGTGTAGCGCGTGCGGAGCGAGTACCCGGTGCTCCCGATTTTCTCTTTCCTCGTGAAGAGGCCGAACATGAATTGCTGCCCGTGTGGCAACCCACGTTTGTAGACTATCTATACTTGGCCTTCTGCACTGCGGCGGCATTTACGCCCGCCGAGGCCATGCCCATGACCACCCGTGCCAAGTTGCTGATGATGGCCGAAGGCCTCATCGCGCTGGTAACAGTTTTGGCTATTGCCTCCCGCGCGATTGGGCTGTTGGGGAGTTGAGAGTCACGGGTTCCGGTATTCGAAAATTCCTTGTCACCCTCCAGTGTGACGTGCGTCCTATGCTTCCCCCGGCACCGGATCTAAAGTCTCTCGTGGAAGGGCGAAGTACTGTTGTGCTCGAACGCAACAGGCAGACATCAATGCCTCCCTTGAAATTGGTAATCTACCCCGTGACGGGCTATCGGAATTCTCGATTCTTCGCCCATTTTCCTGCCCATTCTGTTCTCGGCCCGCAAGAAATCTGCCGTAAGTCTTTATTTGGCAGGACTTTACCTCTAAGTCTAATTGGTTCACGACTTTGCGCGGATTTTTTGTGTAAACACAAGAAAACAAGGAATTTTGATAGGGAGGGGGTACCCTCTCGAACGCCGGCATGCAGTAGCATGGGGGAAATCCAATCTTACTCAAGTCCGGCGCATGCAAACGAGAGTGGCATGTGCGCGGCCGAGGCAAGCTTCCATGAGATTGCGCTCTGGGGTTTTCGTTTTGCTGTTGCTGGCGACGCCGTTGCTAGCGCGCGAGAGTAGCGACGTCATCGTCATGAAGAATGGCGATCATCTGACCGGCGAAATCAAGGGCATGAGTCAAGGCGTGCTGTACATCAGCATGCAGTACATCCTGGGCACGAGCCAAGTGCAGTGGTCGAAGGTAGACCATATTGAAAGCAAACAGTTGTTCCTGGTGAGGACAGATGCGGGCAACGTGTACACCGGAACGCTTTCGACGGCCGAAGTGGAAAAGGGAAAGCCGCTCACCATCGAGGTGGTAGAACCCTCGACCAGCAAACCGGTGGACATCGAGCGTCCCCAGATCGTGGAAATGGACCAGACGTCGCAGAGCTTCTGGCAGCGCTTCAACGGCGCGATCAATAGCGGCATTTCCTACACCAAAGGCAATCAGTCCACGCAATACAACCTCAGTTCCGAAATTACGTACCCGCGGGAAAGATGGTCGGCGGGCTTAGACTACAACTCGAACCTCTCGACCAGCACCGGGGTGACTGCGACAACGCGCAATCAGGTCAGCCTGACAGGTCAGCGGCTGTTGCGGTGGAACAACTGGTTTTATGCCGGGACCGCCGCGTTCCTGCAAAGCTCCGAGCAGAGCATCAATTTGCAGACCAGCCTGGGCGGGGGCATCGGCCGGCTGCTGTCGAATACAAACCACGCGAAGATTTACGTGCTGGGCGGGTTCGGCTGGCAGCGAACCCAATATGCGCCGAACCTGGCTGTGTCCAATCCGCAAGAGGTGTTTACAGGAGTGGTGAGCGGGGGCGCGAGACTGTTTCGCTTTAACAAGACCACGCTGGATACAACCGTCACGTTGTTGCCGGCCATCACCGAGC